>WNFC01005075.1_pt1 | contig 16147 bp, 14 predicted proteins | sample 5400541 | NCBI WGS metagenome assembly WNFC01 (sample SAMN13153342, study PRJNA577476) | soil metagenome | isolation source: 120 cm saprolite under Douglas fir tree site 2 hole 2 replicate 1 | place: USA:California | collected 2015-04-18
TTCTTGGCGATATCCAAACCGATCGTGGTAATTTGCATCCGGACGGCTCCCCTCAATGTGATTCGTCTGCGACGATCACTCTATGGCACTTCGATGCCGGGAGCGGGCGCCGTCCACCACATCAATAAGCGCAGCGCATGGCGCCATTCCGGCGCGAAAGCCGTGACGCCGCCAAAGTTGGAGCGGCGCAATGCGCCGCGCTTATTGCGCCCTACGGCATGTCCGTTCCGCGTCAACGGCCTCGGATCAACAACGCAGTTCGCATGTCTGGATGCCCCCCGATTGCGTCGGGCTTGCTTCGAGGTGATGGGCCAGACATCACGCCCCTTACAAACGTACACGCAAAGGGTGTAGCTTTATGCGAGAGCTTCTGACAAAAAAGGGAGGAGAGCATGAAGCAGCGGCGGCATTTCCTGTTGGTAGTGACACTGGCGGCAGCGGCTGCGACGCCTGTTTTCGGGCAAGCGGTGGCGCCTACGGTTAGCCCAGCCAATAGCGGCAAGGAAAGCGCCGCACCCATCCCGGATTTCTCGGGCATCTGGGTGCATTCGATTCCCGGTTTCGAGCCGCTGGCATCGGGACCCACTTCGCTGGTCAACCGGTCGCGGCGCAACGGCATTGGCAACCTCCTCGAGCTTGTCGGCGATTATACCAATCCGATCTTGAAGCCTGAGGCAGCGGAGGTCGTAAAAAGGCACGGAGAAATCTCGTTGAGGGGCATAGGCTATCCGACCCCGCGCAACCAGTGTTGGCCCGGAGGGGTGCCTTTCGTTTTTCCGAGTGGCGCAACGCAGCTGCTGCAACAGCCGGACAGGATTACCATCCTTTATAACTACGATCATCAAGTCCGTCAGGTGCGCTTAAACCAGTCTCACCCCGCTCACGTGACACCGTCCTGGTATGGCGATTCCGTGGGCCACTATGAAGGCGACACGCTGATAATAGACACCGTGGGGATCAAGGTCGGGCCGTTTGCCATGGTCGACTGGTATGGCACGCCACACACAGAGGCTCTGCACGTGGTCGAACGATATCGGCTGCTTGATTACGAAGCCGCGAAAGAGGGGTTCGAACGGGACGCAAAGGAAAATCAACTCGCCCAGGGGGTCAGGGACCCGAACTACGTGGGCACGTATCTGCAACTCCAATTCACGGTCGAGGACAAAAGCGTCTTCACGACGCCGTGGACCGCGACCATGACTTACGGGCGCGGCCTCGCCGACTGGGCGGAAGCTGTTTGCGCCGAAAACACTCAATGGTTCCCGGGACAGGAAGCCGCGGTCCCGACTGCGGATAAAGCGGATTTCTGAGGGCGAGAAACACCTGAAGGCGATTGGTAGAGCGCGCTCCGCTGAAATGGAATCACCTCTCCTGCGTCATGCCCGCGCTTGTCGCGGGCATCCACGTCTTTCTTGCGAGGTCTCAGCTAGAAAGACGTGGATGGCCGGGACAAGCCCGGCCATGACTCCATACTAAATGGTTCAATATGACCTGAACGCGCGTTACCGCGCCTTCGCGGGGACCGGATGCACGCCCTTCGTCAGAAACTTCGGCGCGTTGTGCTTGCGCCCGACGCGCCGGCCTTCGCCGCCGCCTTTCCCGGTCCCGGCCGGCTGCCAGGTCGGCACTAGCTGGTGCTTGCCGGGGCCGATCAGGTCGGCGCGGCCCATGCGCTTTAAGGTGTCGCGCAGCAGCGGCCAGTTCTCAGGATCGTGGTAGCGCAGGAACGCCTTGTGGAGACGGCGCTGGCGCAAGTTCTTGACGGTTTCAACCGACTGGGATCCACCGTGGCGGACGCCGCGTAACGGGCTCCCGCCGTGGCGCACGCCGCGTAACGGGCTGACGCCCGAATGATACATGGCGGTTGCGACCGCCATGGGGGAAGGCAGGAAGGTCTGCACCTGGTCGGCCCGATAGCGGTTCTTCTTGAGCCAGAGGGCGAGGTTGAGCATGTCCTCGTCCGTTGTACCCGGGTGGGCGGCGATGAAGTAGGGGATCAGGAAATACTGCTTGCCGGCCTTCTTGGCGGCCTCATCGAATAATTGCTTGAAGCGGTCATAGGCGCCGATGCCGGGCTTCATCATCTTGGCAAGCGGCCCGTCCTCGGTGTGCTCCGGCGCGATCTTGAGGTAGCCGCCCACATGGTGGGTGACGAGTTCCTTCACATATTCCGGACTCTCCACCGCGAGATCGTAGCGCACGCCCGACGCCACCATCACCTTCTTGACGCCCTCAACGGCGCGCGCCTTGCGGTAGAGCCCGATCAACGCATCATGAGACGTGTCGAGGTTCGGGCAGATGCCGGGATAGACGCAGGACGGCCGGCGGCACGCCGCTTCGATCTTTGGGTCCTTGCACGCCATGCGGTACATGTTGGCGGTCGGTCCGCCGATGTCCGAGATGATGCCGGTGAAGCCCGGCGTCTTGTCGCGGATGGTCTCGATTTCCCGCACCACCGAGGCTTCCGAGCGGTTCTGGATGATGCGGCCCTCATGCTCGGTGATGGAGCAGAAGGTGCAGCCGCCGAAACAGCCGCGCATGATCGTCACCGAGAACTTGATCATGTCCCAAGCAGGAATCTTAGCGTCGCCGTAGGACGGATGCGGGGCGCGGGCATAGGGCAGGTCGTAGACCGCATCCATCTCCGCCGTCGTCAGCGGGATCGGCGGCGGCGTCACCCACAGCTCGCGATCGCCATGGCGCTGCACGAGGGCGCGGGCGTTGCCGGGATTGCTCTCCCGATGCAGCACCCGGGACGCACGCGCGTAGGCCTCGCGATCCTCTTCCACCTGCTCGAAGCCGGGCAGGCGGATGACCGCCTTATCGGCCCCGATACGCGCCCCTTCGTCGGCGGCGTCGAGATCATCGGCGCGAAGCTCGGTCCAGCCCGGCGGCACCTTGCTCTTCAAGAGGGCTATGCCGCGGATGTCGTCGAGGTCCGCCATCGCGACGCCGGCCACCGCCGCCTTGGCCCCATTTCTCGCGAGCCGGTGCGCGACCTCGACGACCGCGCGCTCAGCATTGCCGTAGAGCAGGATATCGGCCTTGGCATCGGCCAGAATCGAGCGGCGCACCTTGTCGGACCAGTAGTCGTAATGGGCAATGCGGCGCAGCGAGCTTTCGATGCCGCCGAGCACGATGGGCACGTCACCAAACGCCTCGCGGCAGCGCTGTGCGTAGACGATCACGGCGCGGTCGGGTCGCATGCCGCCCTCGCCATGGGGCGTGTAGCTGTCGTTGTGGCGCAGGCGCCGGTCAGCCGTATAGCGGTTCACCATGGAATCCATGTTGCCGCCGGTGATGCCGAAGAACAAATTAGGCTGGCCGAGTGCCGCGAAAGGCTCGGCGCTGCGCCAATCTGGCTGCGCGATGATGCCGACGCGGAAACCGTGCGCCTCCAGCAGGCGGCCGATGATGGCCATGCCGAAGCTCGGGTGGTCCACATAAGCATCGCCCGTTACCAGCACGATGTCGCAGCCGTCCCAGCCGAGCACGTCCATTTCGGCGCGCGACATCGGCAGAAACGGCGCCGTGCCGAAACGGTGGGCCCAATAGGGGCGATACGAGAAGAGCGGCTTCGCCGCGTCCTTGGCAATTCTCTGAGCGATACCCATGTCGCACATTTACGGTGCTGGGCGGCGCAGTCAATTCCAATTACGGTTAAGGACCGTAGGACCCGTAGACCCGTAGCCCGGATTGAGCGGAAGCGAAATCCGGGGATGCCCTGCCAACAGGCAAAGCCGCCCCCGGGTTTCGCTAGCGCTCAACCCGGGCTACAGCCCTTGCACAAGCCCCAACGGCCGCTATATCGGGTCGTGAAATCAACACCATCGCGGGAGTGAGCGGCATGAGCACCGAAGCCGAACCCGTTGCCCAGACCCACCCGTTTCAAGCCGAGGTCGCCGAACTGCTGCGACTCATGGTTCACTCGGTCTACTCCGAGGCCGACATATTCCTGCGGGAACTCATCTCCAACGCATCCGACGCCTGCGACAAGTTGCGTTATGAGGCAATTGCCAAGCCGGAACTGCTTGCCGACGGGCGCGCGCTCGCGATCCGCATCAAACCCGACGCCGCGGCAGGCACTCTTACGGTTGAGGACACCGGCATCGGGATGGACCGCCAGGAGTTGATCGACAATCTCGGAACGGTCGCCCGCTCAGGCACCCGCGCTTTCATCGAACGTCTCGCGCAAGCCAAGGATGGCGCAGGGCTAATCGGCCAGTTCGGGGTCGGCTTCTACTCGGCCTTCATGGTGGCCGACCGCATCGAAGTGACGAGCCGCCGGGCCGGGGCCGCGGAGGCCTGGGTCTGGACCTCGTCAGGCGGCGCGGGTTTCGAGATCGCGCCTGCGACCGAGACCCAAGGCGCGCAGGTTACGCGCGGCACTGAGATCGTGCTCCACCTCAAGCCCGACGCCAAGCGCTACCTCGAGCCTTATGAGATCGAACGGGTGGTTCACGCCTATTCGGATCACATCCTGTTTCCGATCGAACTCGCAGGCGAAAAGGGCGAGCCGCGGCAGATCAATGCCGCCAGCGCGTTGTGGCAGCGCTCCAAATCGGAACTCAAAGCAGAGGATTATACGCAGGCCTATCGGTCGATCGCCGGCGCGTTCGACGAGCCCGCCATGACGCTTCACTATCGGGCCGAGGGCCGCCAATCCTATGCGGTGCTGCTGTTTGCGCCGTCCACGGCTCCCTTCGACTTGTTCGATCGCGGCCGCAAAGGCCATGTTAAGCTTTATGTGCGGCGCGTCTTCATCACCGATGATGCGGAGTTGCTGCCCACCTACCTGCGTTTCGTGCGCGGCGTCGTCGACAGCGAGGACCTGCCGCTCAATATTTCGCGCGAGATGCTGCAGAACAACCCGCAGGTGGCGCAGATCAGGAAGGCGCTCAGCGGTCGCGTGATCGCCGAATTGGAGCAGCTCGCCGCCAAGGAGAGCGCAGGCGGCGACGATGCAAAGCTTTTCGGGAAAATCTGGGAGGCGTTCGGCCCAGTCATGAAGGAAGGCATCTACGAGGACTTTGAGCGGCGCCCCCAGCTCATGGCACTGGCGCGTTTCACCACGACGGCCGCAAGCGGACGTTCGTTGAAGCAATATGTCGCCGACCTCAAAACCAACCAGACCGAAATCTATTATCTTGTTGGCGACAGCCTCGAACGCCTGAAATCCAATCCCAAGCTTGAGGCGGCGCGTGCGCGGGGGATCGAGGTTCTGCTGCTCACCGACCCCGTCGATGCGTTCTGGTCCGCAACGCCGCTCGATTTCGAGGGCAAGCCGCTTAAGTCGTTGAGCCAGGGCGAGGTCGATTTCAGCCTGGTGCCGCTGACCGAGGAGGAAACGAAGCCGGACGAAGCCGAGAAAGCCGACGACGCCACTATCGTGGCGGCCGTAAAGCTCGCGCTCGGCGAGCGCGTCTCCGATGTACGGGCTTCGCAGCGATTGACCGACAGCGCCGCGTGTTTGGTGGCAGGCGGAAAGGGACCCGATCGCGAGCTGGAGCGCCTCCTCGCCCGCCACAATCGGAGCCCAGGAACCAAGCCGATCCTGGAACTCAACATGCGTCACATCTTAGTGAAGGCGCTGGCGCGAGCCAAAAAGGAGGAGCGGGAAACAGACATCGCGGATCTTTCCGCGTTGCTGCTTGAGGAAGCGCAAATTCTCGATGGCGAAGTGCCCGAGGATCCCGCCGCATTCACGACGCGACTCAACCGCCTCGTCATGCGCGGGCTGCCGGCGACATGACGCCCCTTCCTTCCCGTCCCGCGAGCGGGGGGAGGGAAGTGCCCTTAAATCCTGCCGGCCCTTAAAATGAAAAAGCGGGCGAGACGGCCCGCGCTTCCAGGCGGGCCGCCCATGATGGGCGGCCCAAAGTTTAATTCAGATGCCGTCGCCATCAGCCCGTGTAGGCCGCGCGGCGTTGCTCTTCCTGTTCGCGCACTGTCGTCGGGCGCGCCGGAAGTTGCAGGACGGTCGCCTCCTGACCTTCGCGGAGCGCAGTCAGAAGCACGATTTGTCCGTCGGGGAACTCCAACGAATCGTGATGCACGTGCGGCGTTTCCTTATCGATTTGGCGGAAGATCGCCGTCACGTGCTTGAGGCTTTTCACGCTTTGACCGAAGAATCTGGGCGATTCAATCGCGATCTCTCCGGTAAAAGCAATTTCGGTTCCGGGAAGCAGGCACACCGCCGTATTACGATCTTCCGGAGCGCTGAAGCCCCGTGTTCCGGTACCGAAGTTTCTGGTCGTCAGCTTGTCGCCGACCGCGGCAGGGCGTGACGCGACGCCTTGTAGGCTGTAGTCACACATGGCAAGGAACTCCTGTTTTTTAAGCCCCTATAGCCCCGTTGTGCTCGCCCCCCTCTTGTGTCCTCAAGCCTTGTTGCCTCAATCCCAGATTGCTCAAGTTTTGACCAAGCGCTGGTTCAGGGTTCGCTCAGGTCTTGCTCTGGCTCAAGTCCTGACTACAAGCCTTGATTCTACAAGCCCTAGCACTTCCAATCTTAGCACCTGCCTCACCGCAAGCACTGGATTTGGACGAGACAGGATGAGCGCTACATTTGGCGAAACTGAGACTGCCACGGAATCTATCGCACGGCAATGGGACATCTTGTGCTGCACTTAGAGCGCGTTCCGATAAGATCGCATCACCTTTCCGGTGTCATGCCCGTGCAGACACACCCCGCCGCGTCACGCGGCGGGGACCCCGTCGTCGCGGGCATCCACGTCTTTCTTGCACCGCTTCAGTTTGAACACACGTGGATGGCCGGCACGCGCTCGGCCATCACCGCGGAGAGGTTCGACATGACCGCAACGCGCTCGAGCGACATAACTCAGCCGTTCCCTTGCGATTCAACATTCGATCTGCAAAAGGTGTCGGATGACTGCGCCGACCGGACCACTCAAGGACGTCAAGATATTCGATCTCACCCGCGTACTTGCGGGGCCGACCTGCGTGCAGATGCTTGCGGATCTCGGCGCCGACGTCATCAAGATAGAGAAGCCGGGGTCCGGCGACGACACGCGCGGATTCGCGCCGCCCTTCATGCCGGGAACCAAGGAGAGCGCCTACTTCGTTGGCGTCAACCGCAACAAGCGGTCGGTCACGCTCGACATCGCCAAGCCGGAAGGCCAGGAGATCGCGCTGCGGCTGATCGCCCAGAGCGATATCCTCGTCGAGAACTTCAAGGTCGGGGCGCTGGCGAAATACGGTCTGGGCTATGAAGAGCTATGCGAGAGGTTTCCCGGGCTGATCTACTGTTCGATCACCGGCTTCGGGCAGACCGGACCTTATGCGCAGCGCCCCGGCTACGACAGCCTGATCCAGGCGATGGGCGGGGTCATGAGTCTGACCGGCGAACCGGAGGGCCAACCCCAGAAGGTCGGCATTCCGCTCGCGGACTTGTTCGCAGGGCTCTACGGCTGCATCGGCATATTGGCAGCGTTGCGCCATCGCGACGCCACCGGCCGCGGGCAGCAAATCGACATCGGGATGCTTGACACCCACGTCGCGTTCCTCGCGAACCAGGGCATGAATTATCTTGCAACCGGCGAAAACCCGCCCCGGCTCGGCAATGCGCATCCGAACATCGTGCCCTATCAGGTGTTTCCGACCAGCGACGGATACGTGGTGTTGTCGATCGCAAATGACCCGACCTTCAAGCGGTTTTGCGAGAGCTTTGGGCTCGGCCACCTGCTTGCGGACTCCCGCTTCGCCGCCAACGCGGCGCGAGTCGAAAACCGCCAGCTCGTAATCGATACGCTGACCCCGGTGATGAAAACGAGGACGACCGCCGAATGGGTCGACCGGCTCGAAGCGTTGAAGATCGGCTGTGGGCCGATCAACACGCTGCGCGACGTGTTCGCGGATCCGCAGGCCCGCGCCCGCGGCGTGATCGTCCACATGCCCCACGCCGCAACCGCAAAGGGCGTCGATGTCCTCGCCAATCCGGTGCGGCTGTCCGGGACTCCGCCCGATTACCGTTTGCCGCCGCCGCTGCTCGGCCAGCATACCGATGAGGTGTTGTCCGAGCGGCTTAGTTTCGATGATGTGAAATTGGCCGCGTTGCGAGAAAACGGCGTTATTTGACCTTGGCCGGGACCGCGGGCGTCCCGCCCGCTCTTCAACGTAGGCAAGGATGAAGCGGGCGAGACGCCCGCAGTCCCGAATCCGAAGCCAGGGCGCAGCTCACGAACCGACCGACAGATCCTCAAGCCTCGCCATGTAGCGCACCTTAAGGTCCGCTTCGCCAAACATTTCCTGCACCACCCGGAACTCCATCCCCCATTTCGGTTCAGAAAAGTCCGGCTCATAGCAAACGAGTTCGCTGATGCCGGATTGGATGATGGCTTTGGCGCACTCCACGCATGGAAACCATGGCACATACATGACGCAGCCCTTAAGCGACACGCCGATACGGGCGGCGTTGTAGATTGCATTGCGCTCGGCATGGGAACTCCACAGGTACTTAGCCCCGGTCTCGCGGCAATGCCTTGCCTCGACGTCGTCGCGCACGCCGCGCGGAAAACCGTTGAAGCCGGTCGATCTGATCTCCTTGTCCGGCCCGACAATGACGGCGCCGACCCGGCGACCTTTTTCCTTGCTCCAGCGGGCGATCTCATGCGCCAGCAGCATGAACCTCTCATCCCAGGCGCTCGAAAACATTGCTAACCAGGTCCTCCGTTCGGCTCTTTCATTAAAACAGGTTCCGGCAAAGAGGCCAGCGATTCCCGCCCCTCCCCCTGGGAGCGCGGGCGTCTCGCCCGCATCGAAGAATGAAAGAGCGGGCGAGACGCCCGCTCCCAGGGGAGGGTAAGATGGGGACCGGCCGGGCAATCCGGAATACCCTGGAACGCTCGGCGCAATGCGAATAGCATTGCGCCTCTAACACAATTCCGGGAGGCTCCCATGACGGATTTGCGCAGTGCCGGTTCCGCCGGCGGCTTTTCATGTCTTTGCAGCGCCTGTGAACCATCGTCCGCAATGTCGCGGCGTTAGTTCCTTTGCACCGGGACGGCGGGCGCGATCGCGGCCGCCTCGGCTGCGGGCACAATCGCCGTATCCTCCGGCGCCGCGCGCGCCCAGCAGCCGACGATCGCGCCCGGCCGACCGATCCTCATCAAGGGCGGCTGCGTGCTCACGCTTGATCGGGCGATCGGCGACTTTGAGACCGCCGACGTGCTGATCGAGGGCAAGACGATCTCGGCGGTGCGCCCCAATATCACGGCGCCCAACGCCGATATCATCGACGCCGCCCGCATGATCGCGATGCCCGGCTTTGCCGATACCCACCGTCACATGTGGCAGGGCATCCTGCGCAACGTGTTGCCGGACGGCTCGCTCGAAGACTATCGCGACGTCGTGCAACGCACGTTCGGCACCAAATACACCCCGGACGACGTCTATGCGGGCGACCTGTTCAGCGCGCTCGGCGCCATCGAGAGCGGCGTGACGTGCATTCTCGACTGGTCGCACATCCACAACTCCCCGGCCCATACGGACGCCGCCGTCAAGGCGCTGTTCGACAGCGGCGTGCGCGCCGTTTTCGCCTACGGCAACGGCCAGAACGAAACCGGACGCTACTGGGAGATCGCCACGTCGAAATTTCCCGAGGATATTGCACGCCTGCGCAAGCAGTACTTCTCCAGCGACGACCAGCTGGTGACGCTCTTTCTCGCGGCGCCCGGCGGCTCGCCGGAGCAGATCTTGCCACCCTTCAAGGCGGCGCGCGCCGTCGGGGCGCGGATCACGATCCATGTCGGCGTGACCCCGGCCGGCGCCACCGGCCTCCTGGAAAAGCTGAACGCCGAAAAGGCGCTCGGCGCCGACACGACCTATGTGCATTGCTGCACTCTCAACGACACCGAGTGGAAACTGATCCGCGATACCGGCGGCACCGTCTCGATCGCCGGCTACGTGGAGAGCCTGATGGGTCACGGCATTCCGCCGATCCAGAAGGCCATCGACACCGGTATCCGTCCGAGCCTTTCGGTCGATGTCGAGACCTCGGTGCCAAACGATTTCTTCAGCCAGATGCGCACGGTGTCTCGCTGCAGAAGCGCGAGGCTTGGGAACGTCGTCATGCCGGCGACAAGAACCCGCCGGCCTTCCTGACCGTCCGTGAAGTGCTGGAGTTCGCCACGATCGAGGGCGCGCGGGCAAACGGCCTCGACCGCAAGATCGGCACGCTGACGCCCGGCAAGGAGGCCGACATCATCCTGTTGCGCACCGACCGTCTCAACGTCATGCCGTTCAATAACGCCGTCGGCGCGGTGGTGACCAATATGGGCCCGCAGAATGTCGACACGGTGCTGATCGCCGGCAAGGTCATGAAGCGCGGCGGCCAAATGGTGGGTCTCGATTTCGCCCGGCTGCAGCGCCTTGGCGACGAGGCCCGCGACCGCGTCTACGCTGCCGCGAAGGTCAAGAACAGCCGGGTTTGAGTAAACCCTATCTTGGCGCAGCGGTTTCGCCCGTGGGCGAAGCCGCGTCTGCGGTCCAAGCCTTGTAGTCGGCCTCCGAAACGTCGGGGAGTTTCTTGACGAAGGCGGCAATCGTCCAGATTTCCTGATCGGGCGCTTCGACCAGACCGAATCCCGGCATGCCGGTCATGTTGATGCCATTGCGAACGACCCAGAAAATCTGCGCAGGCGTGAGGTCCTTGGCTGCGTCCTTCAGATCCGGAGGGTCGGGGCGCAGACCTTCGGAGAATTTCGCCCACATGACCCCCGGGCCGCCGTGGCAACTCGTGCAGCCGCGCGACGCGAAGGCGCGGGCGCCAGCCTGGATCGTGGCCGGATCTTCCATCGACAGGGGCGGCTGGTCGACCGCATGCCGGTTGATCGAGGCGTCGCGGACATACTCCAGCGCCCAGGCGACGACGCCGGGGTCAGGCTGGGTTGCGGCCACATTGTAGAAGCCGCCGAAGAAGAACACGGCCGCGGCGGCCGCAGCAATGATTGCAAGGGCGCCGATAAAGCTGAGAAATTTCATGGCAAACCTCCGGTTTTCCGGAGCGGCTCTGGTTCCGGCGAACCGGTACGGGCCGCGGGTGGGCTGGTTGCATTCTGGATGCGGCAAAGCTGTGGCCGATTGCCGGCCGAGGGGTGTGATCGCGCCAGAATGTCAACGCATTTCCGGTTACGGTGACATCCATTTGGTGTCATCGCCGCTGGATCAAATCCGCGGAGGCAGTGACAATGGCAAGGTCAGCCTATCGAAAAATGCTGTAGGCCGGGAACTCATAGCAAAGAACGATGCCGGCGGGGAAGCCGCAGGGTGTGCTGAGTTCCGACGGGCAGATCGTATCCTTGTCCAGGTCGGCGCCAAGAGCGCATACCCTCAGGCTTCCTGATATGGATCATCGCGCATGAATATGAGCCCCGGATGCCGACATCCGGGGCTCATGCCAGAATGCGTGGTCAAATGCGATGCGGCGTCTTAGTAGCAGACATTCACCCAACGAACCACCGGGCCGTAGGGGGTGTCGATAATCCGACGCTGGAGGCAAGTGTTCGCCACGATTGCGCCGCCCACGAGACCAGCCGCAACGCCGACGCCAAAACCGCCCCAGCCCCAGCCATGACCGCCCCAGCCGTGACCGCCGCCCCAGTGGCCGTGGCCCCAGGCCGACGCGGAGGTGGGTGAAAGCGCAACCGCGCCAAGGGCTGCCGTTGCGGCGAGAACAAAAGCCATCTTGCGGAACATGAGGTCTCTCCTTGCTGTGTTGGATGTGTTTTTCATCATCCTGCGAATTGGTCGCTCACGCCCGCGGCTTGGTTCATGCGCTTCAGTGAGGCCAACTCTGTCATTAATCACAGCGCATCCGCCGGCCGTTGCCGGGGTATCCGTTTGGTTCAATCTTAACGGCATCAATCGGACATCCGCCGCGATCCTTGAGCTTGCGCAAGTCCCCTGTCCGCGCCACCATGCAGCCAACTGGGAGGCCGGAGGAGGGACTGATGCGTGCTCACACCTTGATCGCGATCTTGGCAGCCGGTGGGGCGGTGGCGGTTGCGGGTTGGGGGTTGGCGGCACCCAAGCCCGAGGCGGTATTTGCGGACAAGAGCCCCAGCGCCATACCGGTCGATGTCGAGCTTGTGATCGCGGTCGACGTGTCCAATTCAATGGATCCGGAAGAGCAGGCGTTGCAGCGGGAGGGTTACATCCTCGGGTTGACTTCGCGCGAGTTTCTCCAGGCGCTGCGCAACGGCAACCACGGCCGCATCGCCGTCACGTATTTCGAATGGGCCGGCCTAAATGACCAGAAAATCATTCTGCCATGGCGGTTGATCGACGGCCCGGAATCCGCCGAAACTGTCACCAATGAGATCAAGCGCACCCCCTATCGGCGCGCGCCGCGCACTTCGATCTTCGGGGCTTTGCAATTTGCCAAGCCGCTGTTCGACCAGAGCGGCTATGGCGGCCTGCGCCGCGTCATCGATGTTTCCGGCGACGGCTCCAATAATATGGGGCCGCCGGTCACCATCATGCGCGATGAGGTGCTGGCGGCGGGCATCACCATCAACGGGCTGCCAATCATGCTGAGCCGGCTCTACGGCACCGGTCCCAGCATTCCGAACCTTGATGTTTACTACGAAGACTGCGTGATCGGCGGGCCCGGATCTTTCGTCATCGCGATCAAGGAGCGCGAACAGTTCAAGGAGGCGACCCGCACCAAGCTGGTCCAGGAGATCGCCAGCCTGCCGACCAAGCCGCGCATGGTGCCGGTGCAGGCAAGGTCGCGGGTGTATTGCTATTGAGGTGAGGCGGATTTCGTAGGATGGGTTGAGCCACCGGGTCCGGCCTCTGGCCGGCCCGATGATAAGCTCAGCGAAAACCATCAATCGTCGTCGATGGGTTTCGCTGCGCTCAACCCATCCTACATGCCTTCACGCGATCCGCTCGTTACCCTTGATCTGGGTGCGATGCATGACCCGTCGCGTCTTCGGATCGAACGGGTCGCGGCGGTGCAAGACGGCGAGATTGTTCCACATCAGCACATCGCCCACCTGCCATTGATGGCACATGGTAAACTGCTTCTCCGTCGCATGCGTCCACAGCGCGTCGAGCAGCGCCTCGCTGTCGGCGACACTCATCCCGGTCACGTAGCTGTTGGGCCGGCGGCCAAGAAACAAAGCCTTGCCGCCGGTCTGCCGATCGGTGCGCACCAGCGGATGCCGCGCCCCGACGGTCTCGCGCACGTCGCTGACCTCCTTGTACCCTTTGCGCAGCATGCCGGCGCTGTTGCGCGAGGCGTCATGAACCGCGACCCTGCCTGCGGCGGCGTTCTTCAACTCGTCCGGCAACGTCGCAAAGGCAGCGAACATGTCGGCGAAATAGGTGTTACCGCGGTCGGGCGGCACTTCAAGGGAATGGAGGATCGCGGCCTTTGGCGGCACCTCCACGTAAGTCATGTCGGCATGCCAGACCGCCTCACCGTCGCCAAGACCGCCAATCGGCTTGCCGTTCTCGACCACATTGGAGATCACGTTGATTTCCGGATAGGCCTTGTTGAACGGCTCGCCATAGGGATTGGGCCCGGGCGGATCGAGTTCGCCGAAGCGTCTGCTGAAGGCGAGAAGCTGTGGATCGGACAGAGCCTGGCCGCGGATCACGACCACAAGCCGCGTACGCCAGGCTGTCTCGATGGCGTCGACATCGCTGTGGGGAAGAGGTTTTGAGAGGTCGACGCCGCTCACTTCAGCGCCAAGTGGCGCATCAAGGTTCGATATCATAGCCGCCATTGGTACCCCCAAGTTTCGGCGATTGCGGACAGAATAGCGATCCCGGAACTGCGCCTGCTGATGGAATTCGGCTCTTTCCTGGACAATCGTGCGGTAGTTTGCCCTATCAAAAATGTACTTTGGCGGCTATTGAGGCAAGGCGCAGGCTGGCGACCGATTCTTAAGACTTCAGGAGCTGCGCTGATAGGGCAGCACCTGCAGTCTGACGGCAGGTCGGCATCGCAGGATGTCGGCATCGCAGGATTGGCAGGCGCGATTGACCGATGTACAGTACGTTGGATCGTCCGCAAGCAACGCGGATGTCACTCAGGAGGGGGAACGTCGTCCATGAAAAAGCTGGCCTTTGCACTACTTGCCCTACCGCTCGCGCAGAGCGGGGTTTCCGCTCAGACCGCGGGCAGCCCCGCGGCGGGAAAAGCATACTGGGAGCGGGTCGCGCCCCGAAACGTAGACTGCAGGAATTGCCACGGCGGCGCGGGCGAGGGTGGTTTCGGCCCGGATCTCGCCGGACGCGGATTGACCGCCGTGCAGGTGTTGCGAGCGGTTCGCCAACCGTGGGGCATCATGCCCGCCTTCGCCGACAGCCAGCTCAGCGACCAGGACGGCGCCGATCTGGCTGCATATTTTGCCTCGCTGCCGAAGCCCGCGGAGCCCGGCAAATGGAGGTTCGAGGTTCCCCCAGGAGCCCCGCCCGGGCAGGCGACCATGATCAACATGGGCTGCGGTCAATGCCACACCCCCCTGTTTCAGGGACCCCGCGCCAATTTTGGCGGGTACAACATGAATTTCGATTATTTCGCGAACCTCGTCTACAACCACACAACCGCGATGCCAGCCTATCGGGCTGAGATCGGAAATAACGCCACCAACATGGATATGGGCAATTACTCCAGGTCGCGCATCACCCAGGGGCAGTTGCGGCAAATCTACTTCTGGGCGCGTGACGAAATCGGCTTCCGCCCGCAGCTGGCGGCGGCGCTTGGCAAAGGAGAGACCGGCCCGAGCGGCGTGACCTACCCCCTGACCCTTACGAACAACGGCGTTCAGGGCAAGGGCATCATCGCAGAAGGCTTGACGGTCAGCCTCAACATACCGGCGGGCTACAACGTGGTGGCTGCGACGGGACAAGGCTATCAGGGCGTCGCCAACAATGTCGCCACATGGAAGCTCGCGCGCAGCGCTCCTAAGGATCAAGAGCGTCTGACCATAACGCTGTCTCAGGCCGCGACCGCCGCCGCCAATCTGCGCGGTGAAGTCCGCTGGGCCAAGCCGGGGCCAAAGACTGGCCCGAGCCTGGATGTGGCGAATATCGCGCCGGCGCCCCTCTAACGAGCAGACGGCCGGCGCGCATTGCTCCCATCCGACCCTCCCCGCACGCGGGGAGGGTCTTCTATTTAATTTGGCAACCCGGGCGTCCACGTAGCGGCGCGCGGTTCGAGCCCGCACAAGCCGTCGGCAATGCCGTTACGGTCGGCCCAGCCCCGAACGGCTCCGGCATAGTTGGGACTTGCCGGTTCGTCGAGCGCCCAGCCGCCTGGAAACCAGCTCGAATAGCCGTTAACGGTGGGAATTCCCCTGATTTCGGCCAACAACATGGCATCGTCCTGGTGCTGTGGCCCGGTCCGGCCTGGTGGACGGGCGTGCGGCGTTACATAGAAAATCCGACACCCTTCCGGGCGGCGGCGGCACGGCGTCGATCCACGCGAGGGCGGCGCGGCGCGACATGACAGCAGGCCAAGCCAGATTGATTTGCTCCACGATCAGGACCGCACACAACAGCCACGTCCAGACGCGAGCGCGGGCAATTGCCGCCAAAACGCGGGCTACCACAAGCGCGACGAACAGGTTCGCCACGAGTTGTGAGCGGAACGTGTAGCGAATGGCCTTCGCGCCCGGTACTGCCGCCCAAACGGCCCGCCATGGCCGCGTGCCGAAATAGTCCATCTGCAAAAGCCAGAGGATGACGACCGCCGCGCCGAGCATGAGGAGGAGCCGATCGGCGGCCCCCTCCCTACCCTCCCCCGCCCCCCTCCCTAACGCGCCCCCGCGAGCCGGAGAGGGAAGGGCGGCGGAAGGGAGAGGGTAGGGAGGGGCGCGCATTTGCGCCGCCAGGATCGCGAGACCCACAATGAAAACCACAATGACGGTTGGGGTGAATCCGAGCTCGGCTTCCCACACCGGATCGTCGGCTTGCCCGGCGATGCCGAGCCGCTCCAAAGTACCGCCCCATATGACGTTCTCCGGCGTGACATTGGCGAGATCGCTCCACTCCGGCATGTTCGATGCCACTTCGGCGAAGTCACGACCATGACCCGCCAGGATGACCGGTACGTAGAGGATCAGGAACGGTAGGATGCTGGCCGCAAAAGCTAATGCCGCCGCCACGATCATGG
>WNFC01007768.1_pt1 | contig 16145 bp, 14 predicted proteins | sample 5400541 | NCBI WGS metagenome assembly WNFC01 (sample SAMN13153342, study PRJNA577476) | soil metagenome | isolation source: 120 cm saprolite under Douglas fir tree site 2 hole 2 replicate 1 | place: USA:California | collected 2015-04-18
CCGAGAGGTAGTGCTTCCAGAGCAGGCTCTCACGTTGCTCTTTCCGACGTGGTGAAGTTCGTGAGGTGAGTAGGATTATCTCGGCTCTGCCTTTCCCGGCTCCATTTATTCTCCCCATCATCAAAAGCTTGGAAGAGCCACGAGGTGGGTAAATCATACACGCATCCCGTGGGCAATTATCGCTACGGGCGAAACTGATAAAAGGAGCAACAGATGGCAAACGAAATACCTCCAAACAAGGGCGAGCAGGTCAAAGGTGGCCCGCCCACCGTCGAGAACGCCCAACTTCCCCCAATGGCTAAGCAGGCACGACCTCCGAAGCTCATTCATGGAGCTGTGAGGCATATGACCGTGGGAGCGGCGCCAGTCCATGGGTCCAATCTGATGGCGCCCGTGCCTAAAGATCACATGCCAAAGCCGAGAGCAGGCGGCAAGCCGACCTCTCCTGCGCGGGAACTCGTAGGGTGGTTGCGACCGAGTCTGCCCATGGCTACCCGACGCTCGTTCATGGCCTGGATGGCGGGCATACTGATCCTGCTCAGCGCGTGCTCGTCTCTGCCAACCGCGAGCCCGAGTCCATCGCCCAGTGTGCGGGCAAGCAGCGATCCCTGCGCCGTCCAGGGACAGACTCCGCCCAGCGGGAATATCGCCGCCAACTTCGCAACCGCCCTCGCCTTTACGCCAGATGGCCGGCTCTTCTGGACGGAGCGGTCGGGGACGGTCAGGGTTTGGCAGGACGGCGCCGCCCGCGCGTTTGCCCGAGTTCAGACCGTCACGACGGAGCCAGACGGCAGCTACAGCGAGCGCGGCTTACTTGGGCTCGCCATCAGCCCGACCTTCAACAAGGACCGTTTCGTCTATGCCTTCTTTTCGGACGTGAACTACACCGAGCAGCACGTCATTCGCTGGCGCGATTGCCGTGGAACGGGCATGGATCCCACCGTCCTGGTGACGTTGCCGTCCGGGCCGGACTGCTGTCACAAGGGCGGCCGACTTGCCTTCGGCACCGATGGCATGCTCTACGTGACGCTGGGAGACGAGCACTCGGCCCCGTCGGGGCAGAACACAGCAGACGTGCGCGGCAAGATCCTGCGCTACCGCCCCGACGGCTCAGTCCCACCGGACAATCCGTTCGGTGCGACCAACCCAGTCTGGGCGTACGGACTCCGCAATCCCTTCGGGATTGCCGTGTCCTCGTCTGGACAGATTGCGGTCACCAACAATGGTCCGAGCGGCGACGCAGGTTCACCATCCACCGGCTATGACACCCTCATCCTGGCCCTCGCGTGGGGCCGTGGCTATCAGTGGCCGGACTGTTACGGGTACAGTCATCCGCTGGCGACGGCCTCCTGCCCGGCCGGCCAGTCGCCACCCGATTACAGCAGTGAGCGCGGCACCCTGGTTCCTACCGGTGCCGCCTTCATCGATTCATCTGGGCCTTCCCCATTTGCCGGCCACCTGGTCTTTTGCAACTTCAACGGTGGGATGCGGATCGTCACGCCGGGAAGCCCGCACGCCTCGGTCCAGCTCGGGCCTTCTGGTTGCCGCCTGGACGTGAAGGAGGGCCCGGACCACATGGTGTATTTCTCGGACACCGGAACGATCTATCGAGTGAGCTAGCCGCAAGACCCCCACCCCGCCCTCCCCCAAAGGGGAGGGAGAAGAGGTCGAGGGCCTGGGCATGAGGAAGAGAGAACGCTGGGAGCTTATCAACTTCTTAAACGCTGCGTCATCGAACCGAAAGGTTTGTGGGCTCACCATGGTCCCGTGACGCATCCTTGATCGCCCCGTTTCTGGGATGGCTAAACACAAGGCCGACAGCCCTGAGCGCAGTGCGGGTCATCTGGTATGCTCCACTGTCGAAGACAGGCTCACTTCCTGACACATGGACCGCTGTTGCATTTCAGATGCGTTTGCCCTGCATACCGTGAAATCCTGATTACGTGGGCTAAAGCGTGGGAAACAGAGAGGTTACAACACCTGAGGTGGCGCTTCATGCCACCTCAGGTGTCGTTGGAGTCCGAGCTATTGCCCCTGCTTCGCGCGAGAGCGCACCGTCACCCAAACAATCGCAAAAAAAGCACCTCCGACGCCCAGCAGGAACACCAACGAAAAGAGCAATTGGTCAGATCCCACCGACACCCACGTCGGGGGCTCTTGTGAAGGGTAGCTGTCAACCACGGCCATCGGATGTGTTCCGTAGGGAGCCAACCGGATCACCCCTGCAGAGCTGATCCCCATGTCATAGGTGATCGTTGTTCCGGGAGCGTCAAGGCTAAGGTAGGTGAGCCAACTGTCCGGACGGACCCAGCTCATGTTGCGGTCGGTTGACAGGTCGTGAAAGAGCGTAGGGGTGAGCTTTTCCTGGAACGCGACTCTGAAGCCTGGGGCATCGGGTATCTTGGCATTCACCGCTGGCTGCCCGAGTGCTGCGGAGCGATCGCTGACATAGACCCGCTGATCGGTTAGGAGGTAGAGGTCGGCCTTGACTTGCGGGTTGCCCAGTGTCAGTACCTCGAGGGGCACCCAGGGATGAGCGGTCTTCATGGTGATCAGAACGGGAGCGCCGTCTCCCTGAAGTTGACCGCGTGCCCGAGCGGCAGCAGTGTCGTACTTTGCTGCCATGAAGATTGGACTCCCTTGTGCGTAAATGAGGAGATGGGCACGGGTCTCTCCATCCAGGTAGAAGCCGTTGGTCGTGGCCCAGTTCAGCACTGCCTGTCCGCTACCACGGATCACCGTGATATTGAGTGCTTCAATCTTCACTTTCTGCAGTACCTGCGCACTGTCATCGGCGTTGCCAGAAGCAGTAGAGGCCGCAGCAAATCTCAGAAACTCTTGGGGGTGGGTTTCGCGGAAGAGGCGTTGCAGCGTCCATGCGCCACCCTCCTCGATTTTGAGTGGTACTGCTGGCAGGGGCACGATCCAGCCGAAATTGGCGACGTCTCCTTGATAGGTGAAACTAGTCATATAGCGTTCGATCCCGTCATGCCAGGCGACGAGGGTGGCGGCCCGTGAGAGGCGGATCGCTCCATTGGGCGCAACCAGTCCTCCGCACGCCAGGGCGGGAAGGGCCTGGGCCGCAAATAAGCCAAGAGCGAATGCGAGGGCAATCACGAGAGCAGGCAACTTCTTGAGCATCAGAATCATCGTGGATCCTCCGTTTTCTTCCCATTGTGGGATGAGGGTCATCTTTCCTCCCTTTTGGGAGCTCATCCACTCTGACGCTGCTTCTCGTGTAAAAGTTCCCGCTCGCTAATATGAGAGCTCTTTCCTATGTCGGTGTATATTTCACAATGATGTTGGCATAATCATCTGCAACGAAAATATCCCCCTGTGGATCAATGACGAGGCCTTGTGGCTCGATGAATCCCCTGGCGGGCGAGTATTTCGCGCTTGCCGTTGCCAGGTTCAAGCGAATCAGCACGTGAATAGAAGGATCGAGATCAATAACCAGCAGGTTGCCGTAGCTATCGGGAACTACATCGTCAGGCATGCCAAAGCCGCTTATGCGCGCCGTCTTACCGATGGGTGTGATACGCCAGACAAGCATTACCACACTCGTCTGCAATGTAGATATTCCCCTGGTCGTTTACACCCGCACCAACAGGCTGCACCATACCAGAAGCCAGGAAGGTGAATGTTTTCCCGTCCAGGCTTATGCGGTAGACAGCACCTGTAACGCTATCCGGTATGATCAACGTATTGGTGGTGGGATTAAGTGCGATCCCAACGACGCGTGCTTGCAGGATGCATTGCTCGGTGCTCCAGGCAATATGCGGAGAATGGTGGTATCTTGCTGCCCAGATTGAGGGAGACAATGCGGTTGGTGTTTTGCTCCGTGAAAATGATGGTCCCATCTGGCAGCACGATCAGCCCTTCTGGACCGGCGTGGTCAACCAGCAGGAGAGTCACGGAGCCATCGGCATTCAGTCTTCTCATGGTTCCGTCAATTTCATCTCTGAAGAGCAAGCCCCCTTGTTGATCGAAAGCCAGGTCGTCGGGTCGCCCTTTTCCCTGGACGAGAAGGCGGGAAGTGTAGTGCGCCAGGGTCGTCCTGGGTGTACTTGTTGGAGTGGGCCGGGAGGCGTGGGGACGGGCGTTGGGGTAGGCGAAGCAGCAGGTGCTGTGGGAGAAGAAACAACGGTGCTGGTGGGGCAGCCGGAGTTGAGGGAGGCGACTGAGGCCTCATCCGCAAATAACTTCCATAAAGAGCTGAAATATAGCTCTCCTGCAGTCTCGCTGATGCAAAAAGTAATAGTCCTTCATTCCCAAAAACACGAAGATGTGTAAGAATCGAACACTGGCCTCTCGGCGTTTGATTGACAGTGAACAAGACGGTGCGATATGCTTTCTTGGAGGAAGGAGTGCTTCTCCCGTAGGAGTATGCTGCGGCGTGTGGGTTCACCATTCATCGGGTTGTTTCTCTTCCGGCTTGTACTTTACTGGCAAGCACAGGCGTCTTCGCAGGAAGAGCCTCCTGCTCTCACACGTGGTTCTTTTCCGGTGGCATGGTATCGACTGCCCCTTCGGCACGATTCGTTTCAAGCAACAGACAAGGAAGTGGGCTGATGCAAACAACGATGACTGACAAGACCATCCGCTTGCCAGATGGACGGCAACTGGGCTACGCGGAATATGGCGATCCAAAGGGGATGCCGCTCCTCTTCTTTCACGGCACTCCTGGATCACGACTCAGGCTCTCGCACATCGATCCTCTCGCCCGGGATTTAGGAGTCCGGGTAGTGGCACCTGAACGACCGGGATGTGGACTCTCTGATTTTCAACCAAAGCGAACTCTTCTCGACTGGGTGCATGATGTGGAGGTCCTTGCCGACCGCCTGTGGCTTGAGCGCTTTGCCACGATGGGGATATCGAGTGGCGGACCCTATGTAGCGGCCACTGCTTACAAACTGCCAGACCGGGTGACGAAAGCCGCCTTGATTTCGACAGGGGGTCCACTCACGCTTCCAGATGCCACCAGGGGTATGCGTTCCACCGACCGCCTGTTCATCCGCCTTGCGCGCAGTGGTCCCTGGGCAGTCAACTTGATGATGCGGAACATGGCTCGCGGCACGAACAAACCAGAGCGACTCCGCAAGCAATTCATGAGCCGCCTGTCGCCGGTTGACGCCGCGGCGCTCCAGCGTGACGAAGTCTGGAATCGGCGCTTAGCCGATCTACGAGAAGCCTTTCGCAACGGCCCGAGTGGGGCGAGTTGGGATCTCGTGCTCTCTGCACGACCCTGGGGATTCCAGCTCGAAGAGATCCAGGTGCCCACTTCTCTCTGGCATGGAGAGTTAGATACCACCATTCCTGTCGCACTGGCGCGAGCGATGGCACGCGCCATCCCGAACTGCCAGGCGACCTTTGTGCCCGGCGAGGGGCACCTCTCCTTGTTCCTCAAGCATGAGGAGGAGATCTTCCGTAGCTTCTTCACGCGGGAGCAGGGGTGAGAAGCGGCAATGCTTCCCTTGCGACCCGTGTTGCGCGGAAGAGCGCGCAAGAACCATATATTGGCTCTTACACACTCCACCGATAAAGACGAAGAGGTGAGATGCTGCTGAACATGGGAGATGGCCCGCCAGGCCCTGCGACCCTCTGATGAGGAGGGCATCGGTAACCACCATCAGCGAGATTGATACTGCTGGCGAACCTTGGAAAGAGCGATGAGGCAGCCGAGCAACAGGTGCATTGTGAATATTCCCGGATCTGCGAACCCTCATGAACCAAGTATGAGCCCAGCAAAAGATGCGATTGTTGATACATTCTGCATCACGCTGAAGGCATATGTGCTTTCACCGTGATTGAGGTCCAGACGCGCTTTTTACATTGCCATCTTGATGCAGCCGGGAAGGATTCGCCAGCAGTATCGAGATTGCGTAAGATCCGAAGGAGGTGAGAGTCCAGGGATGACGACCCAACAGCAGTGGCGAGTGTTCCTAGGAACCGAAGCGCTCAAGATCGGCTATGGCGGTATCGGCCAAGTGGCTGCGCTCTCCGGAGCGGATTGGAAAACGGTGCAGCGAGGGGTAAAAGAACTGAAAGGAGACCTGCCTAGAGTGCAGGGGAGAATTCGCCAAGCAGGGGGTGGGAGAAAGAAGGTGATGGAGACAGACCCAACGCTGTGTCGGGACCTGGAGGAGTTGCTTGAGCCCAAAGGGGATCCGATGAGCTTGGTCAAATGGACCACGCACTCCCTGACACATCTCGTGAACGCCCTGGGTAAGCAGGGACATACGATCAAAAAGTCGGCGCTGGCAGAGCTTCTACACGAACTGGGCTATTCGCGTCATCCGCGAACAAGAAAACGATTGAGGGCAACTCCCACGCCGACCGCGATCAGCAGTTTGAGCAGAAGCAAGCGCCCGCGATCTCAGTAGATTGTAAGAAGAAAGAACTGCTCGGAACATGTAAGAACCAGGGAAGAGAATGGCAGCCCAAAGGACAGCAGACCCGGGTCAACCTCTACGACTATCGCGCGCTCGCCAACGGCAAAGCTATCCGAGACGCGCGTCTATGATCTGGTGCATAATCAGGGCTTTGGGAGTGCTCGGCATTAATCATGAGACAGCGGAGTTCGCTGTGGAGAGTATCCGGCCTATATTTCCACGGAGCAGTATGAGCGCAACCAGGGGCGGCTGCAGGCCGACCGCGCCTGCGCCGATGCCATGGGAGTGGTGCGGGCCGGGGCAGCCCTTTTAGCGGGGCTGGTGGTGTGTGCCCGCTGTGGCTGTCGCTTGGGCGTCCATTACGATGGCGGTGGCCACCTTCACACCTATGAATGTGTGGAGCGCTGGACGCGACTCAGGGGAACCCAAGTGCCAACACCTGGCAGGCCCATGCCTGGATGCCTTCGTCAGCCAGCAGGTTCTCGCCGCCTTGGAGCCAGCCGCCTTAGAATTGTCGCTCACCGCCACCGAGCGTGTGGAGCACGAGCGGGCCGAGTTGGATCGGACCTGGCAGCAACGGCGAGAACGAGCCGCCTACGAAGTCGAGCGGGCCGCTCGTCAGTACCATGCGGTCGAACCTGAGCATCGGCTCGTTGCCCGGACGCTGGAACACGCCTGGGAAGAGAAGCTGGCGACCCAGCAACAGCTTGAGGAGGAGTATCACCGGTTTGTCCAGCACAAGCCACGCCTCCTTTCGGAAGCCGAGCGGGAGGCGATTCGTCGCCTGGCGAGGGATATTCCCGCCCTCTGGGCCGCCCCAACCACCACAGTAGCCGATCGCGAAGAGATCATTCGCCAGGTCGTCGAATGGGTCGTGGTCGACGTGCAAGGGAGCAGCGAGCGGGTCAGGGTGCGTATCGAGTGGATCGGAGGAGGCCACGCTGAGGGGGTTGTGATTCGACCGGTTGGCAAGCTGAGCGAGCTGAGTACCTATCCGCAGATCTGCCAACAGGTCCGGACGTTGACCGAGGCTGGCTGGGCTGCCACCGCTATTGCCCAGGCGCTCTCCGACGCCGGCTATTGCCCTCCCCATCCCAACGCCCGCTTTCGCGCGCAGATGGTCACGCAGTTGCAACGACGGTTGGGAGTGAGAGCGCCACGCCCACGGGTTCGGCAGCATGACGGTCTCTTGCCTGATGAATGGTGGCCAACAGAGCTGGTTCGCACGCTCTTAATTCCCCGCGCGAGCCTCTACCACTGGATCCGTCAAGGTTTGGTGCGGGCGCGCCAGCTCGATGAGCCCTTGCACCGCTGGGTCGTGTGGGCCGACGAGGCAGAGCAGGAACGCCTTCGACAGTACCATCATAGCGCGATTGGGGACGATTTCCGCCACCGCTGGACTGATGCACCACTTGCCGAATAACCCTGATGAGGATATCATACAAGCGAAGCAAGAAAGGATGGAACCATGGCAACCATTCAGAGACAGAAAACGACTTCTGGGGGTAGTGTGGCTGGGTTATTGAGCGCACCTTCTCCTGGATCATCCGCTGGCGTCGCCTCTGTCGGGATCATGAGGGACTGCCCAGCAGCAGTGAGGCGTTGATCACGATCGCGATGGGCAGTCGCATGTTGCACATCCTCAGGCCTACCTATTTCTCGTACTGAGAATCAAACACTAACTCAGAACTCCCTCTCAGCGCACAGGAAGAGTATCTTTGAGGTGAGGACATGATTGGTTTGAGCTGGATGACTCAGACCTGTCCAATCACGAGTGTTTCGCGTGCCGCATCGACCACCTCCTTGGTCACCATGTGCAGATTATTGATCTGTAAGATGCGTTCGATTCAGGCAGCGCTAAGGGTGGGACCGGGAACTGCTGCTCGGCGCGCAGGTGCAGCACCTCACGACTGGTCACCAGCACCTTGAGCCCTGGACAGGCTGCCAGTACGTACGAGAGCAGAGGCGAGGCTTCCAGGACCTGCTCGAAGTTGTCGAGCAGGAGTAGGAGGTGCTTGTGTTGCAGATAGGCGTGGAGGAGGTCGAGCAGCGGCTGGTGTTCGGTTTGCCTGAGCCCGAACGTGTGGCTTCCACCATCGGGATCGCGAACGGTGGCCAGTGGCACGAAGAAGACGCCATCGGCGAAGTCATCGACGAGATCTTTCGCCACCGCGAGGGCCAGGCGCGTTTTGCCGATGCCAGCCGTGCCCGTGAGCGTCAGCAAGCGCACATCGGGACGCCGGAGCAGGTGCCGCGCAGCATCCACGTCCTGCTCACGCCCAAGGAGGGGAGTGGGAGGCGCTGGCAGGTTGTGTCTGGCTGCCTGCTCTTTACGCGGGAGCGGAACGATGTTTCCCTGTTGCATAGCTGACCCCGCTGTCCTGTGCTGCCTCGGCAGTGCTGTGAGATGTATCCATGTTATCTCATCCCTCCTGCTCCGTTATACTGAAAGCTAGCGAACTTGTCACCGGGGACAGGGTCTCTCAGCGCCTGTGCATGAAGGCTTCGGGAAAGACGACTCCGCACACCGAGAAGATCGCACGATCGCGCAAATGAAACAACAGCATTGCTACCTCTTCGTCATCCAGGCGATTGGTGACAATTTCGGCCGTCGACTCAGTTTTCTCTCTTTTCTCATCTATCCCATCCACAAAAAACCTCGAATCACATCGTCTAACGTTGAGGAAAACCCCTCGATTTGAGATCGTATCTTTCAGGTGTCTTCCAAAGCAGGAAGGAACGCTCATCAGAGAAAGCTTTGACCGGGTCAACAACGATTGGTGAGTATGCAACGAACATGGTTGGTTCCACTGTTGTCGTAGGAGGAATGTAGCTTGTCTGTTCTTCAGTTTCATGAAAGAAGGTCACCATGTCCAGTCCCGATTTTCGCACCTTTATTGACACACTCAGTCCAGGCCATACGCTATGGCTTGCAGCTCATCCCAACCTTGCAAGTATGCCTAATGGGGGAGATCTCTTTTTTCAGCATTATGTAGGCGATCCATTACATCAAGATGGTTTATTGTGGCAATATGAAGCCTGGCGCTTTGAACATGGCTATACTCGTGTTCGCCCCTGGAATGGGTCAGAGACCCTGGGCCGCGTGCCGACAACGGATATTCCTGCGCCTGGTTTCGTGTATCCCTGGTTTCCGCCAGCATCGGCAGGCCCGTCGCTCAATCCTCAGCTAGCCGATGGGAGAACGACGGCGAATCTCCAGGCAGACTTTGGCGTGGGCAATACCAACGCATTAGGACTTGCCATCCTCGCTCACTGGAACCTCGTCCATACGTTCAGTACACTGGAAGGTATTGAGATGGCAAACGAAGGGGCCGCCATCTACAGTATTCGTTTATGGGGATTCATGAAATGGGCCAGCGTTATGCGTAATCGGCTTTTAGGTATCCCTGTTTTTCCCCTACCAATCGAATTCGATGCAGATGGCGTGCCCCTTTCCGACATCGAGTTTATGGATGTAGCAAATCGTTGGCATAACATCTGGCATGTAGGAACCTCGGTTTGTGCTTCTTCTACTGCGGCGGCAATGAATGATCCCTTCGCGCCCGTGAACAGCCCTTTCGGCCAGTTTTGCAGGCGGACTAACTCGCCAGGAGATTTCTTACTCTTCCATCGTGACCTCCTCACCACCTATGACAACTGGCGGCGGCGTGAGGGTATGCCAGCAGTGGAACGATGGAAGCCACCTGCCCTTCAACACTTCCATGAGATCGATAAGTTTGTGAATGGCTCCCCCGTTCAGATTCTACCGGAGAAACAGATCGATGATAACCCAGCCTTGCAGGATCAGGAGATCAAGGACGAGGTAAAACATTTCAACACCTTAGCGGCTCTCGCCGCCTTCGCAGAAGGCGAACTCCATTCTGCTGGACACGGAAACCCTGAAGATGCAACAGGTGACATTGCAGACATCTATACCAACAATTACAGCCCTCGCTTCATGGCCTGGCATCACTGGATTGACTACCTCTGGGAGGTTCGACAACCGCGCTTCGATAGCTTCCGGCCGATTGAAAGCGATGGCACCGACTACCCTGGACAGCTCACCATCGTGCATAATGTTGCCCCACAACCAGATCAGATACAACCGAACAACGCGTTGACGGGCCTTACTGCCGATAGGCGTGGCTCGCTCTGGATCAAATTCAACGTCAGACCTGAGACCTATGGACGCCCTCTCAACCTCACCATCACGGCACAGGTCTACCGTAATAGTTCGGACCTCGCCCCTATCCCTGGTCTCGACGCGGTTCCCATTTCTATTGATGCGGTTCAACAAGGGGTGGATTTACCTGCGACCCCAATCCAGTTCAACAATCTGGATGCAAATGGCGAGGGCGCATTTGCCCAACAAAACCTTCCTGGTGGAGCGGTTGGTTTTAAGAATGGGCGTATTCGCATCACGGGCCAGTTGAAAGCAGTTGGTCAGATTCCTGGGAGCGTTGGTATCGACTACCAAGGGAATCAGTACGTGGTGAACGGCCCCAACGACCAGTTCGACTACACGGAGTCCATCGATATCATTTTGGTCAAGGAAAACCGCGCGCCGGTCGTTTCAACCATTCTCAATGAAAGCGCGTTCTCTGTTGATGATATTACGGTTAAAGCATCTGGCGCTCCCACCGCGACTTTCTCCGGCGCATTCTTCATCGTCGTGCAGGATCCGCCGGAGCCACCTGTGGGACTCGGCACCTCCAGCATTTTCGCAGACCCTGCGCGCACCGTTGTATCAGGTATCGCCGCCGATGGCAGCTTTCCGCCTGGAGTAGAAGCCGTTGATAGTAACGGGAACCCGGTGAACTGGTTTACCTTCGCACTGACGGATACGTTTAAAGAGCAGCCAGTACTACCAGACAACGTTTCGCAGCGCGTGTTGTTTCAGTACCTGGTCATTTTTGATGTGCATACCATCGCGGCGCTCTTGCCCAACTCGGGTGACGTTCAGTTTGCTTACCTGAAAATCAGCGCTCGAGATCGTGCAGGCAATACCATCCAGAATGTCTTGAGCGCGCCTATCAAATTGTTCCACGCTGCCAATCCGTACATGATCGATGTTCATGGTCAAAACCCATACTGGCTGAGCTTCGACACACGTGTCTTCTCGGTCAGGAATTCCGAATCGAAGTTCAACCACAGCGTTGCCGCGTCCGGGAACCCGAATCAGTACATCCAGGATGTCATCAATGAGTTCAATGCTGGCACGCAGAATTTCGATGGCATTCCGGCAGATGAAAATCAAGCACCCCTCGAACTCCTGCCGCAGGTGAACGGGGAGAACGTGTATAACTTCGCCCTCGCTCGCGTGCGTGTGCGAACGCAAGCGCCTGTCCCCGACGTGCGCGTGTTTTTCCGCCTGTTCACCACGGCGGTCAGCAATCTCAGCTTCAACTACCCGACCGCGAGCGGCGCGGCCCCTATCGCCCTGCTCGGCAGAACCAGTCCCGATGCTGAGATCACCTCGATCCCCTGCTTCGCTGCGCCGCGTGTAGAGACACGGGACACTGCGCCCGGCTCCGCATCGATGACCACGCAACCAGACCCGGCAAACGTTCAGACGTTTGCCATCACGCCTCCCGGTGGAGAAACCATCCGCTTCTTCGGAGCCTCCCTGGATATCAACTCGGATGCGCCGCGTTACCCGGCGGCCCCAGGTGGGGACGGCCCGTTCCCTGCCTCACAGTGCGTTTCGATCAGGGATATCATCCGGGGCCAGCACCAGTGTATGGTAGCGGAGATCTTCTACGTGGGCGATCCAACCGACGCCAATACCACGCCGGCCACATCGGATAACCTCGCGCAGCGCAACTTGCTGATCATCGAAACCGCGAATCCTGGCCGTGACGAAGCGACGCGTACCGCCCAGCACAGTTTCGATATCGTGCTTGCAGGCCGCGAAGAGTTGAACCGGATTCACCGTGAGAGCGAACGGCAGCAATTGACACACCTGCGGCTACTGCGACAGCGCGAAGGAATGGAGGCAGATACCGGGTTGACGGTATTCACCCCGGTGGCCGCGATAGGCGTTGCTAGACTGATGGAAAACACGTTTGCCTCAACCGCTCTGGTATCAAGGACCCTGGGCTTTGATGAACTGGTGTTTTTCTGGAACAACCTGCCGCCCGATGCTCATGTTGAGGTCTACCTTCCTTCGATAGATGTCGAATATGTAGTGTACCTCCGCAATGCAAGAAGAGAGCCGCAGACGGTTCGCGCTCTGGATGACCATACCCTCGCGCTGACGCCCGGCGGAGTGACGTACCTGCCGATTCCAGATATCAGCCAGGAGCGGATAGCGGGTCTGTTGACCGTGACGCTGCCTGCTGGCATCCGGGCCGGGCAGGTCTACACCGTCGATGTCTTGCAGGCGCGCCCGGTGCTGGGAGCAACGGTCGGCGCGTTCCGCCTCACCATTCCCGTGAACAAGGCATTACGACTCTATGCGCGTGAGATTCGCGTCCTCACCGCCTTTCAAGAACGCCTGAAGACAACGGCTCTGGCGAATCGATGGTATCCCATTCTCTCGAAACAGGTGGACTACTTGACGGACCGCGTCATAGGACTGGCCGAGGAGGCAATTGACGAATGTTCGCACGATACAGACAAGCATGGAACGCGCATCTGCATCACGCTCGAAAAGATCCGCGTGTTGGATTACTACGGCCCGCTCGTGCATGGTTCAGGGGAGGTAAGTTTCCGCGTCCACGTTACCAGCACAAACGCCGGTGGTGTCGATGTGACGACCCGACTTCCCGCTCACGGAACCTATGCTGTCCATAAAACAAAAGGTGGATACGATATTCATATCAACAAGCAACTCTTCCGAGGCGCTGTCGTAGACGACCTGACAATAGAAATCGCCAGCACGGAGGTCGAAGAGCCAGGGCGAACCTCCTCCTACAAACGAACGTTCAGCGGGGATGTACAGGATTGGTTGGGCAGCTATAAACCCAGCGATCAGATGCATGACCCCGAAAATGTGGGAGACTGGCAGGTGTGGTATCGCATCGAGAGTGTCGAATGAGACCTCGCAAGCTCAAGTTGTGAACGTCTCAGGCTGTCGGTACCACACAGATGACATCCATAGGAGCGATTCATTGCTGTTGATGGAGAGAGCCTGATCCCATAACGGAGACTAGGCCCTCACCGTTCGGGGAAGCGAGGACTGGCGCACTACTCGCTCTGTGCAACAGCTTCGCGCCTCTCCTGTTCCGTGGATTCCCGGACAAGCTCTAAGTACCTCGAGCCTGCAGTAGGAACAATGATTGGAACTGAACCTGCATGGGCTGGCGCGATCGGTCGCTACAACCAGGTACCACTTGCACGTGTCTAGAGTCCCGAGGATGCCTTGACTTATCATCTTCAGGTTTAAAGCAGAGCCAGCAAGCGCAGGAGCAGCAAACGGATCACCCATGACGGTGTTCTCCCGGAAAGCTAGCAAGGTACGGGGGCGGGCGTTTTTCCTGAGCAGAGGTTCTGGGAAGCGCTGCCTGCTATGCTATGGCTCGTGAAAAGACTCTCCGCTCTCAACTCGCTCGATCACATCCAGGTCACGCTTACCATGGTCATCGCCATTCCCCCTGCCTGGAGCAGTTTGAACGGCACGCCTGTCTGGGTGACATGAGGAGCGAGTGTTTGTGTGAGTGAGATAGTCCCTGCTCCTTGCGGAAACGCGCTGGTATTCAGGATAACCCGCCCGGTATCTGGCGTACCGGGATGAGCAATCGCTTTCGCTATCAGTCCCAGGGCGACCACTCCCATCAGCGTTCCTCCTGGCGCATCATACATGACCAGGGTGTGTGTGCTTCGTGGCACCTGGGCGAGATCCTGAGGCGAGCGAATGATCGTGGCGCGTGGGATGGTGAATGTGAGCGTCGCTGAGGCATGGCCCGCGCTATACGTGCAACTCCAGGTTTTTCCCGCCAGTGTGCTCGTTGGCTCCTCCGCAAGCTGAAACTCGGCAACCTGGTTATGGAGCGGGATAGCAGTGCCCTTACAGGTCAAGCGCTCGCTGCCTGCAAACTGGACAGGCTGCCCATTGGACCCAAAGCCGAGGCCAATGGTGGTCGTCCCACGCGTAGCACGATCATACCCACCCATCGTTATGTTGAAGTACACCTCTGGCTGTCCAGGGGAGGGATTGCGCAAGATCACCGGGGGAACCCACCCGTCGGATTGCGAAGTTGACGGCCCTGTTTGCTGTGATCCTCCTGGGGAAGATACTATGCCTGGTCGCAGTACGTTTGATGTACCCTGACCTCCGCAGCCTACCAGGAGGCTACAAGTGAGGAGAAAGAGAGCAATCCAGGAGTGTGGGATGAAGTGGTGAGAAGGCTTAGCATGCTCCTTTGTATTCAGCGCAGAGAGTTTGTCACAGAAGAGCGTTCCTCCAGGCGTCTCACGACCTACTAGTGCTGCATTCCTTAAAGGCGGTAACAGAAGAGACGCCGACGGTGACGAGGCGTCTTAGGCGGTCGTCCCCAGACCCAGGGCTTGGCTCGCAGGTTGAGTTGAGCCGTTGCGACGCGGGTAGCTTGCTCGATCTCCTTGGGATTGGCAAAGCTCTGGCCAGCCAGGGCATCACGGCGGAAGAGCCGCCACCAGCCCTCTTGCAGGTTTGAAGACATGATGGATGCGTGGATGCTCTTCAAGAGGGGTGCGGGTCTCCAGGCTGGAGTGACTGCTGAGATTGTCGGTGATGATGAAGAGATCCCCAGTTGGATTGTCAGCTTCGATGTCGGAAAGCCTCGCAATGTAGCCTTTGGAGTTGCGTGAGGCGGCACAGCGGGTCACCTCCTTGCCATCACATACGCGTAACGCCCCGTAGACCCAGGTTTTCTCGGGCCCGCAAACGACAGTCCAGCGGCGCTTTGATCCGGTGCCCAGTAGGCGACCAGCCTGGGGCGGGATCAAAGGTGCGGGGCACTACCGGTCCAAGTTCGTCGGTACAGACGGTCGTCGAGCCCTCGGGTGGCTCCGTGTAGTGGGTGACGACCGCGGTTCTTTTGGGATAAAGTCCTTGTCGCGAGGCGTGCCCCAACTGTGCGTCTGCCGCCACCGCACCCCTTCCGAGAGCAGGATACGGCGGATCTGGCTGCGTTTGACACGGATGCCCGCCTCTTTGGCCGCCAGTGCCAGCGCATCCAAGCTCCACTGAGCCGACCCACTCTCATCGCGCGCCACCATTGTCCCATCCCTTTGCGTCACCAGACGACCAGGAGGGGGCTGACTGGGCAAGGCGACGATACCACTTCGTTCAGCTTCGGTCAGCCGCGGCTTGCGTCCCGAACCGGGTTGCACCCCCAGTCCATCGATGCCTTGCTGGTTGAAACGCGCGACGTGTAGGCGCACGGTCTGGGGATGGCACTGCAGGTCCGCCGCAATCTGATCAGGGGTCTTGCCCGCCCAGCTTTCCACCACCATGCGTGCGTGCCAAATCCAATCGGCGGGGGCATGGTGGCTGCGGGCTAGTTTGCGGACGGCTCGTTCTTCTCGCTCATTCTGCGGAGCTCGTGCTTTGACCTGTTTGGGCATTTCTCTGCTCCTTCCTCTCAGAAACACTTCCACTTCTTATTGTAGTCCCTTTAAGGAATGGAGCACTAGTACTAGTTTCCATTGCGAAATGGCTTGAGGCGGCTTGAGAAGGTGGATCACAGCAAGCGAGCGGTGATGAATAGAAGGGTTTCCTCTCATGAGAGGTTACCCTTGTTTGGCTCGGGCAATGCGGCGCAGATTGCT
>WNFC01003949.1_pt1 | contig 16144 bp, 15 predicted proteins | sample 5400541 | NCBI WGS metagenome assembly WNFC01 (sample SAMN13153342, study PRJNA577476) | soil metagenome | isolation source: 120 cm saprolite under Douglas fir tree site 2 hole 2 replicate 1 | place: USA:California | collected 2015-04-18
CCGGATGCCAGGCTTCGACCGGCAGTTGGCTGACCACCAGCGTCGAGCGCACCTGGCTGCGGTCGTCGATCACCTCCAGCAGATCCTTGGCCTCGATGACGCTGGGTGACGTCAGCAGGAAGTCGTCGAGCACCAGAAGGCCGATCCTGGCGAGTTGCCCGAGACGACGCACGTAGCGGCCGTCACCACGGCTCAGCGCCAGTTCGGCCAACAACCGCGGCGTCCGCACATACAGCGCCGTGTGACCACGCCGCACCGCGGCATGGGTCAACGCACAGGCCAGAAACGATTTCCCGGCTCCGGTTGGACCGGTAATCAGCAGATTGTGGTGAGCGGCGACCCAGCCGGCTTGCGCCAGGCTGAGCACAACCGAGCGGTCAAGACCTCTGGGCGCCCGAAAGTCAAGATCTTCCACGGTTGCCTCCTGGCGCAGCTTGGCCGCCTTGAGACGCAAGGCAAGACGGCGGCTATCACGGCTTCGCGGTCGACCAGCAAGCCGAGTCGCTCGTCGAAGCTCGGGCTCAGGTACTGGCTCGATTCGAGTTGCTCGCGTAGGCCGAGCACCATGCCGAACAGGCCGAGGTCATCGAGCTTGTCGAGGGTCTGTGTCATCAGCATCGCTCAGGCCTCCATCAGGGTGTGCTGGTAGTAGGCCGCTCCGCGCAGGTTGGCGTGCTGAATGGGCACGATCTTCGCCAAGGACTCGGCCTCGAGAGGCAGCGGGACCTTGTCGAGGCCGTTCTTCAAGATCGCATTCACGCTGCGATACGAGGTGCTGCCAATCTGTAGCGCCCGCTGGCAGGCGGCAATCATGCGCTCGGGCTCGTAGCGCTTGCCCAGGTGCATCAGGCCCAGGCACGCCCGATAGCCATGCTCGGGATGTGGACGGCTGCGCAAAATCGTCTCCATCAACTCGGCCACCGACGGTCCGATGGTCGCGCCCCAGGCCACCAACTTCGATGGCGTCCATTCCAGATGCGCACGGTGCGCGGCGGGCATGTGCTCCGGCTTGGTGAAGAACCGCTGTCGACCGTAGCTACGCGCATGGCTGGCCACGCGTCGGCCACGATGAAAGACCTCGACGACGTTGGCCGTGGCGCGCATCTCAACCGCTTGACGTGCCAACTCGTACGGCACCGAGTAGTAGCGGGTGTCAAACTCGATGTGATAATCGATGTTCACCCGAGCGGGTTTCCAGTCGGCAAACTCGTAGCGCGTCGTCGGCAACAGTTGGAGTGCATGCCGTTCGAGCTCCTCGAACAGGTCGTGGCGTGAAATCGCCTGGCCACGAAAGCGTCGGTTGTTCACCAGCGTGAGTTGCTCGGCGATGGCCGCGTTCATCTCGGCGAGCGAAAAGAACCGCCGTTTGCGCAAGGGCGCCAGAATCCAGCGTTCGGTCACCTGTACGCCAACCTCCGCCGCAGCTTTATCACGCGGCCGATACGGCCTGGCGGGCAAAATCGCGACCGAGTACGTGCGCGCCCACTCCAGGTAGCTGGGGTTCAGCTCGGGCTCGTACCAGCTCGCCACGGTCACACCCGACTTCAGGTTGTCGGGCACCACGGCGCGTACCGACCCGCCATCAAACTCCAGCGCGCGCACATGCGCGCCCAGCCATGACGCCAGGTCCTGGCTGCGAGTCGCCTCCACGTACAGGTAGCCGCTCGCGCCGAGCACGCTCACAAACACCTGCGCGTTCCAGATCTCACCCGTTTCGGGGTCGATGACCGGCACCGTGTCGCCAGCGAAATCGACAAACATGCGCTCGCCAGCGGCGTACTCCAGGCGCATGACCACGTCCTGGTGCGCTCGCCAGCGACGGTAGTGGACGCAGAACTGCGTATAGCTCAACCCTTCGGGATGAACCGCTTTGTATTCGAGGTGCAGCAGCTGCAGCGTTACGTGCTTGCCGCGTTTGCGCTGGCGGTGCACCTCGAGCCAGTCGGGCTCTGGCCGACCCGCTCGGAGTTCTTCTTCCGTCCGAGTGAACAGCCGTGCCTCGATGGCCGCGTCGTCCAGGTCGTTGGGCAGCGGCCAGCTTAGCCCGGCGCACTGTGCGCGCTCCAGGTAGCTCTGCACCGTGGACGCGCTGATGCCGATGCTCTGCGCAATCTGCCGATAGCTGAGCCCCTGCGCATTCAGCCGCAGGACCTCGGTGATCTGGCGCATGGATAATCTCCTCCGCGGCACGTAGTCCTCCCTCGTTGAAGCTTGGAATCTCCAATGAGGACGCTACGTGCCGCCTTGGCTTCCACGACAGCGCCGGTCTGACCCGTCTGTACGAATTCAGCCGTAATCCCTGTTCGGCTACCCGAAACCGGTGTACGCCATCAGCCGAAATCGCTGTACGGGTTCAACCGTCTTGCGCGTACGACTCCCGCCGAAACGCCTGTTCGTTTTCGCCCGTTTTACACAGCGTAGATCGTGCACTGTCGACGGGCGGCGCGGCCGCCGCGGCGATCGTCGAGGCCTCGAGCACCGACGAGCACCTGGTCGAGATGTGGGCTGCACGGCCGTAGCCCGCATACCCAGCGCGCGTACCGTGCCGACTCGAACCGGTTTCGAGCGTTCGTCGACTGTCAGCTGCCAGCAGTCACGTTAGGCGACCTGCAGGCCTTCGCCGACGAGCTCGAGGAGCAGCTCCTGGACCCTGCGTCGCGGGCTCGCAAGCTCGCAGCGGTGAAGTCGCTGCTCGCGTTCGGCCACCAGCTGGGCTACCTGCCCTTCGACGTCGGCCGGCCACTAAAGCTGCCGCCGCGGAAAGACACGCTCGCCGAGCGGATCCTGGACGAGGCAGACGTCCACCGTCTGGTCGCGCTCGAGACCAATCGGCGCGACTGGCTTCGCTTCGGACTTCACGCACGTCAATGAGCATGGTGCGCGTGCTGACGATTTGCCGATCAGCGTGTGTGCCGTACTTTTGGCCGAGGCCTGCAACGTCGGTCTCGAGCCAGTCGTGCGCCCGGAGATTTCGGCGCTGACACGTGCTCGACTCGCGTGGATCCAGCAGAGCTACATTCGCGCCGACACGATCACGACCGCCAACAACCGCCTCGTCGACGTCCACGCGGCGCTTCCGCTGACGAAGGCTTTGGGCGGCGGGGAACTGGCCTCTGCCGACGGAATTCGCTTCGTCGTTCCGGTCCGCTCGGTACACGCGGGCGCGAACCCCAAATACTTCGGCCGTTGCAAGGGAGTGACGTACATCAACTACACCTCGGCCGGCAGCATCGGCTTCTTCGGGTTCGTGGTGCCTGGCACTCTGCGCGATTCGATGGTCATCCTGGACGGCTTGCTCGAGCAGCACACCTCGCTGCGGCCGACGACCCTGGTCACTGACTCTGCATCGTATTCGGACATTGTTTTCGGGTTGTTCACGTTTGCTCGGCTACCGCTTCTGCCCGCGGCTGGCGGATCTGGGCGAGACGCGCTTCTATCGCATCGACCCGACCGCCAACTATGGACCACTCAACGGCATTGCCCGTCACCGGATCAACGCCGATCTCATTGTCCGCAATTGGGACGATCTGCTGCGTGTAGCCGGCTCACTCAAGCTCGGCTTTGTGGGTGCCCACGATCTGATGTGCACCTTCCAGGGCAGCGGTCGAAACTCTACCCTGGCGCGCGCGTTGGGTGAGTACGGGCGTATCGGTAAGACACTCCACTTGCTCGACCTGGCTGACGACGAGCTGTACCGGCGCAGCCCGCTGTCCAGGTCAACAAAGGTGAACGCCGCCATGGCTTGGCTCGCACCGTGTTCCACGGCCGCGGTGGCGAGTTGCGCCAGACGTATCGCGAGGGCCAGGAAGATCAGCTCGGTGCGCTCGGACTGGTGCTCAACGCGATCGTGCTGTGGAACACACGCCATATGGGCCTGGCGTTGGACCAACTTCGCGCCGCGGGCATGCGAATCCAGCCAGAAGACGTCGAGCGCCTCTCGCCGCTTGTTCACCACCACATCCATCTGGACGGGCGCTACAGCTTCTTGCTTCCCGAGCCATTAGCACAGGGAGAGCTTCGACCACTGCGCGACGCGAATGACTCAGCAGAGCAGGTCTTTGACCTGGTCGCTGCGACCGTATGACCTCCATAGCTTGACCAGAATCCTTACGTACGATCCTGCGCCATTGCTACTCAGAGGCCGTCCTCTGCGTCGAGGGCACCGCCGCTGTGCAGTTAGCGCGCAACAGCGTCGGCGCGACCAATCCGCTCAATGCTGCACCGGGCACGATCCGAGCCGATCTAGCGCTCGACATCGGCCGCAACCTGATCCACCTCTCGGATGCGCCCGCTACCGCCGAACGCGAGCTGGTGCTGTGGTTCGGCCCCGAAGAGCTGGTCGACAACACGCGTGACACCGATCACTGGATTTTCGAGTAGTCCTTCAGGGTGATGGCGTTGGCGGCTTTCTGAAAGTTGCCCGACATGGCCGCTTTGAAGGGCAAATAGGGCAGCAGGCACATGAGCTGGTCGCGCAGCCAGGCCTCGAATGGTGTTTGCGGCAGGAAGGCGCGGGTGCCGCCGGGCAGCGGCCGCAAGTTCATAGCGACGTAGTCGCGCATCTCCTGCTCGTACCGCTCGAACGCCCTTTGATAGTCGCCGTCAGCGCTGGCTAGCTCGCCGGCCAGGACGTAGGCGCCCACCAGGGCCATGCTCGTACCCATGCCGACCGAGCCGCCGTAGGCGGCGTCGCCTAGCAGGACGGTGCGCCCGTTTGACCAGTGCGGCATGGATACCTTGCTGGCCTGGGCGAAGTAGAAGTCATCGGCGGGCCACAGCGCCTCCAGCATGCGCGGTACTTCCCAGCCCACTCCCTTGAAGCGCTGGGCGACGAGCTGCTTCTGCTGCTCGACGTTGCGGCGCTCGTAGGGCGTGGGCGGCGAGGTGAAAAACAGCATGGCCCTGGCTTCGTCGCGTCCGGCCAGGGGGTAGATGCCGGCCATGCGGCCGGGCGGTGCCGTATGCATCAGCTCCCAGCCATCCAGGTTGGTTTGGTTGGGCATGCCAAAGATGGCTTGCGAGTAGCCCTGGTCCTGGAGGAACTCGGCATCTGGTCCGAAGGCCAGGCGGCGCACGTTGGACCGCAGGCCGTCGGCGCCTACTACCAGGTCGAACCTCTGCGGTGCGGCGTGTTCGAAGGTGACCTCTACGCCGCTGTCTTGCTGGTTGATGGAGGTGATGGAGTCATCGAAGCGGTAAGCGGCGTCGTTGCTGGTTGCTGAGTGCAGGATGCGCACGAGGTCCGACCGCAGAATCTCGATTTCGGCGATCATGCCGCCCGAATCGCCCAGCAGCTCAGCAGGCAGCGTCGCCACGCGTTTCCCAGAACTGTTGACGTAGGCCATCGCGTGAGTGCCAGTATGAAAGCGGCGTATCTCATCGAGAAGGCCCATCCGCTCAGCAGCCTCCCGTCCAGCGCCGCGCAAATCCACAGCCTGCCCCCCAGCCCGCGGAGCAGGCGCACGCTCCACCACAGTCGGCTCGAAGCCATATCGAGAAAGCCAAGAAGCCAGAGCAGGTCCAGCAATGCTAGCGCCGGAAATCAAGATCTTAGGGGTGTCCACAGCACCAGTATACGCAGTACGCTGTAGTCTGTACAGATGCCCTCGGTGTACTAGTACGCGGTGATTACGAGCGACGCCTGGCGAAGTGGCACTCGCACAGACGACGCCGTACTAGTACACTACAGACGATGCTATGAGTCGCCCCGCCACCCACTTAGAGCCGCCTTCGGTCCGCATTGCGGCTGAGATTCGGCGGCGGATTTTGGCTGGTTTGTTGCGGCCTGGTGATCGGGTACCTTCGGCGCGGCAGATCACCGTGGAATGGCATGTCGCGATTGCCACGGCGAGCAAGGTGCTGGCGGCGCTGGGCGACGAGGGCCTGGTTCGGGCTGTGCCTGGCGTTGGCACGGTCGTTGCCGGTGCCGCTTCGCCAACTGGCCTCGCTCGGGCCGATGCGGGCGCTGGGCTCGCTGGTGACGTTCGGCTCGCCAGGGGCGTGGGAGGCAACGGGGCCGATCGGGGCTTCGGCCACGCGCAGCCTTCGTCCGTGACCGCCCGTGCGGTGGCGGATCGGGCGGACCTGGCGCTGCGGCCGCGGCGGGTGCGGGATCCTGAACACGAGATGTCTCGCGAGCGGGTTGTCGAAGTGGCTATCAAAATTGCCGACGCTGAAGGCATGGCCAGCCTGTCCATGCGCCGGGTGGCGAATGAACTGGGCATTGCCACGATGTCGGTCTACCGTTACGTGCCAGGAAAGGACGAGCTCGTCGAATTGATGGCCGACCGCGTCCTGGCCGAAGATCAGCTGCCCAATCCCGCTCCGCCCGGCTGGCGGGCGCAGCTGGAGGCGACGGCTCAGCTGCAGTGGGCGGGCTACAAGCGCCACCCGTGGCTGGCGCCCGTCATCTCCATGACCAGGCCGCAGATTCTGCCCCACGGCCTGGTCCACACCGAGTGGGCCCTACGCGCCCTGAGCGGCCTAGTCCTTGATCCCAACACCAGGCTGCATGCCGCGATCACCCTGTTCAACTACGTGCGCGGGACCGCCGTCAGCCTGGAGGCCGAAGCCGAGGCACAGCAGGAAACCGGCATCACCGACGACGAGTGGATGGAAGCCCAATCCTCAGCCCTCGAACAGGTCCTAAACACCGGGTCCTACCCGGCCTTTGCAAGGCTGATGGCTGAGCCTGGGCTGGATCTGAACCTGGACTCGCTCTTCGAGTTCGGCCTGCAGGAACTGCTCGATGGCCTGTCCGCGCTCATCGCGCGTTCGGCCACCTGATAAAGCCGAGAAAGCTTCTGCAGCAGCAGCTCGAAGTTCACCCGTCCCCGTCGGCCCGAGACGCGGTCGACCATGCGATGCACAAGGTCCATCGCTGCCTCGCCCAGCCACAGGGTGACCAGCGAGCCGATCAGGATGCCAGCAAACATCCCCAAGCTCACCCCTGCTCCAAATACAAGGTCCGGCCCAGAGTTCGGCGCCGCGATGAGCCAGTACGCCGGAAATGCGCTCGGCCGCGGCGCCCAGCTGCCCGTAGTATCGGACCGCCAGCAGGATGACGCCACGCGGAAAGCGATGGCCGCCCGCTTGGCTCGTCGACTCGCAGGTCGCGTAGCGACCGCATGCGCGGCAGGGGCGCACAGTGCGGCCGCGCTGATCGAGACCATCGCGGGTCAGGTCCGAAGGACACCAAGAGACCGAATTCCGCGCGCAGGTCGTGATTACTGACGCAGGTCGCGCCACGCGACAACTCGGCGACGAGTTAGCCTACCTGCAGGGTCTGGTCTAGGTCGACAACTAAGGGGCCGTAAAAGAACAAGTTCCCGAAGTCGTCACTTAGCGAGAGCTGGAGTCCGCGGTCGGAAGCGTATAGTTCCAGGTCGGGCACACGGCGTGGTGCTCGAGGTTGAGCGCGGCCATCTCCGCGTCGGTAATCTTCTGACCGGTTGGATACTCACCCGGCTGAAGAACGGCGGTCACCGCCAGGCCACGACTGGTCTTGGTGCCACGAATGAAACCCAGAACGGTGTCCCAGGTCTGGAGCGGGACGCCCGCCCAGTTGCACTTGATCTGGCTGAATAATCTGCGCTTGATGGGGTTCCATTTCGAACAGCCCGTCGGATAGTGGCACACGGTCACGGTGAGTCCGAATCGATCACAGACTTGCACTTGAAGGCGCTCCTTCCAGGCACGGGTATGACAACTATTGCTGCCGCCCGCATCTGCTAGCAACAGGAGTTGGTCCGCAAGCGGGGATCTGGGCACTACTGCTGCGGATCGCGCCCGAGTGGCTTGATGACCATGAGGTTCAACGCTCCCTCGGGCAGGCGCTCTGGTCAACCGGGAAGGAGCAAATTGTTGAGCAAAACGATACGGTCAGAACGCACCTGGTCAGCGCGTCCCTATCGGTTGAAGAACTGCAGTCCGTAGCCGGAGCCATCGAACAGCTGGGTCTGGAAGACGTCGGCCACGTGGTAACCCACAACCGGACGGAACTGCCTCGGTTTTCGCCGATGGATTCCGGGTGTCATCTGCGCGCCCAGCAATTGTCTCCTTTGCGTGCGCGGACCGGCCCAAATTCCCTGGCCCGACCTGTCGGATACTGCGGATTTCGGGGCCCACGACAGGAACGGATGGACGCTTGAAGTAAGCGGATTTCGGCCTCCCCGAATTCCAAGGCGTAACCTCCGTCTGGACGCAGCCAAACGCAGAACACGGAGCGCACTACGCGATTAGCGTGCCTGCTCAGTTCTGCGAGACTCTGCAAGAAGCTTTACCCGACGGTTGCCTCAGAGCCCCCGAGGCGCTGCTCGATCGGCACGTATTCGACCTCGTAACCGAAGTGGCGAGGACCGGCGAGCGCGATCCCGGCCGGGGTGCGCCACTTGGGATCACATCGGATGCCAACCACCACGACCCGGTATCCGTAGCGCAGGTGCTCGGTGGTGATGGCATCCCCCAGTTCGGCATCGAGAATGGTGATCAGGTCCGGCACCGAGGCGACGATGGTGTCATCCAGGACGGCAACCAGGTTTTCGTTCTGGAACTGCACAACGAGGCGACTGCTCGCATAATCGTCCGAGCCGTCAACAACAGCCTCGCCGAGCGTCCACCCGCGCTCGATGCGGCGCTGCACGTCGGTGATCTTGCCGCGAAAAATCTCGAACCCCTTCGTCTCTCGGAGGATGGCCGCAACGCCGTCTTGCTTCGCGGCGCGCGCTTCGCGGATGGCGCGACCGATGCGCTCGGCGTACGACAGGCTGCCGTGCACCGTCGACTGGCGGACCTGCCGACCAGTGATCGGCGCGCCAACGCCGGCGGCGATGGCCCCGAAGTCGATCGCGAGCGAACGCCCGAAGCGCTCCAGCCAGAAGTTGTCGCACGTCTCAAGGATCACGTTGTTGCCGCGCTCGTCGGCGAGCGACACCGGGCTCATGCCGATGCCGTCCAGGGTCAGCGTAACGAGCTGCCCCTCCGGAAAGGCGCGTCCCATGCAATCCGCGTCGACGACCGGCTTCCCCAGCCGCGAGCTCAGCGACAGGGGCACCATCGAGTTCACGCCGCCGATCTCGACCGGCATCACCGCCGTGACCGGCTCGCTCAGGAAGCGGCTGAGGCCGTGGTAGGCGTCGGTCAGCTCTTTGCCCAGCGGGAACTTTTCGATCAAGGGCACCGGTGAGCCGATCATGAAGGGAATGACGACGCGATCGGTGTCGGCGATGTCCTCAACAGCCATCAGCCGCGGCGGCCCGTACTGCTCCAGGCTGCGCACAGCGGCCAGTTCGCCGATATAGGGATCCCCTCCGCCGCCGGTGCCAAGTACGGCCGAGCCGGCGGCGATGTCGTGCAGGTCTGCCGGTGTCAGTATTCTCATCGGCCGAAACTCGCCTCGGCCGGCGCGTATTCGACGTCGTAACCGAAATATCGCGGCCCGACCAGTGCGAGACCGGCCGGCGTCCGCCACCTGGGATCACAGGGGATGGCGAGGAGCGTCATGCGAAAGCCGTAGCGAAGGCCCTCGGTGGTAATGGGCTGACCAGTCTCCGCGTCGAGAACGACAATGAGGTCCGGCACCGAGACGATTGTTTCACCGTCGCGGATCGCCATCAGGGCTTCGTTCTGGAAATGGATCACGAGAGCTCGGCCCTCGTCGTCGCCGGTGCCCTGGATACGCGCCTCGCCTCGGGCGAAGCCTCGCTCGGTCCGCCGCTGGACGTCGGCCACCTTGCCGCGAAAGAACGTCTGGCCACCGGTCACTTCGGTCATGACCTCGATCGCGTCGAGGTGCATGTCGCGCGCCGTGCGCAGCGCCCGCCCGATCTCCTCCGCCCTGGTCAGCGTGCCGAGGACCATCGCCTCTTTAAGTTGCCGGCCGGTCATCGGATACAGCGCGATCAGCGCTGTCGAGCCCATGTCGATCGTGATCGTCCGGGCGAGCGTCTCGGTCCACCGGTTGGTCGGGGTGTTGATCACTGCGCGATTGCCCTTCTCGTCGCCGATAGCCATCGGCGTGGCCGAGATCCCGTACATCGTCGGCGTGACCATCTGCAACTCGGGAAAGGCGCGCCCCATCCCGTCGGCGTCGACGATCGGAATGTTCAGGCGAGCGGCGACAGTGAATGGGATGGTCGAGTTGAGCCCGCCGGCCTCGGCCGAGGTCGTGTAGTCGATCTTCCGGCCGAGATAGGCCTGGAGGGCGAGGAAGGCGTCGACAACCTCCTTCCCGCTCGGGAGTTTTTCCACCATGACCGTCGGCGCGCCCATCATTGCCGCCATCGCGACCTGGGCGTCGTCGTCGATCTCCTCGGCCGACACCATCTGTGCCGGACCGCACTCGCGAATCGACTGGACAGCCATCAGCTTGCCGATGTACGGGTCGCCGCCCCCTCCGGTCCCCAGGACCGCCGCGCCGAGCGCGATGTCCTCGATCTCCTGCTGCCCGATCAGACGCGCCATCCGACCGTCTCCCTGCGTTTGAGCGGACGATACGGCTCCTCGTAGCCGAACGCTTGCGGGCCGACGAAGCGCAGAGCTTGCTCGGTGGTCAACTGCGGGGGCGCCGGGATGCCGATCACAGTGACCCGCAGTCCGTAGCGGACGACCTCAGTCGTGATCGGGTTGCCCCGCTCGGTGTCGACCAGCGTGATCAGGTCCGGCACGATCGCCAGAACCTCGTCCTCCACTCGACAGATCAGGAACTCGTTCTGGAGGTCGATCACTGCGGTGCGGCCATCCCATGTCCCGAGGCCGGCGATCCTCAGCCGGCCGAAGTTATAGCCGCGCTCGAACCGCCGATCGACGTCGACGACCTTCCCGCAGAAGAGCACCCGGCCGTCCGTCACCTCGCAGATCGCCCCGACCGGATCGTCCCCCTGGTGCTGCGCGGTGAGGACGGTGTCGCCGATCCGGTGGGCGAGCGTGAGCGTGTTCGGGATGCAGGTCTCGCGCAGGCGTCGCACGGTGATCGGACAGTCGGCGACCATGGCGCTGCCACCAAGCTGGACGCACATGGCGCGGGCCATCCGTTCGAGCATCTTGCTGTCGGCGACGTCGCGGATAATCACCTTGCGGTGCTGGCAGTCGACCATGACGATGGGCGACGGGGCGACCCCGTCAAAGTAATAGCTGACCATGTCCAGCTCAGGAAACGCTCGACCCATGCCATCGGCATCCACGGTCGGCAGGCCAAGCTGCGTTGCGGCGATCATCGGGGTGAACGAGTTGCCGCCGCCGACCTCGACAGGCACCGTCGCCGCGACCTTCACCCCAAGTTGCGATTCCAGCTCCTCGATCGCGACCTTGCCCTCGTCACCGCGCCCTATCTTTTCCAGGCCGATCGTCGGCGCGCCCATCCCGCCAATTGGCACGACGAGTGCGTCGTCCGGCAGCTCATCGAGACCCACGATCCGCAACTCGTGACCTTGATCGAGCTGCAATTTGGCCCGTGTCATGCCGCGGTACGGGTTTCCTCCGCCGCCGGTGCCCAGGATCCCGGCGCCAATCGCGATCCGCTCGATGTCGGCGTGGGTCAGGTTCCAGACCATCGTCGTGTCCCTCCGCAAGTCAAGCTAAAACCAGGTCGCCCGCCGCGCGTATGCGGATCTGAATGGCGCTGCTGGGTAGGTAGGCCATCGGCACTTCCTGAATGTCAATGATCTCCACCGTCTGCGGATCCGCTCCGGCGCGGACCGCCTCGTCGGTGGCCATCTGCTTGGCGATGTCCAGCGCCTCGGCCCGACTGTGCTGGTCCAGCGAAAAGACCCGCTCGATCTCACCGCTGCACTGCGCAATCGCGGCGCCGATCGCGTTGGCGACGTCGTAGTGTGCCGGGCGCCGGATCTCCGCGGCTGTGGCGAGCTTCTCCGGAACCACCACGCTTCCGCCGCCGACGAGGACGACCGGAATCGGGTCAGCGCTCGTCTTCATCCGATCGATGACGTCTTCTAAGGTCTCTCGGACTCGTGCGAGGACCGCCGATACGAGCGAGCGGTCTAGGCTGTTGATGCGCGACGGATCGCCCATGGTTGCAAGCCCGGCCGCCACGGCCACATCCGACAGGGTGAGGGTATCGCCGCCGAACACGAGCGCATCTTTAGTGATCCGATAGCCGAGACTGTCCGGGCCAAGCCGGAGCGACCCGTCGCCCTCTCCCACCCCTCTCCCAGAGGTAGAGGGTCCTTCGTCACGGTGGATCCGCGTCCCGCCGCCGAGGGCGATGGACACCAGGTCGGGCATACGGAAGTTGGTCCGCACGCCGCCAATTTCGACCGTGGTCGAAGACTCGCGGGGGAACCCGTGGACGAGGACCCCGACGTCGGTCGAGGTACCGCCGACGTCGATCACCGCGCCGTCCCGGACGCCGGAGAGGAAGGCCGCGCCCCGGATCGAGTTCGCTGGGCCGCTCGCGACGGTCAGGATGGGGTAGCGCACCGCGTAGTCGAGGGCCATGAGCGTCCCGTCGTTCTGGCTGAAGAAGAGCCGGGCGTCGATCCCGTGCTCGCGCAGCGCCCGCTCGAAGCCCGACGCCGCGGCGCGCGCGGCGTCGACGACCGCGGCGTTCAGGAGCGAGGCGTTTTCGCGCTCCAGCAGGCCCAGGCTGCCGATCTCGTGCGAGTAGGTCAGCGGGAGATCGCCCAGGACGTTGCGGAGCACCTCGGCGGCCCGACGCTCGTGCGAGGCGTCGACGGCCGCGAAGGCGCCGACCACCGCCAGCGCGTCGACTTTTCCTTTGAACGAGTGCGCCGCGTCGTTGATGGCCCGGACGTCAAGCGGACGAATCTCACGACCGTCGTATTCGTGCCCGCCCTCGACGACCGCGTAATGGCCGCCGATCGCCGCGCGCAAATCGGCCGGCCAGCCGACGAAAGGCGGGATGGCCATGGTGGCCGGCGCCCCGATGCGGATCAGGCCCACGCGGTTGAGGTTGGAGCGCTCGAGGATCGCGTTCGTGCAATGGGTCGTGCCGAGCATGGCGTGCCTGATGGCGCCGACGTCCAGGTCGGGTTGGGTGGTTACCAGTCCGTGGAGCGCGTTACGAATGCCGCTCGTGACATCGGGCGTCGTCGGCGACTTGAAGCTGGCCAGCAAGTCGGCTCGCTCGTTCAGCACGACCGCGTCGGTGTTCGTCCCGCCGACGTCGATCCCCAGGCGCAGGTTCATACGCATTCCTCCGAAAAAGTCATGTGAGCAGAAGATCCCCGATTGCCTTGACCCGAACTCGCACCGCGTTGCCAGGCAGGTAGCTCAGCGGGATGTCTTCCACGTCCACCACGCGGATTGTCGTCGGATTCGCGCCCGCGGCGATTGCCTTGCCGCTCGCCTCGGTTTTGGCCGCCTCCAGCGTCTGGTCGCGGCTCACGCCGACCAACGAGAAGACCCGGTCGACCTCGCCGCCGACCTGGCCGATCGCCGCCCCGACCGCATTGGCGACGACCGAGTAATTCGGTTTGACGATCTCCGATGCTCCCTGAATGGGCCGGCTGATCAGGATCGCGCCGCCACCAACCAGGATAACCGGAATCGGGGCCGCGCTTAGCCGCATGCGGTCCACCGCGACGTCGACCATGCGGTGAATCTCGTCCAGGGTCGCGGCCACCAGCACCGAATCGAGGTCCGCCACGCGCGAGCGATCCCCGAGATCGACCGTTCCGGCCGCGACGGCGACGTCGGTGGTGGTGAGGACCTCGCCGCCGAAAACGCGGGCTTTGGTCGTGAGCTCATAGCCCACCGAGTCTGGACCGATGCGCACCCCCGGCTCTGCCCGCCGAACCAGGCTGCCGCCGCCGAGACCGAACGAGAGGACGTCGGGCATGCGAAAGTTGGTCCGGACCCCGCCGATCTCGACGGCGATGGAGGCCTCGCGCGGGAACCCGTGCACCAGCATCCCGACGTCCGAGGTCGTTCCGCCGACGTCCACGACCATCGCTTCCTGGAGGCCGGAGAGGAAAGCTGCGCCACGCATGCTGTTCGTCGGACCCGAGGCGAAGGTCAGGACCGGGTAGCGCTCGGCGTAGTCCGCGGTCATCAGCGTCCCGTCGTTCTGGCTGATGTAGAAGGGCACCGCGAGGTCCAGCTCGGCCAGGGCTTCCCGGAACGAGCGCGCGACCTGCTGCGCCAGGCCCCTGAGCGAGGCGTTCATGATCGTCGCGTTCTCGCGCTCCAGCAGCCCGAGTCGGCCAACCTGGTTCGACAGACTGATCAGGACATCGGGCAGCTCCTGGTGGAGAATTTCCGCGGCGCGGCCCTCCATCGAGGCGTTGACCGGCGCAAACACCGAGGAGATCGCGATCGAGCGCAGCCCCTTTGCCCGCACGTCCGCGGCGACCTGGCGGAGCTCTGTCTCGTCGAGCGGGGCGATCTCGCGACCGTCGAACTCGTGGCCACCGTGCACCAGGTAGACGTGGTTGCCAAGCACCTCGGCCAGGTCTTTCGGCCAGTCCACGAAGGGCGGCAGGGCTTCGGTGGCCGGCAGTCCGAGGCGGATTGCCGCGACCTCCAACAGGCGCCGGCGCTCGACCACAGCGTTCGTAAAGTGCGTCGTGCCGATCATCACCGTAGTGATCTGGCTCTTCAGCGCCTGCGTCTGATCCAGCAACTGCTGCAGCGCGGTGATGATGCCTCGGCCGACGTCGGGCGTCGTCGGCGTCTTGGTCCAGCCGACCACTTGGACCCCATCCATCACGACCGCATCGGTGTTGGTGCCTCCGACGTCGACCCCGATCCGCATACTTGCCCCCTTGTGGGAGTTATTTACTTGCGACGCCATCGCTGTAGAGATGGCAGGCAACCAGGTGAGCGGACCCGGTCGCCTGGAGCGCCGGGTCGATCTGGCGACAGCGGTCCATCACGAACGGGCAGCGCGGCGCGAAGCGGCAGCCGAAATCGTCCGGCGCCAGACGGCCGATCTCGCCGTAGACCTCCACCGGCTGGAACCGGCGGTCCGGATCCGGCTCCGGGATGGACGACAGCAGGCTCCGAGTATACGGATGCTGGGGCCGGGCGAAGAGCTCCTCGACCGACGCTTCTTCGACGATCCTGCCGAGGTACATCACGCCCACTCGATCGCAGACGTAGCGGATGACCGCCAGATCGTGGGAGATGAACAGGTAGGTCAGCCCCAGACGTTGCTGGAGCTCCAGGAGCAGATTCAGGATCTGCGATTGGACGGAGACGTCCAGCGCGGACGTCGGCTCGTCGAGGACGAGCAGCTTCGGCTCCAGCGCGAGGGCGCGCGCGATCCCGATCCGCTGGCGCTGTCCGCCGCTGAACTCGTGCGGAAACCGATACAGATGCTCGTTTCGCAGCCCGACCGTCGCAATCAACGATCGCACCCGGGCGTCCAGCTCCTTGCCCCGCGCTCGACCAAAGATCACCAGCGGCTCGGCCACGGTCGACTTGACGGTTTGCCGCGGATCGAGCGACGAGTATGGATTCTGGAAGATCATCTGCATGCCGGCCCGCTGGCGTCGCAACTCGTCGCCGGTCAGCAGGCAGAGGTCCTTCCCCTCGAAGAGGATCTGCCCGGTCGTCGGCTCGATCAGTCGGAGAATCACCTTCCCGAGCGTGGTTTTGCCCGAGCCGGATTCACCTACCAGCCCGTACGAAGTGCCCGCCGGGATCGTCAGCGAGACGTCGTCGACCGCCCGCATCTCGGCGACTCGGGTCTTGAACAGGCCGCCGCGAATCGCGAAGGCCTTGGTCACATTGCGAACAGCCAGGAGGGCTTCAGTCATCGCCAGCTGTCGCGACTTTGTCGACCACGTGATCGACAAAGTGATCGGGCCGTGCGTCGCCGTCGTAGAGGTGGCACGCCACCATCGTGCCGTCGCCGATCGGGCGCATCGGCGGCGGCGGGTCGACGCGGCAGGCGTCCATCACGTGCGGGCAGCGGAGGTGGAAGCGGCAACCGGGCGGTGGGGAGAGCAGGTTCGGGATCGTTCCGGGGATCTCCTCCAGCGAGCCGCGGCGGGTCTCCATCGTCGGGACGGCCCGCAGCAGGCCGACCGTGTAGGGATGGGCCGGCGACTTGAAGATGCGCCGCACCTCGCCGGACTCGACGACGCGGCCGGCGTACATCACCGCGACACGGTTGCACACCTGCGCGACGACGCCGAGATTGTGCGTCACCAGGAGCACGGTG
>WNFC01003952.1_pt1 | contig 16139 bp, 9 predicted proteins | sample 5400541 | NCBI WGS metagenome assembly WNFC01 (sample SAMN13153342, study PRJNA577476) | soil metagenome | isolation source: 120 cm saprolite under Douglas fir tree site 2 hole 2 replicate 1 | place: USA:California | collected 2015-04-18
CCGCCGAAGCCGGCGCACGTCCCGACGTAGAGCTGATCGGCCTCGACCGGCTCTACCACGGATCATGAGATAAAAATTTGGCCGAACGGACCGCGGTTTCCGCCGCCCAGTCTGCGACGAGCCCGCGGCTGGCAGGCGCAGTTGTGACGGCACGACTGCGCTGCTCAGCGGTACGAGTGCTCCTCGTCCGGGAAGGCGCCGCTGGTGACGTCGTCGGCGAAGGCGGCGGCGGCTTCGCTAAGGACGGTGGTCAGGTCGGCGTACTTCTTGACGAACTTGGCGGTGCGGGGGGACAGACCGGCCATGTCCTGCCAGACCAGCACCTGGGCGTCGCAGGCCGGGCCGGCGCCGATGCCGATGGTGGGGATGGTCAGGGCGTCGGTTACCTGCGCGGCCAGGGACGCGGGCACGCACTCGAGGACTACGGAGAACGCGCCGGCCGACTGTAGCACCTTGGCATCGTGCAGCAGGTGCTCGCCGTCCTCGCCGCGTCCCTGCACCCGGTAGCCGCCGAAGACGTTCACCGACTGCGGGGTCAGGCCGAGGTGGGCCATCACCGGGATGCCGGCCGCGACCAGCTCCTCGACCTGGTGGGTGACCCGCTCGCCGCCTTCGAGCTTGACCGCCTGCGCGCCGGTTTCCTTCAGGAAGCGGGTCGCGGCGGCCAGCGCCGCGCCCGGGGATGCCTGGTAGGAGCCGAACGGCAGGTCGGCTACGATCAGCGCCCGGCTTGTGCCGCGCACCACGGCGGCGGTCAGCGGGATCAGGTCATCCACGGTGACCGGGATCGTGGTCTCGTGCCCGTAGACCACCATCGAGGCGGAGTCGCCGACCAGCAGCACCGGGATCCCGGCCCGGTCGAAGATCGCGGCGGTGAGCGCGTCGTAGGCGGTGAGCATGGGCCACTTTTCGCCGCGGGCCTTCGCGGCGGCGATGTCGCGGACGGTCACCCGGCGCTCGGTGTTTGCTCCGCCGTAAAGCGGCTCTGGTGTGGTCCGCGGTCCTGTCGCGGCCATGGCTACAGCAGCGTGCTGTGACATTTTCGTCGACCTCCGTGTCTCGTGTCGCCCCAGCGGCGTACCCGGACACACAAATGATGGCATGTCATGTGGCTTCAGTGGTAGAGCCGAACGGTTCTGGAAGACTGGGGCGATGGTCGATTTCGCGGACGTGGACACCCTGGCGGCGGGCTATCACCAGCGCGGCGGGCAGCCCGGCCTGGCGTACGGGATCGTGATCGGCGGCGAGCTGGTGCATGCGGCCGGGCTCGGCGAGCGGCACCTCGGCGGACCGCCGCCGGACGACGGTACGGTCTTCCGCATCGCCTCGATGACCAAGAGCTTCACCGCGTCGGCGATCATGGCGCTGCGCGACGACGGCGCGCTGAAGCTCGATGACCTCGCCGGGGCCTACGTTCCCGAACTGCGTGATTGGCCGCCGGTGAGCCCGGACTCGGCGCGCATATCGATCAGGCACCTGCTGACCATGACCGCGGGCTTCCCGACCGATGACCCCTGGGGCGACCGGCAGCAGGGCCTGCCGCTCGAGGAGTTCGCGAGCTTCCTTTCCAAGGGCGTGCGGTTCAACTGGGCGCCGGGTACCGGGTTCGAGTACTCCAACCTCGGCTACGCGATCCTGGGCCGGGTCATCAGCGCCGTCACCGGTGTGGCGTACCCGGACTATATCCGCCATCGCCTGCTGAATCCCCTGGGCATGACGCGTACCGGCTACGAGGCGGAGGAATTCGAAGTTCCCGGCCAGCAGGCATCGGGGTCCGCAGGCGTCGCCCGCGGTTACCGGCGCTCGCCCGGTGGCTGGTCGGAGGTGGGGTTCGACCCGGCCGGCGCGTTCGCCCCGATGGGCGGGCTCTTCAGCTGCCTGCGCGACCTCACCCGCTGGGTCGCCGGTTTCGCCGGCGCGTTCCCGCCCAGGGACGCCGGGGTCGGCGATTCGCACCCGGTGCGGCGCGCCAGCCGGCGGGAGATGCAGCTGCCACAGGTCCTGACCGGATGGGCCATCGCACCCAGCTTTCCCGGGGATGGGGCGTCTTCGCTTCCCGCCACCTACGGCTTCGGGCTGTTCGTCGACGAGCAACCTGCCTTGGGCCGGATCGTCAGCCACAGCGGCGGTTACCCCGGGTTCGGCAGCAATATGTGCTGGCACCCGGCGACGGGGACCGGTGTGATCGCTCTCGGCAACAGTACCTACGCGGCGATGGCGCCGCTGGCCGCCAGGCTGCTCGAGGCCGTCATGCGGCAGGGCGAGCCGGCCTCCTACGGGCACGCCGTGGCGCTCGCCCCGGCGGAGCCCCAAGGACCCCAAGGACCCCAAGGACCCCAAGGACCCCAAGGAACCCAAGGACCCCAAGGACCCGGTCCCTGGCCGGAGACGCTGGCCGCGCGGGTCGCGGTCAGCCAGCTGCTGACATCGTGGGACGACGCCGAGGCGCAGCGGCTGTTCTCGCCCAACGTGGCGCTGGATGCCCCGTTCCCGGAACGGCAGCGCAGGATCGCCCTGATCCGCGAGCACATCGGGGATTTCCGCGACGATCCGGGGCGGCGGCCCGAGTTCGACACGCCCGCCCACTGCCGCTGGTGGCTGGCGGGGGAGCGCGGCGTGGTCCAGGTGCAGATCCAGCTCAACCCGGAACGTCCGCCCCGGGTGCAGTCGCTCACACTGGCCGTGCCGCCCGCCGCGGGCTCGGCGCTGCGCGTCACGCTGGAATCCGTGGTCGGCTGGCTGAACGGCGCCGACCGCGACTGGCCGGCGTCCATCCCGGTCGCCGACGGAGTGGACACCGGCCTGCTGGCCCGCCGCCTGCGGATGGCCGCCGTCTGGGCCGGCCCGTGCCGCGCCGGCGCCTGGAAGGCCTGCGACGGCACCGCCTCGGTCGCGGTCGAGCTGGCGGGCGAGCACGCCACCATCACCCTGGCCCTGGTCATCGACCCGGAAACCCGCCTGCTCCGCCTGGCCGACGTCGCGCCCTAACCCGCGCCCGCCTTCGCATCGGGAGTCGGTGGCACACCGGGTACGTTCTTGCGTACCCAAGGGCCCACCGACTCCGCCAGCCGCCGCCGGACCGCCCGGGCAAGACGCGGAAACGGGGCATGCACCAGGCCCGTTCGGCCAAATCTGAAGCAGCGCCGCAGCAGGACCCGCGGGGAGTTATGGGCTGAGGCCGAATGTGACCTGGATCACAAAAGATCACCGCCGGGTCGCGGAAATAGATTCCGATACGAGACCGTTCCGTATCGATGGATGCGGTAACCGGAAGTCCTGATCGTGGCAACACACCGCCAGGCCAGCACCTTCCCGGTTCCGCGCGCAAACTTCCGGGGGTCGTCCCCCCGGGCCAGTGCAGCAAGTGATCCGGAAAGGGACACATGGATTCGCAGGCGATTTACCGCCGCCGCTGGGTCATTCTCAGCGTGCTGATCGTCGGGCTACTCGCCATCGTCATCGACAACACGGTCCTTAACGTGGCCATGAAGACTATCGCCGAGCCTCGCGGGGGCCTCGGCGCGAGTCAGAGTCAGCTCGAATGGGCCATCAACTCCTACACGCTGGTCTTCGCCGGCTTGCTCTTCACGTTCGGCGTCATCGGCGACAAGATCGGTCGCAAGCGCATGCTCATAATCGGGCTCGCGCTGTTCGGGCTCGCGTCGCTGCTTTCGGCCTACTCCCGGTCGCCTGACCAGCTGATCTTCGCCCGGGCCGCGATGGGCCTGGGCGGCGCCGCGGTCATGCCGCAGACGCTGTCCATCATCTCCAACGTCTTCGACCCGGCCGAACGGCCCCGGGCGATCGGCCTGTGGGCCACGGCGGTCGGCATCGGCATCGCCACCGGCCCGGTGCTCGGCGGCCTGCTGCTCGATCATTTCTGGTGGGGTTCGGTCTTCCTGATCAACGTGCCGGTGACCGTCGTCGGCGCCATCGCCGCCGCGATCCTGGTGCCGGAATCCCGCAACCGCGAGGCCGGCGGGATCGACTACGTGGGCGTGCTGCTGTCCATCGCGGGCCTGGTGCTCCTGGTGTACGGGATCGTCCAGGGCGGCGACAGCGCCTCCTGGCTGCACCTGGGCGTGCTCGGTCCGATCGTCGGCGGCCTGGTGGTCCTGGTGGCGTTCGCCATGTACGAGGCCCGGATCGAGCATCCGTCGCTGGACGTGCGGCTGTTCCGCGACCGGCGGCTCTCCGCCTCGATCGGGTCGCTCGGCCTGGTGTTCTTCGGCATGGGCGGCGTCTTCTTCTTCACCAGCTTCTACCTGCAGAACGTCCGTGGCTACACTCCCCTGGCGGCGGGGCTGCTGACCGTGCCGTTCGCGGCCGGGCAGCTGCTGATGTCGCCGCGCAGCGCCCGCCTGGTCCAGCGCTACGGGGCCAAGGCGGTCGGCGCGACGGGCATGTTTGTCATGGCCGGCGCCATCGCGGGGTACGCCAGCCTGGGCACGGCCTCGCCGATCTGGCTGCTCGGAGTGCTCTTCGGCATCCAGGGCGCGGCGATCGGCATCAGCATGCCGGCCGCCACCGCCGCCGTGATGGACGTGCTGCCGCGCGAGCGGGCCGGCGCGGGCTCGGCGCTGACCAACACCGCCCGCCAGGTCGCGGTCGCGCTCAGCGTCGCCATCCTCGGCTCGATCCTGGCCGTGTTCTACCGGAACACGCTCAGCCCGTCGCTGACCGGCCTGCCTGCCGCGACCCGGAGCGCGGCGTCATCCTCGATCACCGCCACCCAGGCGGTGGCGCAGCAGCTCGGCGCGTCCGGACGGTCGCTGCTGGTGCCCGCGAACAACGCGTTCGTGCAGTCCATGCACATCACCACGCTGATCGCGGCGCTGCTCGCGCTGGCAGGCGGGTTCGTGGTGCTGCGCTGGATGCCCGGCCGCACACAGCCGGCCCTACCGCAGGCCGCGCCCGCCGGTGATGGCGGCTACGAGGCCGAGCTTGCCATACTGGCAGAAGAAGTCGCGCTCAACCGCGCAGACCGAGAGGGATGACCAGCCATGCAGCCCGTGATCCTGGATCAGGGGCCCGGCACTGACACGAAGACCGGGCCGGCCGGGGGAACCCTGCGCCGGCCCGGTCGTCCGCGCAGCGAGCAGGCCGAACAGGCGATCATCGAGGCCACCCTCGACCTGTTCGCCGAGCAGGGGTTCGAAGGCGTCTGCGTCGAGGCCGTCGCCGCCCGCGCCGGAGTCGGCAAGGCGACCATCTACCGCCGCTGGCCGAACAAGGAAGAGCTGCTGCTCGCCGCGCTCGGCTCGATGAAGTCGCCGTTCCCCGAGCCCAAGGGCGGTTCGGTCCGCGACGACCTGGTGGCGATGCTCACCGTGATGTGCGAGGACAAGGCCGACCCGAGGAAGGCGCGGCGCTACGCGCTGCTGCTCGGCGAGGGCGAGAAATACCCGCGGCTGATGGCACGGTACAAGGAGACGGTGGTCGAGCCGCGGCGCGACGCCATGCGGGCGGTCATCCGCCGCGGCATCGGCGCCGGCGAGCTGCGGGCCGACGTGAACGTCGAGATCGCGATGCTCACGCTGACCGGGATCGTCCTGGCCAAGGAGAAGTCCGCGGACGGGGGCCTAGACGGCGATTTCGCCGCCGGTGTCGTGGACGAACTGCTGCTCGGCCTGGCCGCACGCTAACCGGGCCGCGCTAACGGCCCCCGGAATCGTCGACCAGCGGAGCGACCTCACAGGCCAGGAACCCGACGAAGCGCTCGAGGTCAGCATCCCCGCCGGCGGAGGCGGCGGCTACGAGGGGAGTGCCTCGCGCCAGCGGTTGGTGATGGGGAGGCGCCGGTCGCGGCCGAAATTCTTCTGGCTGATCTTCGGGCCCGGCGGGTACTGCCGCCGCTTGTACTCAGCCGCGTCGACCATCCGGACCACCCGCTCGACGAGCTCCGGGTCATGCCCGGCCGCGACCAGCTCCGCGGTCCCCATGTCCTTCTCGACGTAATCGTCGAGCAGCGCGTCCAGCACGTCATACGGCGGCAGCGAGTCGGTGTCCATCTGCCCGGGCGCCAGTTCCGCGCTCGGCGGCTTGGTGATCGAGTTCTCCGGGATCGGGGGAGTCGCGCCCCGGCGTGCGGCCTCAGCGTTGCGCCACCGGGACAGCTCCCAGACCAGCGTCTTGGGCACGTCCTTGATCGGCCCGAACCCGCCCGCCGAATCCCCGTACAGCGTCGAGTAGCCGGTCGCGAGTTCGCTCTTGTTACCGGTGGTGAGCACGAGGTGCCCGCTCGCGTTGGACAGTCCCATCAGGATCACCCCGCGCACCCGGGCCTGCAGGTTCTCCGCGGGCAGCCCGGTTTCCGGGAACCCGGCCGGGACGAGCTCCTCGGTGAACGCGTCGATGATCGAGGCGATCGGGATCGTCAGCGCGTGCAGGCTCTGCCGCTTGACCAGGTCCTCCGCGTCGCTGACCGAATGCTCCGAGGAGTACCGGCTGGGCATCAGCACCACGTGCACCTGGCCCGGGCCGATCGCGTCGGCGGCGATCGTCGCGGTCAGCGCCGAGTCGATCCCGCCGGACAGCGCCAGGATCACCGAACGGAATCCGTTCTTGCGCACGTAGTCCCTGGTTCCGGTCACCAGCGCGGCGTACACCTCGGCCGGATCGGACAGCCGCGGCCAGAACAGCCCCGACCCTTCCGGCCGCTCAACCTCCGGCCCCCCCGCTGCCTCTGCCGCCTCTTCAATCCCTTCCGCCCCCGCGTCCCCAGCTGGCCCCGACGCCCGCAGCGTCACCCGCTTGATCGTGATCACCGTGCCGTCGCCCGCGTCCACCGGCTGGTCCCCGGGCACCGGACCAGGCCCCGCCGCCGGCAGTTCCAGGTCGGCGACGACCAGCGCCTCCTCGAACTGCGGCCCGCGGGCGAGCAGCGCGCCGTCCGCCGCCACCAGGATCGAGTCGCCGTCGAAGACCAGCTCGTCCTGCCCGCCGATCATGTTCGCGTAGGCCAGCGCGGCCCCGGCCTCGCGCGCCCGCCGCACGCACAGATCCAGCCGCACGTCGTCCTTGCCTCGCTCGTAGGGGGACGCGTTCGGCACCACCAGCAGGCTCGCTCCCGCACGCCGGCAGACCGCCACCGGCCCGCCGTCCTGCCACAGGTCCTCGCAGATCGCGATCGCGATGTCGACGCTTTCACCTTCACCTTGCGGGGGGGCCTGGGGGGGTCGTCCCCCCGGGCCATGCCCTCGCGGGGGGGTCTGGGGGGGTCGTCCCCCCGGGCCAGCACCGCCGGCCGCCGGCAGCCGGAACACCGGCAGCGTGTTCCCGGGCACGAAGTAGCGGAACTCGTCGAACACCCCGTAGTTCGGCAGGTGGTGCTTGGCCGAGGTGATGACGACGCGGCCGCCGTGCAGCAGCGCCGCCGCGTCCAGCGGCGCGCCCGCCGGGAGCCCGGTACGCGGCGCCAGATCGGCCCGCCGGTCCAGGTACCCGGTCACGACCGCGATCTCGCCGAGCCCCTCGGCCGCCAGGCGCGCCGCCACGGCGTGCAGCGTCCTTATCGACGCCTCCACGAACGACGCCCGCAGCGCGAGATCCTCGACCGGGTACCCGGTGAGCATCATCTCGGGGAACACCACGACCCTGACCCCGCGCGCGGCCGCCCGGCGGGTCCACTCGACGATCAGCTCCGCGTTTCCGTCCAGGTCCCCGACCGTCGCATTGACCTGAGCAAGCGCGATCCTCAGCGTTGTCACTCCTTCAGCCTAGGCCGTAGGCAGCTGACCCTTCGTGCCCGGTGCTCTGTCATTCATTCGGCCGAACGAGCCGGGTTTCCCGCCCCGGCCCCGCGACGCAGCCTTAACCGCCTGCGCCCCGGACCCGCGACGCAGCCTTAACCGCCTGGAAACACCGGCCGGGCACACTCGCAGGTACGCGGGCGCCGGGCAAAGCCGCGGCCGCCGGAGGCTGGTCTAGCGATGGGGAACGTCTAAGGTGATTACCGTGGATAGGCAGGAAGAATTCGTGCTGCGCACGCTCGAAGAGCGTGACATCCGGTTTGTGCGGTTGTGGTTCACCGACGTCCTGGGCACGCTGAAGTCGGTCGCCGTCGCGCCCGCCGAACTCGAGGGTGCGTTCGCCGACGGGATCGGTTTCGACGGCTCCGCCATCGAGGGGTTCGCCCGGGTCTACGAGGCGGACATGATCGCCCGGCCGGATCCGTCGACGTTCCAGTTGCTGCCGTGGCGCGGTGAATACCCAGGGGTGGCCCGGATGTTCTGCGACATCTTGCTGCCCGACGGGTCGCCGTCGTACGCGGACCCGCGCTGGGTGCTCAAGCGCAACCTCAGCCGCGCCTCCGACCTCGGGTTCACCTTCTACGCGCACCCGGAGATCGAGTTCTTCCTGCTCAGGGAGCGGCCTGAGCCGGGCGCCAGGCCGCAGCCGATCGATACCGGCGGCTACTACGATCACACGCCGCACAGCATCGCTCATGACTTCCGCCGGACGGCGATCACCATGCTCGAATCCATGGGCATCTCGGTGGAGTACAGCCACCACGAGGGCGCCCCTGGGCAGCAGGAGATCGACCTGCGCTACGCCGACGCGCTGACCACGGCCGACAACGTCATGTCGTTCCGACTGGTGATGAAGGAGGTGGCGATCGAGCAGGGCGTCTACGCGACGTTCATGCCGAAGCCGTTCACCGACCACCCCGGCTCCGGCATGCACACGCACGTGTCGCTGTTCGAGGGCGACAAGAACGCGTTCTACGAGGCCGGGGCGGAATTCCAGCTGTCCAAGACGGCCCGGGCGTTCATCGCCGGGCTGCTGCAGCACGCGCCGGAGATCACCGCCGTGTGCAACCAGTGGGTGAACTCCTACAAGCGGCTGTGGGGCGCGGCCGAGCGGACCGCGGGCGCGGGCGGCGAGGCGCCCGCCTACGTGTGCTGGGGGCACAACAACCGTTCGGCCCTGGTCCGGGTGCCGATGTACAAGCCGCAGAAGGGCAACTCCACCCGGGTCGAGTTCCGGTCGTTGGACGCCGCCTGCAACCCGTACCTGGCGTTCGCGGTGATCCTGGCTGCCGGGCTCAAGGGCATTGAAGGCGACTATGAATTGCCGCCCGGCGCCGAAGACGATGTGTGGGCGCTGACCTCCGCCGAGCGTCGCGCGCTCGGCATCCGGCCGCTGCCCCAGGACCTAGACCAGGCCATCAAGGTCATGCAGGACAGCGAGCTTGTCGCGGAGACGCTGGGGGAGCATGTCTTCGATTTCTTCCTGCGCAACAAGCGACAGGAATGGCAGGAGTACCGCCGCCACGTCACCGAATACGAGCTAGCCCGCTACCTCCCGATGCTCTAGCTGCTGCCCCAATCGTTTTTTGCGTTACGGCGTGCGGCAAGACGCCTTTCCACGGTCTTCGGTGCGCGCGCCCGGCGGGCGGCAGCGCGTCGCGAAAACGTGTCGAGTCCCTTGCGTGCGCGACGTTGGACAGCGCGCGCGGCGCGTGAGTTAGGATCGCCCCATCCCATCTCGCCCAACTACCGTGTCCTAGCCGAACTACTCCTGGTGCCGGGCAAAAAATACGGGGCTGATCCTGACGCGGCCGAGAGGTGCCGTGCTCGCTATTCCTCGAAGCGGCCGCCCAGGTACCTGGCCAGGAAGCGCTCGGCCGCGGCGTAGAACTTCAGCCGGTTCTCCGGCTTGGCGAAGCCGTGACCCTCGTCGGGGAACAGCATGTACTCGTAGTCGATCCCGGCGTCGGCGAGCGCCGCGACGATCTGCTCCGACTCAGCCTGCTTGACCCGCGGGTCGTTGGCCCCCTGAGCGATCAGCAGCGGGATGCGGATGTCACGGGCGCGGGACAGCGGCGAGCGCGACCACAGGAACTCCTGGTCCGTTTCCGGGTTGCCGACCCGCTTGTACAGCTGAGCCGCCATTGGCTTCCAGTAGGGCGGGATCGTCTCGAGCAGCGTCTTGAGGTTTGACGGGCCGACGATGTCCACCGCGCAGCAGAACACGTCCGGCGTGAACGCCGCGCCCACCAGGGCCGCGTAGCCACCGTAGGAGCCGCCGTAGATCGCGACCTTGGCCGGGTCGGCCCAGCCATGGTCCACCGCGTACTTGACCGCATCCAGCAGGTCGTCGTGCATCTTGGCGCCCCACTCGCGGTCACCGGCCGCCACGAACGACTTGCCGTAGCCGGTCGAGCCGCGGTAGTTCACCTGAATGCACAGGTAGCCCCGGTTGGCCAGCCACTGCGCCTCGGGATCCCAGCCCCAGACGTCGCGCGCCTGCGGCCCGCCGTGCACGTTGAGCACGGTCGGCAGCCCGGACCTCCCGCCGTCTGGCGGGAAGGTGACGTACCCGTGGATGGTCAGCCCGTCCCGGGCCTTGAACGAGAACGGCTCCATCCGGGCCAGACCGTAGCGCGACAGCTCGGGCCGGCTGGAGAATAGGAAGCTCCCGGTCCGGCTGCCCCGGTCGTAGGCGAAGTACTGAATGGGCCCGGCGTCGTCCATGAAGGCGACCAGCCAGGTGGTGTCGGCTTCGTCGCGGCCGACCGGCTGCGGGTCGCCGGGGTGAAGCGCCCGGATCGCCTTGAAGTCGGGTTCCACCGACGGGTCGAGCACATGGTATTCGGTGCGGTCCTTGAGCACCTCGACGATCTGCGGCTCCCGCGTGTCCGGGTGAAGCATCGCGCCCGCGACGTCCGCCTCGGGGTCCTCGAGCAGCACCTGAGCCTCGCCGGAGGCAAGGTCGATCTTGGCCAGCCTGCCCGTGTCCGTGCCGATCGAGCTGATCGCCAGCAGGTGAGAACCGTCCCCGCTGAATGCCAGTACGTCGCTGGCCGGGGCGTCATCGGCCGGGATGGTGAGCAGGGTCCGCCAGTCGGCGTCCGCGCCGTCCCGGACGAGCAGGTCGAATCCGCCGTCAGGCAGCGGGGCGATCGCGCCGCGGACCACCATGTCCTCGTCCGCGAGCCAGCCGGCGTACCCGGGGTTCTCGATCAGTTTGACCAGCTCACCGGACGTCAGCGAAAGCTGGTAGACGTCGTGCAGCTGCGGGTTGTCGCGGTTGATCCCGACGAGCACCTCGTCGCGGTGGCTCTTGCGGGTGGCGATGATCCGCGCCTGGATACCGTCGAACGGCGTCAGGTCGCGCCGGGCCATCGTCTCCATGTCGACGTCGTACAGCCGCCAGTTCTCGTCGCCGCCGGTGTCCTGCAGGTACAGCAGATGCCGGCCGTCCCGCGCCCAGGCGAACACCCGGACGCCCCGGTCGGTGTCGTCGGTGACTACCTTCGCGGCGTCCCAGTCAACGCCCGAGGTGCCCGCAGCGCCTGCCCCGTCGGCAGTGCCCGAGGTCGCGATCGGCGCGACCCAGACGTTGAGCACCCCATCGCGAGGTGCGATCCAGGCCAGCTGGCTGCCGTCCGGCGAGATGTGCGGGCTGACACGCTCCGGGTTGCCGAAAAGCACGTCGCGCGGGATGAGTTCGGCCATGACCCATGCCTACCACACCGCACGAAGCGCACGGACCCAGCGTCAGTGCGCGGCAGCCTGCGGGTTATCCGCGCGCGCCGCGAGCCTACCGCGGACGCCGAGGTAGATGACGACGACGATGGCCAGGTAACCCACGTAGATCACCAGCTGCAACGGAGTGGGGGCATCGCTGTAGCCGAAGAAGTTGTGCAGCACGTCCCCGAACGCGCTGTTCTGCGACAGCAGCCCGGCCGAGTGCCACATCGGCGCGTTGAGCACCGGCAGCCAGCCAAGCTCCTGCATGTTCTGCACCGTATCGGCCAGCAGCCCCGCGGCGAAGACCATGAGCAGCACGCCGATCACCGTGAAGAACCTGGCCAGGTTCAGCTTGTGACCCAGCCGGTAGATCACGAACGCGACGCCCAGCCCTCCGGCCAGCCCGATCACCGCTCCGCTGAGCGCGCCCGCCGCCGAAGTGGAGAAGATGATCGCCAGGGTGAAGACCACCGTCTCAAGCCCCTCACGGCCGACGGCCTGGAAGGCCAGCAGCCGGAGCCCCCATCGGGCCCGGCCGTCGAGCGCCGCGTCGGCGCGAGCCCGCAGTTCCCTGGACAAGAACCGGGCGTGCCTGCGCATCCAGAACGTCATGTAGGTCAGCACGATCGCCGCGAGCAGATAGGTGACGGTCTCGAAGATCGTCTGGACGCGCGAGCCGGTGTAGCTGCGGATGGTGACATAGGCCACGGCCCCGCCCGCGGTCGCCAGCACCAGCGCGGCCCCCACGCCGAGAAACACGTCACGGAAGAGCTCGCGCCGCCCGATGCGGTTCAGGTACGCCAGCAAGATCGCGACGATCATGCTGGCCTCGACGCCCTCGCGCAGGAAGATGACGAGCGTGGCGAGCATCCGCAGGCCTCCAACTGGACGGGGGCAACTCAAGGTTAGGCCAGGCAAACCTTACTTGAAGTTGGCCCAGTTGGCATCTCCCAGGAAGGGTCTTACCCGGAGAACCAGTGCGCGGGTGCCGGGCTGGTGTTGTGGTAGATGTGCTTCTTCTCCTGGTATTCCTCCAGGCCGGAGGGGCCGAGCTCACGCCCGATGCCCGACTTGCCGAAGCCGCCCCACTCCGCCTGCGGCAGGTAGGGGTGGTAGTCGTTGATCCACACCGTGCCGTGGCGCAGCGCGCCGGCCACGCGCTCGGCCTGGCCCGCGTCCGAGGTCCACACGGCGCCCGCCAGGCCGTAGCTCGTGTCGTTGCCGAGCCGGATCGCCTCGTCTTCGGTGCTGAACCGCTCGACCGTCACCACCGGCCCGAACACCTCGTCCTGCACCACCGCCATCTCCCGGTGGCACCCGGCGAACACCGTCGGCCGCAGGAAGAAACCGTTGGCCAGCTCCGGTGAGGCAGGCCGCTTCCCCCCGGCCAACAGCTCTGCGCCCTCGGACAACCCCAGCGCGATGTACCGCTCCACCTTGGCGCGGTGCGCGGCCGAGATCAGCGGGCCGCACTCGGTCTCCGGGTCAAGGCCGCTGCCCAGCCGGATCCGGTCGGCCCGGGCGGCCAGCTCGGCGACGAAGCTGTCGTGCAGGGATTCCTGTACGATCAGCCGCGCGCCGGCCGAACACACCTGGCCGGAGTGCAGGAACGCCGCGGTCAGCGCGTTGTCCACCACCGTGTCGAAGTCGGTGCCGTCGAAGACGATGTTGGGGTTCTTACCGCCGAGCTCGAGCGCGACGCGGCGCACCCCGTGCGCCGCCGTGGCCATGATCTTCTCACCGGTGCCCAGCCCGCCGGTGAACGAGATCAGGTCCACGGCCGGGTGAGCGACCAGCGCCTGCCCGACCGTGCCGCCCTGGCCGAGCAGCAGGTTCAGTACGCCCGGCGGGATGTCCGCCTCCTCGAACAGCCCGACGAGCGCCACCGTGGACAGCGGGGTCAGCTCGCTGGGCTTGATCACGGTCGTGTTGCCCGCGGCCAGGGCCGGGGCGAGCTTCCAGGAGATCTGCAGCAGCGGGTAGTTCCACGGCGCGATCAGCGCGCAGACGCCGACCGGCTCGTGCGTGATCCGGCTGGTCACGTGCGGCCGGCCCGGATCGACCACCCGTCCCGCGTGCGAGCCCGCGATCCCGGCGTAGTAGCGGAACAGGGCCGTGGTGTCGTCTACGTCGGCGCGCGCCTCGTTCAGCGTCTTGCCGGTGTCCAGGCTCTCGGTGTGCGCGAGCTGCTCGCGGTCCCGCTGCAGCAGGTCGGCGATCTTGGTGAGCAGCGCGGCGCGTTCAGTCACCGTCGACCGGCGCCACGGGCCCTCGTCGAATGCCTCCCGGGCGGCCGCCACGGCCGCGTCGACGTCCGCAGCGGACGCCTCGGCCAGGGTGTCCAGCGGGGTCGCGTCGAACGGGTTGATGGTCTGGGACGTGCCGCCGTCCGCGGCCTCGGTCCACTTTCCCGCGATGTACAGATATCTCACGACTTGCTCTCCATGGCTCGGCTGAACGTCGCCACTATAGATGCGCCCAGGGCGGCTATTACTGCGCGTCCGGGTATCAACTAGTTTTACGGGGTGAGTGGTTCGCGGACCACGCTGGCAGGGTGGCTGGCGCGGATGGGATTCGCGGATGCCGCGCGCGCCGAACGCCTGCTCCTGAACGACCTTGGCACGACCGCGGCCGAGCTGAGGACCGACCCGATGGTGGCCGCGATCGCCGCCGCGGCCGACCCCGACGTGGCCCTGGCCGGGCTGGCCCGGATGTTCGGCGCCGCCGCCCACCCGGACGCCCTGCGCGCCGCGCTGCGTGCCGAGCAGGACTTCCGCGAGCGGCTCATCGCGGTGCTCGGTGTCAGCGCGGGCCTGGCCGATCACCTGGCCCGGCACCCGGTGGACGCCGAGATCCTGCGCGGTACCGTCGCTCGCCCGGATCCGGCCGAGCTGCGCGAGGACATGCTCCGGGCGGTCGGCGCCAAGGACCTCACCGACCCGGTGGCCTCGGGCCGGGAGCCCACGGCGGCGCTGGCCGCGGCGTACCGGCGCAGGCTGCTGCACCTCGCGGCGCGGGACCTGACCGGGGTCGCGACCGTGGACGTGGTGGGTGAGGAACTGGCCGACATCGGGGCCGCGGTCCTCGAGGCGGCGCTCGCCGTGGCCCGGTCCGAACTGGCGCCCGGCGCCGCGCCATGCCGGCTCGCGGTGGTAGCCATGGGCAAGTGCGGCGGCCGCGAGCTGAACTACGCCAGCGACGTCGACGTGATCTTCGTGGCCGAACCGGTCAAGGACGAGGACGAGACCGCCGCGCTGGCCACCGCCAGCAGGCTCGCGGCCGGGCTGATCGGCGTGTGCGCGCGTTCTACCCCGGAAGGCAGCATTTTCCCGGTCGACCCGAACCTGCGCCCGGAAGGCCGGGCCGGGCCGCTGGTCCGCACCCTCGCCAGCCACCGGGCCTACTACGAGCGCTGGGCCAAGACCTGGGAGTTCCAGGCGCTGCTCAAGGCACGGCCGGTGGCGGGCGACATGGCGCTCGGCGAAGCGTACGCCAACACGCTCGGTCCGCTGGTCTGGCAGGCGGCCCGTCGCGAGCACTTCGTTGAGGACGTGCAGGCCATGCGCCGCCGGGTGGAGCAGTCGCTGCCCGCCAGGCAGGCCGGGCGTGAGCTCAAGCTCGGCCCCGGCGGGCTGCGCGACATCGAGTTCGCCGTCCAGCTGCTGCAGCTTGTGCACGGCCGCACCGACGAGACGCTGCGCGCGCCGGCCACGCTGCCGGCCCTCGCCGCGCTGGCCGCCGGCGGGTACGTCGGCCGCGCCGATGCCGACGAGCTGGCCGCCGCCTACCGGTTCCTGCGCCGCACCGAGCACCTGCTGCAGCTCAGCCGGCTCAGCCGCACGCATACCCTGCCCGAGGATCCCGCCGTACTTCGCAGGCTGGGCCGGGCGATGAGATTTAATGACGGGCCGAACGAGCCGTGGTTCCCGCCCTTGGTCACCGGGACCCGCTCCGACCCGGCGGTCGACTTCGATGAGGAGTGGCGCCGGCACGCCCGGCAGGTCAGGCGGCTGCACGAGAAGCTGTTCTACCGGCCGCTGCTCGACGCGGTGGCCCGGCTGCCCTCGGAGGCGGCCCGGCTGACGCCCGCCGAGGCCCGGGCGCGGCTCGAGGCGCTCGGCTACGCGGACCCCGCCGGGGCGCTGCACCACATCGACGCGCTGACCTCAGGCGTTTCCCGGCGCGCGGCGATTCAGCGGACGCTGCTGCCCGTCCTGCTCGGCTGGTTCGCCGACGCCGCCGAACCCGACGCCGGCCTGCTGGCGTTCCGCCAGGTGAGCGAGGAGCTGGGGTCCTCGCCCTGGTACCTGAGGCTGCTGCGGGACGAGACCAAGGCGGCCGAGCGGATGGCCCACGTGCTGGCGTCCAGCCGGTACGCGACGGGCCTGCTGCTGCGCGCGCCCGAGTCGGTCGCCATCTTCGGCAACGACGACGCGCTGAAGCCCAGGAGCCTGACCGGCTTGCGCGCGGAGATGATGTCGGCCACCCAGCGCTACGAGGACGACGCCGAGGCCGCGGTGACCGCGGTGCGTTCGGTCCGCCGCCGGGAACTGCTGCGCACCGCCGCCGCCGACGTGCTGTATTCCCCCGGGGGGGACGACCCCCCCCAGGCCCCCCCCGCTCATGGAGGGGCTGTCCGCCCCCCCATACCCCCCTGGCCCC
>WNFC01011604.1_pt1 | contig 16139 bp, 16 predicted proteins | sample 5400541 | NCBI WGS metagenome assembly WNFC01 (sample SAMN13153342, study PRJNA577476) | soil metagenome | isolation source: 120 cm saprolite under Douglas fir tree site 2 hole 2 replicate 1 | place: USA:California | collected 2015-04-18
CTCCAGATTTGCTAGTTCAAACTCGTCGCAGATGTCGGGATGAACTTCCTTCAGCTCGCTGCTGACCTTCATCATCGCCGCATTCAGGCCCAGCCCGGCTTCGATCGAAATGACCATCAAATCGAGCGCGTCTGCCAACCCCCAACGCACCAGCTGTTGTCGCGAACGAATCATGCGGCGCAGCGCGTAACGCGGCAGGAAAAATCCGATCACGAAAGCGAACAGGATGTAGAGGACGGCGCTTTGCAGCGGCCGCGCCAACAAAGCGCAGCTGAGAGCCACAAGCGCCGGCAAACCTGCAAGCGTGCAAACCTGGATCGCGCGATAAGTCACTGCGGCGCCCGGCGATCTAAATCCCGCCTGCATCAACTGCTGTTGCAGCTTCTTTGCCTCGGCAGCAGACGGCGGCAGCAGGCGGCTAACAGGCGATGCCAGGCGCTGGGTCAGATCCATATTCATACGACGCTCGTCGAGATTGACGGCGCTTGCGACTGGAACGGCGCTTTTTTCACCCAGGCGCTTGAGGCGTTCAGTCGCCGCACTCTGCGGACGATACAAGAGCCAGTACGCGCCGAGCATAGCCAGCGAGATACAAACGAAAGTGGAGATGGCGATAATTAGTAGCATTTTAGTCAGTGGTCAGTTGTCAATGGTCAGTGGTCCGTCGATAATTTTGGTGTTGTTTTTGGTTGGGGGTTCATGGTGTCAGTGGGTCTGTCTTGGCAGGTTGGCTCGGTCGGCTTTCTGCAACGGACCACTAACCACTGACAACTGACCAGCTTTCAAATTTTTATCCTCAGGATTTTTCGCACGATTAGCATGCCGGTGGCCTGTAGAAAGAGCGCCGCCGCAATCAGGTAATGGCCGCGCTGATCTTTCCAAAGCACAGTCATGTAATCGGGATTCATCGCTGTAATGGCGATGGTCACGAATATCGGCAGGCCGCACAAAAGCCAGGCCGACATGCGCGAGCTGGTTGTCAATGTTTTCAGATCGCCCATAATGCGAAAACGCTCGCGAATCGTGTAGGCGACTTTTTCCAAAATCTCGGCGAGATTGCCGCCGGTTTCTCGTTGAATAAGCACGGCAGTCACGCACATCCGTAAATCCAGCAGCGGAATGCGGTCCACCAGATTTTCCAGCGCCAGCTTCAGCGACAAGCCAAGGTTTTGCTCTTCGTAAGTCTTGCGAAATTCAGTAGCGATTGGTTCCGGCATTTCGGCTGACACCATGTGCATCGCTTCCGAAAATGCGTGGCCGGCACTAAGCGCACGACTCATCAAATCCAATGCGTCAGGCAGATGCTCGAGAAAATCGTCGAAACGCTTTTTCCGTTTCCACCAGACGTGCACAAAGGGCAGCGAAGCTGCGGCGATTCCCGCGACGAACATCACCAAAATGGATATGGTGATCACGGATGCGGCGAGCGCCGCCAGCATCCCGGCCATGCCCGAAAACATAACCAGGCGCGAAGGTGTGATATGCAGGTCCGCCTGGTCCAACATCCTTTTCAATTGCAAGGCCGCCTGCATGCGGACAAGAGAACGATTCAACCAGGGGATTTCGCTCATCAACTCGGCACGCGCGAGCACAACTTCAGTGTCTTCGGTGTGCGCCGAATGGAGCAACGCTTCCGACAGCCGCTTTTGCAAACGCGCACGTTTGGCATCGGTGCCATGCGTAGCCAGCAGGTACGCGCCGAGCACGAGAAAGAGTCCAAACAGGAAGACTAAGAAGGAGATGAACATGTCTTCTACATTTCCTCGAAAAAGACTCGCGGCAAGGTGAACCCGCTGGCCTTGAGTCGTTCGGCAAAGCGCGGGCGAATTCCGGTGGGACGAAAACGGCCAATCACCATTCCGCTCGAGTCGACGCCGGTGCGTTCATACAGGAAGATTTCCTGCATCGTGATCGTTTCGCCTTCCATTCCCGTGATTTCAGAAATAGAGGTAACGCGTCGAGTGCCGTCGGATAACCGCGCCACCTGGACCACGAGATTAATCGCCGCAGCGATCTGTTGGCGCATCGCGCGATCAGACAAGCGCATTCCGGTCATTTGGATCATTGTTTCCAAACGCGACAACGCATCGCGCGGGGTGTTGGCGTGAACTGTCGTCAAGCTGCCATCGTGGCCGGTATTCATAGCCTGCAGCATGTCGATCGCTTCCCCGCCGCGCACCTCACCTATCACGATCCTGTCTGGCCGCATACGCAGTGAATTGCGAACCAGGTCGCGCTGCGTCACTTCGCCGCGCCCTTCAATGTTTGGCGGGCGCGTTTCCAGTCGCACCACGTGTGGCTGTTGCAGTTGCAACTCCGCGGAATCTTCAATGGTAACGATGCGCTCGTCTTCCGGAATGTAAGCCGACAGTGCATTCAGCAACGTCGTCTTGCCGGCGCCCGTGCCTCCTGAAATTAAGACATTCAAGCGAGCGCTCACGCACATCTGAAGCATGTCGGCGATATCTTTCGTCAGGGCCTTGTTCTCGATGAGCGCGTTCATGCGCAGGGGTTCAGAACCAAAGCGACGAATTGAGAGCACCGGGCCATCGATTGAGAGCGGCGGAATAATTGCGTTAACGCGAGAGCCATCGCGCAGTCGCGCATCGACCATTGGCGATGATTCGTCGATACGCCGGCCGACCGAAGAAACAATGCGCTCGATGACGCGCATCAAGTGCTCGTCATCTTTAAAGGCAACGTTGGTAACTTCAAGTTTGCCGCGGCGCTCGACGTAAATCGTGCCGTGAGAGTTGACCAGAATGTCGGAAATAGTACTGTCTGCCAGTAACGGCTCAAGTGGTCCAAGACCGAACAGTTCATGCTGAACGTCATTAACAAGCCGATCGCGCTCAGCTGTCGACAGTGGCATCGCTTCCTGCGCCAACACGCTTTCAGCCAGCCGCGAGACTTCGGCATGCACCTGCTCCTGACTAAGCGCTGCCAGTTTCGTCAGGTCCATACGGTTGATAAGCGCGCGATGAAGCCGCGACTTCATCTCCTGAAACGAGTGCGCGCCACCGGCATCGGCGCCGTTGCTATTAGCGTTTTGGGGGAAGCCTGGGGACTCTCTTATTAGTCTTTCTCGAAGTGCCATGTTGTTTTTTGTGGCACAGACTTTAGTCTGTGGCGTCCGTTCAAAGTCACAGACTGAAGTCTGTGCTACTTACCTGCAGCTCGAGTGCGTTGGGCGCTGCCTGTCGTTTGAAGAGTGACTTCCAGAAAGTTGGTCTGGGATTAGTGTTTTCCTGAATGGGCACTGCGCCGCTAGCGATTGTTTGGGCGATCCGTCTAATCTCGAGCGCTATCTTCGAACCAGCATCTGACTGCACCAGCGGCTGTCCCAGGTTTATTGAAGTGACGGCCGTTTGATAATCACTGGGAATGAAACCGATGACCGGCTCGCCTAGAAATTTTTCCACCTGGCGCAAATCCAAATCGATCTGTTTGCTCCAGCGATTGACAACAATGCGAACTTTCTGTCTCGGATAACCAAGCCGGTCAAAAATCTCGAGCGCGCGCTGCGTGCTGCGAATCGCGGGAATGTCCAGCGTCAGCACCAGCACAATCTCGTCTGCCTGATCCAGCGCGGCCAGCGTTATCGAATCAAAAGTATGCTGCGGATCCAGCACGACGTAATCGTAGGATTCACGCAATCGTTGCAAGACCTCGAAAACATGTTCCGGTTCGATCTCATCCGCCGAGTCTGCCTCTTTCGGTGCGGCCAGCAATGAAAGGTGGGATGAGTGCGGCGTGACAAAACTGCCGATCAGCGCATCGTCAAGTCGCTTGCGATTCTCGGCCATGTCGGCAAACGAATATTTCGGATCGACGCCGAGAAACAACGGCAGGTCGCCGGCCTGAAGATTGAGATCGACGAGAACAGTGCGCGCGGCCGTGGCAGCCGCCAAATTAGTGGCCACAAAAGAAGTCCCGCAGCCGCCCTTGCTCGAAAAGACAGCAATCATCCGGCCCTTCTTTTTTGGTGCTTCGACCTGCCCGGAGCAGTATTCAGCAACGCGATCCAAAACGGTTTTCAGTTCGTCCTGACTAATCGGTAGACGCAGAAATTCGCGCGCCCCGGCTCGCAAACTTCGCAGGATCAGATCCGGCGAAGCGTCCTGCGCAGCGGTTATCAAGGCCGTGCGCGGCGCTTCCGTAACCAGGCGTTCAATAAGCTTGATTGCCTGATCGGAATTTGCTCCCAAGCTGACCAGCGCGGCCGCGGGTTTCAAGCGAATGATCTCGTCATGAAGTTGCTCGGCATCGTTGCCGCCGGCCAACAATTGCACGCGACCGTCGGCGGTCAGTGCCGCGCGGATCTCTTTGAAGTTATCGAGGCCGGTGCTCAAAACAACGATTGTCATTGGCTGCGTCATTTAGGGTTCACCTTTGTTCGTCACCATATTCATCCGAAGCGGATTAAAGATTTGCAGGAATTAACCCGGCGCTTTCTGCGGTCAACGTAGTCGAATAGTTGGGCATGGTGATTGAAGTTGAGACCAGCGGCAGCACAAATTGGAATTGATAACTCGTGATGCTGACTGTGGCTGTGCCCCCGCTCAACCCAAAACCGGAATAGTTAACATTGACGTTCGACGTCGTAAGGTTATCCACCAGCGGAGTCGAGCCACCGGCAGCGTCACCATAAACAACAACGTTTCTAACCGAGGCAGCGTCGGATTCCGGATGGACCACCGCGTAACGCGCACCGCGCCGGGCGGCGTCGGCCAGGGCGTTATGCACCCACAGAGCGCGGCCAAACTCGAGCACCGCGAACAGGATCGTCAGAAACACAGTCGCGCCGATGGCAAACTCTACCAACGTCGATCCTCGTTCGCTGCTTCGCGCTTTGTGTTTCAACATTTCAGTTGCTTTCAAATTGCTGGTTGAGTCAGCAGGTAGCGCATCGTTACGCTTGGCTTTACATCGACGTTTGTTGACAGCGCCGTCACTTTCGTTAACGCGCCCAAATCAAAAATCGGCTGGTGCTTGAAACTGGTGATTTGCACCGTCACCGTTTGCGGCAGCACGGGAACACCTCCCTGGCGCGTAATGCTGACGTTTGAAACCGTCATCCCTGAAAGAACCGGAGAGCCTGTGCCGCCTGCATTGCCATAGACCACGATGTTTTTTGCTTTCGTGTCTTCAGTTGAATTAACCGCCGCAGTCGCGAGGTAGCGGGCGCCCGCGCGAGACGCCTTCGCCAATGTGGTGTACTCATAAAAGTATCTGCCAAATTCAGCGGTCGCGGCGAAGAGCATTACGAGAATCGGAATGACAATCGCGAGCTCAACTAGTTGAACGCCCCGCTCGTCGTTGACAGCGCGCTGAAGCCTGGTGAATCGTCGCACGCGTCGCAGACAACGAATTTTTCTCAATCGCGAATGCATGAACCCCCGCTTACTTGTAAAGAACCGGCGTGGCCATCAGGTTGTTTGCCGCACCGCCGTTCGGATCGTAGCCGCCTTTGCCCGCCACTACGATGTCGCTGATGTATTCAGCCTGAAGGTCGCCACCGTTGCCGTTGCCGACTTTTGTTTGCAGAAAGAATTGGCCGAAGCGATCAAACTTGACCACATTTCTTCCCTGGTCATATTCAGCAAGCTTCACGATGGGAATGATCACTACGCGACGGCCGGGCACTGATGTGTGCGACGGAGACTGCGAAGGACTGCCGGCGCGATACTGCGTGTAGTTTATGTTCTCCTTAATATTTGCGTCCGGAGGCATATCAGTCGGATTGACCTGCGACGTCTGATAGTCGTCAAAGCGCGTGTTGACGCCTTGCCGGACGGCGCCGGCAGTCACACCGGGCTTCGTGTCCACAGCGTAAGTCGCCCCAGCTTCGGCGCACATGTCCACGCCGCTCGCTAGACCAACACGCACGTCTTTGCCGCCGGATCCCGCGACCGCAAGAATTTGATAATTACCCGGCGACACGGAATTTCCTGGAGCGGCGCGGATTGTGTACGTCTGACCAGGCGCCATCGGCACGTCGTAATCAATCACGGAAACCGGCAGCCAGTTGCAAAACACATTAAGCGGGACGGAATATCCGGCAGTCGCAGTCGCACTCAAATTCTTACTGCTGCCCAAAACGCTGACAGCAAATGACACAGCGATTGGCGCTGGGGGAGTAGTTACCTGGACGAAGCGAATGTCTTTCGGATTCGCCTGCGCCGACCCCTCGCTGATGTATGGACCATCAAGATTCTTGGCAAACAAAACATTGGCGCGCGGAAACGAGACTGCCTGCTGGTTAAAGTCGTACTTGTTCATCGCTTGCACGGCGCGATTCGTTGCTTCCGTGATTCCCGCCGCGGATGAATTCGAATTCAAACCTGAAACTGCGGCCAGCGCCGCGGCATCGGCAGCGTTTTGCAGTTCCGTCTTCGCCAGGTAAAAGCGGCTGATGTCAACTCCCAGACCAACCGCTAGTAACACTGCGAGCATTCCAATTGCCGAGATAGCCAGAATAGAACCACGTTCGCCCTTGCGTCTGCTTGGCATTGCCGTCTTCATATTCCCCTCCTGCCCAAATGATCCTGATTGTCTCAGTCGGTTATGGCTTTATAGGTTCGGGGCGTGCATTCGCGGCCGCAGCTTGAGCCACGGGAGTTGATTGACCGGCAATGCCGCCCACGTTGGAAGAAGTAGTGACCGAACCATTATTCGCTTCGGTGCTCTTCGGCTTTGGATCAACGGTTGCGGGCGCAACTGGCGCTTTCGGAGCGGCGTCCGGCGCGACCTGCGATTTTTGACCGGTAACTGAAAAGCCCGCCGGTCCCTGAATGCCTTCGCCTTTTGGTTCGACGCCCAGCGGCGAGCCCCTCTTTAGACCATCGATGCCGCGGAACTGCGGAACGTCATCAGGATTGAGTGGCTTCACCACTTGAGCCGTGATGATGAACATCAATTCGGTTTCATTCTTTTGAAAGGACTTCGATTTGAATAGATTGCCCAAAACGGGAATCTGGCTAAGTACCGGCACTTCGGACATCGTTTTGATCTCGCGATTGTCGAGCAAACCGGCAAGCGCGAAACTTTGTCCGTCTCGCAACTCGACTCCGGTCGTTGCTCGTCGCGTACTCAAACCCGGTATCACAAAGCCGTCGAACTTCACACCGTTTGAAAAATCGATGGTCGAAACTTCCGGCATCAGCTCAAGCCGGATGTGGTCTTCGTCAATGATGGTCGGCTTGAACTTCAAGCGCACGCCGTATTCCTTGAACACGATCGTCACGCCGGTGCGCGTGCCGTCGCTCTGAATCACCGGAATCGGAAATTCGCCCCCCGCGAGAAAGCTCGCTTCCTGTCCATCCATAGCGATAATGTTTGGTTCGGCTAGCTCGCGCACCGCGCCCTGCGTTTGCAGCGCGCGCAACATCGCCAGCGAGTTGCCGCCCATCAGTAATAGGTTCAGCGCGGGCGAAGACAATGCGCCCTCGATGACGCCACAACCAGTACAAAGCGGTCGCGGCTGTGACGGCGGACTCGATAGACCACTTGGTCCAAGACCGCTGTTCAGATAACCGCCATGGCTTGGCGCACCTTGGTAAGTGTATGAAGTGCCCAGATCCTTCATGCGGTTGCGCGACACTTCCGCGACGCGCACGGAGAGTTGGACTTGCGTGGCGCTCTTTACCGGAGAGGCAAGCATGTTGACGGTCTTAAAACCCGCGGCCTCAACCACGCTCTGCACCTGGCCGGCAGTTTTTACATCGGCCACGCTTCCGGACAACACGACTGAACCATTAGCCTGGCTCAAGCGAATATCATCCTTAGGAAACAGCGCTCGAATCTGCGAATCGATCAGCGAAAGATTGGCGCGCACGTAAACGTCGAACACGAGATACTCGTTGCCCGACTGTTCCCAGGCAATAAAGTTGACCTGGCCATACGCCTTGCCGTTTACAACCACCTGATCCGGCGTGACGAGTACGGCTTCGGCAATCTCCGGATTCGAAACTGAAAAACGGCCGACGGGCTTGTCGAAATTGATCACGCGCGACTGGCCAACCAGCACGTTGATCGCAACCGCTTCTTTGTTTTGTTTGAAAGATGCTTTGTAGGAGTTCTCATCCGCAAAGGCGAACGAGCTTGTCGCTACGATGATCAATGACGCCAGCAGCAAATGTGATCGGCGTTTAATTGGGGAACGGCTGTGCATGTCTCTTGCTCCTTTGTTTTCGGTACTCGTTTGGTCGCCAGTTGTTTTGGACTCACCTGAATCTGATTATGGGAAATCTACGTTTCGTTTTTTTGCACCCTCGATCATTTCCACCGACGCGCGCGGTGGTGCTGGGGTAGCCGGGGATGCGGCTGGTTTTGGCTCTACATGAACGTGGCGCACTACCGGCCTCGCTGCCGGCTTAGGCTGTTCGCTCTTTAGCGAGCCGGGATCCGGCACTGGTGCGGCGTGTTCGCCACCCAACAAACCGCGCTTGTTGATTCCAGTCGTCTGCTCGTCGCCCTGGTCCACCGAGTTGCGCATAACTAGCTGCAGATGGCCTTCGCTCGCCGCCAAAGCTAATTTCTCTGCCTGTTCAGGAAGTACCAGCAGTGTTACCGCCTTAACACTGTTTGCTTCCCGCTGGTCCTGCGGCTTGTCGATGTTCTGACCATTGGCGAGCACCTTGATGTTTTGCAGTACAATTTTCGAAATCGGATCCTGCATGCCGGCCTTTTCAGCCGGATCGATTACGACCACAACGTCAACCAACGTACCCGGCATGATGAAGCCGGAAATTCCGACAACGTCATCAACCTTGACCGTCATCGCGCGGTAGCCTTCCGGAATCACTGCGGAAAGTCCGCCAGCGGTGCCTTCAGGCGCCAGCCGCGCTTCGGTGATCGGTTCGCGCGGAGCGATGTTGGTCACGGCGACGCGTCCTGTTAATTTGTCCGGCGACTCAAACGCTCCATCAGGCGTCGACTCTTTCGGAAATTGGACCACCATCACCTGTTCCGGGATGATCTTCGTGCCGATGGGAATCGCCACCTTGGCAACCGCCACACGATTTAAGTTCTTGGTGTAAGCCTGTGCACTCGATAAGTAACGGCTAACCGAAACGGCCGCTAGCAATCCAAACAGCAGTGCTCCGACTAAAACGATGAAGAAGCGTTTGTTGCGCATAGTTGACTCTCCGTGTGGTTCAGTTGGTCGCAAGGTGCGACCTGGATTTTCAAGCTCGAAAGATAGCGATGGAGATAATACTGCCCATGGTGATAGCAACGCCGTAGGGAATGGTATGGCTGCGATCGGCCGGCACCGCGAATTTCGGCATCTGCCAACCGGGCAACATGCCGACGAAGATTTGCAAAACCCGATGCAGCGTGGTCATAACGGTGCCGGCGCGAATAATTGAAACTATTGCAAGCAGGCCGCCGGTGAGAACCACGACCAGGAAAGTTGGAACTACCAATTGAGCGCCGGTTACTGCGCCGATCGCGGCAAAGAGTTTCACGTCGCCGGCGCCCATGGCGCCGAAGATGTGAAGAATGAACATGAGAACAAATGCCAGCCCGCACCCGCCCAGGCTTGCTGCGACCCCAGGTAGTCCGCCAAAAATTCCGCTCATCGCCAATCCTGCAGCGAGAGCCGCCAGCACAAACGCGTTAGGAATGCGGCGATAACGGACATCGTAATAGCCGATGATGATCGCCAGCGGCACTAGCAGGCCAATGTTTGCAAAAGCTTGAGACATTCTGTTGTTGCTGACTGTTGAGAGTGAAAGTGCAACGCGCGGTCTTAGCCGCCGACCCGCGTCACAAGTTCGTTTAGCCTGACCCCAATTGCATCGCCGAGCGCTGTAAACGCGCCCGCGACTGCGATGGCGATCAAAGCTGCGGCTACCGCATACTCGGAAAGTTCAAGACCACTTTCATTTCGAAGGAATTTCTTCATTTCGGTTCGCTTTGGCCTGGGCTATTTTGAGATCGTCGTGCCGAGTGTGGTTATCTTGTCGCCGATAGCAGTGCCCAGCGCTGTAAAAGCTGCCACGACCGCGATCGCCACTAGCGCCGCGGCAACCGCATACTCCGAAAGTTCAAGACCTGTTTCATCGAAAAGGAATTTTTTCATCGTCTTCACCTTCACCTCTATCGCATGAATGATTTCAAAGTTTTAGAGTTGGTAGGCCCAGGCGCGCTCTTGCGAACCTCATGATTCGATAAGAGCGCGCTGGTCCATTTCTCCGTCGTGACTACTTGGAGATGGTGGTTCCAAGCGTCGTGATTTTTCCGCTGATGGCGGTGCCGAGGGCGGTGAAGGCACCGACCACTGCGATCGCAACCAAGGCTGCGGCAACTGCGTACTCCGACAACTCAAGACCGGTTTCATCGCGAAAGAATTTCCTAATCATTTTGTTTGCTCCTTTAAGTTTGGGTTGTTGCTTTGCTCGGTCGCTTCTTTCCAGGCGAAAGAAGTTTGTTGCTGTGTGCCCCCCTGAAAACCTCATGACGGAAGGGCCACTGTTGAATGTGGCCCCTCGCGGCTGCTGCGCGATGCGGAAGGGCTATTGGCCGTGCGGCGGCCAAAGCCATTTATTCCGCTCACTACAGCGCCACATAGAGTTAGTGCTAAAAGCAGAAGTCCATTGCCGCGCGCGAGCATGACGCTGACATTAAGAACAGCCAGCGTTAGAACGGGTGCAGCAATGGCGATCGCTACCAGCGAGATGAACTCTTTAATGGTGATTGCCTTCATGAGAATCCGTAGCCTGTTGGGCTTCCCTTTCGCGATGCAATGTTGCTCGCGACGAATCTGCACTTAACAAGCGACGTGCCATGAGTGAGAGCAGCACAAATCGCAGTATTTGCCTGGTATTCAAGCGCGATAGGGGCTGCGGCTTTGTAGCCTTCGGTTAACAAGACCACGACGTTGCTCGATTGATTCCTGGGTTCGGATTGAAGGGATCTGGAGCTTTTCGCCAATCCTTTGCAAGGTGTCGCCACTGGTTCACATCACAAAAGCCGGGATCAATCACACGGCGACAATTTGTGAGTCTTCGCTAAAAAGAAAAAGCACTCGAGATTGGACTCGAGTGCTCTTCAACCCATGTAGCGTTACTTGCTAATTGCGTTCGGCGCGAAACTGTAAGCCTGGTTCAGTATCTTCCTGAAGAAAATCTGTGACATCGATCGCGAGTCGTTTCAACTTTTTGTAAAGTGTTTGGCGGGAGCCCAGACCCAGCGCTTCGCTAGTGCGCGCTACGTTGCAGTGGTTGCGCTTCAGTGTTTCCGTTATGACGCGCCTCTCGTATTCCTCCAACAGCTCTTCAAGCCGCTCGGGTGAGTTCTTTGCGTCTTTGTCGTGAAACCCAGTGGGCCATATGTGTTGACTAATGTTGTCTGGAGTGATGTACGCGTTCTCTTCGGCGTACAAGACAAGTCTTTCAATCTCGCCCGCTAATTCGCGGACGTTGCCCGGCCAGGGATATGCTTCCAGAATTCGCACGGCGTCCCAGGTAATGCCGGCGACTGCTCGATCATTGCGTCGCGCAAAGTGTGAAAGGTAATGCGAAATGAGAGCAGATACGTCTTCAGGACGGTCCCTGAGCGGCGGGACCTTAACGGTCAAAGAGGCTATGCGGTAATAAAGATCCTCTCTGAACAATCGTTCCCGTACCAGTTGCTCCAGATCTTTATGCGTCGCCGCAATGACTCGCACGTTGACCTTGCGCGGAGACTGCTCGCCGAGTGGGTGGATTTCTCCTTCCTGCAGGAATCGCAGCAGTTTTGGCTGCAATGTCAGCGGTAAGTCACCGATTTCATCCAGGAACAGTGTTCCATTCTCTGCCGCGCGCACCAACCCATCACTATCGCGAAGCGCGCCAGTAAAACTTCCGCGCCGATGACCAAAGAGCATGCTTTCGATTAAATCCGGCGGCGCCGCCGAACAATTAAAGGGAATGAACGCTTTCTCGGCGCGCTTGCTCAGCCGGTGGATGGCGTGGGCGACCAATTCTTTGCCCGTGCCCGATTCACCGGTGATTAGAGCTGTCGAATTTGAATCCTTGATTCGTGCGACAACTCGCGCGACGTCGTTCATCGCCCGGCTGGCGAAAATCATCCCCGGCAAAATTGCTTTCTCGTCTCTGTCTTCCGCCTCCTTCAAAGAGCGGTTCGTCCGATGCAGGGCCACATGAGAATGCGCCAACCGCGTTGCGTCCATAATGGCGCCGAGATCTTTGGCTTGCCTTTCGGAGATTGGCCGCACGCATTGACCATACAAAGCCGCGCCATCTCGTTGCGCTTGCGAGCTGCTCAATACAAACCACACACATGTATCGCCTGCTTTGACCTTTGGCCAGTCTGCATCGCCACTTAACACCTGGACCAGATCCTGTTCCGCCAGCGAGAGTTCTGTATCTTTCAAGCCCTCGACCCATTGAAGGTGCGGCGCGGAACCAGTTGAGAAGCTCCAGATCGAAAGACCATACATGGGGGCGGTTGCTTCTACCAAGAGGCTGAGCTTGAGCATCACTTCATAAAGAAGTTCCGGCCCGGATTCAGCCGCCTGGCACAAGGCCCGCAGGATAGAGTTTATCGGTAGTTGATTGCTATTGATCAAAGTCTTAACGCGATTTTGGTGGAGTACTCGAACTCATGCATGGTTCCTTCACCAAAATTTGCATCGAGCTAATCCAGTTTTAGACTCTGCAGAACGGAATCAATTTGAGGGCAAGGCATCGGTCGCGGAAGCGCTGTCAGAGACCCGTGGTCAGAGTTCCGAACGGGTTTCGTCCTGAGTCTAGTCGCGCCAGGAAGTCGTGTCAACAATTTTAAACACGAACAGTTGCTCAGTTGAGAGAGCACGGAATTGTGTTCGCCGGGCGTTCGCCTTTTTGGTCCATTAAGCGCTCTTACTTCATGTAACTGTTGAACTTACGTTACGAAACCGTTGCAAAGAAATTGCTTTACACCCTTAAGCACCGGTGCTACATTCCGCCAACCTTGACCCTAAACCGTTGACTGGCAACGGATTGAACGCAGTTTGAGCGCAGCCTGTTGGGGTTATCATAGCGAAAATACCCGCTATCTTGTGCATCGCCGGTTCAGTCAGTTAAGCAGACTCTTAAAAAATCTTATGAGTATTCAGTTTGGAACCTCCGGATGGCGAGCTGTAATTGCCGACGAATTTACATTCGCGGGCGTTCGCTCCGTTACCGGCGCCATTTGCTCTCACTTCGGTTCCAAAAAAGCGGCCAATGACCTGATGGTGGTTGGTTACGACACCCGTTTTCTTGGCGAACAGTTTGCCCGCGAATGCGCGGACATCGTGACCGCGAACAATTTCACGGCTCTGCTCTGCGATGGCCCGGTTCCGACGCCGACTCTTTCCCACGCGATTCGCACTCGCAACGCTGTCTGCGGAATCAATTTCACGGCTTCGCACAATCCGCCCGAGTACAACGGTATGAAACTTTCCACGGGGGATGGCGCCCCCGCGCTGCCGGAAATTACTCGCAATGTCGAGCAGCTCATTAAGGGCGTGGAGCGGGCGCAGAGCATAGAAAAATCTGCCCTGGAAACCTTTTCCGCGCGGCCGGATTATCTTGCTGATCTAAGTGCGAAAATTAAGTTTGACGAGATTAAACGTGCAGGCGGGCGATACGCATACGACCCAATCTGGGGAACAGGTCGCGGATATCTTGACGAAGCATTGCGAATGCACGGCCTTGAAGTCGAGACCATTCACGATTGGCGCGACGTCCTCTTTGGAGGCAGAGCGCCAGAGCCAGATGAAAGTCACTTAACAGAATTGCGCGAGCTTGTCTTGTCTAAGAAGTGCGTGCTTGGCCTGGCAACAGACGGCGATGCCGATCGTTTCGGCGTAATCGACTCAAACGGTTCTTTCATCTCCCCCAATCAATTGATTGCTCTTCTCTTCGATTATTTGGTGGAGTCAAGACAATGGAGTGGGGGCGCTGCCCGCTCGGTTGCAACTTCGCATCTGGTCGATCGCGTTGCGGAAGCTCGTGGTTTGCCAGTTTATGAAACACCTGTCGGTTTCAAATACATCGGAGAATTGATCAATGAAAACAAGATTGTCATCGGTGGTGAAGAGTCGGCGGGACTATCGATCAAAGGTCACTATCCGGAGAAAGATGGCATCCTTGCGTGTTTGCTCGCAGCGGAGGCAGTTGCGGCGCGCGGCACGAGTTTGACGGAGCAGTTGAACGAATTGTATGCCCGAGTTGGCAAGCTCGAATCAGGCCGCACGGGAATTCGCCTGACTCCGGAAATAATGAAAACGCTGCCCGACAAGCTCAAACAGGATCCAAAGGAGATCGGTGGCCGGAGGGTTGAGCGCACCAATCGCCTGGATGGGGTGAAGTTCATTTTCGCAGATGGGTCCTGGCTTTTAATGCGCCCGTCAGGAACCGAACCCGTAGTTCGTATTTACGCAGAATCAGAATCAGCAAAAGACGTGGAGGTGCTCCTTGAGCAGGGTCATAGATACTTACTGGGTGGATGAACGGATTCGAGCGCAGCGCGTTGCGCCCCGAGTAGCTTCTCCGTTGGCATCAGTCAAAGAGATTTCACTGGATATTATTGGCACCCGCGCCGAGGTTCGTCGTCGCGGCGGCTTAATACCAGCCTGGGTAATTTTTGGAATGATTATCCTGGGAACGTTTGCCATCTGCGTCGCAGTAACGATGCGGACACGCACCAGGATGTCTATGGCATCCGATCAGTACGTTCGCATGCAAACGGATGTCGAGGGATTGCGTAACGCGAACCAGTCGTTGCGATTGGAAATTGAAAAGTTGCGTACCGACCCACGCACCATCGAAGCCGCCGCTCGCAGCCGGCTGAACATGGTGCGTCCAAACGAAATTGTTGTGCCCGTCGAATGAGCAATTGGGGAAGCTCCTTCGCAACGGACGCCGCTGGATTTAAGTTTGCCTGCCGGTTGCCCGCTAGTTCCCCTGCTTGAAACGCCACGCATCGCGAGTGCCTGCCGAGAGCGCGCGGCTGTGACTGCCATCACAGCCGCGCTCCCCCCTTCAAAAATTCAATTGCACTTGAGGTATAGTCCTGTTTGACACCCCTATGACCGTAAACTAATATCGAACTACATTTAACAGCGATCGATCGAAGTTTTTATGTCTGATACCAAAGAGCTCACTTCTCAAGCAGAGGAAGCAGTCGAAGACTGGGAACGGCAGACGCTGCAACCGCTTCTCGAAAAGCATCCCGAACGAAAATCCAATTTCCAAACTGTCTCGCTTGAGGAGACAAATCGACTCTATTCGCCTGCGGATCTCGGGTCGATCGATTTCGATCGCGACATTTCCTTTCCTGGCAAGTTCCCTTACACGCGCGGCATCCATCCGACGGGCTATCGGGGAAAGCTTTGGACCATGCGCCAGTTTGCAGGCTTCAGCACACCGGAAGAAACGAACGCTCGCTTCAAATACTTATTAGCGCAAGGCCAGAATGGTCTTTCAGTCGCTTATGACTTGCCGACTTTGATGGGTTACGACGCCGATTCCCCGCTGTCGGAAGGAGAGGTTGGCAAGTGCGGTGTCGCTGTTTCTTCGTTAGCCGATATGGAAGTGCTCTTCAATGAGATACCGCTTGAACACGTCACAGTCTCGCAAACGATTAATGCGCCGGCCTCAGTGCTCCTGGCAATGTACCTGGTCGTTGCAGAGAAACAGGGCGCCGACTGGAAAAAGATTTCCGGGACCCTGCAAAACGACATTCTTAAGGAATACATCGCGCAGAAAGAATGGATCTATCCCATTCGTCCAGCAATGAAGCTGGTTGTAGATACTTTTGAATTCTGCACCCAGCATGTGCCTCGTTACAATCCGGTTTCAGTCAGCGGCTATCACATCCGCGAAGCCGGCGCGACCGCCGTTCAGGAACTCGCCTTTACGCTGCGCGACGGCCTTGAATACGTAGACTGGGGTATCCGCGCGGGACTTGATTTGGATGCATTTGTGCCGCGGATTTCTTTCTTTTTCAACGCTCATAATGATTTCTTTGAAGAGGTGGCGAAGTATCGCGCCGCACGCCGCATCTGGGCGCGCGAGATGCGCGATCGTTTTGGCTCAACCAACGAGCGCACTCTGAAACTTCGGTTTCACACCCAGACAGCAGGTGTGTCATTAACAGTGCAA
>WNFC01014837.1_pt1 | contig 16137 bp, 15 predicted proteins | sample 5400541 | NCBI WGS metagenome assembly WNFC01 (sample SAMN13153342, study PRJNA577476) | soil metagenome | isolation source: 120 cm saprolite under Douglas fir tree site 2 hole 2 replicate 1 | place: USA:California | collected 2015-04-18
TTGGCGACGCCGGCGGGGCACAGTCCGATGACCTGTTTGGATCCCACCTCGATGCCGCGCCGATCCAGCTCGGCGACCACGGCGGCCGGCGTTGCTTCCTCCAGGCGGAACAGGTTCATCGAGAGCTGGACCCGACCGCCCGGCAGCTCGAACGCGAGGGCTTGCACTCCACGCATGCCGCCGTCTGATTCGCGCAGCGATCGAGCCAGGGCGCGGGCGGCCCTCATGTCAATGCTCTGCAGCAACACGTTGAATGCAACGAGCGCGCTCCGCGCGCCCACGCACACGGCGCCGGCGGTGGGGTGCAGTGAGGGACCGCCGAGGCTTGGCGCTACGCGGCCCGCGCGAATGTCTGCCAGCGTGTGCTGCTCGCCGAAGCCGTAGAAGAAGACCGGGACCCTGGTCTCCGTCCATATCCGTTCCCCAAGCGCTCTGGCGAGCTCACGGGCCGCGTCGAGCGAGGCGCCATGCAGCGGGACGACGGGGATGACGTCCGCGGATCCCACGCGCGGGTGGACGCCGCTGTGCTCGCGCAGGTCGATCCTGTCGACCGCGACCTCGAAGCTCGCAAGCAGCGCGTCGAACACATTTCGCCCGAGGCCGGCGAGAGAGATGACGGCGCGGTTGTGGTCGACGTCCTCGTCGACGTCGAGCACGTGCGCGCGCGAAGCCGCGCCTGCAAGCTCGCCGATGATCTCCGCCCGGCAGCCCTCTGAGAAGTTCGGCACCGACTCGAACAGGCCGTGATCCATGTGCCTGCTAGCCTACGTGCCCATGGCCGGGCCGGTCGCGCTCGTGTACGGCGACGCGCTGATGAAGCACCACCTGTCCGACCAACACCCGCTGCAACCCATCCGCGTCAAGCTGGCCGTCGAGCAGATTCGCGAGAGCGGGCTCATCGAGCACGCTCATCTGCTGCCGCCGCGGAGGGCGACCGAGGCCGAGCTCGAGCTGGCGCACTCGCCCGAATACATCGATCTCGTGCGCAGATTGAGCGATCCGGTAGAGAGGCGTCACATCCCGACCGACCAGGTCGAAGCTGCCGGGTTCGGATCCGCGGACAACCCGATCTCCGACGAGCTGCACGAGGGCACGTCGCTGGTCGTGGGGGCGACGATGGTCGGCGCTGAGGCCATCGAGAGTGGGTCGGCGTTGCACGTCTTCAGCCCTTCGGGCGGCCTGCATCACGCGCATCGCGAGCTCGCGTCTGGGTTCTGCACTTACAACGACCCGGCCGTCGCGTGCCGGTGGTTCAAGGATCGAGGCCATCGCGTCGCCTACGTCGACGTCGATGTTCATCACGGCGATGGTGTCGAGGACATTTTTTACTCGGATCCGGACGTGCTCACGATCAGCCTTCACGAGAGCGGTCGATACCTCTTTCCGGGCACCGGATTTCCGGAGGATGGCGGCGTGGGGAAGGGGCGAGGCGCCGCCGCGAACCTGCCCTTCGAGCCTTTCAGCTGGGACGAACCCTGGCTGGAGGGATTCGAGAAGGTGGTGCCGGCGATGCTGCGCCGATTCAAGCCGTCGGTTCTCGTGACGCAGGACGGTTGCGACACGCATTATCTGGATCCGCTCGCCCACATCGCGACGACGACGCGCATCTGGCCGCGCGTGGGTAAGGTTTTCCACGAGCTCGCGCATGAGCTGTGCGAGGGCCGGTGGCTGGCACTGGGCGGTGGGGGATACGCGGTCTACGAGGTGGTGCCGCGCGCGTGGACCCTTTTTTTCGCGGAGATGGTCGAGCGGCCAGACCTCGCCGCGGACCTGAACGATCCTTCGAGCGTCATCCCTGGCGCGGATGCGCAGGAGCGGGTATGGGAGGCGCTGCGCAAGGACCTGCGGACCCTCGGCGAGGTGCACGGTCTCGACTTCGGCTGATGGCGCGCGGCGTCCAGCACAAACTCCCCAAAATCCACCCATCCCAAGCCCCCACCCTCCCTTGGGGCTTCCTTGTGGCGAAACGTATTCGGTGGTTCGCCGGTCCGACAACCCCGCCTGTTAAGAACCCCGGCTGGCCCTGAGGATCGCCACCACCGCGACCTGCAGCGGCAGCGCCGTGCCGAAGATCGCCGCGATCGCCGGCGCGATCCAGGCGACCCCGACCGGATGCGCCGACCCGACCAGGGCCGTGTAGCCGGCAGCAAGCGCCACGACCACCACCTGCCAGACCAGCACCACCTTCAACCAGCGTGAGATGGCCGGCCGTATGCGCGCCGTGTCCAGCGTCTGCAGGGAAGTCCGCAGCAGCACGTGGTAGATGCCGTACTGCGCGGCCAGCGTGACGATGAAGACGAAAGCCGCGACGCCGAGATATGCGCTGTCGTTCAGCCGGAGTACGTTCGCAAGCAGCGAGTGCAGACGCGCGCGCGAAACGAACGGCCCGAGACGGTCACGCGGCCCATCTGGAGGTTGGGCTCAAACCTCCGGTTGACCCGGTTCTTGGCGTGACTGACGTGGTGTCCGTACTGCGGCTCCTTGCCGCAAATCGCGCAGCGTTTGGCCATGAGTCACCTTCAGCGGGGGAATTGATCAAGCAAGTACGCCCGGAGGCGCCGAGATCACCTGGGCGTTACCGAATTGTACCATGGGCTCTCCATGGCTTCGAAAACCCGCACGGCGCTCGGCCAGGCCCAACGTTGGGGCCGGATCGAGGTCTTCCCGTCGGCCGTCGCCGCCATCGCGGGGCATGCGGCGCTGCGCTGCTACGGCGTCTCGGGCATGGCCGCCAGGGGTCTGCGAGACGGTGTCGCGGAGCTGCTGCGAAGGGAGAGCGTCGACCGTGGCACCGACGTGGTCGAGGTCGAGGGCGGCCTGGTCATCGACCTGTACGTGATCGTGCAGTACGGCATGCGGATCTCAGAGGTCGCGCACAACCTTCAGGAAACAGTGAAGTTCGAGGTCGAGCGGGCGGTGAACGTGCCTGTGTTGGAGGTCAACGTGAACGTCCAGGGCGTCAGGGAAGAGCGGCGCTGACCATGATCGCCTCGCGTAGGCCGGCCGGGGTGGATGGGCCTCTCTTCAAGCAGGCCTTGCTGGGAAGCCTCAGCTGGCTGGCGGCAAACCACGAGGAGGTGAACCGCCTCAACGTGTTCCCGGTGCCCGACGGGGATACCGGGACCAACATGCTGCTGACTCTGCAATCCGCCGTCGAGGACATCAAGGAGTCGAATGCGGCCGAGGTCAGCAAGATCGCCAAGCTCGCGTCGCATGGCAGCCTGATGGGCGCGCGTGGGAACTCGGGGGTCATCCTGTCCCAGATCTTTCGCGGTTTCGCGCGCGCCGTCGAGGGCAAGAGCTCGTTGACGCCGAGAGAGCTCGCCGATGCCTTCGAAGAGGCGGCCAACGCCGCCTATCGTGCGGTCAACAAGCCGACCGAGGGCACCATCCTCACCGTGGCGCGGGAGGCCGGCCGCGCCGCCACCGCCGCCGCCGGCGATGCCGACGCCTCGGTGCCAGGCGTCATCGCCGCCGCCGCGGCGGGCGCCAGGGCGGCGGTCGTCAAGACCCCCAGCCAGCTGCAGATCCTGCGCGACGCTGGCGTCGTCGACGCCGGCGGATTCGGGCTGCAGATCATCCTCGAGGGCATGCTGAAGACGCTCGAGGAGTCCGACACGTTCCACGTCGACAGGGTCGCCGCCAAGCCCAAAGCGGCGCAGGTCTCGCTCGACCTGCCCGAAGGCGGTTGGGGCTACTGCACGGAGTTCCTCATCGAGGGCCAAGGCCTCGAGCTCGACCTCGTTCGGCGCGAGATCGAGGCGCTGGGCAACTCGGTGCTCGTCGTCGGCGAGCCCGAGCTCGTCAAGGTCCACGTGCACACCGACGACCCGACCGGGGTCATCACCCTGGCACGCGGCTTCGGCAAGCTGCTCAAGCTCAACGTCGGTGACATGTCGACGCAGCACAAACGCATCCTCGACAGCGAGGCCGCGGCCGGAAGGCCGCCGCGCCCCAATGGCGTCGGCCTCGTAGCCGTGGTCGCCGGCAGCGGCCTGGTCGACATCTTTCGCGGGCTGGGCGTGGACGCGATCGTCGAGGGCGGGCAGACGATGAACCCGAGCACGCAAGACATGTTGACCGCCGTCGAAAGCGTCCCCTACGACGAGGTCGTGCTCCTGCCCAACAACGGCAACGTGGTCCTTGCCGCCAGCCAGGTGCCCGGCCTGACCAAGAAGACGGTCCACATCATCGAGACTCACAGCGTTCCGCAGGGAGTGGCGGCGGTGGTCGCCTTCAGGCCGGAGCGAAGCGGGCCCGACAACGCCGCAGCCATGAAGGCCGAGGCCGAGCGGGTGCAGACGATCGAGGTCACACACGCCGTGCGCGACACGCGCTCGAACGGGCTCAAGGTCAAGAAGGGGGACGTGATCGGCCTCATCAACGAGAAGCTCGAGTTCGCGGGCGCCGATTACGCCGAGGTCGTGAACAAGGCGCTCGGCAAGCTCGGCCCCGACTCTTACGAGCTGGTCACCGTCTACCGCGGCCAGGGCGCCAGCGATGACGAGCTCGCCTTCCTGGAGTCGGCGATCCGCACCAACTTCCCCGGCCTCGAGGTCGAGGTCCAGCACGGCGGCCAGCAGCACTACCCGTTCATCCTCTCGGTCGAATAGCGCAGAGGGGGTGACCTCCAAGCGTCGCTTCGCGGTCGTCACCGACTCGACTGCCGACCTGCCCGACGAGTGGCGTGCGCGGTACGGGATCGAGGTGGTCCCTCTGAAGGTCATCTTCGGCAGCGAGACCTTTCGCGACCGCGTCGACATGACCGATGACGAATTCTTCCGCCGGCTCGCGGGTGCCACGAAGCTGCCGACCACGTCCGCGCCGTCGCCGGGAGAGTTTGCGGACGTATACAGGCGGCTCGCGGGAGACTTCGAAGGTTGTATCTCCATCCACCTCGGCGCCCAGCTGTCGGCGACCGTCGAGGCGGCGCGCCTGGGAGCGCAGGCGGTCGAAGGCTTCGAGGTCGAGGTCGTCGACAGCGAGACGGTGACCATGCCGATCGCATTTCTCTGCAGGGTCGCGGCCGAGAGCGCGAATCTCGAGGCGGCCGTGGCCGCGATGAAGACACGCGTCCCAAGGTGCCGTGTCCTGGCGCTGCTCGACACGCTCCGCTACCTGGAGATGGGCGGCCGGCTCAGCCGGACGCAAGCGATGATCGGGACGATGCTTGACCTCAAGCCGCTCCTGCTCGTGGCCGACCGCGAGATCAAGCCCGTGGATCGCGTGCGCACGAGGTCGCGCGCCATCGGGCGGATGGTCGATTACTTTCGCGGCGAACTTCCCGTGGAGCACGTGGCTGTGATGCATGCACAGGCGCCAGACGAGGCCGAGAAGGTGGCTGCGGCGATGCGCGATCAGCTGCCCGGCCAGGAGATCGTCACCGGCCGGATCGGCTGCGTCCTCGGCACGCACACGGGGCCGAAGGCGCTCGGCGTGGTCTACATCAAGAAGTAGCGCCGGCCGTCGGTAGGTCTACCGACCGGCCGGGCAGCGGCCACACTCGCAGCACAGGCGGGGTGAGCGCCACGATGCGGGGCACCGCGGCGACCGCCAGCCTGTACGCCCGCTGCTGCGCCCGTCCCCATGCCAGCCCATACGCCTCGCGCAGCGCGGCCGGCAAGAGACCCGCCGTGACCACCTCGAACGGCACCATCACCGGACCGGGCACCAACCGCAGCGGGGGCCGGACCACCAATCGGGCGAGCTCCCTGGCCCTTGGGGTCACCTGAACGACGCCCGTGGCGACCATGTCGGTGAGGTATCGGTCGAAATCGCGCAGGCGCTCCGGAAATTGTTGTCGGGGGATGCCAAGCATCTCACCCGCGAGCTTGGATTCCTGGTAGAAGTCCTCGCGGTCGGACGCGGACAGGCGCTGAACGAACGCCTGGTATGTGACCAGCGCGGAGTCCACGAGCGTGGCATGCACCCAGAGCAGGAGCTCAGGGTCGAGCGCGCGATAGTCATGCCCGCGCACTCGGGCGTGGACATGGTTGACCGCGCGCGCCGCCGCCAGCGCGGTCTCGCGCGTGCCGAAGACGATCGCCATCGTCATGAGCACGGTGCGGCGCAGCCGACGGACAGGGTGGCGGCGAAAGTCGGAGTGGTCGTCGACACCGGCCGCCACCTTGGGGTGCGCAAGCTGCATCAGCAGCGCGCGGCCGCCGCCCAGCAGCAGGATGTTCTCGCGGTTGACCCGCCGGGTTATGGAATCGTCCGCGTAGATGCCTTCCGCCACCAGGCCCATTTAACCCCGCCGGCGATCAGGCGGTGGCCGCGTCCATCTGCGAGTTGAAGTCGTCTCGGATCGGCTGGTAGTACGAGTGGATGGCGGCCGTGGTCCCCGAGAAGTCGACCGCGTCGATTTTCGCGCTGTCTGCGTCGATCGCCTTTTGGGCGGCGGCGACTGCGGCCTGGTCGCCGGCCGCGGCCGCTAGCTCCCTCTGCCTGACGTCGTTGGCCTCAGCCTGGAGGGCGCTCAGCCAGTCGCGAAACTGGGTCGGGAGACCAGGCACTGGCGCCGCCAGCTGGATCGAGTTGGCCAGGTCGGTTCGCAGTGCTGAGAATGCATTAAAAAATCCGGCAGCGTCGTTGTTCTTGTTGGCAGTATTCAGGTTGTCGAGATCGGAGAACACCTGGAAGTACGACTGCAGGAATCCCCCGAGAAGCGCATAGTCGTCGGCTGCGGTCTTGACGTCGGCGACCGCCTTGCGGGCATGGTCCAGGCGGGCGGACTCGTCCTGGAGGCTTCCCCGGCTGAACACGGTCAGCCATGCAAGGTCGTTCAGCTTCACCTTAGCCGTACGGAGGGACTGAGGGCTGCCTGCGACCGCGGTGGCCATGCTCTGAGATCCCGAGACGACCAGGGTCGCGGTCGTCTTGCCCGCCCCGCCCGAGCCTTGAGGATCGAGGGAGATGATCTGCTGGGCAATGTTGGCGAAGGACGAGTTGATCGACGTCCGGTGCGAGCTCAATGCGCCGATGGCATTGGATCCGTTGGAAATCTCGTTCTGTGAAACCACATAACCCGCGATCGCGTACGCGATCACTCCGAGGAGCAGGGCGGCCACCACGATCCCCGCAGTGATCCCGAGCCAGGCATTGCGACTGAGCCGGCCGAGCGGGCCGGGGCGGCGTTGGGATGGGGCATATCCATAAGGTGGCGCATAGGCGTAATGCGGCGGCGCGCCGTACTGGGCCGGGGGATATGCGGCCTGAGACGGATGGTCGGCCTGCGAAGGCTGCGGAGGCAGCGGAGCCTGGTAGGGCGGATAGGGCTGGGGCGCGGGAGCGTATGCCGGATATGGCGGCGGGGGCGCCGAATAGCCTGGGTATGGAGCCGGTGGCGCCGGATGGGCCGGGTAGTAAGAGGGCGGAGGCGCCGCCACAGGCGCCGGGGAGGGCGTTTCAACCCGAGGCGGTTCTTCCGGAGCGACCACCCGCTCCGGCTCCGGGACCGGAGCCGCCGCGGCAGGCTGCTCAGGCTCCGGCGGCTGGTCGGGCGGAGGCGGGTACGGCGGCGTTTCGCTCACGTCAGTGAAAATCTACTCCGGCCGAATTCGTCCCATCCGCCGTAGCGGTTTTGGCGTCGGCGGCAACCGCGTTGGTGTCTCCGGACAGGACGTCGTTGAACAGCTTTGTGAGGTCGGCGGCCAGGGTCTGCATGTCGGTGAGGAACTGCTTCAGGTCGGCCGGAACTCCCGGCGCACTCGCGAGCTGCTGCGCCTTGGCGGCGTCGGTCTTCATCGTTCCGATGGCGGTGAGGGTCCCGGAGAAGTCCGAGGCCTGCGCCTTCGTGCCCACGTCGTCGACGTCGATGATCGTCTGGAGCAAGGCCTGATAGAACTGGCCGAGCTGGACGAAGTCCCCCGTGATCGTCTTGGCGGCCGCAAGCGCGTTGCGCTCGTGCCCGATCTTCGCTGAGTCATGATCCAGGTCGGAGCGGCTGAACACGGTGAGCCAGGAGTTGTCGCTCAAGCTGGCTTGAGCGCTGGCCAGTGCGGCGTCGTCGGCCGTGATCGTCGGCTGGGCCGCCTGTGACTTTGTGACGAGCTGCGCGTACAGGGCCTGAGTCGACTTCAGGTTCGCGGTCGTCGAGGTGGTGAGATTCGAGGTGGCCAGGCTGCTGTCGAACGAGTTGAACTCGTCCGTGAGGGCGTTCTGGTGCGTGACGGCCGTGTTGTAAGTGCTCGTCGCGCTGTCGATGCGGCTGTGGGCGAATGCATACCCGGCACCGGCATAGGCGACCAGCGCGAGGACGACCACGAGGATGACGGCCGCGGCCGTGATGATCCCGCGGTTGCTCCGGCGAGGCGCCGCGGCCATCGGCGCGGGGTATCCGGGCGCCCCGGGATAGTCGGGAGGAGGGGCGTAGGGCGAAGGCGCCGCGGGCTCGGCGGCAGGCTCAGAGGATGCCGGCGCCGGCTGCTGGACCTCCCAAGCGGCCGGCTCGTGGACGGCGGCCGGGGTCTCCGCGGACGGGGTTTCGGCAGGCGCTGGAGTCTCCGCGGGCGCGGCGGTTTCTTGGGGGGCGGGGGTCTCGTCGGGGGGCGGGCCGGTCGGTCCTTCGTTCACGAGACAGCAATGTAACGCCTATCGGCCTTTATGGGAGTCTTAAGTTGAAGCTTGACTGCCTGGATGGCGCCGGGGCCCGGATAGCCCTATTTTGGCTTGGTGCTCGCGATGAACCCTCGGCTCACGCTCGCTTCCTCGGTGAGGGAGCTGCCCCAGGTCAAGTCCCTTGACCAGCGCCGGCTGGCGCTGCTCGGCATACATACCGTCCGCGACCTGCTCCTTCACCTGCCCTTCGACTGGGAGCGGTTCGGCGAGCCTAAACCGGTTGCCGAGCTGGCTGTAGGCGCCCTCGCGACGGTCATAGGCACCATCACTCAGATCGCGCCGATCATCAGCAAGTACAAGAAGCTGAAGCTGACACAGGCGACCCTGGTCGACGAAGCAGACGATAGGCTCAATCTCGCCTGGTTCAACCAGCCGTGGGTGGCGCGCCAGCTTCGCAAGGGCGATCGGATCGCGGTCGCCGGCACAGCGCAGATGAGCCGCTTTGGGATGTTCGAGATGCGCAACCCCCACCACGAAAAGGTCAACGGCGGGGATGGTGCGGCACTGAGGTACATCGGCGGGCTCATGCCCAAGTACCACCTGGTCAAAGGCCTGACGTCGAAGAAGGTCGCAGGCCTGGTCGACGCGGCGCTGCCGCTCGCTGACCGCCTCCAGGATGAGCTGCCCGAGGAGGTGCGCAACCGCCACCACCTCCTGCCGCTCGCCGAGGCGGTCAAGCTCGGCCACAAGCCGGACACCGAGGCCGATTGGTCTGAGGCGAGGCGGAGGATGGGTTTCGCCGAGCTCTTCGAGCTGCAGGCAGCCTTCGCAATGATGCGCGCAAGCATCGCGGGCGAGCCGGCGATCCCCATCGAATACCGGCAGGAGGTCATCGAAACCTTCAAAGCCGGGCTTGGGTTCGAGCTCACGAACGCGCAGCGCAGGGCGATGTGGGACTCGTTCAAGGACATGGCCAGGCCGACTCCGATGAATCGGCTCTTGAACGGCGACGTCGGCTCGGGCAAGACCGCTGTCGCCGCCGCGTGCGCGGCCATGGCCCACGCGGCCGGTCTGCAAACCGTTGTGATGGCGCCGACCGAGATCCTGGCGCGCCAGCACTTGCACAGGTTCCGCTCCTACCTGGAGGACAGCTTCCCCTCTCTGAAGGTCGAGCTCCTCGTCGGCAGCCAGACGGCCGCCGAAAGGCGACGCGTTCGAACGTCGGCGGCCAGCGGCCACTGCGCCTTGGTCGTCGGCACGCACGCATTGATCGAGGAAGACGTCGAATTCGCAAATCTAGGCCTGGCGGTCGTCGACGAGCAGCATCGCTTCGGCACGCGTCAACGCGAGCTGCTGCGCGCGAAGGGCAAGGGCCGGCCGCACTTTCTGGCCATGACGGCCACGCCCATCCCGAGAACCCTCGCGCTCGCGCTGTTCGGGGAAATGTCCGACTCCGTCATCGACGAGCTGCCTCCCGGCCGCACCCCGGTCGAGACTCGCGTTGTGACTCCCGATGATCGCGCCGGCGCCTATGAGTTGGTGATGTCACAGGTGAAGCGCGGCCACCAGGCGTTCGTCATCTGCCCGCTGGTCGAGGAGTCGGAGAAGGTCGTGGCCCGGTCCGCGACGGCCGAATTCGAGCGACTCCGCAAAGACGTGTTTCCGAGTCTGACGATGGACCTCATCCACGGCCGCCTCAAAGAAAAGGACGAGGTGATGAGACGGTTTGTCGCGGGCGAGGTCCAGGTGCTGGTCGCGACTGCTGTGGTCGAGGTCGGCGTGGACGTGCCCAACGCGACCGTGATGATGATCGAGGGCGCGGATCGCTTCGGCCTCGCGCAGCTGCACCAGTTTCGCGGCCGCGTGGGCCGGGGAGCGGCGGTGAGCTACTGCCTGCTGCTGGCCGACGAGCCCTCTGAAACGGTGCAGAAGCGCCTCGAGCTCGTGAGGACGATCAACGACGGATTCAAGCTCGCACGCGAAGACATGCGGCTGCGGGGGATGGGAGAGCTGCTCGGCTCTAGACAGCATGGAGTGTCGGATGTCGCGATGAGGGCGTTGGAGCAGCCCACCCTCATCGACGAGATCCGGGTCGAAGTCGAGCGCGTGCGCGAGTCAGATCCCGGGCTGGACGGCCATCCGCTGCTGAAGGCCGCGGTCGTCCGCCGCCTAGAGCAAACCTCGATCAGCTAGCCTCGTCACTGAAGTGGAGACGCTCCCATTCGTGGTCGAGCTCGCTCGCGATCTGATCCGCCTGGACACCACCAACCCGCCCGGCGAGGAGCACATCGCTGTCGCGCTGATCGAGCGGATGCTCCAGGTCGCCGGCATCGAATGTGCGCGATACGAAAACGCGCCCGGCCGCCCCAATCTCGTCGCTCGTGTCAAGGGCCGTGAAGAGGCGCCGCCGCTGCTGCTCCAGGGCCACGTCGACGTCGTCACGACGGTCAACCAGGAATGGCGGCAGCGCCCGTTTGGCGGTGACATCGTCGATGGATACCTCTGGGGCCGGGGCGCCCTCGATATGAAGGGCGGGGTGGCGATGATGGTCGCCGCGGCGCTTCGTGCTCATGCGCAGGGTGGCCCTCCAGGCGACCTCGTCCTGGCCGTGCTCGCGGACGAGGAGGCGGGCGGGGTCGTCGGCGCCCGCTGGTTGGTCGACGAGCATCCCGACCTCTTCGCGGGTATCCGCCACGCGATCGGCGAATCCGGAGGTGTCGCTCTCCACCTCGGCGGGCGCCGGTTCTACCCGATCATGGTCTCGGAAAAGCGCGGCTGCCAGCTGCAGGTGACGCTGCGCGGGCCGGGCGGCCACGGCTCGATCCCGATGCACGGTGGCGCCATGGCGAGGCTTGGCCGATTGCTCACGACCCTTGACTCCATCCGCCTCCCCGTCCACATCACCACCCCGGTGCGCGTGCAGCTCGAGGGGATGCGCGACGCTCTCGATGAGCCGCTGAAGAGCCGCCTCAGCGCAGTTCTCGACCCGGCGCGCACCGATGCCGCGCTCGCCGACCTCGGCCCGCTCAGCCGCGGATTGGACGCCTCGCTGCACAACACCGTCAACGCGACCATCCTCAGCGGGGGCTTGAAGGTCAACGTCATCCCCAGCGAGGTCCAGGTCCAGCTCGACGGCCGCCTCCTGCCTGGTTTCGGTCCGGAGGACATGCTTCGCGAGCTACGCGCGGTGATCGGACCCGAGCCCGAGGTGGAGGTGATGCTCGTCGGGCCGGCGCAGCCGGAGATCGACCTGTCGCAGTTCGAGCTGTTCGCCTCGGTGCTGAAAGAAGCGGACCCAGGATGCGTGCCGGTGCCTTCACTCGTCACTGGCGGCACCGATGCGCGTCACTTCGCGCGGCTGGGGATTCGCACCTATGGATTCCTGCCGCTCGACATCCCGCCTGACTTCAACTCGTCGCCGACCATCCACGCGGCGGACGAACGCGTGCCGGTCAGCTCGCTCGAGTTCGGCGCCGAGTGCGTGTATGAGGCGGTGATGAGGTACCAGGGCTGAGGTTTGATGGAAGATATGCCGCGGTCAGCATCCCGAAGTACGTCGGCGCCTCGTAGCTGATCAGCCGCCCGCGCCAGCCGTCCCCCGTGGCCCCCAGCAGCATGAGCATCTGCCACCACGAGTCGGCCTTGGCCTCCTCGACCAGGGCGATGGGTATCTCCAGCAAACCGTCCAGCCGGTTCTGCCCCACCAGCTCGCACACGAGGTCGTCGTACACCCTGGCGTTGGAGTGATACCCGTACGGACCGTCGGCTTTGTGCGCGTGGCCGTGGTCGGCGCTGGCGACGAACGCCACCCGACGGCCCGACGCGATCGCCGCGGCGGCGACGGCGGCGCCCGCTCGCACATGAGCCTCCGGCGGCAGGTCGCGCGCCGGCGCCATGACCACCACCGGCAGCGGCGGCTCGTGGCGCCCGCCCATGAACCAGAGCGGGATGAGCACTCCCCAGTCCATCGGCGCCACGGCGGTGGAAGGGTCGTTGGACCCGAAGCTCACCCCCACCGCGGGAAGGCCATCCGCGACCAACGTCGCCAGCAGATTCCACGCCAGCGCTGTATCGCTCGGCGCGTCGAGCGCCACGGGCCGCGGTGTGCCGTCGAGGCTGCCGGCCACGCGGCCGGCGACCACCACGGCAAAAGCCCCGGAGATGTGGACGTTGTGCGGAGTCGCCACGATGACGACGTCGGGCTCTGAGGCGGCAAAGGCGCGTCCCAGCTCCTCCATGCCGTCGCGAGTCGCCCGCGCGACCAGGAGCTCGTCCTCCGAGCACGCATCTGCGATCGCGAGCCCGCCATGGGGGGCGATGGCGGCGAAGACCAACGGCATCTGCTGATACTTAGCACCAATGGAGTCGCCCATGCGATTGACGGAGTACAGCCACGGGGCCGGTTGAGCCTGCAAGCTCAGCCCGGTGGAGCTAGGGCAGGTTCTCGGGGCGTTGCCCCCGATCGTTGACCCCAACGTGCTGACTGCCGGGGCATCGCGCGACGATGCCGCGGTATATCGAATCGCGCCCGACCGCGCGCTCGTCTCGACCGTCGACTTCTTCACGCCCATCGTCGACGACCCCACCGACTTCGGCGCCATTGCGGCTGCCAACTCGGTCAGCGATGTCTACGCCGTCGGCGCGCGCCCTCTGTTCGCGCTCGGCATCACGGCCTTCCCCCGCGCGAAGCTCAGCGCGGGCCTGCTGGAGAAGATCGTCGCCGGGGGCGCGGCCAAGATGGCCGAGGCCGGCATCGCAGTGGTCGGCGGCCATTCGGTCGATGACGAAGAGCCCAAATTCGGATACGCGGTCATCGGCGAGGTTCACCCTGACCGCATCGTCGATCACGAAGGCGCTCGAAAGGGCGACATCGTCTTCCTCACCAAGCCGCTCGGGTCGGGGCTGGTGGCGACCGCGATCAAGCGAGGCTTGTGCCCGCCGGCGCTGGAGCGAGAGGCCGTGCAGGTCATGTCGACCCTCAATCGCCGTGCGTCCGAGTCGATGCTCGCCGCGGGCGCGACCGCGGCCACCGACGTCACCGGTTATGGCCTCGTCGGGCACCTCGCGAACATCGCCGGTGGCGCCGACATCGACCTGCGCGCGGTCCCGTTCATGGAAGGGGTCCGCGACCTCGCGGAGCGCGACCTGTTTCCAGACGGAAGCCGGCGCAACTACGCGGCGTATCGCGACCAGGTGAATTGGGACGGCGTCGCCGAGCTCGACCGGCTCATGCTCTGTGACGCACAGACGAGCGGCGGCCTGCTGGTCGCCATCCCACCAGAACATGCGGAGGCGTTCGAGCGCTCGCTGGCGTCCGGCCCATACCCGGCCGCCAGAATCGGCACCATTAACGGCGATGGATCCATTCGCGTCCGCGCTTGACCAGGCGGCGGCCGTGCGCCGCCGCGAGGTGTCGTCCACCGAGCTTACGAAGGCGTACATCGCGCGCATCGAAAAGCTCAACCCCAGGCTCAACGCGTACGTGCTGACGACCCCTGAGCTCGCGCTCGAGCAGGCGAAAGCCGCTGACGACGCGAACATCGGCTACCCGCTGCGTGGCGTGCCGACGTCGATCAAGGACCTGGTCTCGCTCGCCGGCTACCCGCTGACGTTTGGATCGCGGGCGTTCGAGGACTACACGCTGCCCGTGGACTTCTTTCCGGTCGCGAGGTTGAAAGAGGAGGGCTGCCCCATCCTGGGCAAGACCAACCTCTCCGAGTTCGGAACCCGGCCGACCACCGAGCACGGCTTGTTCGGCGCCACGCACAACCCATGGAGCCTCGCGCATTCCGCGGGTGGATCGAGCGGCGGAGCAGCCGCCGCGGTGGCGGCAGGGCTATGCGCATTCGCGCACGGATCCGACGGCGGGGGCTCGGTCCGCATCCCGTCGAGCTGCTGCGGCACGGTGGGCCTCAAGCCTTCGCGCGGGCGCATCTCGCCCGGGCCGCTGCTCGGCGAACATTGGGCCGGCCTCTCGACCGACGGCGTCATCGCCCGCACCGTCGCGGACGCCGCGGCCGGTCTCGACGCGATGGCGGGGCACCTCCCCGGCGACGCCTACTGGTCTGACCTCGACGGCCGCTTCGCCGATTCCGCGACTCCAACCGATCGCAAGCTCCGCATCGGCTTCACGGCGCGGTCGAGCTCGAAGGTCGACGACCAGGTGGCGAAGTGCGTGCGCGAGGTGGCGCGTCTGCTCGAGGGCCTGGGTCACCGCGTGACCGAAGGCGGTCCGGACACCGAGCCCTTCCGCACCCCGATGCAGCTCATAGTCGTCTCCGGACTGGGCTCGCTCCCGATCGCCGACGAAAGCAAGCTCGAGCCGTTCAACGCTCTCGGCCTGGCGCTGGCCAAGCAGCTTTCGGCGGTCGACTACGTGCGTTCGGTCGATTCGATCCGCGTGCACAGCCGCATCGTCGTCGGATTCTGGAGCTCCCATGACGTTCTGGTGACCCCGACGGTGCCGAGGACCGTGCCTCCGCTCAACACGCTGGGCGCGGACCTGGCGACCGCCGGCGACGAGTACATGGATTACGTGGGCTTCACATTCCCGTACAACTGCACCGGCCAGCCCGCCATCTCGCTGCCGCTGGGCGTGGATGCGGCCGGTCTCCCCATCGGCGTGCAGCTGGTGGGCCCGCCGCGCGGCGAGGCGCTCATCCTCGGCCTGGCCGCTCAGCTCGAGCAGGCGAGGCCGTGGAGCGGCCGTCGCCCGAGACTCAACTAGGAGTGGCATTGTCGAAGCTCCGTGTAGGTGGCGGGGAGGCTCGTGGGCGCCGGCTGAAGGCGCCGAAGGGAATCCGCCCCACCCAGGGGATGGTCAAGGCCGCGATCTTCAACCTGGTCGGTCCCGGCATCGAGGGGGCCCATGTCCTCGATCTCTTCGCGGGGTCGGGGGCGCTCGGCATCGAGGCTCTCTCGCGCGGCGCCGCCGAGGTCACGTTCGTGGACCGCGAACCGCGTGGGCTTGCTATCCTGCGCCAGAACTTGGACGCCCTCGAGCTGAAGGAGCGGGCCCACGTCGTGCGTGGCGATGTGGTCCGGTGGCTCGAGAGCTCACCGGCCGAGGTCGATCGCGCGGGCCTCGTGTTTCTCGATCCGCCGTATGAGGACGTGGTTCTCGATCGCGCGCTGCGCGCGCTGGACCGCACTCTGAGCGGCGCGCTGGTGGTCGCGGAGCACTCGCGCCGCCACACGCTGCCGCCGCTGCCGCGCCTGCAGGTGGATCGCGAGCGACGCTACGGCGACACGATGGTCACGGTCTTAAGAGTTGAGTAACAAGACCGCGGTCTATCCGGGGAGCTTCGACCCCTTCACCAACGGACACCTGGACGTGGTCGAGCGCGCGTTGGGCATCTTCGACCACCTCATCGTCGCTGTGGCAGCAAACCCTGACAAGCGCCAGCCGCTTTTCAGCGTCGACGAGCGGGTCGGGTTGATCAAGGACGCGGTCAAGGGTCATGACCGTGTGGAGGTGGCGAGCTACACCGGATTGACCGTCGAATATGCGCGCTCGCGAGGAGCCACGACGCTGGTCAAAGGCTTGCGCGCCTACTCCGATTTCGATGCGGAGCTGCA
>WNFC01008057.1_pt1 | contig 16136 bp, 15 predicted proteins | sample 5400541 | NCBI WGS metagenome assembly WNFC01 (sample SAMN13153342, study PRJNA577476) | soil metagenome | isolation source: 120 cm saprolite under Douglas fir tree site 2 hole 2 replicate 1 | place: USA:California | collected 2015-04-18
CGAGCGCGGCGAGATCCGCCGCGACGTGATGGAGATGATCGCGACCAACGTCCGTCATCCCCGCGATTTCCGCGGCGACCTCGCGGCGATGATCGGATCCGCGCATGTCGGCGAGCGGCGTCTCCTCGCCCTCGCCGCTGAATTCAGCTGGCCGACCACCCTCGCCGCGATCGAGGCGGTGCTCGACGGCGCCGAGCGGCAGACCCGCGCCGTCATCGCCGGGTGGAAGGACGGAATCTACAAGGGCGAGGCCGTGCTCGACGATGACGGGCACAAGTTCAAGGACATCCACATCCGCGCCACCGTCACCAAGAAGGGCAGCGACCTCAAGATCGACCTCTCGGATTCGCATGAGCAGGTCATCGGCTTCATCAACTCGTCCTTCCCCAACATGCAGTCGGCGGTCGCCGTCGCGCTTTCCTACCTGATCGACCCGCACACGCCGAAGAACGACGGCACCTTCCGCCCGCTCGAGGTGATCGCCAAGCCGGGCACAATCGTCTGGGCCAATGAGGGCGCGCCGGTGACGCTCGCCACCAATCATTGCGGCCAGGAGATCATCGAGGCGATCATCACCGCGCTGGCGCCCGCTTGTCCCGATCGCGCCATGGCCGGCTGGGGCCGCCGCTTCCGCATCGCCATCTCGGGCAAGGACCCGCGCAACGGCCGCAAGTTCATCTGGCACATGTTCCAGGCGCGGCCCGGCGGCGGCGCGTCGCCGGCCGGCGACGGCTGGCCGGGCGGCGGCGAATGGCAGGCGGCGGGCGGCATCAAGTTCGGCAGCCTCGAAGTCACCGAGGTACGCTTCCCGCTCTTCTTCCGCCGCCACGAATTCCGCGCCGATTCCGGTGGCGACGGGCAATATCGCGGCGGCCCCGGCGGCGACCTCGAGATGGTCGTCGAGATCGCCGAGAACGCGCTCGGCAACACCGCCGGCGACGGCGTCCGCTACGGCGCCTGCGGCATCCTCGGCGGCGCGGACGGCAAGCCGCATCGCTACGTGCTGCGCTCGGGCAACCGGCGGCCGCGCACCGTCAAGACCAAGGAGGTCGGCATCGTCATCCGCCCCGGCGACGTCTTCGACGTGCAATCGGGAGGCGGTGGCGGCTGGGGCGATCCGGCCAAGCGCACTGCCGAAGCGCGGGCACGCGACGTCGCGTGCGGCTTCGTCGGCGAGAAGCGCCGTGCCGCCGCGGCGTCGATCGCACCGACCGCACGCAAGGGGAGTTGAGCGATGTACCGCATCGGCATCGATGTCGGCGGCACCTTCACCGATCTCGTCGCCGTCGATGAGAGCGGCCGCGCCACGCTCGCCAAGACCGCTTCGACCCCCGAGGATCCGTCGATCGGCGTAATGGCCGGACTGACCAGCCTGGCCGAGGCGTTGAGCCTCAGCCGTCCCGCTCTCTTCGCCCGAACCGAGCGCATCGTCCATGGTACCACGGTGGCGACCAATGCCCTGCTCGAGCACAAGGGCGCCAAGGTCGGGCTGCTCACCACCGATGGTCATCGCGACGTGCTGGAGATGCGCGAGGGGCTGAAGGACGACCGTTACAACCTGCGCATGCCGGCGCCCGAGCCGCTGGTGCCGCGCACGCGGCGGCTCGGCGTGCGCGAGCGCATGCGCGCCGACGGCCGCGTCGAGACGCCGCTCGACCATGCCTCGCTCAATCGCGCCATTGCACAGCTCAAGCGCGACAAGGTCGAGGCCGTCGCCGTCTGCTATCTCCATGCCTATCGCGACGACCGCCACGAGCGGGCAACGGCGGAAGCGCTCGGCAAGCGCATGCCGGGCGCCTATGTCTCGCTCTCCGCCGATGTCTTCCCGCAGATCAAGGAGTTCGAGCGCGTCTCGACCACCGTCGTCAACGCCTATGTCGGGCCGGCGCTCTCGCGCTATCTCGGCCGGCTCGCCGAGCGACTGGTCGAAGCCGGCTATCGCGGCCCTGTGCTCATCATCCAGTCGCATGGCGGCGTCGCGCCGATTATCGAGGCCTCACGCCTCGCCGCCGGCGGCGTGCTGTCCGGTCCGGCCGGCGGCGTCGCCGGCAGCCGCTACGCCGCAAAGCTGATCGGCGAAGGCAATCTCATACCCTTCGACATGGGTGGCACGAGCACCGATATCTGCCTCATCGTCGATGGCGAGGCGGCGCTCGCCAGCGACCGCAAGGTCGGCAGCCACAAAGTAGCCCTCAACAGCCTCGACATCGTCAGCCTGGGCGCCGGCGGCGGTTCGGTCGGCCGCGTCGATGCCGGCGGCATTCTGCATGTCGGACCCGAGAGCGCCGGCGCGATACCGGGGCCCGCCTGCTACGGCAAGGGCGGCACGGCGGCGACAGTCACCGACGCCAATCTCGTTCTCGGCTACCTTGATGCCGATCATTTTCTCGGCGGGCGCAGCACGCTCGACCGCAAGGCCGCGGAAGACGCCGTCGACCGTCTCGCGGCGCAGCTCGGCGTCGAGCGTATCGCCGCCGCCGAGGGTATCCACCGCGTCGTCAATACCAACATGGCCGAGGGCATCCGCCTCGTCTCGGTGCGCCGCGGCGTCGATCCCCGCCGCTTCGCCCTGCTTTCCTTCGGCGGCGCCGCCGGGCTGCACGTCACCGACGTGGCGCGTCAGCTCGATCTCTCACGCATCGTCGTGCCGCGCGTCGCCGCTGTCCTCTCGGCCTGGGGCATGCTGGCGACGGATCTGCGCTTTGAGGTTGCACGCACGCATATCGGCGATGCCGGCGCGCTCGACGGTGCGGCGACCAAGCGACTCTTCGGCGAGATGGAAGATGAGGCGCGCGCACGCCTCGCTGCTTCGTTCGACGGGACGGTGCGCATCCAGTGCTCGGTCGACATGCGCTATGGCGAGCAGATCTTCGAGATCAACGTGCCGCTCGACGATGTCGACTGGGGCGTCGAGAACCCGCTGCCGCAGATCGTCGAGCGCTTCCACCGCCGCCACGAGGCGCTTTATACCTATGCCATGCGCGACCAGGAGGCAGTGCTTGTCAATGCCCGCATCGTCGCCATCGGGGTGCTGCCCGATCTGCCGCAGGAGCCGCAAATGGCGCCGGCGCGGGCGACACCGCCACGTGGCGAGCGCCGCATCTATTTGGGCGGCTGGCTCACCGTGCCGGTCTACGATTTCGACGGCCTCGCCCCGACGCAGGCGATCGCCGGTCCGGCGATCATCGAATCGGCGATGACCACAGTGCTGCTCGGCGCCCACGACCGCGCCACGGTGACGCCGCATGGCTGGCTCGACATCGCGGTACCGGTGCGCAATCAGACCCAGCCGCCATCGACGATGTAGCTCTGATTGGTGCACATGGCGCTGTCGTCGGCGGCGAGAAAGAGGACCATGTTGGCGATGTCGCGCGGCATCAGCTTGCGTTTCAGACACTGGCTTGCCATCAGGTTCTTCTCGCCTTCCGGGGTCAGCCACAGCGCGATCTGCCGCTCTGTCATCGTCCACCCCGGCACCACCGAGTTGACCCGGATGTTGCGCGGACCGAGATCGCGCGCGAGCCCACGCGTCAGACCGGCGATCGCCGCCTTGGCCGAGAGATAGCCGGGCATGCCGCCCTGGCCGATCATCCACGAGATCGAGCCGAGATTGATGATCGAGCCGCCGCCGACGGCCGCCATCCCGTCGATCACCGCCTGCGCGGCGAAGAATTGATGGCGCAGATTGACCGCCATGATGCCGTCCCACATCTCCGGCGTCACCGCCTCGATCGCGTGGCGATCGTCCCGCGCCGCATTGTTGACGAGGACGGCGATCGGCCCGAGTGCGGCGGCGGCGACCGCAATCGCCTGGCGCAGCGCCGCGATGTCGGTGAGATCGCAGCTCAGAAAGAGTGGTGCCGGCGCACCAAGCCGCTCGATGAGCGCAGTGGCAGCAGCTTCGTCGCGATCGAGAAAGGCGACGCGCGAGCCTTGCTGGCAGAACGCCTCGACGATGGCGGCGCCGATCCCCGAGGCGCCACCGGTGACGAGAACCGTGCGCTGCTCGAGGCTTGGATAGCGGGCGAGTTTGTCGGTCGTCATGATCGCTCCCTCAGAGGCGCCTTCCGCTCTCCGCGTCGAACAGCGACGCGCGCGAAAGATCAAAGGCAATCGGCGGATGTTCGCCGATTGGAACTTCGCCGGGCTTGAATCGGCCAGTGATCTTCTGATGTCCAAGGCGGAAGATGACGTGGCTGTCGGCCCCCGTCGGCTCGACCGCCAGCTTGGCGAGCTCGACGACGCAGCGCGCCGCCCCATTTGCCGGCGGCAGGCCGAGCTCCTCGGGTCGGATACCGAGGACGACGCGCCGCTCCGCTGTCAGCGAGGCGGCAAGCGACGGCGGCAAAACGATGGTGGCATCCGCGCCATCCGGGCGAAACGCCGCGCCGCCCGCGGTCACGACGATCCGGCCCGCCAGGAGATTCATCGGCAGCGCACCGGTGAAGCCGGCGACGAACAGACTCGCCGGCCGATCGTAAACCTCCTGCGGGGCGGCGATCTGCTCGATCGAGCCATCCTTCATCACCGCAATCCGCGTCGCCAGCGTCATCGCCTCGACCTGATCATGCGTGACATAGACGATGGTGGCGCCGAGGCGGCGATGCAATTCCTTGAGCTCGAGACGCATCTCGGCGCGCAGTTTGGCATCGAGATTGGAGAGCGGCTCGTCGAAGAGGAAGATCCTCGGCTGGCGCACGATGGCGCGCCCGATGGCGACGCGCTGGCGCTGCCCGCCGGAGAAGACGGTCGGCGTCGCGGCGCGGCACGCCGCGCATGCGCAGCCCGAACGCCATGTTCTGCCGCACGCTCATCGTCGGGTAGAGCGCGTAGGACTGGAAAACCATGGCGATATTGCGGTCGCGCGGCTCGCGCACCGTGACGTCCTCGCCGCCGATCCAGATGCGGCCGGCATCGGCGCTTTCGAGACCGGCGACGACGTTGAGCAAGGTGCTTTTGCCGCAGCCCGACGGGCCGAGCAGCACCATGAACTCGCCGGCAGCCACCGCGAGCGAAATGTCGGTCAGCACGGCGACGGCGCCGAAACTCTTGGCGATGCCCTCGATGGCGAGCGCGCTCATCCCTTGACCGCCCCGGCGGTGAGGCCACGTAGGAAATAACGACCGGAGAGGACGTAGACGACGATCGTCGGCAGCGCGGTGAGCAGCGCCGCCGCCATGTCGGTGTTGTACTCCCGCGCGCCCAGGCTCGCCGAGGCGAGGTTGTTGAGCGCCACCGTGACCGGCGCATTGCCGGCTCCGGCGAAGACGACGCCGAAGAGAAAATCGTTCCAGATGCCGGTGAATTGCAGAATGGCGGCGACCGCCAGCATCGGCTTCGACAGCGGCAGGACGACATGGCCGAACGTCGCGAAGAACCCGGCGCCGTCAAGCCGGGCGGCGCGAACGATCTCGTCGGGAACGCCGAGATAGTAATTGCGAAAAAGCAGTGTGGTGACGGCGATTCCATAGGCGATATGGACCAGGACAAGACCGCTCAGCGAGCCGAAGAGGCCGAGCGTCGCGAGCACCCGCGCCATCGGGATGAGGATGACCTGGAAGGGGACGAAGCAACCGACAAGCAGCGCGGCAAACAGCAGCTCGGCGCCACGGAAGCGCCATTTCGTCAGCGCGTAGCCATTGACCGCGCCGAGAAGAACCGAGATGGCGACGGCGGGCAGCGCGATCAGCCAGGAATTAAGGAAATAGGGACGCAGGCCGAGGCAACTGGCGCCTATGCAGGCCGTGCTCCAGGCCTTCGCCCAAGCAGCGAAACTGGGGACGAGCGGCAGGGAAAGGATAGTCCCGATGCGGATCTCGTCGGACGGCTTGAGCGAGGCGACGACGACGACATAAAGCGGCGCGAGGAAGAGCAGCGCGAAGGCGACGAGCGCGACGTAGAGGACGACGCGCCAAGCATTACGTCCGCTCATCGCCGCGCCCGGAGCTCGGAATGGAGATAGGGCACGATGATGGCGACGAAGGTAAACAGCATCATGATGGCGCTTGCGGCACCGAGACCGAGCTGGTCGCGGCGGAACGCCATCTCGTACATGAAGCGGCTCGGCAGGTCGGAGGCGTAGCCCGGTCCGCCGCCGGTCAGCACGACGACGAGGTCGAAATTGCGCAGCACGGCGACCGCGAGCAGGACTACGGTGGTGAGCAAAGTCGGCCGCAGCATCGGCACGAGGATGAGGGCGTAGATCTGCCATACCTTGGCGCCGTCGATGCGCGCCGCCTTGACGATCTCGCCGTCGATGCCGCGCAAGCCGGCGAGAAAGAGCGCCATGGCGAAGCCCGAGGATTGCCACACCCCGGCGATGACCAGCGCATAGAGCGCGCGATCGGGGTCACCGAGCCAATCGAAGGAGAAGCTCGACCAGCCGAGATCGCGCACCGTCTGCTGCAGCCCGAGCGACGGGTTGAGGATCCAGCGCCAAGCCGTGCCGGTGACGACGAAGGAGACCGCCATCGGGTAGAGATAGATCGCCCGCAGCGCTCCCTCGCAGGCGATCCCGCGGTCGAGCATGATGGCGAGGAGCAGGCCGATGGCGACGGAGAGCGCGACGTAGAGGGCGCCGAAAATGAACAGGTTGCCATAGGCGGTCAGCCAGCGCGGATTGCTCCACAGCCGCCGATACTGGACAAGACCGGCGATGTCGTAATTCGGCAGCAGGGTCGAATTCGTCAGCGATATCCAACCCGTCCATACGGCGAAACCGTAGAGAAAGACGGCGGCGATGGCGATCGTCGGCGAGAGGACCAGGCGAGAGACGAAGAGATCGCGGCTCCGCTGCATTGTCAGCGGGTACCGGCGACCGCGGCGGCCAACGCCCGGGCGCCGTCTTCCGGCGTCATGTCGCGGGCAAAGAACAACGACACCGCATCGGTGATCGCGCCGGCCTCGGCCGCCCCGATGCCCATGCTCGACCCGATGGCCGGCAGGATGTCCTTCGATTGCCGGACAATCGCCATCGCCTGACGCGCGCAGAGATCGAACGCGTCCTCGGCGATATCGCGGCGCGCCGGGATCGAGCCCTTGGCGAGGCTGAAATCGCGCTGCACCACCGGCTCCATCGCCGCCGCCGCCATCAGCAGCTGGCCGTCGCGCTGCGCTCCCTCGGCGAGCTTCGGCACTGCCAGCGCATCGGCGGCGACGACATAGGCATCGCCGGCGCCCGGGCTGAGATCGCAGCCGAAATCGCGTCCGGGCACCAGCCCGGCGGCCGCGAACTCGCCTTTTGCCCAATCGCCCATCAGCTGCATCGCCGCCTTCCCGGCGATCACCAGGGTGGTCGTCTCGTTCCAGTCACGGTTGCCGCTGCCGGGATCGAGCATCCCCTTGATCAGGCGCAGCTCGGCGAAGATTTCGACCATCTTCGCGCCGGCGAGAGCCTTGGCATCGAGCTCGACGAAAGCCTGGCGATAGAAATCCGGCCCGCCAAGCCCGAGGGCGACCGCACTGAAGACGATGACCTGCTGCCAGCCTTGGCCGCCAAGCGCCAGGGGGATGAAGCCGGCGTCCCGGATCTTGGCCGCCGCCGCGTTGAACTCGGGCCAGCTGCGCGGCGCCGTGACGCCCGCAGCCTCGAGCACCTTCCTGCTCGTCCACAACCAGTTCTCGCCGTGGATGTCGACCGGGATGGCGACGTAGTGGCCGGCGAATTTGGCGTTGGCGACGAGCAGCGGCGGCAATACCTCGTCCCATTTGCCGGCGGCGGACACCGCGTCGACATTGCCGAGCAGCCCGGATTCGGCCAATTGCCGGAGCGACAGGCCGAGATGCCATTGCATGATGGTCGGCGGCTGGCCGCCAAGCATGCGCGTCTTCGCCACCGTGCGCGCCGCATCGCCGCCACCGCCGGCGATCGGATTGTCGATCCACCGCCCGCCCGACGCGGTGAAGCGGTCCGCGATGACTTTGAGCGCCCGCGCCTCGCCGCCGGAGGTCCACCAGTGGAGGACTTCGGCGGTCGGCTCGGCGGCGGCAAGCGGGGCGAGCAATACGGCCAGAGCAAGGCCTGGCAGAAGGCCATGGATTCCAAGGCAGGCCACTCGCCAAACAGTAGTATTTTGCCTGTTAATAACAGGTGAAATACAGGCGCCCATTCTTTGGGCAACACCTGGATGGTGTGCCGACAATCGTCCCCATATTCGATCACCAAGGCTATTTTCCATCACCAGCTCGTTCTTACTACCGTTTAGGACATTATCATATCCGTTTCAGAAAAAACAGGCAATAGGCCAATCGTCCTTGGACGCAGAGCCGGTTTTGCGCCGGCCCTGGGCGGCGGCGACCCCCGCCTCTACAATTAGCATTTGGCGCTCGCACGGAGAGATCGAGCATGGCGGAACACTTCCCGGACGGCTTCTTGTGGGGCGCCTCGACGGCCGCTTATCAGATCGAGGGGGCGGTCAGCGAGGACGGGCGCGGGCCCAGCATCTGGGACAAATTCAGCCACCTTCCCGGCAAGATCGTCGGCGGCGATACCGGCGATATCGCCTGCGGCCACTATCATCGCTATCCCGCGGACGTCGCACTGATGCGAGAGCTCGGCCTCAATGCCTACCGCTTCTCGACGAGCTGGTCGCGCATCCTGCCGGAAGGGCGCGGCGCGGTGAACGGCAAGGGGCTCGAATTCTACGATCGCCTGACCGACGCCGTGCTCGCCGCCGGGATCGAGCCCTGGCTCTGCCTCTATCACTGGGACCTGCCGCAGGCCCTCGAGGATCGCGGCGGCTGGCAGAATCGCGACTGCGCGCATTGGTATGCCGATTACGCGCTGCTCGTGGCGCGCCGCTTCGGCGATCGCATCCGCCACCTCGCCACCTTCAACGAGCCCAACGTCGCGACCTTCAAGGGTTATGGCGACGGCGAGCACGCGCCGGGTATCCGCGGCCGCGCTTCGGCGCTCAAGGCGCTGCATACGATGAACCTCGCACATGGTCTCGGCATGCAGGCGCTGCGCTCGGAGCGTGCCGATCTCGTTCTCGGCAACATCTACAACCTCCATCCGATGGAGCCGGCGAGCGGGCGCGACGAGGACCGCATCGCCGCCGAGATGCTCGACGCGATGTGGAGCCGCGCCTTTCCCGATCCGCAGATTCTCGGCCGCTACCCGGCGCCGCTCGCACCCGAGATGGAGGCGCTGATCCGCCCCGGGGATTTCGAGATCATCCGCCAGAGGCAGGATTATTTCGCCTTCAACCACTATACGCGGCTGCGCGTGCGGCATGATGCCGATCATCCCTTTCACGTCGCCGAGGTGCCGCCAGAGCCCGACCGCAAGGTCACCGAGATGGGCTGGGAGGTTGCGCCCGACGCGTTGCTCGCAACGATGATCGACGCCAAGGAGCGCTATGCCGGCGACCTGCCCATCTACATCACCGAGAACGGCGCTGCCTTTACCGACGAGGTGACACGCGACGGCAAGATCCACGATCGCGAGCGCATCGAATATCTGCGCGGCTATCTCGGCGCCATCCTCGACGCGATCGCCGCTGGAATCGATGTCCGCGGCTATTTCGTCTGGTCGCTTCTCGACAATTTCGAATGGGGCCTCGGCTTCAGCAAACGCTTCGGCCTTGTCCACGTCGATTACGCAACGCTCGAGCGTCGGCCCAAGGACTCGTTCGAATTCTACGGCGAGCTCGCCAGGGGCGCGGCGTTGGTGCGGCGCTGAGGCTGTTTTCGAGACCCCTATCGACGGAGTCTGCCTCGACGAACGTTTCCCCGGGGAATCCCGTCATTGCGAACCGAAGGCGAAGCAATCCATCGTGGGCGCGGCCGCCCTGGGTCGCTTCGTCGCTCCGCTCCGCGCGATGACATGTGTTGCACGGTCGAGCCGACGGCTTTTCAGCCTGTTCGTGCTGACGGCGACGCTGGTAAGCTACGCTCTCGCAGATCGCAGCCGGCGGTTTGTGTCGGGATCCAACGTCAGCTCTGTGCCGAGATCGGCCGATGGCCTCTTCCGGAGGACTTTTGATGGCAGAAGCCGATGAACAATGGCCTTTTTGCACGCTCAGCCGGAACGCTTTTAGCGAGCGCATGGCGGAAATCCGCGCCATGGTCGCGCAGTTCGACGGGCAGGCACAGGCAACGGTGGACGGGGCGGTGCTGAGCTTCCCACCGCGGGAGGGCCTTCAACTCGCCCTCGCCGCGCTCGTCGAGAAGGAGCGACAGTGCTGCGCGATGCTGCGCCTCAGCATCGAGGCCGATCACGGATCGGTTCGGTTCATCATCAAAGCAGACGGTGACGAGCGAGCCGCGATCCAGGCTTTCGCTGGCGCTGTGGCCACGGGTCTTCCGACGTTGTTCGCCGCGCATCCGGGATCGGTTCGGGTGCGCAAGGGCGTCGATCTCACTGTACCAACTTTCGATGAGCCCCTCGACGCAGAAAGCGACAAAGAGTGAAATCGGAGAGCAGAGGCAATTCATGGAGGAGCATAGCCGCGGCAATTACGTGATCGCCGGCCGCGAGACGGTCGCCGAAGGCGCCGATCTGCGCGTCGTGGTGCTGACCTTGGCCGAAGAGCAATGCGTGCCCTGGCACTATCATAGCACCATCACCGACAGTTTCGTCTGCCTCGAGGGGCCGATGGTGGTGGAGACGCGGGCGCCGCACGCGGTTCACTTGCTGCAACCCGGCGAGCGCTGCGCCGTCGCGCCGAAGACGGCGCATTTCGTCCGCGGCAAGGATGACGGCCCCTGCAAATTCATGCTCGTGCAGGGCGTCGGCGTCTATGACTTCATGCCGGTCGGGGGATGAGTGGTCGCGCAGCCGCTAAACGAAATATCCCCGGTTCAAGCACACATATTCCTCTCCCCACCGGGGAGAGGTTAGGTGAGGGGGTAGCGCTACAGGCACGATGAAACGGCTGAGGTTCGCGCCGCCGCACCACCCCCTCACCCTCCCCATGCTGCGCATGGGTCCCCTCCCTCTCCCCGGGGGGCGAGGGAGATTTTTTGGTGCTCTTCTTGCGCGATAGCTGGAGGCGCCTCCAGCTTCTCCTCATGGCGCCCCGCCAGGCGTTGCTCCTTGTCGTCTTCGTCGTCACGACGGGCATGGGGATGGTGTGGTCGATCCTCGCCGTCTACGCGACCAGCCTCGGCGCCAGCACCGCGATGGTCGGGCTGATCTTCGCGATGTTCGGCGGCTCGCGGCTGGCCGTCAGCCTGCCTGCCGGCATCGCTTCCGAACGCTTCGGCCGGCGCAAGCTGATGCTGACCGGGCTGGTCTTCCTGGGCGCCTCGTCCTTCGTCGCCATGTCCGTCACCAGCGTGCCGCTGCTCGTCCTGACGCTGGTCGTCCAGGGGATCGGACAGGCCGTCTACGTCACCACCGCGATGGCGGCGATCGCCGATCTCAGCACGCCGGAAGGCCGCGTGCGGGATATGGCGGCCTTCCAGGGTGCGTCGACCATCGGCATCGCCATCGGGCCCGGCATCGGCGGGCTCGCCGCCGGCGCCTGGGGCTATGCCGCGCCCTTTCTGCTGCAGGGCGCGCTCTCGCTGGTTGCGCTGATCCTGCTCCTGCGCATCGTCAAGCCGGCCGGCGGACGGGCGAGCACGACGCCGCGCGCCGTCACCGCCGCGAGCCACCTGCGTCCGAGCCTGCGCTCGATGGCGGTGCTGGCCTTCCTCACCTACGGCATCTTCTTCACCCGCATCGGCGCCAATTGGGTGCTGCTGCCGCTGATCGCCCAGCAGAAGCTCGGCATGAGCCTGACCGGCATCGGCGTCGTGCTGACGGTCGGCGCGCTTGCCAATCTCCTGGTGCTGCCGGCCGCCGACAAGGTGGCAAAGCGATTCGGTCGGCTCTCCGCCATCGTCGTTTCCACAGTGATGACGCTGGCCGGACTGTTCCTGCTCGGCGACGCATCGGGGGTCGTGCTCGCCTGGCTCGGCGCCATCCTGCTCGGCCTCGCGACCGGGCTCGCGGCGCCGATCCTGTCGGCCTATGCGATCGACGCCGCGCCGGAAGGCGGCACCGGCGCCGCGCTCGGCATGCTGCGCACGGTGATCGACCTCGCCATCATCACCGGACCGGCGGTGATCGGCGCGATCGTCGACCAGCTGGCGATGGGCTATTCGGCCGGGCTGTGGTTCTGCGGCGTGCTGCTCAGCGCCGCGACGCTGATCTTCCGGCTCCTGCACCGCGCCGCACCGCCGCACCCACCGGAATCCTGAACGCGTCTCAACGGCTCGCCCAGCGGTCGCGCAGCCCGTAATACTTCATCACCGCAGGAACGAACCATGGGTTGCCGGAATAAAGCGGTATGGTCGGGAAACCGCGATCGGCAAAGACCGTGGCGCCCTCCTTGCGGCCGAGGATGCGGTAGCCGGCCTTGGTGCCGAGATAGGTCCCCATCGGCACGCCGGCGAAGCAATAGCCGCCGGCGAAATGGACGCCGCCCTGCGTCGCGATATGCGGCCAGAGATCGAACGTGCCGGCACAACGGCCGGTCCAGGAATGGGTGATCTTCAGACCGGCAATCTTGGGCACGATGCGCGCCGCATCGGCGCGGAGCTGCGCGCCCTTGGCTCGCGCGCCGGTCGGTCGCGTGCCGGTCCGCCAGAGGAAGAGAATGCGCGTGCCGTCGGGCGAGCGCCGCATCGAGATGATATCGTGGACATGGTCGATATAGGTACGGTCGGTCGGCAGGAGCCGGTTCATCACATCCGGTGCCAGGGGCTCGGTGGCGATCATATAGGCGTCGAACGGGATGAGACGGCGCTGCAGCCATGGCCACAGGCTGCCGCTATAGCCGTTCGTCGCCACCAACACCTCGCGGGCACGGACCGTGCCCTGCGGCGTCGTCACGTCGAAGCCGCCGCCATCGATCGGGGCGATGCGCTCGACCGGTGTGCGGCCGATGAGATCCGCCCCCGTCGAGCGCACGCGATCGAGGAGGCCGCGATGATAGAGACCGGGATGGATGGCGCCGAGATCGGGGATCAGCGCGGCGCCGCAATAGAGATCGCTGGCGATCTCGTCGCGTACCGCCGATCGCGGCAGCATCATGAAATCCGTGCCGAGATGCTTTTTGCGCAGTTCGAGCTCGGAGGCGAGGTCGTCGTATTGCCGCTTCGCCTTGGTCAGGACGAGGCGACCGCAGATCTTGAAGCCGCAATCGATCTGCTCGTCGCGCACGCGCTCGGCTACCGCATCGAAGGCCGCCTGCATCTCGCGATAGACGGCGACGGCGTAAGGCGTGCCGGAATGCCGCATGAGATTGGCGAAACTATGCTTGAGCGAGCGGCCGACATAGCCGGCGTTGCGCGTCGAGGCGCCGTGGCCGAGATCGCCGGCATCGAAGACGACGACGCTGCGCCCGGCGCGCGCGAGGACGAGCGCCGCGTTGAGACCGGTAATACCGGCGCCGATTATCGCGACGTCGGCCCGCGGCGGCGGCACTCGCGGCACGGCTTCGGCCGGCGGCGCCGCATCCCACCAATACGGTGTTTCCTTGAAATCGGCGGCGAAGATGTCCTCGCTCACTTGCCTTTCGCCTTGTTGCGAGACGCTGCGCGATCCGCCTTGAGCCAGCGGAAGAGCTCCGCCTTGCGCCCGTCGAGCAAGGCGGCGCCGTCGCGCTTGGACCAGTCATAGACGCCGCGACCGCTCGCCAGGCCGCGATGGCCGGCGGCGACCAGGTTTTCGAGGGCCGGCGGCGGCAGCGGCGAGGCATCGAGATGCGGCTGCAGGAAGCGGGCGAAGGCGACCATGGTGTCGAGCCCACCGAGATCGGCCGATTCGATCGGGCCGGTCACGCCAAGGCGCCGGCCGATCGAATTGCGCACGACGGCGTCGATCGCCTCGGCCGAGGCGATGCCGGCGGCGTAGAGCGCCCAGGCCTCGCGCAAGGCGGCGAATTGGATGCGATTGCCGATGAAGCCGGGGACCTCCTTGTCGATGATGACGGGCTCCTTGCCGACGGCGCGCAGGATGGCGCAGACGCGCGGCACGATATCTGCTGCGGTTTCCGGCCCGGCGCAGATTTCGACGAGCGGGATGAGCTGCGGCGGATACCAGAAATGGGTAGCGACGACGCGCGCGCGATGGCTGACCTCGTCGACCAGCTCGCTGACGAGATGGCCGCTCGACGAGGCGAGGATCGCATCGGCGGCACAGATGCGGTCGAGCCGGCCGAAGATCGCGCGCTTCAACGCCATGTCCTCGGGCACCGCCTCGATGACCAGCTCGGCATTCTTGGCGTCGTCGAGCATGGTCGTCGTCTTGAGGCGCGCGAGCGCCCCCTTGCGACCGGATTCGCTGATCAATCTATTGGCGACGAAGAGCTTCAAGCTGGCGGCGATCCTGCGCCGTGCCGCGCTCAGGCTCGCGGGGTTCCGGCCGATCAACTGGACCCGCCAGCCGGCGCCGGCGAAGATCTCGGCGATGCCGTGGCCGATGATGCCGTTGCCGATGACGGCGATGGTTCTAGCTGCGCGGGCCATCCTGTACCTCCTGACCAAGATAGTAGCTCTTGACGAGCGCGTTGTTGCGCAGCGCCTCGGGCGTGTGTCCCTCGAAGACGATCTCGCCGTGCACGATGAGATAGCCGCGGTCGGCGATCTTGATCGCCTGGTTAAAATTCTGTTCGGCCATCAGGACGGTGAGATCGTAGCGCTCCTTGAGCTCGCGGATCTTGGCGATCATGCGGCTGACCAGGTTGGGCGCGAGACCGACCGAGGGCTCGTCGATCAGAAGGATGCGCGGTGCCGACATCAGCGCGCGCCCAAGCGCCAGCATCTGCTGCTCCCCGCCGCTCATCGTGCCGGCGAGCTGCCGGCGGCGCTGCGTGAGCGCCGGGAAGGCCTCGAAGCAGTGTGCGAGATTGCGCGCGATGTGGCGCCGCGCCGCCGGGCGATAGGCGCCAAGCAGCAGGTTCTCCTCGACGGTGAGCTTGGGGAAGAGGCGCCTGCCCTCCGGCACCAGCGCGATGCCGAGATCGACGATTTCCTCCGTCGTCCGGCCGACAAGATCGACGCGCCCGTCGTCGCCCTCGAGAAAGATCTCGCCGGCGCTCGGCCGCACGATTCCCATGATGCTGTTGATCAGCGTCGTCTTGCCGTTGCCGTTGGTGCCGAGCAGGGCGACCGTCTCGCCGGCGGCGACGGTGAGCGAAACGCCGTGCAGGACGCGGATCGCGCCGTAGCCGGAAGCAAGGCCGCGGATGACGAGGCTACTCGCCAAGATAGGCACGCTCCACCGCCGGGTCGCGGACGATGTCGTCGGGGCGGCCGTCGGCGATCTTCCGTCCCGCGTCGAGCACGACGATGCGTTCAGAAAATTGCATCACCGCCCGCATGATATGTTCGATCATGACAATTGAAATGCCGCGCTCGCTAAGGGCGAGGAGCAGCGCGAGCACGTCGTCGACCTCGGCGTTGGACAACCCGGCCATCGCCTCGTCGGCGATGAGGAGGCGTGGACGCGCCGCCATGGCGCGCGCCAGCTCGAGCTTTCTCAGCTCGATCTGCGTCAGTGCGGCCGGACGTTCGTCGGCCTTGGCGCCGAGCCCGCCGAGAGCGAGGATCTCGCGCGCCTCGGCGACGACGTCGCGGCGCGGCCGCCAGCCATCGGCGGCGTATTCGAGCGGGATGCAGAGATTCTCGAGCACCGTCATGCTGGCGAAGGGCTGCGGGATCTGAAAGCTGCGGGCAATGCCGCGCCGCGTGCGCAGATGCGGCAGCAGGCCCGTGATGTCGGCACCGGCGAAGACGATGCTGCCGCTATCGGGACGCAGCACCCCCGAGATGCAGTTGACCAGCGTGCTCTTGCCCGAGCCGTTGGGGCCAATGAGGCCGAGGCGCTCGCCCTGCCCGACGGCAAGATCGACCCGGTCGAGGGCGATGAAGCCGCCGAAGCTCTTGGTCATCGCGCGGACCGAGAGAATCGCCGCCTCCGTCATGCTCGTTTCCGCCGCGCCAGCTTGCGGACCAGGCCGACTATGCCCTCGGGCGCCAGAATGACGAATCCGACCAGCAGGATACCGACGATCAGCAGATTGGTCGCCGAGGAGATGGTGACCGTGGCGACCTGCTGCGCGGTGCCGAGGAGAACGGCGCCGATCACCGGCCCGAGCCAGCTCGTCGTGCCGCCAATCATCGGCATGGCGATGCTGTTGATC
>WNFC01009925.1_pt1 | contig 16135 bp, 22 predicted proteins | sample 5400541 | NCBI WGS metagenome assembly WNFC01 (sample SAMN13153342, study PRJNA577476) | soil metagenome | isolation source: 120 cm saprolite under Douglas fir tree site 2 hole 2 replicate 1 | place: USA:California | collected 2015-04-18
TACTGTAGCATCCTAGAGGTGGAGTACTTTCCTTCTACCAAATCAACTGAATCTAAGATCATGGGCGTTCTAGATACAGGCGCACTCCAGATCCTTGTATAGCTATCCAGAAATGGATAACATACAGAGCCTGGTCCGCCTTGTCAGCACCTTCTCCTGGCTCAACCCTTTTAAGAAAACCAATGTTTCCGTTTATAGCCCAAGTTGGAAGTTGGCTCTTCCCACGCCCAGCTTCCTCTAACCCAACCTCGTATGGCCGTGTGTGCTTGGTTCAGACACCTGACCAGCCCACGAGGCGCACACCTTGCTTGGCTTCTCTCTTATCTCCATTTTCTGACCCCATATCCCCTCCATTCGACCGCAAATGTCTTAAGGATCTCAATCTGACCTCCTCTCTCTTCAATGTGAAACGGGGCACCGGCCCATTTATGTGGCCTATTGTCTGAGCATCTCTTACGTCTTGTGTGTTATTTAGCTCGAGTGATGTCTGATGGCGAAAGTCACACCACGCATTTGTGGAGCCTACGCCTACCCGACAGCTCCGCGAGCTATTCCCCGTTCTGGATCACCGTTCACTTTACCTCCGGCGACTTTTGATCTGCGGCGGCCTGCACACAATTGTCGTTGACTACATGACGACGCCCACACGCTGCCGAGTCTATGCATGTGTTCCTCTTTGTCCACACTGATTCCCGAAAGTCCGTGCTATCTACTTCTGGTAACCTTCTTTTAATAAACACGTATGCCACACTGGCTTCTGTGTCGCTGGGCGGAGCACAAATATCCATCATGGCTTCTGGGCGCGTTTCGACATTTGATACGCGTCATTTCGTCAACTTTGCACACATTCGGACAGCGTAGATGCCGCTTTCCGTCACTCGGGTAAACTTATCCTGACAAAGGGAATGATGATATTGCTAAGGACATAATACACCCGACGAGCCAAAGAGAACACGGTGGAACATTATACGTTATCCAAGATTCAAGACATGTATTTTCTCATTCTCAATCAATTAGAAAATAATCGAGAAGGTCATTCTTGGCAGCCGACAATCGCCTCTGACGCGCAACAAGTTTCTCCCTCTTCTCGGCAACACGTAAAGGTTCCGCAAGCAATTTCGCGCACCTTTCGTGGGCATCAAGCGAGTCGAGCCCTAGTCCAGTCGCGAGGGCCCCCTGCAAACCTCTCGCAACTCCAAGTACAAGTCGCTCATCAATTGCTTTGGGTACACTGTCAACGAATCGCTTGTATCCCACTGGAAATAGTATGGAATGTCAGCACATGAAATCTTGCTCGGGTATTGCAGGAGAAAGAAACCGGGTCACATACCCTGGAAGTAAGCACGTACGTCCGCCATGATCTTGATGGCGTCATCAGAGTCCTCCGAGGCCTGCAGTACTGCAAGCTCCAGGGGCTTCACGTCCTGAAACCCGATCTTGTGAAGGTTCGCAATTATGTTGTCTAGGGTTCTGGTGAACTCTGATGATTGATGCGTACGTCTCTGCAGACGCTCGACGAAATCGCTGTTGGAGCTGCTATTGAATATACCCTTGTAAAATGAGAAAAACTTTCTGCGATAGTCCTTGAAATAGTGGACATTTTTCGTGGAGGGCTCCTTTTCCACTTCCAGAAGGAACTTAATAAGACTTGAGGTCCCCTCGGCACACTGATCGAGGTGTGATATGACAACCTCCCTGATATACACTGTTTCAATAAGCAGACCCCGAACGACAATGCTCGACTCACGAGACTCGTCGCTTCAAACCGCCATGAGCGTAGGGAGCGAAATGGGTATCGACGACGCGCAATATCATTTCCTTCAGTTTCTCGACAGTAAAATCGAATAGCATTTTTGCAGGGCCGTCCCATTGACCGACGGAGTCGATGATGTATCCTCTCTGAACGATAAAAGGGTAGTTGTGTGGCAACTCTCTCGTGACTGCCCTGTATTGAAATCTCACTGTGGGCATGGAAAAATCAAACGTGACATGTCCAAGACAGCGTACCATTCTGCGGTCTCCAAGACATCGTCGATGAAAATTTCCTTTCCATCATCTAGTCCTATCTCCGCGTAAGGCTCCTCTCCTTCTAAGAATGATAGACGGCGGTATGGCTCCCAGTCCGACTCGGACTCTTCGCTGACCACCAAGTTCTGTGACCCATTTCCACTTCGAGAGTCTTTATACTTCGGGATAAAGCAAGGCGCAGTTGTACGAATGGCGACACGGAATTCTTCCTGTCTGGGTTTGATTTGTTGCAGGAAACCCCCACGACCAGGTACCCCCTCGACCTGCTTCTCCACCGCTCGCGTAAAGTCCGTTATTAGCCGTAGAATCTCCCCCAGAGGTTCAGACGAAGGAAGTTGGGGGAGGTTGCGAAGCTCGAGGTTAGTCTTCTCGAGTAGCTTGTTTAGTTCTTGTCGGATCGCGGGGAGCCTGCGCTACAGTTAGGACGATGTGTTGTTCTGGTACTAAATGAAAGGGATACGGACCGCTCTGCGATTAAATCGCACAACTTCTCGCTGAGATGACGAGTGAGATGTCCCGTCCCCAACCTTTGCTTAGGTTCGGCCTCGAGCGTTGACCAAGGAGGCGTCTGTGAAAAGTACTCGGATTCTTCTTCGCGAGCCTTTTCCCAAGTGATTCCCGAGTTGATCGCTTGGGAATTGGGGCATTTGACGCAAAACCACAACGTTGTGTCCTCTCGCTCTCCTCGAATATACGGGAGCCAATTTTCTTCTTCCGTCGGGGGGATCCTATCCGGCTTGGTCAGTACACCTGAGTACAAGCCATGATTGTTTGGTGTTCTTCAAAGCATATGCCCATATTAACTTACCGATCGTCCTCTCGCCACGAGGGTCATATTCCCGGGCCAGCCGATGTGCACCCTGGTTGATAAAGTCCGCTGCGTACCATATCAGGCGGAGGACTCGGAGATCCGAGAATTGATGTGGGACATACTTTCACAAGCAACTGTGAGCAGGATGATGCAACTGGGTCTTTGCATGTACGATATTGCCAGGTCCCTTATTAGATTGATCTCAGTGTCCTGACCCCCAACGAAGAGACCTGTGAAGAGTGTTAAAGACGAGTAACAAAGCGCCTAGGGCACGAACCTGGTAGATCAATGAAGTTGAGATCAGTTACGTCTGGACCGTTGATGTGTAGGACGATGCAATTGGAAGAGAATGATATCTCAGACTGGTTGAAGTCGCCCTCGGCTCCGGAAAGAAAGTTGTCTGTCGGTACTGAAGGGTTCAAGATGGCTCTTTGAGCCCTCCGGATGCGTTCAGTGACCCTCGACTTTTCATTGATGGTCTCTCCGAACGGAATCTCTCGAGTGTTGCCGTCAGAAGCGTTGGTCAACCGCAAAGAGACTGAACATGTCCATGGAGCGTCGGAGTGGGTGAGTCGACACTCTGTCGGGCACCTGGAACCTTTCCGTAAGGTAGGGGTATTCATATTCTCGAATGACTCACCGGGTGCAAGTCCCGCTAGCGCGGGGGAGAGTGATTCCAGAAATCGCCTCTATGAGGGAGGACTTCCCTGCACTCTGCCAGCCGATGACTGCGATAGCAGGAACATCCAGATCTACGTCGGCTCTACAACATGGATAAATGAATGGTGGCGGGAGTCCTTGGCAGAGGTACACACCCAATGGCACGCACGCGAGTGAGAAACTCGAACATCTTCTTTCTTCGGGCAGTATATTGAGGGTCCGATAGACCCACAGCCTGAGCTGCGATACTGGCGTCGGTTTGAGAACCCATGACGTTGTGGGACTGATGCTGGGTATCCAAGTCGACGACCGAGCATCCTTAAATAAAGGTTCGTGCGTTCGTGCTTACAAACTCCCTTCAAGTGCAAGACAGGAATTGCGACCCTTGAATCGGCCTGCAGTGCGGCGCGCTACCCTGGCATATGCAGCCGTAGAGCCTTCAAGGGGCACAAACATCGCAATACGCAGAGGTAACCCACCTCCAGCTGGCATAGACATGTCGAGATTCGGATTGGATCTGCTATTGTCCTCAAGCATGTTGAGCATGTGTTGAACGCGAGGGTGAACCTGGTGTTCTCTTCCCGCTCTTTGGGTCTGGTCCGCTACCTCTCTCGTCTTATGGTTCACAACCCTATCCTATATTGGAAGGATTAGTCCCTGTAACTGAACACGCGTATGAGGAAGGTGGGCCAACCAGTTTCCGGGGGAAAAACCAAGGGGACTCCGACGGAGTCATACTAACTGGATAGCATATTCCGTTTCCCGAAATGACAAAAACGTTCGTTAATCCCCATGCCACGGACGTGTAAACTCATAGTATCGTTGAAGGTAGTGGCTGCGGACACCGTGACTCAGCTCAGTGGTAAGTCGAATTGGCCGCAAAAAGTGCATGATGACCGAACGACCAAGAATAAGACGCCAATGTGCCAAGGATCATTGAGTCATATTGTCACGGGAACACCACCATCACGACATTCGTCGAACGTCCAAGCCTCATTCCAGGCCTCGTGCAGGCTGTTGAGTCATGATCATTCTGGTTCGGGCAGCGGCTCCTCCGTGTGCAGGAGGCGCCTCGTGACGTCGGTGATCTGGTGTCTTCGGGCCGGGGGTCCGAGTCCAAGTTTGGTTGGCACGAGCGCGCTGCTAACCGTGACTGCTCTTCTGCTAGACAACGTTTTGACTATCTTCTCGTAAATAAAAACGCAGGCAATGTCCTGGCTTCGATGTCTCTCCAGCTAACACAAAAACATGCACACCTCATGGAGGGCTTCGACATTTGATATGCATCATTTCGTCACAATTTGACAACGTACATATTTCTCTTGTTTACTAGTACAAAAGGGAAGGGGACATAGGTAAGGACGGACGAGAAGACAGTAGAACATCGCGCCATTTCTCAACCAAGCGCATTAAATAGCTCCTCTCTGGCAAGTGACAGCTTGTTCTGATGTGTGAGAAGGTTCTTCCTCTTCTCGGCAGTAAGAGGGTTCTCCGCGACCAGTCTCGCACAAGTTTCATGTGCATCAGGCAAATCGAGCTTGAGCCCACTCATGAGAGCGTCCTGTAGACCACTCGAAAGGCCAAGAACGAGTTCCTCGTCAATAGCTTTCACAATGTTGTCTACAAAACGCTTGAATGCAACTAGTTATAGGTATTGAATGTCAGCGTAAAGAATGGTCCTTGGGTGGCGACAGGGAAGAGAAATTCAGTCACGTACCTTGGAAATAAGCTCGTACATCCGCCATGATCCTTAGCGCGTCATCTGAGTCTTCCGAAGCCTGCAGTGCCGCAAGCTGAAGAGGCTTCACATTGTAGAACCCAATCTTAGCAAGGTTTGCGATAATACTATTTAGGGCTCTAGTGAACTCATCAGATTGATGAATACGTCCCTGTAGGCGTTCGATAAATTTATCGTTCGAATCCTTGTTGTATAGTCCTTTGTAGAAGCTCAGGAATTTCCTACGATAGTCCTTGAAGTAATGGGTGTTTTCCGTGGAAGGTTCCTTTTCCACATCCAGAAGGAATTTGATACGCCTTGACGTCTCCTTGGAACATTGGTCGAGGTGGGCTGTGATGATGTTACTGATGTAAGTGATTGCGCTAGTCAGCAAGCTGACTGTTTCACACCCAAAGGATTTGACTCACGAGACGCGTTGCTTCAAATGCCCATGGGTGTAATTGCCGAAATGGGTGTCGACAATGGACAAAGTCATTTCTTTTAGTTTATCGGCAGTGGAAAGGAACAAGGTTTGGGAAGGGTCGCCCCATTGGTCGACAAAGGCGACGATATACCCTTTCTGGACGATGAAAGGGTAGTTGTTTGGCAGCTCTCGTGTGACGGCCCTGATCAGAGGGTTTGTTCTGAGTGGGGTGAACACTACATTTCCACAGAACGTACCATTCCGCAGTCTCCAAGACGTCATTAATGGAGATTTTTTTACCGTCCGAGAGTCTGATCTCGTCCTGCACCTCTTCTCCTAAGAGGAATGGTATATGCTCTTCCGTCGCCAGGGGGGGCAACGTCGGCACCACAGAATTTGAAGTTGCCGTTCCTTTTGTATTACCGTGACGGTCTGGTGCTTTCGCAGCACTAAATGCTGACTGAGCACTCACAGCACTCACAGCACTCACAACAGGGTAACTTCGGGATTGTGGTCCGGGTCTACGCACTTCCACCCTTTGTGGCACCTCAGAAGGTTCGGGCCAAACTGGTGAAGCTGAGCAGAAAAGTCCGTCGTCTGACGCTCCTTCCTGAAAAAAGTTGGTCACAGTTTCTGGCTAAGGTCGGAGGATAAAGGACCCACCACCGAGTCGTCGGCGCAGTCGTAGGCGGAAATTCTCAAACTAGGTTCCTCGGTGGGTGCCTCAGGAATGGGCCTCTCGCTAAATTGCGGGACGAAGCACGGTGCAGTCTTACGAATAGCGACACGAAAATCATCTTGTGGGCGTCTTATTTGCTGCAGGAGACCATCACGGCCGGGTTCACCCTCACCCTGCTTTTCCACCGCTCGCGCAAAGTCAGTTATGAGTCGAAGTACCTCTCTCAGAGGCGCAGATGAGGGGGGTGGGGGAAGGTCGTCGAGGTCCCGGTTTGCCTTCTCGAGGAGTTTGTTCAGCTCTTTTTCGATATGTGGTAGGCTGCGGGGTGGTTAGACAAAGTTTTATTTTGACAGCACATGAGAAGGTATACGAACCGGTCCGCGATGAGGTCGCATAGCTTGTCACTGAGACAACGGGTGAGATTTGAAGTCCCCAACCTCTGCCTGAATGCCTTATCGAGAGTTGACCAAGGCGTAACGCGAGAAAAGAACGCGGCCTCTTTTTCGCGGGCTTCTTCCCAGGTGATACCCGAGCCGATCTGTTGTGAACTGGGGCATTTAACGCAGAACCACAACGTTGTGTCTCCTCGCTCTCCCCGAATTAAAGGGAGCCAGCTCTCTTCTTCCGTCCTAGGAATCCGGTCTGGCTTGGTCAGTACACCTGTCAATAAACCGTTGTTTATTGTTCCACAAGCAAGGTGTCCCTGCCGACATACCGATAGTCCTATCGCCACGAGGATCGTATTCCCGGGCAAGCCGATGCGCACCCTGGTTGACAAAGTCGGCTGCATTGCCTGATCAGAAAGCGGTCTTATATCTGGAGCGGGACATACTTTCGCAGGCAACGGTTAGAAGGATTATGCAACTTGGTTTTTTAATGTAGGATATTGCCAGCTCTTTTATCAGATTCATCTCAGTTTCCTCACCTCCGACAAAGAGACCTGTATAGAATGTTAAAGAGGAGCGAAAGTAGTTCCATGTACGAACCGGGTAGGTCGATAAAGTTGAGATCAGTGATATCTGGACCACTGACATGGAGAACAATGCGATTAGAAGAAAATGGGACTTCGTGGCCAGTATCTGCTCCGGCGAGAAAGACATCTGATGGTGTTGATGGATTCAAGATTGCTCTTTGCGCTCTCCGGATGCGCTCTGTGACCTCTGACTTGTCGGTGATGGGTGGCCCAAATTGGACTTTCTGGGAATTCGAAAGAGCACTGCCGTCAGCAGCGGTGTTCAGCTGCAACGAAACTGTACACGTCCATGCAGCATCGGAGTGTGAGAGTTGGCACTCTGTCGGACATCTATGTTCCATACAAGAAGGCAGTTCGTACCTGGTGGTTCTGAAGGACTCACCGAGTGCAAGTACCACTGGCACGTGGGAGAGTAATGCCAGAAATTGCCTCTATGAGGGAGGATTTTCCTGCGCTCTGCCAGCCGATGACTGCGATTGCAGGAATATCCAGATCGACGTCGGCTCTGCAACAAGGATCTATGACTTGTGGCGGGGATCCCCAGCTGAGGTACGCACCCAAGAGCACACACTCGAGTAAGAAACTCGAACATGCGGCGCCTCCTGGCCGCGTATTGGGGGTCTGATAGACCAACGGGCGTGAGGTTGGCAGAACCGTTGGGCTGCGGGTCCATGGTAAGAGAGGAACACTAGTGTTGGGTGCCACAGTTCACAAGTCGGCTGCGATAGATAAATACTCGTCTCGGCGCTATCACAGGCACTCTGAACGTAAACAGGTACCAATTCATGGAAACGAGGCCGGCGCCCCATCCGCAGCCATTGGACCCTAGGACAGCATGAGCGCTCTTGTGGCGAGTACGTTCCCAATATAAAACAAGGCAATCATGCTCTAGGCGTAGAGGTGTCACGATAGAAGATCTGATGGACTATCGATGTCAAGGTCGTCGAACATGTGTCAAATACGCGGGAGGACCTGTGCGTGTCAATGATCTACACCGGCTTTCTCTTCCTCTATGAGCCCTTACGTTGAGGTCGAGAGTTCTTCCATGGTTCCCTGACTTATTCCGGATGAGCGAGGTGCTGCTCCTGTCGCCGGGCACGTGTGCGGGTCCTGCGGGAAGGAGAATTAACCATTTTTCCTATGAGGAAATTTCCGCAGAATTGAAACGAGTTTGGGTATCACATCGTACAAAGTTCAAAGGACAGTTTCGGTACGAACGGCGCAGCGAGTGTCAATGGTATTCGCTGTCAACGATGATGCTGCGGGAGGCTGCGGGAGTGCTGCGGGCCGCTAACGTCAATGCGTTTACGTCCATCATTTTCTCGCTCGCTTATACAGGGGCCACGAGGTCGAAGATGAAGTCTGGCTCGCTACAACGATTGCCAGACTCGGTTCGCCAAGCAGTTCGTTTTTGGTCATGTCGGTCCGGTCGTGCCGGCACTGCCGGGATTCTTGTCGCCCGCGCGCGACCTGTTCTGTGGCCGCCAACCAAGGCGGATGTTGTTGCTGTCGAGTCCACATTAGTTTCGTTTCGAGTGCTCATGGATCCATTCGAAGTGAGGATGCAGTTCCTTTCCCTCATCCGCAAACTCAATGCGTCAGCCTTGCTCTCCTCCCGTTCGACCTTCACCTGACCCAGCCCTATCAGTTCTCAGCAATCCATCCAAAAAGTCGTCGGCTTCGCCCTCAAGTTCTTCTCCCAATGTGGTGAAGACCTATGGGACTGCATCGTGGAAGAGTGTCAAAAGGTCGTTACAACTGATGGCTCTAACGTGCGTTCCATTCGTTGCTGACCGTTGCGTTTGATAGGGTTCTATAAACAACCGCATAAACATTCTGTACTTCCTCGATTCGTTATGTGAGGCGTCGCTGCTGGCCAAGTCCCGCCCCAACGCTCTCGGACAGGGCGTCCAACCAGAAAGCTCTTTCTATGTCGACTATGTGGGTCGGGACCTAAGTAAAATTGTCGAGTTTGTCGTTCCCGAGGGCCGCATAGGTCTCCCAAATCTCATGAGTACGAAACAGGTCCGCATCCAAATTTTTTCTCTTTTCTCTTTTTCCTTTAACTCTGAAAGACTAGATCCTGGAAGATTGGCGTAGCAAGCGTGTGCTCGATCCACAAAAGGTCGACGATGCCCTGGAAGTACTGAACAACCGAAACGTCGGAGATGAAAATAGCCCTCCTCCTTCACCGCTCGCTCGCGCGCCCCCCAGACAAGAGGCCCTCCCGCGTGATGAGATTTTTAAGCGCATCGAAGCTGATCGCGAGCGGCACAAACGGTTACGCGAGCGTCGCTGGGTACAACCCATCCTGCATGCACCTGCACACGCTGCCCCACTAGCGTCGTTCATGCCCCTCACAGATGATGCTGATGGCGCGGAAGAGCTTACAATTGACATCGAGTTCGGAAATGAATGGGAGACCACTAGTGACTGGAATGAGGATGACGACGAGGCCGTTGCTGACGAGAACGATCTGTGCTATTCAAGAAGCATGACGCGAGGTGAAGCGCCGATGGACACCTCCTGATACCCATAACACCTTACATTATTCATTATGCTGTATCCTACTTTTACTCGCATGCAACCAATCGAACGGATGGCCTCGACATCCTATCCAATTCAGCTACCCTTACGTCGTTTGAGTCGACCTTTATTATCCCTAAGACAAAACGACTCAGATAACGTATCGGTTCGAAAGCGAGACACCTACGCAAACGTTGCGTTTTTCCGTTTCCGACTTTCCTTCTTCGCAACAGAACGCTGCTGCTTGCGCCTCGCGGCCGCCTCTGGATGCGCAGCAAACTGCAGGACCACAAGGTCAACCACCGTGCCACATATTACACCTTATATTTTTACCTTGGTAATGCGGGCTGTCCTCCGCTCACGTTGTACGCCCAACACCGTTTGACGGATTCTATTGTATGTAATAGCAAACTTGGTTGTGCCGACCTTCTGTTGAACGAGGTCTTGTAGCTCTACAGCGGTCACCTTGAGCTCGTCTGTATAGCGTGAATGAAGTTATTCGCAAGTAGGGACTAAGGGTACCTACCCATCCGCTCATCTCGGACAGTGTCATCCTCTGTGATGCGGTATATAGGCGATAGGATATGGATCAGGAATTCTTGCAGCAGGGAAGCTTCCATATAATTTCCCATTGCCGCGAAGAAGCGAATGATAGCAGAAGGTTGCTCGTGCCAATTTTCCTGCATCATATTCGTAAGCGATGGTTCCCACCCAGGTTCAGGCAAAGATCACTAACACTGCCACTTCCTCGTGTTCGCACTCTCCCTCCGCGGGATCTTCCTCGCCATCACTTTCGACCTCAATGTCCTCTGTTGACCGCGGGTTTGAATCCTTTGCAGCACAGAAGCATTTCCCAATATAAAATAGGTTCTTGACGATCTGCAGCCCCAACGTGGAGTTAAGGTGCGAGCTCTTGAGTTGCGTAGAGTGCTTTTCAGCAATTTCCTTCAGATCCAACCCGGCCAATGGCGACGTAGCAGGATAGCCTTCTTGCGGCTGCGCCGCGACTGGGAGCACAGAAAATAACTGCCCAAGTAGGCGCGCGGCAGCCATCCGTACCCACGCATGAGGAAAGAGCAAATGTGCAACAACGGCCGTCCAAGAGAGCTCTTGCGGTTGTGTGGCAACGTCAGGGAATATGCGGATGACTTTGCCTAGAACGGAGAGGATGTGATATGCAACCTGCCACTGTGAGTCAACATCCATCTGGACCTCCTCTTCGTTTGTGAGCTGTTCGGCGCTTCGCAGGATGTTTATGTTAAGATCTTCAATAATGGCGGAGAGGTATGTTGTGGCATTGGCTTTGAGGGCATCAAGGATGATACCATACACCTGGGCTGCCACTCGTGTCAACTGGGAATTCGCCTGCTGGCCCGCCCAGGAGCGTAGATGTGATACCAGAACACGGCGGTGGTCCACATCGAGGCGTAAAAATAAAGTCTTGACAATCTCGGCAGCCATTTCGCGCGACTTGGTTGAGTCATCGTTGGCGATGACCATCACGAGAGCGACGAATAGAAGGTCAGCAAAGTCACCTATCAGACTTTCCTCAAATTTCGAGATGATAGCGCCAAGCAGCTCTAGCACGGAGACTCGCCCACTCTCGTACGTGTATGCCGTGTTCTTTGCAAGAAACGACATGGTTGTACGTAGGCGGCCCTTGCCTTGTGGGTAGTCCAGTAGGAACTGTAATAACACAGAGCGACAAAGTTCTTGAACCTGCGGCGACTGGTTTGTTACCATAACTTCGGATACTCGTTCCATGAGGTCGTAGATCTCTGGAACGATGAACTTGCGCGCAACAATCGCTCGCAGCATAGCGAAGACGGAGGCCTGACGCCCCGGTTCTTCGAGCTCGGGCGCCAATAGTTCAAGTAGGTAGACCAGGTCTTTCTCCTTGACTTCTGCGTTCGATTTGTCACGCACAATTGTGGCCAGAGATTTGAGCGCCGTTTGAGCGACCTCGGATTCGGTGCTGCCGGTCTCTTTCAAGATTTCAATGGTCCGCCGGACGAAGACAGGCACCGACTTTTCCAGTTTCTTCAGCGGGCATTTGATGATAGTCGCAGTTGCCTTCAGGCCTTGGATGAGGACGTGAGAGTTGCTTGAGTACAGAGTATTGCCGATGACCGGAACCATGGATTCCAGACGAGATAGAACATCAGGATCGCCAAAATCGAAGCGATTGCGACGGAACGCAGTATTAAATAGATCAAGACCGAGGGCAATGAAACTACGTGAATTGCCATTAATGCCAGAAAATGTCAGTAAAAGCGCTGGCTCACCGGAAGGAGTTGACGGCATAGTGGTCCTCCGAAACCACAGGGTTCCTCTTGAGCTCGACGATGGCGTTGCCTTTTGCCCTCTTCTTCTTTTGGTCCACCTTTACGACTTGTTTCTGGAAATTGGAGTTATGACTGATGAACGTGTGGCACAGAACAAGTAGCTCTTTCGGACCGAGATGTTCGTTTGAGTTCAAGGCACTAGAGACCCTCCGTAGTACGTCATCAACTTTCAACATGACCTTCACGGCTTCGGTTTCCTGCATAACGGCGCGCAGTGGCCACAGAAGACTACTTATTTTTGAGGGGGTGATAAACTTTGCGATGATGGCGACGGAGTCCAGGCCTTTCGACCCCGAAGAACGGACTTCGCGCATCTTGGTTTTGAATCCTTCGCTCTGAACGTCCTTGCCAGGTTCACCGAATATGACTTCTGTGGATATATGCGCGACGTCGTCGACGCAGTCATCGAGGTTTTTGAAGGTCTCTACGTTCTCCGCTTTCGTAACGTGAACGAGTAGGGCGTGTGTTACGTATGCCAGGACGTGTAGCTGGGGACCCCGAGCCAACGCTCCACGCATTTCTCGCAGAATTACAGGGAAATATGAAGGACCGATCACGATGGACAGTTTGCACAACGTGTCGCGTGTAATGTCTCTCGTTTCCGAGGACTTGCTACGGAGCGCCTGGCTGAGCACTGTGATGAGTTTCGTGGCTTGTACCCTTCCGATATCCTCAGGGAGATGTAGTGCGATCTTGGCAATGCCGATGGATATTGGGATGCGAAGGGTGTCTTCAATTTCATCACGGTTTTCGAGGTGTCGTAATAGAGCGGGAAGGAGCCTGTGGTTGACAGCGTCGGAAATACGACTGGAAAGCGGCGCGGGCTCAGGGAATTTGTGCTCCTCATCGACGTCCTCGGACTCAACTGCGTTGTTTTCTCCATTGGAATCAGGTACCGCAATCTCGTCCATAGGAAAGTGAAAGCTGTCTAATATTGCAACTATTGTTCGAATGTAAATGCGTTCCGAAACGTCTTTAGCTCCTGACATCTTGAGATATCGTTGGACCAGGGCATAATAAGGGGTCCAGGAAAGTTGTCTTGCCATGTGGCCCGTGGCAGCGACTGCAGCAGTCACCAGATGATGGTCCGTATGCGATGCAGGGGTTAGAAAGTTGCCCACAAGAGGTACGAAAATGTCCGCCAAGGTAGAGCTGCGTAGCTGACTTGCGTCGCAGTGGTCCGCTAATCGATTTAGCGCCCGGATACGACGATGAAGTTGGACGTGGTAAATGTTATTGAAGAAGTTAGCCTCCTCGTCTCCACCCTCTAAAAGGACCTTCATATCTTGTATCGTTGAGATATCGTCACACCGTGCTACAGCATAGGCAATGACGCCAAGCACGTCCGAGCGTACCATTTCGTTCTTCGATCGGAGACCGTTCTTCAGGCCAGGTAACAGCCTACGCAGAAAAATCGTCTGATATTCAGGGTCCGAGCCTGCCACAACGGCGTCGATGAAGTGCTTGAAACCTTGGGACGAGTGGCTTCGAATGGCTAACTCATTGGGGTCCTGTATGCAGTGCAAAAGGTTGTATAGGACTGGCAACCACTGGGAGGGTTTGAGGGAGGTGTGAAGGGTTTCGTTTAGCTTTGCGAAAGCTTCCAATCGTTGATCAAAGTCAGGTTCTTCAATCCGCTTCGTGGAATAAGCGTTCAACTGTTTCAATAATTCGGCTAGATCCTGAAGAGAAACATCGACAATTGACAGCGCGCTAAACGCCGCAATGAGTGCGACTCTGCACTGTCTTGACCGAACCGATTGGAACAAGGAGGAGACAAGTTCGAATGTTAGTCGATGTGTTGGACTACTCGGCTCCGCCAGGTCTGGAATGAGTGGGAGAAGATTGGCCACAATCTTGAGGATGTCGGCTTTAACCCGCTCGCTAACATGTTTTGTTGGCTTGCGTAGCAAAGGAGAGAAAAGTCTGAGTAGCGCCGATGCCTGGGTGCCGTCTGAGAGATAATGGGCGAGGCCTGATAAGATCCCGATTTGACGCTGTGCTAGCTGGTTGCTCGCTACTGCATCGCCTTTCGTATCTTGGACTAGCGCGGCGAGGTTGGTTAATAGTAAGGAAACGTGAGGGCGGACAACATGTCGCGAGGTGTCCTCATGAAGTGAGGCTAGCGATAGTAGACGATCAACGATATCGAGGATGCGAGAAATGACCGTCGGCTTGACGCCAGGTGCCGTTAAGCAGGCATACACTTGTGGTAAAACACGCTCGTCGTAGTCCACTAAAAATGTCGCATATCTTTCGTCTGAGGACCAGACGTAAAGCAATTCCAGGAGAGCAGACGGTGCCTGGGTGTTCTCCCTGGGCAAGGACGCAAGGCGTGGGGATAAGACAGTACGGAAGACTTCCTTCATGTAGGGCTCGAAGTTAAATGAAACCGAGATACTGAAGAAGTCCGCGAGGCGTCGGAGGCCCAGTTGCCGAACTGTCCGAAGCCGCTTTGACGAACCAGCTTGGGGGTCAGCATCCTCCACCTCCTCCGACGGAAGTTCTTTGTCTTCCTGCGGATCCTTGTCGTCTTGCCTAAGGGCTTCTAATGAGGACTGGGAATGGGATGTGAGGCTAATCGTGGCGGATATAAGAGCATGCCAACTCGAGATCAATCGTGGACCCAGTTGCTTCAGCACGTCACCCAGTAAATGCAAATACCCAATCTGCTGCTTTAGCGGCACATCCCCCGATACGGAAGGTACAATGTCGATATTTGTGGTTTCCAGCGCGGCAGGAAGAACGGCCTGAAGCATAAGGGTGACTAATAGGTCCAGCTCAGAATTGGTACATCCGCCAAGGGCGGCCAGGACGGTCCTACGACGGTCCCGAGTATGCCGCTCGCGGACGAAGCCGAAAAGCAGCCGTATGACAACCTCAACAAGGCTTGGGCGTTCCTCTCCACCAATGCCGCCAATGTCGAGTTGGGCAAGCTCATCGCGCCATCGGTTATCGTCTAATAGCCCTTGGAGGCGGTCTGCATGTGGAAGCAAGTATGGTGGCTTATATGTGAACAGACAGGATAGTGCGACCTCTTGTAGCGAGCGGTCAGGGTGAGAAAGGAAGGAGGTATAGAGGTCGTGCAACACTTGTGTCGAGTGGAGAACACGAGGATTCTTGAAATTCGAGAAGAGGGAAAACCAAGCCACTAGCTTAGTTCGTGGAAGCTTAGTAGGATCAAAGGGACTGGCGAGGTTGAGGAATAATGGAATAAGATCGCGGTTGTGTTTCTCTGCCAATGGGGCACAGTGTTTAAGGGCGACAAGAAGTTGTGCTTCGAAGGTGAGGCGGTCGAACCGTTCTTGGGGTAGTTGATCCTACATTAAATACGTTTAGAAGATCTTGCACAACCTCACAAGCAAAACATACCCGTATGAGCTGCGGATCTTATGCGCGCTCGGGTCTCTCCACGATCGCTCGCTATCACGTACTTCATCTACGCTATTGAGCCCACCAACATCTTTCATCCAATCAGGTACATTCTCGACGTTCGACGACGAGCCAACGATGGCTTTTAACTCTCCAAATATGACCTGCCATACAATTTCTCCGCAGCGTTCAGACAACTTCTCCAGGGCATGTGCTGTGGGAAGCCAGACTGGACGGAGACCGACTTTGAGTTGCGCAACCAACCAACGTACAGCTAATTCCGATACCACTGCATCATCAGGGGGGATGACCCGCTCGAGTTGCGTTACGCGCAACACTCGTTCACGGGAACTTTGCGCGTCAATGGGGACCTCTTCTGCTTGCAAGAGCCTCGAAATGACAAGCTCTTGGGTAGGGTTCATACGCACGAGCGGGGAGGATAGGATGTAAAGCGCGTTGAGTCGGAAGAGGCGTGAATGGGAAAGCACCGGGGACACGAGATGACGGTATATATCCTCGAAGGACATCTTCAGAGCCTGTTCTGGACTACCGCGCAGGGCCATCAGACGGTGATCAATTCGTGAGACATAGGCCTACCTC
>WNFC01003954.1_pt1 | contig 16130 bp, 12 predicted proteins | sample 5400541 | NCBI WGS metagenome assembly WNFC01 (sample SAMN13153342, study PRJNA577476) | soil metagenome | isolation source: 120 cm saprolite under Douglas fir tree site 2 hole 2 replicate 1 | place: USA:California | collected 2015-04-18
TCTTACTCTGGGCGATCGTACCGCCACAATGCAGGCTGTTTCAGATGCATGCGGCTGATGGAACGACTGCTGCAGAACTGGCCTGACTTACTTCCGGCCGTTCCCAATCGTAAGTCACGCCAGAAACCGTGTGGAGCACGCTCTAGCGCCTGCATCAGGCTCGCCCGGACCAATCCTCCCTTAGCGTGACCTAATCTCTTCACGCCGGAACTAGGTGGCAGGGTCCACCCAGAAGTTTTTTTTCGCCGAAGAGTTTCCAGTGTCAGGAACGCGTGCGCCATCTTGACGAGCGTGGTGTGGTGGTGCCAGCCGATCCAGCTGCGCCCTTCGTAATGGTCCAGTCCAAGTTCTTCTTTCAATTGCTGATAGTCCTGCTCAATCCTCCAGCGACACTTTGCCAATCGCACCAAGCGGCGGAGTGTGTAGCTCACGGGCAAATCGCAAAGGAAGTACTTGGTAGGCTCTTTCTCCGACTCCGGCCACTCCACCAGCAACCATACTTCTTTATGCGGCGCTTGACCACGAACGAAGCCGTGCGAAGGCCATGCCGTTGGTTGTGGAATCGGTTCACCGTGCACTACACCCCCAAGCATGGCAGCTGGTTGAACCAAGCGGAGATCGCGATCAGTCTGTTCTCCCGGCAATGCTTGGGCAAACGCCGGATTGGGGATCGAGCTTCTCTCCGGAAAGAGACTCGGGCCTGGAACCGCCGCATGAATCGCGACCGAGTCACGATCCAGTGGAGCTTTACTCGCAAACAAGCTCGCAAGAAGCTTGGCTACAAAAATACGCGGTCACGGTACTAGTATTGTGATTCCTAAATAACATAGCAATCAGGTCCGGTCATGGGGATGCGACGGACTCTGCTGCCAGCGTCTCCAGTTTGTATTTCCACTTGAAGACCATTGGTTCTTCGTTCACTTCCTGCAAATACAACTCAATCCGAGCCCGCAGCTCCTGCTTCGAGTTCACTCGGATGCCGCGCAGCAGGGTTCGTGCCAGTTTCCCGAAGAACGACTCCACCAAATTGAGCCACGACCCGTGCTTGGGAGTGAAAACGAACTCGAATCGATTGGGTACACTCGCTAGGTAAGCTCGAGTCTCCCGGGAGATATGCGCCGAGTGATTGTCCAGCACCAGCCGAATGCGAGCGCCCGGAGGATAATGCTGGTGGGCCAAGCTGAGAAACTCTACAAATTCTCGGCTGCGATGTCGGTCCCGTACCAAACCCAGCCCCTCCCCGCTCAGCAGATCAATACCGGCCAGCAGCGACAGGGTGCCGTAGCGCTGGTATTCGTGATCCCGTCCGATGGCGGCGTGGCGGCCCGGGACCGGGGGCAAATCCGGAGCCGTGTTACCGATGGCCTGAATCCCAGGTTTCTCGTCATAGCTCAGCACCCCCACCACGGGTAGGCCCGTCTTTCGCCACACGGCTACCTCCTGGTAAACATGTAAAACTTCAATCATCTTGGCTTCGAACTCCGGGTCGCGGCGCTCCAGATAGTACTCGATTTTGTGTGGCCGCACCGGGTGCGCCGCCAGAATCTTCGATACCGTCCCTCGTCCCAGCTTCCCTAAGTTCCCGTGGCCGGCTTGTCGACAATGTTTCCGCACGTGTTTGGCCAGCAGCCCTGTCGTCCACAACTCCTGGGCATAGCCCAGTTCCTTGGGCTTCTGGCAAGCCAGGTTGACCACCCAAGCCTTATCTTCCTCGCTGAGGCGCGCCCGCCGACCTCGACCCGGCAAATCTTGCAAGGCCGCCAGCACACCCAATTGCAGGGCTTTGGCAATGCACCGTTCGACTTTGGGACGATTGGTATCCAGACCCGCAGCGATCGCCGAGACGGTCTCCCCATGGGCATAGCGGAGCAGAATCTGGGCTCGTTGAACACGAGCCACCGACTCCGATCGCGACTGCGATAACTGGCGGAGCCAAGCTTCCTCTTCTGGGGCCAGGCTCAGTTGGGCACGACTACTAACAAAGGGCATCGACAGTTCCCCAACCGGCGGGATGTCGATAAGCCTACACCACAATAAGTAGTATTGCAATGTTATTTAGGAATCAAACTACTAGTGTCAAATGGCTTTGTGGCTACGGGCAACCTTGGCAGACCGGAGTTCGAGTAGCAAAGTACCCGAAAGACAATTCCCCGGAAGACAAGGAATCAGTTTCGATGAAGAAGCCATGCCCCGAATCAATAAGATAAAACTCTACTGCGATCGTATTGGGATTGCTACCAGGTGTGGGGAAGAAGGTATTAGTTAGCCCGCCGGTGAAACGACCAGTCGTGGGGATGGTACCGAAGGTGCCGGTGAGGAGGGTGTTGGGGTTGGGCGACGAAAACAAATTGGTGTCCGCAACGCCAGACAGGGTGTTGGTAGTCCCATCCACAGTGATCTGGGCGGTGCCGTCATTTTCGCTGCCACTGAGGTTCTGGGTGAAGTACAGCCCATACTTTCCGTTGAATGAAAATGGCGCAACGGCTTGTGGGTAGGCGACTCCCGCTCCAAGAGAGCCAAGGTTGACGTCGGCATCGAGAATCAGTGGAGGGTTTCCATTGCCGGTGAGATAAAAAATGAACTCCGGTCCAGGACCGTTTTTGCTGAAATTGAGAAATGAATCGACGCGGCCAGTTCCCGTGGAATCGAGAGCATAAGTTCCGGTGAAGGTGTCGCTGATCGCTACGCTAAATCCGGCCAGATACTCGTCGTTGAATCCACTAGACAGATGGCCGTTTCTATCGGCAGCGAATTTTCCGACCGACGCCAAAGAGGTCGGAAACCCTGAAAGGTCTTGACCCAAGATGCCGAATACATACTTCGCGGCGAACGACTTGTTATTGGTGAAGGTCCCGGTGGCAGCACCCTGCGCGATGGCAATTCCGGAAGTCGCACCGCCCGTGCTGGAACCGTTGTTGTCGCTCTCAATCAGCTTGATGTGCACCGCATCCACCATATAACCGGTGAATTCGATCGTAGGACTGGAGACAAAGCACGCCGTTGGATCAAACGTCAGATCAAACTTAACCATTCCAAACGAGTCGGGGTCCGACACCGTCCCGGAAAACGCAGGCGCGGGACAATTGGTGACGGTGCCAGCCAGGTCCTGATCCACTAAGCTGCCAGCTCCCGAAATTGTCTTAGGGGCATCAACGTTTAGAATGCCGCCCCAGGCCGTGGCCGACAAAGTGGCAACGTCAGATCCGGTCACCGAGAATGCATACCCACCGGCAGGTACTGTGGGAGAAGTTTGAAGATCCAAAGTTCCCGAAGATGTTTCGCCGCTGGCTTGCAGGTTTGGATCATCGAGCGTTGCGATGAGCGCCTGTGAACTGGAAAGCACCACGACACTAAGATTCTCAATGCCTTGCTGGCCGATGTTTGTATCCGCTGTGTTGATGGTTATTGTCCCCCGTCCGTCAGAGCCGATGGTGTAGCTTCCTCCGCTGATGCGATCCGAGAGCGAATTCAAGACGTCGCTATGAGTTTGCTCACCGGATGTGATTCCACCGTTGCCATCGAGGATGATCACACCTGCCAATTGGAACGCTCCGTTAACATCTGTCCCGCTAGTCTGGAAGACATAAACGCCCTTCAGGGTGCCGCCAAAGCCGGTGACGGTGACTGGGGTAACGATGTTCTTGCTGTGGTCAGCGGTTGCGAAAGCCTCAATCGTGACGGTCTGGCTGTTTCCGGAAATGGTTGTGGGTGGCGTGTAGGTTGCGGCGTTGCCACTGTCGGTGTGCAGAGGGCTGAGCGTGCCGCAGTTGGTGTTTTTCTTGCACAGTAACGACCAGTCCACACCGGCATTGCTGGAGTCGTTGCTGACAACCGCCGTCAGGGCCGTCGTAGCGTTGAGAGGAATCGATCCAGCGGGCGCAGGTTGAAAAGCAATGGAAACGGAGGACAAAGGTGGCGGTGGGGGATTTTGCATACTGGTCGTACCTCCTCCGCATCCGGCGAGGATTGAAATCATCGCCGCCCAAAGAAGTAAGAGAATCCTTCTTTTAATTGCCACGCCCTGCCTCCTGAACTGCTTGATCATGATTTGTGACGGGCACGGGGGACCCGGATCGGTATCACCCGAGCGTGGAGCGCTGGTCGCGGATGTTTCCCGGGCTTTGCAGCACACATCCCAAATCCTGCATCATGAACAGTTACTGCCCCGTTCCTCTCAAATGTATGGTCTGGGTTTGCCCAACGGTGTAAGCAATCGTGAGGGTTCCTGGGTCGAATCCCGCGATCTTTGGCTTGAAAGTAATAGTTAGCGTGCAACTGCTCCCCGAAGCCAGGCTTGCACCACAATCATCTGTTTCCGCGTAGTCGCCTCTTACCAGATTGCCCGTAAAGTTTATCGTCGCTGCGTTCGGGTCACGCGGATCGTTGAAAAGCGCAATTGTTAGTGGAGCACTCGCCTGGCCCACCGCTTGGTTCCCAAAATCCAATCCCGCCCCGGGAGACATTCTTAGTGGGCTCGGCATATTCGCCGTCAACTCCACCGGAAAACGTCCGCTATCGATTTCGCAGTCCGACGTTGTGGTGCGAGTGCATTGCAGAGTGTTCAATTCCAGGAAATAGTCAAGACCGGATATCAAGGACGTGCTTGGCTGCGGTACGAATCTTACTTGAATGGTGCATGAAACCTGAGGAGGAAGCAAACGTCCCGTGCAAGTATCCGCAGAGATTTGGAAGTTTGGTAGTCCGCTGGTCAGATCGCTGTCGCACAAGTACTGGATGGTGGAACCGCTCGCGGAGATGTTCCCGGTATCCACTTGCAACCCCGCGATGGTGCCGGGGGTAAGCGGTCGCAAAAGCGTGTGAGGGCTTTGATTCACGTTCACACAGGGTTGACTTAGTGCAGGCAGAATCTGGACCGGGAAGGTGCCTTGATTGGTGAATGACAAAACTTGAGCCGGGCTTGTCTCGGTTAGAGCTTCTGCCCCGAAATCGAGTTCGGGAGTCGATGGCACGACAGCGCTCAGTCCCGTCCCCAGGATCGGCAGGGCGAACGACGTAAGGTTATCCGCACTTGTGGGGCTGTTAACCGTGAGCGTCGCAGGGAGAGGAAACGGACACAGGGTGGGAGGAGCTCCTGTCGCGGACGGGGGGTTTCCTGACTGGGCAAATGGCAACCACGGGCAGCTCTGCTGGGGGGCAAATAGGATCGTAATTGAGCAGCTCTGTTGCGAAGCCAGGGAGAAAGTTGCCTGTGGTGCACTCGCACAGTTGTCCTGCTCGGTAAAATTATGGAGTCCGGTGAAGTCAGTGAAGCCACTGAAGGCGCTCGTGGGTTCCGATAGGTTTGCAATCGACAAACCGGTCAGCGTAGCGTTCGAGGGATCGGTGTTGGTGAGAGTAATCGTCTGCGTCGTCGGAGTGGATCCAAGCGCCTGGGGAGGGAAGGTGAGAAAAGCCGGGGACAACGAGATTGGCTGGGTGCAACTGGTTGAGTTTCCCACCGCCAGGCAAACATCGCCACTATCTCCAGGAGCATTTCCAACTGGGCAGACATTGGTATTGACTCCATACCCCTTTGTTCCTTTCAGAACGTATCCGCCTTGGGCTGTACTCTCGAACACAACTGGAGAGACAGTGTCCGAAGCCAAACCTGGCGAGCCGATCTGGCCGGCATTCAATCCATTACTCGCGATAATCTGCAGAAAAACCGAATTTCCGCTGATTTGGCCGTTGACGTAAGCAGTATCCAGACAAGGGTAGCCTTGGAAGGTCAACGTGCCGGTCACAGTGGCGTTGCTCGCTCCGATATTCGCTCCCTGCGTGAGGACGCCGGAAACGGGAAAATTTTGATTCGAAATGACGAGCACATCGCCCGTGACAGTGTGGAAGTAGCCCGCGGCGCTGTGAAAGATACCCTGTACGGCTCCAGTCAGCGGCTGGACGGAGGTGGCACTCCACTGCAGTCCGGTTTCCGCTCTGCCGCAGCCTTTGCCATCGGACGCATAGGTACCCATCATGGTCGACCCATCTGCGCTGAGAGTTCCGTTCAAGGTGAAAGTCTGTGTGCCGGCTACCACAGTGAGGGTTACGTTCTGACCGTTGATGGTTCCCGTGACCGGAGCCGATCCACTGTTGCAAAGTGTCGGCGGACTGCCGGTTAGTGACGGCGGCGGCGGCACCTGAATGGAGTAAACTAAGGCTCCGGTCACGGAGCCTTGGTTCTGCAGCAGAAATCCTCCCGAACAAATGGGAAGGGGCGTTCCTGAAGTTGAGGCACAAGCTGGATTTGGGCTGCCCAAGAAGGAACCATCCGACGGGCTCGCCAGCGTGAACTGCCAGTTGCCTGCAAGGGGGCCGCTGTTCTGCGACGAACTGGAGCGGCTGCTGCCACCGCACCCCGAAAGCATCAGGCCAGCCAACAACAAAACCCACAGGCTCTTCACATACCCTCCAAAAATTCTCCCAGGCACGGTTTCACGCTTTATCCTATCCGCTGCGCAAACTTGAATGTCGATTTCTCCACACATGATGTCCCAGTCCTCAGAAAGACAACTTCACGCCGAACTGCACGGTGCGAGGACGATGCGCATTAAGTGGGTGCAGAAGCGAAGCCCCGGTGACGCAGTCTGCTCCCCCCTTGGCCTGAAATCCGGCAGAATACACGGGACCGGCATAGCAACTGATGATGTTGTTTCCGCTACTGCCCGGGTTGTCGGGATCGTAGATACGAAACTCGGTGTGATTAAAAATATTGAAAACTTCAGCACGGAATTGAATCTCGCTCGTCTCGGTGAGCTTAAAGTGCCTGAGCAGCGCCACATCGAAGTTCCAGCGGTCGGGGTTATTCAAGAAGTTTCGGCCAGCATCGCCAAAGGTCAGTCCTCGCGGCGCTACAAATTGCGATGGATTAGCCAGTAGTGGGCCAAAGCTATGGGAATTGTTCGCAGGTTTGGGCAATCCATTCTGCACGTCGGGGTAGGAGGCCGCGATGCCGAGACCGCTGGAAACTCCAGCGTTGTCGCTGAGGGAAATGCCAGTGTTGCCCGCGCTGTTGATGACAGTGAACGGCGTACCCGATTGAAGCAGCGTGACTCCCGAGATCTCCCAGCCGCTGAGAATGTGGTTCATGACCGCGGAACAGCAGTCTCTGGGGGGCTCTGACGGATCTTGCGGTGGAAGTTCCTTAGCCCAGTCCCGAAGTTGACGAGCGAAATTCGGTATTTGGTACACGTAGCTAATGTTCAGCAGATGCCGTTGATCAAAATTCGAGCTGGCTCGATTTGCACGCAGGTTATAAGAGTCGACCAGAACCGGATCACTTCGATCCGAGGCGTTGTCCAGGGAGTGGCTATACGAATACGAGACTCCAGCGGTGAGCGGTCCGCGCGAGCGCCGCAGCGTTATCTGAAGGGCGTGATAGCTGGAATTGGCTATATTCTGCAAGGAGAGAACTCTTCCCAGACCCGGATAAGGACGCGGGAGCGAATTGACATTCGGGATGTGCGGCGAAGTGCATGCCGCCTGCAAATGGACATACGCGGGATTCTGCGGGGTCACCGTCGTTCCATTCTGCAGCAGGAATGGAACACTGCCATCCCCGGGGTGGCCTCCTCCTACGCTGGGAGAAACGTTGCAATCCGCCAAGGTCAGCGGTTCATTTGGACCGAAAGGATTCTCGCTTGCAGGCAACGGCGGCAACTGGTTGAGCTGGCGCTCGATGGTCAAGTGCGTTCCTTTGCTCCCTACATAAGCACCGTTGACAACAAAATCGCTGGGTAGTTCTCGCTGGATACCGAAACTCCACTGTTGAGCATAGGGCCAGACTGCCCTGGTCGGAATTCCTGTGACGTCGAGAGGATAGACCGATCCAGCAGGCGGAGCAGGATGCGATGGGCCGAGCGCACAGGCGGTGTTGGATGGATCAAAGACGGACCCATAACCGACATTGCCAATGCATGGATAATTAACAGGAAGGGGCTGCGTCATGCTCAGGACAAGAGGCGAGCTGGCCTCCAGAGAACCGGTATTGGCTTCGTTGCCCGTCCCATGCTCAAAAAAAATGCCATAGCCGCCCCGAATCGAGGTCTTGCCATCGCCCATCGGATCCCAGGCGAAACCAACCCGGGGCGCGGGGTTAAACAGATGCCCTTTCATGCAGCCTGACGGGGTGCCGTTGACGCCGCATTGAACCAGCCCCAAGTCGTTCACTATCCCGGGATCCAGGTGAAATGTAGTTGGGTCGAATGCCACTGGAGCCTTGGAGGCGTTCTTGTCAAGAAGCACGCCGCTGAATGGGTCCACTGCAAATCGTGATGGATTGAATTTTGCACTCTCCCAGTTCCATGCCGTGTGGTTTTTCTCGCGATAGGTGCCGAACAAGCTGACCCTCAAGCCCAGATTCAGCGTCAGCCGGCTGGTTACTTTCCAGTCGTCCTGGAAGTAAGGCTCAGCAATCTGGTAGCTCTGGTGATAGCGACGCTGCGCGGAATCCTGAGTAAAGCTTTGCACGTAACCTGTCGTCACGCCGTTGACCACCGACTGAATCAAGAAATCAGCGAAGGCATTTCCGGTGCTGTGGGCCAGATTGTTGAAAGTCATCAGCCCCTGCAAGTCACCAGAAGCAGCGCCGATGGCATTGTTGGTCTGATTGCGCTGCGAAAATACGACTTGCCCCCCGAACTGCAGCGTGTGCTTGCCCACTGATTTCCCCACATCATCGCGTACCGCGTATGTCGGGTTCGTATGACTCCACGGCATGTATGAGGGATCGGCCGCGAAGCCCCTGCCGCCGTATGCGGCGTTGGTGCCCAAGACTGCGATTCCGGGCATCTTGCCGCCGAGACCGTTATTGAACAAATGCCCCATTGCGCATTGCGGGATGCCGCTTGCGGGATCAAGGCTGAGCTGGGGATTGCACTGTCCGGGAACTGCGGGATCAGCGACCACAGGCTGATCCAGGGTGGGATCACGCTGGAACCGGGCGCCGCCCGGTCCGTTCTGGTCAATCAAGGAAATGTTTGAATTTACGTAACTCAGGACCAAGTCGTTCAACAACGTCGGCGAAATCGTATGGGTCAAGCGAGCGACCAAGCTCGTGCCCGGCCCAATGAAACGGTTCTGTATCGTCGGAAAGTCGGCTGCTGCGGGATTCGTGCTGCGCAGGAAGCTCCACTGCGGGGTTAGAACAGTCGTATCCCAGGCATCATGGACGTAGCGAAACGAGGCCTTGATCTTTGTGTTCACCGCCTGATCAATACGAAATAACTCCTCCCGCCAGTAGGTTGAAGGAGAAACCGCAGCGTTGTAACAGTGGTTGGGGTCGGTCGGATCGAGGTTCGCTACATTGAAGCTGCAGCCAGTGGCAGAGTTCGGCAGTGGTATCAGGTTTGAATTCAAGATCGCGAGGGCATTCTTATCTACTCCGAGGGTTGCCGGCCCCAGCGCAGGATTTTGCTGCTGCAGCAAGTTGTTGTTGTTAATCGGTTGCAGATGCTTAGGGTCTCCGCCCGCCCCCAGGGACGGACAATCCGGAAATTTCTGGCGATCAAAGCTAAGGGAGTCGGGAGTTCCCTGCAACGGGCACACGTCACTGAAATCGAAGTTCTGTGAAACCAATCCACTGGCGACCGGAGGGGTCATGTTCTTCTGGATCCCCTGCGCTGTCATGACAAGTCCGCGCTCTTTCAGCGAAGGTACGGCCTGGTTGTAGTCCGTGGGGGTTTTCTCCAGGCGGAATTCCTCGGAGAAGAAGAAAAAGGTCTCATCCCGCTTGCTGTTGTAAACCCCGGCAATGGTCAGCGGACCTCCGATGGTACCCCCGAAATCCTGCCGGCGATAGAGCGGTGCACGCGTGCCGACGTCGAAATAATTGCGCGAATTAAACGCCTCGTTGCGTACAAAGTCATAAACGTTCCCATGCAGTCTTTCGCTTCCGGATTTCGTAGTCACCTGTACTGTGCCTGATGCCGTGCGTCCGAATTGAGCTCCGTAATTGGAGGTCAGAACCTTAACTTCCTGAATGGCATCAAGGCTGGGATAAACCATGAGGGTGCTGGAGGCGCCGTTCAAGCCGGTGTTGAGTACATCGCTGCCGTCGACCTCGAACGTGTTGTACTCGACCCGCCCGCCGTTCACGCTGTATTTCACGCTGCCCACCACTCCCACCTTAGCTTCGTCCTGCCCCGTCTGGTTGCTCACGCCGGGTGCGAGTGCGATTAACTGCGTGAAATTCCGGCCGTTGAGCCCGATGTTGACTACTTCTTTTTGCGTGATCGTTCCGGAAACGGTGGAAGTCTCTACCTCCACTTTTCCCAAGCTGCTGGATTCCACATTGACTTCGGTTTTCGCGCTCGCCGGCTCCAGGGAGGCGTCCAGGGTCAACTCGAGGCCTGCAGTCAGGGCGATGTTGTCGAAGGTCTTCAGCGCAAAGTCGGGGACCAGGATCGACAAGCTATAAGTGCCGGCTTCGAGTCCGCTGAAGGAATATGCGCCCTTTTCATCGGTTTGAGTTTCCCGCTTGAATCCCGCTCCGTTACTAAGCACTACTTTTGCACTGGTAACAACTGCCTGAGTTTGGTCCGTCACCGTCCCGCTGATTGCAGCCTTGCCCTTCGCTGGCTTCTGTTGCTCCTGGCCGAGGGCAAACCACGGCAATAGAAGCGCCAACGCAAGGACATAACTGGTGCGAACAAAATTACAAAACGGAACAGATCTCACGGACACTTCTCCGGTATTCAATGCTTTTGGAAGGCTTGTAATTAAACGCGCATTCTATAGGAGGCGTCATCGATAGAATGTTAAAGAAGTGTGAAATTCTGTGACCACTCGTGCCTTAGCCCTTACCGGCAGGCGCCATCCCAGACACCAACATTCACCGACATTTCACGAACAGTTCACACTGCCGTAACAAGGAAACAGCTATGCTCGGAGCGCTGAAATTCTGTAAGGCCAACTTCGGTGGGCTACGTCGGTCCGAGCAGCAGCCCACGGGTTAGCAAATAGCGCCTCCCGACAAATCATGGCCGTGGTTTGTCCCTACAAGGCTCGAACTCCTGCATGCGGCAGAACGCCGCTTGTAATCCTAAAGCACAACCTCAGAAAAGGAGCATCTTATGACGTGTATGAAATCAACCTTCGCGGCGCTGCTGGTGGCCGCGATCGTGAGCGTCGTGCCTCAGGCACACGCTGCTACCACCGTAAGGGTGGTGCTTGCCGGTTCTTCGGCGATGTGGCAGTCTCTAGCACTGGCCGCTTACAAGAGCGGGAAGTGCGTCGCTGGTGGAACAGCTCCCTGTTTCCACTACACCGCTAAGAATTTCAACCTCGCCGACACCCGTCCGACGGTGAAGGGCGGTTCTACTGCCGTCGATACTGGTACTATCTGGATCGTTTGGGATAGCAACACCACGGCCACCAATGTTTGGGCGTACATCAAAGTTGACTCAGTCGTCGGCACCCGTTGCTACTTCGCTCAACCCCATTGCAATGTGAACGTGAGCTCTTTCCCGGCTCCTTCGAACCAGATCAGTTCCACACTCTGGGGTGACAAGTCCTCAGACTCGACGCCGCCAGCGGCTGTGAGTGCTCTATTCACCGGTGGAACCTTGAAGGTGAGTGCGGCTGCCACTGACATACGTCCGGAAGATGGGCTGTTCGCTCAATGCCGTGCGAACTCGCCGCTGGGCGGGGGCCACGACGGGCTTGCCGGTCTCGGGTACGGAGTTAACTCCTCCGGCGTTTGCCCCAGTTTTGGCGCCCCACTCGCGAACCTGGCAGGAAAAGACATCCTTAGCGGCTCCCCGGGCAGCACCGCCACCGCCCACCCCTTGGCGTTCAACATCACCGGGACTGATCCCTTCACCAACACGGCGATTCCTAAGGCGACAACGATAGCCGTTGGAGCCGCTCCGGTCGTATTCATCACCTCGCGCCTGGGCGCACTGAAAACTGTCAAGAACGCTACCGATTCAGGACTGCAGTCTGTGTTCTCGGGCACGAACTGCGACTCGAACGCGTTCGGCGCGGGGGGAACAATTCAGGCCTTCCTGCGCGAGCCTCTTTCCGGAACGATGAACACAACGGAATACAGCGTGTTCCGCTACCCCAATGTGGATGGCAAGAGCCAGGAAACTGGTGTGTCTGCTACCAACCCCCTCGCCGGCAAGCCTTGCACGTCAGGCGGGAAACGCTATCGTGGCATCGGCACTGGCGAAGTGGTGGGCCTTGTGCAAAACTCAAACACGAACTTTGGCACCGACGGCATCGCTTATGCGTTCTTCAGCTACGGGAACGTTTCAGCCATCGCCAACAACGCCAACTACGGCTACCTGCAACTGAACGGAGTCGATGGAATCTTTAAGGCGTACGCCGGCGGCGATCCTGGGCAACCTGGCAACGGTACTTTGCCTGCGGCTGCCAATCTGCCTGCGTCCTGCCTTGGGGCTTTCCCTTGCCCAGAGAGCAAAATCTGGACAGGCGGTCTCTCCTTTCCACACCTCCGCGACGGTACTTACCGGGCGTGGTCGGTTCTACGCATCGTAAGCAATGGAACAGCGCTAACCGCCGCGAAACTGCTGGTATTCGGCTCGCAGACGTTCGCCGTCAACAGCGTTCCCGACTTCGTGCCTGCGATAAAGAACGGTACTGATCCGGGACTTAAACTGCTGCGATCGCATTACGGCCCCGGGGCTGTTAACTTCGGGCCGAACGAAGCAGGCCGCGATGAGGGTGGCTGCATTGAATCGTCAGCGAGCAGCACGACGCAACTGGTTCAGGATGCTCCGAGGACTGCCTGCCAAACCTTTCACTGAGCTTGTGTAACTGCTCATATAAGTGGCGAGCGTACCTGGAAACGGGGGCTCGCCATTTTTCTTTTTCTGGGCTAGCCCAGCTGTCCGGGCGCCCACCTCAATGTGTGCCAAAAATTTCATACGTATTTAATCCTGCCGTAACAGGTAACCGCTATGCTTCAATCATTGAAACTCTAAGCGCAACTTCGGTGGGCCGCGTCAGCACGAGCAGCAGCCCACAGTTGCAACCCGCACGTCCTGACAAATCACGGCAGTGGTTTGTCCCTACAAGACCCGAACTCCTGCATACGGCAAAACGCCGCATGCCTTCCTAATTAAGTACAACCCCCAGGAAAGGAGCATCATTATGACGCGTATGAAATCAGTCTTCGCGGTGCTGCTGTTGGCCGCGATCGGGAGTGTCGTTCCTCAGGCACACGCAGCCACAAACGTAAAGGTGGTGATTTTCGGTTCTTCCGCGATGTGGCAGTCCATGGCGCTGGCCGCTTACAATGGCGGGAAATGCGTCTCTGGTGGAACAAAACCCTGTTTCCACTACACAGCTAAAAATTTCAACCTCGCCGACACCCGTCCCACAACTAAAGGCGGTTCGACCGCGGTCGATACTGGCACCATCTGGATCGTTTGGGATAGCAACACCACGGCCACCAATGTTTGGGCGTACATCAAAGTTGACTCGGTCGTCGGCACCCGCTGCTACTTCGCTCAACCTCACGTTACCTTGAGGTGATTACCGCGCAAGGTGCCGCACTTTCGGATGAAGTAACGGCGGTGAATATCCTGGGCCGGCGAATGGCCAGTACCGTGTTGCTGATCCAAGCCCTCGGCGGCGGATGGGACAGGTCGAGTCTGCCGGAGCGGCCGGAGTGCTGCGGCAAACTGGTGAGCAGCAGTGGCAATTGATGACTCGCGAATTTCGAAGTCTCTGGGTGGAATTGATGATGGCGACCACGGAAGAATGGAATACGAACCGCTCGGCAGCCGTTGGCACCCGTCCGCCCAGAAACCTATGAGGGACCATCCTCGTCGTTCAGGGTGCGGCCAACCTGCCTCATAGGCCCGGCTTTTGTTCGCATCCGGGCGCCGCCGGAGCATGCCGCGCACTCATAGTCGGCCGATGTCTCCCAAACCGGTGTTGCGTCCAGGTTGTAGCCGACGCCGCGAACGCTTTTCAGAAATGTGGGCGAGGACGAGTTTGGCTCGATCTTTCTGCGAATCCGGTGTATACATGCATCGACACTGCGCGGCGTAACAAACTGCAGGTCTCCCCAGACCGCGTCCAGGAGCTCGTTCCGGGTGAAAGCCTCTCCTTGATGACGCGCCATGTAGTGGAGGAGGCGGACTAGGGTAGTGGTAGTGATTTCTTTGCCGCCCACCGCGACTCTCAATGCGGAAGAGTTGATGAGGATGTCGCCGGCCTTGCTGGATGGCGCGTCATGGGGGGCGAGCCAGTACGGGTCCGATCACAAAGGCGATCTCTTGGGGAGCCAGCGGAACACTGACGCACTCATCGGCGCTGGAGTCAACTACGGCCCGGTATTTACTCATTTTGCTGTCGGCGAGCAGCACGGCGCGCGTCAGGGACAGTCCCGGACGCTGCCGGACCTGACGGTAGAAATCAACTCCATTTCCGTCGGGCAACGCTGTCGCAATGGCCACGCCCTACGCTGCTGCTCAGGCGACGTCGAGCGCATGCGTTGTAGCAAAAGTTTCGACCACATGGTCGGCCTGTTCCAACGCGTATTGGACAATGCTGCGGCGCTCCGCTACGCCGTCTACAACAAATACCAGTGGCGTCATGCGACTGTGGCTCCCTTGACCGTCGGGAGTTCCTGGCACTCGCTCTTGCTCTCAATCGTGCAAGAGGCGGAATGCTGGAGGGTGTGACGCTAATTGTTTTCAGGTATTTTCCCAAGCACTCGAATACTCGCAACGTTAGGGCGTCTTGACATTTAACAAGCCCAAACCTCGAAGTACTGACAGCTCAGAACGGACCGACGAAATCCGCTCTATCGCACGGCTACAGAGTACGACTGAAGTTGCTACTCCAGGTGACGAAAAGATGGAAGATAGTGAATTTGTTGTAACGGAGGCTGGTTGAAGAGGAACAAAGCTGTCACAGACAGCAACCGTATCGGACACGATCACTGTTGATTCTCCTCTTGACCAGCTGGCCCAGCGTGGATTCACCTGACCAGCATCAACTCCGACGCCATGCGGTGAGCTTCGGTTACTCGGCAGAAGAGGCTGCCAAAGGGCGCAACTTCAGCGGATACGCCTCCATCCATAATATTTATGGCTTCTGCAACGCTGCGTTGCTGGGTGCTTGCGGATCCGGCAGCGCCCGGAGCTCGGCATGCATCCAGTCCATCTCCTGGTTGTGGTTTATGGCAGCATTAAATTCTTGGGGCGTTTTGTAGATCACAACCTTGGCGCGAGCCGGAATTGCCGCGCGCAGCTTCTCCTTAGCGGTTTTGGGCGTATTAGTTTCAAATAGCGCGTCCTGCAGGCGAAATTGCTTGGCCTGAATTCTTGGCAGCCAGTCGATTGGCTCCAGCAATGCGACCTTTTTCAGGTATTCGGGTTTCACGTAGTCGGCGCGCTCGTCTTCGGGGACGAAGGGAGAGGTCGACATCCAGGTTGGCCAGTCGCCCCAAGGATTCACCGCGTCCAAGACTTTGATGCGCGGATCGACCGCCGAAGCCAGAATCCCAATTGTGGCTCCCGAGCCTTCTGCAGACATTCCCACTCGGTCCATATCGAGATCGCCACGGGTGGCAAGGTAATCGAGCACCCTCTGCACATCGTGGGCTGAAACCGCCAGACACTCCTGCAGCTCGCTGATGAACCACTCGCGCATTGGCCGGTCATGATAGCGGTGCCCAGTCAGAGCAGAGACGAAGCCCACCGCAGCAAACCCCTCCTTGGTTGCTGCCCTCTGCCATTCTTCACTTTTGAAGGGATCCGTGTCCGTCGGGTAACCATAAAGATAAATAATCACAGGAGGCTTCCTCACTCCGGCGGGCTTCACCACGTAGAGGTCCAGCGGATCGCCGAAGCGCCACTGCACCTGCAGCAGTTCCACTGCGTAACCTCGATAAACGTTGCGGTAACCGGTGAGCGGAGGCGCCGGTTGCAAGTGGCTGGTATTCAACGCTGGAGTAGTCCAGTCCTCGGTTGCGCCAGCGAAGCGAGTGTCGTGGGGATCGGCAATCGGCGGAGGCGCGGGTACAAGTTGGGCGACGCCGATCTGCGCCAGAAATAGGAATGCGAGCGCAAGAGCAAGCCTTGTAGTGAACACGGAGGACAGCAAATTCCGGCACATCGATTCTTCTCCAAGTTTGGTCTAAGTTTGCTGAACAA
>WNFC01003955.1_pt1 | contig 16130 bp, 15 predicted proteins | sample 5400541 | NCBI WGS metagenome assembly WNFC01 (sample SAMN13153342, study PRJNA577476) | soil metagenome | isolation source: 120 cm saprolite under Douglas fir tree site 2 hole 2 replicate 1 | place: USA:California | collected 2015-04-18
GTGACATAGGGTGTGTTCCCTGCTTATGTACGAGGATTTGGCCGAGAGAAGGAAGGCTCTCGAATGCTTCACTAGGTTGGAGACCAACGCAAGCCTCATGCGCCAGTGTCCCGCTGGCTTCGCGAACAGCAGCACGCTAGCTTCCGCTCCGATGTCCACCCGCACGACCTCCCCCGCGCGCGAATCGCGCGACTCTGTCGTGATCCGGTTCGCCGGCGACTCGGGCGACGGCATGCAGGTGACGGGCGGCCGTTTCACGATCGAGACGGCGCTCGCCGGCAACGACCTCACCACGTTCCCCGACTACCCGGCCGAGATCCGTGCCCCCGCAGGCACGACGTTCGGCGTCTCGGCGTTCCAGATCCACTTCGGCGCCGGGGACGTGATGACCCCCGGCGACGAGGTGGACGTGCTCGTCGCCATGAACCCTGCGGCGCTCAAGGTGGACCTCAAAGACTTGCGACTCGGCGGCACGGTGGTGGTGGACACGGGCGCCTTCAGCGAGCGGAACCTCACCAAGGCCGGCTTCCCAGCCAACCCGCTGGACGACGGATCGCTCGCGCGCTACCAGGTGCTGAAGCTTGACATCACGAAGCTCACACTCGACGCCGTGAAGAGCTTCGGGCTCCACACGCGAGAGGCGCACCGCTGCCGCAACATGTGGGCGCTCGGACTGATGCTCTGGATGTATGGACGCGAGCGGGAGGCTACGATCACCTGGCTGAAGCGAAAATTCTCCAGTCGGCCCGATATCGCGGAGGCGAACGTGGCGGCGCTGAACGCGGGCCACGCGTACGGCGAGACGGCCGAGATGTCGGAGTACGGCGTCGGTTATACGGTGCGCCGGGCTCCCGTTACCCCGGGTGTTTATCGCACGGTGAGCGGGACCGAAGCGATCGCCTGGGGGTTGCTCGCGGGGATGCGCGGAGCGGGCCTCGAGCGGATGCTGTTTGCGGGCTACCCCATCACACCGGCCTCCCTGCTGCTGCACACCCTGGCAAACCTCTCACGGTATGGCGTGACAACCTTCCAGGCCGAGGACGAGATCGCGGCCATCGGCGCTGCCATCGGCGCGGCGTACGCCGGCGCGCTCGGCGTGACCTCGACCTCCGGGCCCGGCATGGCGCTCAAGACCGAGATGCTCGGTCTCGCGATCGCGACCGAGCTCCCTCTCATCGTCGTGAACTCCCAGCGCGCCGGCCCGTCGACCGGGATGCCCACGAAGGCGGAGCAGTCGGACCTGTTCCAGGCGGTCCACGGGCGGAACGCGGACGCGCCGCTCGCAGTCCTCGCCGCCGCGACGGTAACCGACTGCTTCGAGGTCGCGATCGAGGCGGTCCGGCTCGCGACCAAGTACATGACGCCCGTGGTCTTGCTCTCCGACGCCTTTCTCGCGCACGCCGCTGAACCGTGGCTCATCCCCAATCCGCGCGAGCTGCCGCGCTTCCCAGTGCGATTCCGGACCGAAGCTGCGGGGTTCCATCCGTTCCTTCGCGACCCGACGACGCTTGCGCGGCCCTGGGCGCCGCCGGGGACGCCGGGGCTCGAGCACCGGATCGGCGGCCTCGAGAAGGACTACGACACGGGCCACATCTCCTACGACCCCGAGAACCACGCCCGCATGACCCAAACGCGGGCGGCGAAGATCGCCGGCATCGCGAACGATATTCCGTTGCAGTCCGTGGCGCTGGGCGCGGACCATGGCGCACTCGCCGTCGTGGGTTGGGGTTCGACCTACGGCGCCATCCACCAGGCCGTGCGGCGGGTCCGGCAGGACGGCGTCGACGTGTCGCACATCCACCTTCGCTACTTGAACCCCTTCCCGCGCAATCTGGGCGATCTGCTCAAGCGGTTCGATCGGGTCCTCGTGCCAGAGCTGAATGCCGGCCAGCTGGTGCAGCTGCTCCGCGCGGCGTACCTCGTGCCGGCCGAATCGGTCTCGAAGGTAGAGGGAAAGCCGTTCAAAGTGGCGGAGATCGTGCAGGCGATCCGGGGAGGGCGGGCTCCATGACGGTCACGACCATCACCGACGCTGAGCTCCAGCCCAAGGACTATGCCTCCGACCAGGAGGTCCGGTGGTGCCCCGGCTGCGGCGACTATGCCATCCTCAAGGCAGTGCACAAGGCGCTCGCGGAGCTGGGCGCCCGTCGGGAGCGCACGGTGTTCGTTTCCGGCATCGGGTGCGCGGCGCGGTTCCCGTACTACATGTCCACCTACGGCTTCCACACGATCCACGGACGCGCGCCGGCGATCGCGACTGGCATCAAGCTCGCCAACCCGGAGCTCGACGTGTGGGTGATGACGGGAGACGGCGACGGGCTGTCGATCGGCGGCAACCACATGCTCCACGTGCTGCGGCGCAACGTGGATCTCCAAATCGTCCTGTTCAACAACGAGATCTACGGCCTCACCAAGGGCCAGTATTCGCCCACATCGCACCGCGGTACAACGTCCCCGTCGACGCCCCGCGGGTCGGTCGACTACCCGGTGTCGGCGTGTGCATTTGCGCTCGGCGCCGGGGCGCGGTTCGTGGCGCGCTCGGTGGATACGCTGCAGCCGCACCTGGTTGGCGTGCTGCGGCGTGCCCATGCGCACCGCGGCGCGTCCTTCGTCGAGGTGTTCCAGAACTGCGTGGTCTTCAACGACGGGGTGTTCGACGCCTTCACCGCGAAGGAAGGCGCACCGAATACCCAGCTGGACGTGGAGCACGGGAAGCCGCTGATCTTTGGCGCCGAGAAGAACCGGGGGCTGCGCTTGAAGCCGGGAACGCTAGCGCTCGAGGTCGTGACCGTCGGTGAAGCCGGGGTGACGCCGGGTGACGTCCTGGTGCACGACGAGACGAACCGTGCGTTAGCCACGCTCCTGGTCGCGCTCGAGCCACCTGCGTTCCCGGTGGCGCTGGGCGTGCTCTACTGCAATCCAGCCCCGTCCTTTGAGGCCGAGGTACACGCGCAGAGCGACGCTGCTGCCGCGGCCCGACGTGGCCAGGCAGGTCCGGACCTGGCGGAACTGCTCCGGAGCGAGGAAGGGACCTGGACGGTGAGCTGAGCTGATGCTGGCATGCGCGATGACGCTCAGTGTTGCACTTCAACGTTGATACCAGGCGGCCTCATCGGACACCCGATGGTAGTAGGCGCCCCGCACAAGCACCGCGACCGATGACTGCGCTTGCTGCAGCAGGTCGGGGGGAATCCGGGACACGGACGCTTGATGCGCTGCCACACGGTCCCACAGCTCGATGAGTGCCCCACGAGGCGGATCGTCGTGCTGGACGAGCCACTCGCTCGAACGGCAGCCCGGAGCGTCAAGGATACGGGCAATGACCGAACGAAGAGAGTCGCAGAGCGCCGCCATGAGCATCTACCGGGATAAGGAGGCTGCCTCGCGGCGTGCGCCTGAACGCTGCGGCGCGCCTGCAGAACGATTCATCTCACAATCGCCGCGAAGGACCAGGACCACGAGCGCGGCAAGTTACGCAAGAATCGCACGACGAGCCTCCAGTCGAATCAGGAGGGCGAAGGGCACGCGGGAAAAATCGCCGCACTAGCGCGCACCATCAACGGCCAGCGAGCGGGGCTTCGACGGTAACAGAAACCGAACGGTCGTATCCTGTTGGCTTGACGTGCTAGCGAAAAGCATTCAATCGTCGCGGGCGCTCGGCGGTGCTGCTGGTTCGACCCACCCACCGAATCGCTCACGACGCGGGCGCGCCACTCCGCCAGGAAGAGTGTTTGCGTCCGGCGCTGGGTGCAACCTATTCTTAATCCCGACTCGACCGCAGGACCCGCTATGACTGGCTTCGCCGTGACCGCGCGCCGCGACGCGTGGTGGCTGCAACCGCTCGTCGTGTTCCTCGTGCTCGGCACGTTCATCGCCTACGCCACGTGGGCCGCGTTTCAGGGCACGCACTACCACTTCGGGCCGTATCTGTCGCCGTTCTACTCCCCCGAGGTCTTCGGCGAATCGGCGCGGAGCTGGTTCGGCCCGGAGCCTGGGTGGTGGCCGCCGTGGCTGCCCTGGTCTCCCGCCTTCATTATCCTCTGGGCGCCGGGTGGTTTCCGACTCACCTGCTATTACTACCGGGGCGCTTACTACAAGGCGTTCTGGGCGGACCCGCCAGCCTGCGCCGTCGGCGAGCCCCGGACGCATTACCGCGGCGAACACTCGTTCCCCCTGGTCCTGCAGAACGTGCATCGCTACTTCCTGTACGTCGCTTTGGTTTTCCTCTGTTTCCTCTCCTACGATGTGTGGCGTGCCCTCTGGTTCACCGACCCCGCCACACACTCGGTCTCGATCGGCGTCGGCCTGGGCACGCTCGTCCTCGCTACGAACGTCGTCCTGCTGGGCGGCTACACACTGGGCTGTCACTCCCTGCGTCATCTCGTGGGCGGAGCGCTCGACCAGCTCGCAGGGCGGCCGGTGCGGCGTGCCGCGTACGGATGCGTCTCGTGCCTCAACCGCCGCCACATGCTGTGGGCCTGGATGAGCCTGTGCTGGGTCGCGTTCTCTGATCTCTACGTCCGGCTGTGCGCGATGGGTGTGTGGACGGACTGGAGGATTCTCTGAAGCCGGCGTATGAGACCCAGGAGCACGACGTGCTGGTGATTGGAGCAGGAGGCGCAGGGCTCCGGGCCGCGATCGCGGCCTCTGCAGCGGGGGTCAGGGTTGGGGTGGTGTGCAAGTCGCTGCTCGGGAAGGCGCACACGGTGATGGCGGAGGGGGGGATCGCCGCGGCTCTGGGGAACGTGGACGACCGCGACAGCTGGCGCGTGCATTTCGCCGACACGATGCGCGGAGGACAGTACCTCAACAACTGGCGCATGGCGGAGATTCACGCAAAGGAGGCGCCCCCGCGGGTGCGCGAGCTCGAAGCCTGGGGCGCGCTCTTCGACCGCACGCCGGACGGCCGTATCCTGCAGCGAAATTTTGGCGGGCACGCCTATCCGCGGCTCGCCCACGTAGGGGACCGCACCGGGCTTGAGATGATCCGCACGCTGCAGGACCACGGGGTTCACCGCGGGATCGACTTCCATATGGAGTGTACCGTGATCCGCCTGCTCAAAGACGGAGACCGCGTGGTGGGCGCGCTTGCGTACGAGCGTGAGCGCGGGCGGATGAAGCTGTTCCACGCGGGGGCGGTGATCCTGGGCACGGGCGGCGTGGGCCGGGCGTACCGCATCACGAGCAACAGCTGGGAATACACGGGCGACGGGCATGCGCTGGCGTACGCGGCGGGTGCGGATCTCATCGACATGGAGTTCGTGCAGTTTCACCCCACCGGCATGGTCTGGCCTCCGGGCGTGCAGGGGATCTTGGTCACCGAGGGGGTGCGCGGCGAAGGCGGGGTCCTGCGCAACAAGGAAGGCCGCCGCTTCATGTTCGACGACATCCCGCCTCTGTACCGGAGCCATACGGCGGACAACGAAGAGGAAGGGTGGCGCTACACCCAGGGTGACCGGAACGCACGGCGCCCCCCCGAGCTCTTGACGCGCGACCACGTGGCCCGCTGCATCGTGCGCGAGACCAAGGAAGGACGGGGCAGCCCGCACGGCGGCGTGTACCTCGACATCGCGTGGATCCGCGCCAAGATCCCGAACGCGGCGGAGCACATCAAGCGCAAGCTGCCGAGCATGTATCACCAGTTCAAAGAGCTCGCCGGCATCGACATCACCGAGGTGCCGATGGAGGTGGGACCCACCACGCACTACATGATGGGCGGCGTGCGGGTTGAGGCCGAGGCGCAAATGTCGACCGTGCCGGGGCTGTTCGCCGTGGGCGAGTGCGCGGCCGGGCTGCACGGGGCGAACCGGCTCGGCGGGAACTCGCTCTCCGACCTGCTCGTCTTCGGCAAGCGCGCCGGCGAGGCCGCGGCGCGGTTTGCGGTGCAACGGAGCGCCGGGCGCATCGACGCTGCTGCGGTGGAGGCGGCCGCGCGCGAGGCGCTCGCGCCCTTCGATCGGGCTGCCGTGGGCAAGGGGGAGGGGCCGTTCCAGTTGCAAACGGAACTGCAACACGCTATGCAGGACCTGGTCGGCATCGTGCGGCGGGAGGACGAGATGCGGCGGGCGCTCGAGAAGATCGCGGAGCTCAAGCGCCGGGCAGCGCGGGTCGCCGTCTCCGGCAATCGGGAGTACAACCCGGGCTGGCACACCGCGCTGGATCTCTCCTGCCTGCTCATCGTGTCCGAGGCGATTACGCGCGCCGCACTCGATCGCCGAGAGAGCCGGGGCGCTCACTTCCGTGACGACTACCCGCAAAAGGACACGGCGGCGGGCCGGGTCCTCACCGTCGTCCGACGCGGCGCCGACGGCGCGATGCAGGTCACGCGCGAACCCGTGTCGCAGCCGCCGGACGAGCTCCGGGCGATCATCGAGGAATTCAAATGAGTCGGACGGCGACGTTCCGCATCTGGCGTGGCGACGCTGGCGGAGGCGCGTTCGAGGCCTACGCGACGCCGGTGACGGAGGGCATGGTGGTGCTCGATGCCGTGCACCAGATCCAGGCCGCTCAGGTGAACGACCTCGCCGTTCGGTGGAACTGCAAGGCCGGTCGCTGCGGCTCCTGCTCGGCCGAGGTGAACGGCACGCCGGCGCTGATGTGCATGACACGCCTCGCCGACCTGCCACTCGAACGGCCGGTGACGATCGAGCCCCTCAAGGCGTTTCCGGTGGTGAAGGACCTGGTGACCGACGTGTCGTGGAACTACGAAGTGAAGAAGCGGATCAAGCCTTTCCGGCCTCGGCCGCCCGACGCGCCTGACGGATCCTGGCGGATGGCGCAGGAAGACGTCGACCGCGTGATGGAGTTCCGCAAGTGCATCGAGTGCTTCCTGTGCCAGGACGTGTGCCACGTGTTGCGCAATCACCGGAAGCACGCCGAGTTCATCGGGCCACGGTTTCTCGTGCACGCAGCGGCGCTCGAGATGCATCCCCTCGACGTAGAGGATCGGACGGACGACCTGCGGCGGGTGCACGGGATCGGGTTCTGCAACATCACCAAGTGCTGCACCGCGGTTTGCCCCGAGCAGATTACCATTACCGACAACGCCATCATCCCTCTCAAGGAGCGCGTAGTAGATCGGGCATACGACCCCTTGCGGGCGCTGGTGCGATTGGTGAGGGGGAGGCAGTAAACACCGGGGAAGAGCGGTGTGGGCGGCGGACGGCGATCGACGGCGGAGGATAAACGATGTTCGAACTCAAGCGGTTATCCAGGGACGGTGTCGCGGCGGCTCTGAAGAAGGCGGAGCGCTATCGCCTGCTCAACGAACCGTGGTACGCCGAGAGCATTTGCCGAGACGTGTTGGAAGCGGAGCCCGATCATGCGGAGGCCCTGGTGACGCTGCTCCTCGCTCTCACCGATCAATTCGCGGTCGCGGGCAGCGAGACGCTCACTGCAGCCCGGGCGGTCCTGCCCCGGCTGGCGGGCGCGTACGAGCGGGCGTACTACGCGGGGATCATCTGCGAGCGCTGGGCGACGCGCGTGCTCGACTCCCGAGCGCTCGGGAGCGGACCGGTGATCTATCATTGGTTGCGCGAGGCGATGGCGTGGTATGAGCAGGCCGAGCCGTTGCGCTCGCCGGGGGACGACGACGCGATCTTGCGGTGGAATACGTGCGCTCGGCTGATCCATCGGCACGCCCACGTCCGGCCGCCAGAAGAGGAGCGTGTAGAGATCCAGCTCGAGTAGCCGAGGCTGAGCGCGGGCTCACGGCCCGAGCCCTGTTCCCTTTGCTTCGGCATCCCGACGTTCCCAGCGCCAGCGGATCCGCCACTGGTCGTCGATGCAACGCGGCGTTGCCCGGTCGATTCCCCACTAGCTTCTCGAGGCGGTCGCGCGCGGCCCGTTCTCCGTCGAACGTGGCGAGTGACTGGACGCCTCACCTGCTCCACGGCGGCGTCACATGGTTCACGCGGGCATAGGCAATCAGCTGCCCCAAGTGTTCGTGGAGATCGGCCGTCATGGCGAACGACGTCTCGACGATCGTGCGATTGGCGCCAAACAGCTGGTGCGTGCCGACGAGGGCCGAGGGGTCGAGCGCGGCAAGGGTCCGCTTGGCGTACTCGAACCCGTTCGTCAAGTGCGTGAGCGCCTCCGGTTTCGTCGACATCGTCTCGAACGTCTGGAGCGCTTCGCGGTTCGCCACGACCACGGGTGATGGCTTTGCTCCGTACGCCAGCGGCGCGTACAGATAAAACTCGCTGGCCACGTGCATGAATGCTTCGCCCACAGATCGGACACCAGGCGCTGGTCGCCATGCGTACGTCTCTGCCGGGAAGGCAGTAGCGAGCGCAAGAAACTTTCGCTGCAGCGTGTCCAGGTCGGCCATGAATTGCTTTCGTACTTCAGCCGCGGCAGCTCGATCGGGCGCATCCTGAGCAGCGACCGTACGGGCACCCGTCGCCAAGGCGAGCATGCCAGCCAGCGCCCAGCAGAGAGAGGCAGTCGCAGACCCGGTCCATCGTGTCCCCTTCATTGGCTTTCCCTTTTCCCCGTGTCGACGGTCACGAGAGATCGTGTGGTGAGTCCGACGGTGGGCCATCACGGGCGGAACGTGCGCCCAACCGTACGCGTGCCCGCCTAGGGGGACTTGGACGACCGCACCGGCCGCTGGGTCAGGTCAGCCCCAGACGCTTCTCGATGTGCGCCTTGACGGACGGGGTGATGATGCCACGCTCGAGGGCCTTCGCCAGCGCCCCGGTCACGGCAGGTCGGTCCGCGTCAAGCTTGAGTTGTCGCAACTCCCGAATGGTGCGGGCGAGCCGCTGATCGTACTCGCTGGGCCGCAGATTTCCCGCGTCCTTCTCCTGCTTGAGTTTTTCTAGCTCTTGCACAAAGCGATCGAGCGTCAGCGGGGCCATGCGGTGCGCCTCCTTGGTCCGTTGCGGCGTTCGCGTGAAGGTAGGACCCTTGGCCGTCTCGGCTCATCGCGTGAGCGGGGGAGCCACGCGATCACGTCGGCTACAAGCGACGCCTGGGATGGATCATTCCTGCTCTCCCAATCAACACCCATTCCGACCGCTTCGGCAAGCTGAGTGGCGGACCCTTCCGCCACGCTCTAAGTTCCCGCGTGGGCCGGCACCCGCTACGACGCCTGAGTCGTCGTGCCTCTATCACCCTCGCGGTGATATGGGTGGCCTCCGGTACGGCCGCCGACGCGGCGAGCCAAATCGCGGCGCCGGCGCAGAAGGCCCCGGAGACTGCGCCGCGCACCCCTCGCCTCTTCGAGGCGACCGAGCCCCTGCGGGTTACGCTGACGGCAGATTTCGGAGCGATCGCCAAGGACCGAGGCACCACGAAGCAAGACCACGTTGGCGTACTGGCATACGCCGGCCCCGGCAATGACACGGCGGCGATGGAGGTCCGGCTGCGCACGCGCGGCCACTATCGGCTCCGCATCTGCCAATACCCGCCTCTCAAAGTCGTATTCGACCGGGCGCAAACGGCGCACACCATCTTTGCGCACCAGGGCGGGAGTCTCAAGCTCGTGGTGCAGTGCCGCAGCAGTCGCTCGTATGCCAACTACCTGCTCGAAGAGCACCTAATCTACAGCGTGTACAACCTGCTAACCGAGCGGAGCTTTCGGGCACGGTTAGCGGTGGTCACCTACGTTGATCCCCGGGAGAAGCACGCGCCGGAGACGCGGTACGGCTTCTTTCTCGAGGACGACGACCGGATGGCCGCGCGCAACGGCGCCAGCGTATTCAAGGAGAAGGGGGTGTATCAGGCCGACACGGACTTCGGGCAGATGACCCTGCTCGCGGTGTTCCAGTACATGATTGGCAACACCGACTGGTCGGTTGCCGGACTACACAACATCGTCCCGATCCGGGATTCGACGAGCACCATTTTTCCCGTTCCGTACGACTTCGACTGGTCGGGCGTGATCTGGCCGCCGTATGCCCATCCCGATCCCCGTCTTGGGATTGCCACCGTCCGGCAGCGCATTTTTCGGGGCGCGTGCCGTACGCCGGCCGACCTGGCGCCCGTGTTCGCCCGTTTCACCGCGCTCAAGGATTCGATCTACGGGCTGTACCGAGCACAGCCGGGTCTGGAGCCGGATCGGGTCAAGCAGGCGCTCGAGTACTACGATGAGTTCTACAAGACCACTAACGACCCGGGAAGGGTTGACCGCGAGTTCATTCGCTCGTGTGCCCGGAACTGATCAGGCCGCCGCCATGTACATCGAACCCGTCACCCGGTCGCTCCTTCGCCTGCTGGCGTACTACGTCGCGCTCGTCCTAGTCGCGCTCGTGTTGGGGCGGTACTCGCCCGCCGTCCGCGATGCTATCGCCTTGGCGACGCCTTTCGGGGACACGGCGCGTCAGCTGCCGAGAGGTTTGGAGGGAGGCGGCGAGGCGGGGGAAGCGGGCGCGGTGCCGACACCTGGACGGGCGGTGCCGGCCGTGGCCACTGCCCTGGCCATGGCGGGCGCGCTTGCCCTCGTGATCCCCGTCGCGTGGGTCTATATGCTCACCAAGCGACACCAGGGCTGGGACCCGTCGGTCGTGCAGACCGTGATCCTACTGCCGATTGCCGTGGCGGGGATCGTCGTACTGGTGGGGAACAGCCTCGCCCGCGCCTTCAGCCTTGCGGGGCTCGCTGCGGCGGTACGCTTCCGGAATTCGCTCAAGGACACGAAGGATGCGGTCTACGTCTTCCTGGCAATGGCCGTTGGGCTGGCGGCTGGGGTCCAAGCGTTGGCCCTCGGCTTCGTGGTTTCGGTGATCTTCAACGGCGCGGTGGTCGCGCTCTGGATCTTCAATGTGGGCGACATCTACGCCGGCGAGCCGCGGCCGTCCTTCACGCGGGAGTTCCGCATCGCGGATGCGGAGCGACTCGACGGGGTTCTCCTTGTGAATGCCGCAGGCGGGGCTCAGGCGGGTGTCGAAGCGACGCTATCCGAGCAGACGAGGACCTGGAAGCTCCTCAAGCGCGCGCCCGGCGAGGGCGACCGCGCATCGTTGACCTACGTCGTACGACTCAAGAAGAAGACGACGCCCGCCGCCCTCGTGAATGCCGTCTCGGGGCTTGGCGTGACCGCCGAATTCCAGGCGCTCCCGGCCTAAACGAGCGGCGCGTTCGCTGGCCGATGCGTACCGGCCCTCCCCGGACGATGGGCCCCTACAGGCGCGACGACCGACCTGTCGCGTCTGCGGCAGGCGCAATTCACCCGCGACTCGCTGGATTCCGTGCCCGGCACGCGAGCTGCACTCACGGCCTCGTTGCTCGAGTAGGCCGCGGATAGTTCAGGATCTCGATGTGCTGGACCTTCACCGGTTCCTGTGGCTGACTGTTGCTCCCGTCGCACTGCCGGCCACCGGAGCAAGGCCCCTGGGCAATCTTGTTCGCCGTCCGTTGACTGGGGGCGTCACATTGGCCGAAAATCGTGTAGTGCCCGTTCAAGAACGGAGTCGGCACGACCGTGACGAAAAACTGCGACGCATTGGTGTTGGGGCCGCGATTGGCCATGGCGAGACGTCCAGGCTTGTCGAACAGCACGCCGGGGGCGATTTCGTCCTCGAACGTGAAACCCACGTCCCCGGAGCCGGACCCCAGAGGATCACCGGTCTGGACCATGAAACCTGGAATCACCCGGTGAAAAATGACTCCGTCATAGAGTGGGTGCTGATGTTCTGGTTGCTGCGTCCGGGGGTTCGTCCAGTCTTTCGTGCCGGTTGCCAGGCCGACGAAGTTGGCAACGGTCTTCGGGGCCTTGTCGGGGAACAGCTGGCACTTCATGTCGCCGGCGGTGGTGTGGATCACTGCTGTCGGCGCTGCAGTCCGGGCCGTCGGCCGTACCAGACGTGGAGTGGAGCCCGTGCTTTGCGAGCCACGACTCGGGATTGGGGTTTGACCGAGCGCCGCGCTGAGGCTGATGCAGCCGATCACGGGAACCAGGGCCGCATGTCGTCGCATTCATACCTCCGGGTAACGGTGAGACGCGCCGCCTGATAGCTGAGGGCAACCAACCCACGACCCTTAGGTCGATCAGAACCCTATAGGTGATGCGAGCCTTCGGGCGAGCTGGGCCGAACGCTCACGGGGTCTCCGCGGGCTCGAGATAGTCGTGCGCCGCGACGATGCGCCACCGCCCGCGCTCCCGCATCCATGTGTCGGTGAACCGGTAGCGACGCTCGAACCGCCCTTCCGACCCGCGACCACGCACGATCAGCCAGCCGGTGACGGCCGCCGTCGCGCCAAAGCAATGGACGTCCAGGTCCTCGTTGGCCGCCGCCTCCACGGTGTCAGGGCCCGCGACGACGTCGTGCAGCACGGCTTCCCGGCTCATCGTGCGATCGTCCTCGGTATAGATGAATCCGTCCGCGAGAAGCCTTCGAAACGTCGCCCCATCACGGTGCACGAGGGCCGTCGCCCAGTTGTCCTCCAAGCGGAGGAGCGTGCGGGCATCGGCATCTTGTCGCGTGCAACCACGCAGCGTCGCCTCGCTCTGGGCAAGTGGCGTGGTGAGAACGGGGGGGCGGGCAGCAAGATGTCCCGCAGCGAGGCCAGCCGGTACTAGGATGGTGATCAGACGCCGACGCATACGCTCCTTCCTCGATTCTTGAGTGCGGCACGGCTCTACCCGGCCTTGGGGCGATGCTACGAGCGTGCCCGGTTAGGCAGTCACCCGCGCCGCGCCGCCCGAAATGCGTCTGCATACCATGTCGACGCCTCGCGCGGAAACCATGCGCGAATCAGAGCCGGTCGTGCCGGCTAAAATGACTAGGACCGCGCACCACCCCGCAAGGTGGTGGACGTGTCCCAGCCGGGCGCCCCAGATCCGGTCCCGTTTGAAATAGTGCGAGGTGCCGCGCTAGAGCGGGTCCGACGAGCTCCTGTTGGCAGTTCCGCAACACTCGATCGAGGCTGCCCTGAGCGGTATCGACTCCTGCATCGTCGCGACGGACGCGGGCGCAGGCATCACGCCGGAACGCGATGAGGTGGGGTCATGGCAACACCCCACCTCTGGTTTTCAGGGCGTCCGGGTCCCGACTAGGGGTGGTGGGTCTCTCCCGATTCCTTGTGATCGTCAATGCCGTCGCGATCGTCGTCCTCGAACGTGCGGAAGGACCGCTGCACGTTGTGATCGATGGCGTGGGCATTCGCCGGGTCTGTCGGGTCGATTACCGCTCCGGTCTCATCCTTGAACCAGCTCGCCACATCCACGGAGACCGTGAGATTGGACGTGCCGGCAGCGACGGTGATGGCCGGTTGAAACGCCGCCTCGATTTCGGCATCGGCTTCGGAGGTGAAGGTGAAGGCATGCGTCTGACTCTTAGCGTCGGTGAACACGCCCGTCACCTTCACACTGATCCCCTTCCAGTCGGGGTGAGCGACCAAGAAGGCGCTCACTCCCGGCTCGTCCTCATCCGGCGTGACCGCATCGAGCTTCGCGCGCAGCGCCGTGTAGCTGCCCGGCGCTACGGCGCCATCCAGAACGACCTTGGTCGTCCCGTCGACCGGAAGGTCGACGAGCGCTGGACCGGCCTGAAGCTCATCACAGTCGTCCTTCTCGCCCGCCGTCGCGCAGCTGCCGCTCGGCGACAGTTCGAGCCTCGAGAGCACGACCTGCGCCTGGTTAATCGTGAGCGAGTTGGCACCGGTGCCGATCTGAATGCTGGCGCTCGCTGAGGCGGTCGGGAGAGACGAGGTAGACGGGGATCGAGTGGTTATCGAGAGGCTGATCGGCTGCGACGCTTTGGGTGCGGTCCCGGTGCACCCGACGAGGAGCAACGCCGCTGGTGCAAGGGACACCAAGCGGCGTCGGGAATTGGGGTGAGTCATAGGGCACCTCGAAAGTGGGAATGATGAGCTGGGGCGTCGGATGCCAAGAGCGAACGCCCGCGGGCAGCCCGACGGCTCCGACTGATCAACTGCTACCCCACGGTGTCGCGCTGGAGCCATGCCGCGCGGTGTGAGCTTGATCACGCTCGCAACGGTCAGGCGCCGGCCGGCCGCAAGCTGCCGCGTTCGAGCAGTCCCGCCCACGCTGGGGGGAGGCGACAGAGCGCGACTCGGGTGGGGACGGGGCCGGCGTCTGTGGTGCACGGAGAACCAGGAGACAGAACGAGCGCGAGGCGTGTGAGAAGCGGGAGGCGCGGCGAGCAGCCTATCACACCTGGACCTGGTTGCGTCCCCCCTCCTTCGCGCGGTACAGGGCCCGGTCGGCCGCCTTGACCACCTGGTCCGACTTGGAGTGGCGCTCGGTCTTCTCCGCTACGCCGATGCTGATCGTCACCGGCACGCGCTGGCCGGGCCCCTTCTCGGTCAGCACTTTCTCCCTCTTCTTCTTCGAGCGGAACCGCGCACGCAGGATGAAGCGCGTGTCTTCCACAAGGCTGCGCAGCGCGTCCAGGTCGGGTAGACATTCCTCCGCTCCACGGCCGGCGAAGATCACCGCGAACTCCTCGCCCCCGTAACGAAACGCCTTTCCGCCACCCCCCACCAGCGCGAGCTTCGCCGCGATCATCCGCAAGACCTGATCGCCCACGTCGTGCCCGTGGCGGTCGTTGATTCGCTTGAAGTGATCCACGTCGATCATCGCCACGCTGTAGCGGCCGCCCAGTCGCAGGAGTGCCTCGTTCAGAGCGCGGCGCGCGGGGAGGCTGGTGAGGCTGTCCTGGTACGCCATGTGGTAGGAAGCTTCCACCACGGCGACGATGAGGATGAGCGCGGAGGTACCGAGATAGAACGTCGCGAATCCAAGGCCGCTAGGTCGCACGGCGGACAGGCCTAGGAACGCGGGGACCAAGGCCCACGCGAACGAGCGCCCGGCTTGCGTCGGTCCCAGGAGCTGGCCGGCCGCCAGAAGCCCGGCGGCGACGAAGAAGGCGAGCAACGCGGGGTCCGCCAGCGACGTCCACGCGAACAGCCAGCGCGGCAAGAGCGTAGTGTGTAGCAGTGCCACCGTCGGCACACGTGCTTCGCGGTCGAGGATCGTTACCAGCGCGACCTGTCCCAGAATGGCCGCCAAGCGGACCAGCCCGGGTGGTGTCAGGAAACCGCGTTCCGCGGTGAGGGCGAGGGCCGCGAGGTTCAGCGGCAGGAGGACGCCAATGGCCTGGAACACGACATGGTCCCGCTCGAGTCCGTGCCCGGCGGCCACCTGCAGCAGCGTGCGGTCGGCGAGGGTCAGCACCAGCAGAGCGAACAACAGCCGGCTGCGGTGGAAGCGCCAGCCCAAGAGCACGCCGGCACCGAAGACGGCGTAGGGATAGAACGGCGCGATCGGGGCGAGCGCGGTTTGCAGCCATTGCGTGTGCGTGTAGAGCAGCGCCGCGAGGAGGATCGGCGCCTCTGGCAGACCGTACGAAACGATCTTCCAGAGCGCAGCGTACGTGGCGTCCGTCTGCAGTGGCGCGGCTCGCGGCACGGTGCCGTGACTCCTCGAGGGTGTAGGCGGTCGCCGCACGTCGCGAAACGGCGGCGGGCACTGAAGGGTACGCCGAACCGGCTCGCGGTCAACCGTCGGGTTGCGTGCGGCGCAGGCGGTTGGTGATATTTTCCCCGCCGCGGCGGTATCGTCTAGGGGACTAGGACGGAGCCCTCTCAAGGCTCAAACACGGGTTCGAATCCCGTTACCGCTATTCCCGACCGGAGCCGCCCCCATCGTCTAACGGTTAGGACACCACTCTTTCAAGGTGGGAACAGGGGTTCGATTCCCCTTGGGGGCAGGGAAGGGCACAGTGTAGGGCCGATAGCTCAATTGGCAGAGCAACTGACTCTTAACGAGCTCGGTGGGTGTCCGCCGAGTTCCGCGCAAGTCCGCCGTGATCCCGCAACGTCCGTTTCCGACGACACTTCCGTCCGCGTCGTGTCCGCCCACGTCCTTAGGTGTCCGCGCGCGCTCCACTGAAACTGCCCGCATTTTTGCCCGCTATGATTGCCCTTAAATAGAGCCGGGACTTGACGGCGGCCGCCACTTCTCGTCAGAGCTCAAGACTGTGGCTCCGAGCCGACCGGCGGGTGGGCCGCACGTGAGCCCTCGCATTCAACGGCCCTTGCAAATGGTGGCACTTCCCGAGGAGCGTCGTGACTCTCCTGACCAGCGCCAGCGGCACTGATGCGGCACGAGGCCGCTGCGGTGCCTGAAACTAGCGCGCACCTCGGCTTCGTAGGAAGACACC
>WNFC01006362.1_pt1 | contig 16129 bp, 18 predicted proteins | sample 5400541 | NCBI WGS metagenome assembly WNFC01 (sample SAMN13153342, study PRJNA577476) | soil metagenome | isolation source: 120 cm saprolite under Douglas fir tree site 2 hole 2 replicate 1 | place: USA:California | collected 2015-04-18
GTCACGTGGTCGAGCTCGAGCAGCGGGCCCGTCATATTCTCCCCGCTCGCTTGCGGGGCGTTTTTAGGCGCCGCCTTGCCTCGTCGCTCGGTCGCAAGCTCCCTCGCTCCTCAGTCCAGGCGGCACCGCGCCCCTCCAGCTCACTCAGTGCTCGCCCGCTCGCCTTCGGGGCGCTCTTGAGGCGCCGCCTTCCTTCGTCGCTCGGTCGCAAGCTCCCTCGCTCCTCAGTCCAGGCGGCACCGCGCCCCTCCAGCTCACTCAGTGCTCGCCGGAAAACCACCGGCTCGCTCATACGGTCACGGGTTAGTCGGCTTCAGGTCGGCGGTGATCTTCGCCTGCGGCTGCAGCGTGTTGTCGACGACCTGCATCTCCAGCGGATACTTGGTCCCCTTCTGCCACTGCACGCCGACCGGCGGGGTGATCGCCACGCCCGGCGCCGGGCCGCCGGAGGCGAAGTTCAGCGGCCCGGCGAGCGCCTGGATGTTCACCTTGTGGATGGCGTCGGCGACCTCGGTCTTGTCGTGCGGGTCGCTCACCGAGGTGAGGGCCGCGTGGGCGGCCTCGAAGAGGCTGTAGTTGCTGATGTTGGAGTTCCACTGCCCGTTGGTAGTTGCCTCGAAGTCGCTGGCCATCTGCTGGCAGGTCTCCCCGGTGAACGAGGACGTCCACGGCAGCGACGGCGCCCACCAGGCGTCGGTGGCCACGTTGTTCACCAGGCTCCCGAGCGCGTAGGCGTCGGTCGGGAACAGCAGCACCTTGGCCACGGTCGCCAGCTTCGGCTTGAAGCCCTGCTGCACCGACTGCTTCCACATGGTGGCGAAGTCGGGCGGCAGCGGCACGTTGGTGAAGAAGTCGGCGTTGGCCGACTTGAACGCGGAGATCATCGAGGAGTAGTTCGTGGTCCCGTCGGGGTAGGGCGAGGACATCTCGAACGTGTAGCCTGCCGCCTTGGCGATCGGCGGAAACACCGCGCGGAACGCGTTGCCGTCCGCGTCGTTGGGGAACGCGGCGGCGACCACCTTGTCGGTGTGGAGCTGGGCGTGGATCCGGTCCCACATCGGGATGAAGGCCTTGACCAGGTGCTCGGCGCCAAGGAAGTACATCACCACGTACTTGGGCTTGAGGGTCGGCTTCAGCGGGTTGCCCCCCAGGTTGATGTACCAGGGCTCCCACGGGATGTTCGCGCAGATCAGCGGCGTGCCGAGCGATTCGGCCTGGCTGGACACCGCGTTGACGGTCTCCGGCGTGGACGACGCCAGCAGCAGATTCACGCCGTCGTTCAGGATGGCCGTCTTGGCCAGGTCCCCGGCCCGAGTGGGGCTGGACTGGGTGTCGTAGGACTTGATGGTGACAGAGTAGGTCTTGCCGCCGATCTTGAACCCGTTCTTGTACGGGGTGGTCTGCTTGATCTTGGAGATCACCCAGTTGTCTGGCGCGCCGAACCCGGCCAGGGAACCGGTCAGCGGGTGGATCCAGCCGATCGTGATGGCCTTGGTGCCGCCCGCCCCCGAGCTGGCGCCCTTGATGCCGGAGCTGCACGCCTGGAGCAGCCCACCGGCCCCCATGACGGCTGCGCCGGCGCCGCCCGCGCGCAGCAGGCTCCGCCGGCTGATGCTGCCGGCCGGGCTAATGCTGTCGGATTGCGCAGTCTGGTCACTCATCCGTAATCGATCTCCTTATGAGGTCGCGCCAGAGGGCGCGGACCTCGGTGCGGAACGCCTGGTGTGCGGGCTCTACGGAGACCGTCCGGCAGCGGCGCCGACGGACGGGTGTTTCGTTCGCTCTGCGAACGATCGTGCTAAAACTGAACAGCATGCCACCATGCCTGTCCACGGATAGTCAACGGCCGTTATGCAACTGTTGTCACCGGCCAGGAGCATATGGCCAGGCTGAGCTGGGTCGCATCTACGGCCCGCTCCGCGACCTGCTGGCGGCAGGGCTGTTGAGGCCGGACCCGCGTTCCCGTTGAGGGCTGGCCACGCGTTCCTGGTAAGACCGACCCCGCGGTGCCGTTAAGGCTGGTTCCTGGGAAGATCCGGCGTCCGCAGACGCTTGTCTACTGGTGGGCACAGAAGGAGGACACGGTGGGCATATTCAGCTCGCACAAGACGCGGATGGTCGCACCGGAGGAGGCACTGACGGGGCGGTCCACACCGCTGGCGGTACCCGCCAGGCACGAGGTGCTCGGCACGCCGCTGCGGCCGCCGTATCCCGAGGGCACGCAGATCGCCGAGTTCGCGCTCGGCTGTTTCTGGGGGGCGGAGCGCACGTTCTGGCAGACGCCGGGAGTCGTCTCCACATCGGTGGGTTACGACGGCGGCTACACGCCCAACCCCACATACCAGGAGGTCTGCTCCGGGCGGACCGGCCATTCAGAGGCCGTTCGGGTGGTCTTCGACCCCGCCAAGGTCTCCCACGGTGAGCTGCTCAAGCTGTTCTGGGAGTCGCACAACCCCACGCAGGGGATGCGCCAGGGCAACGACGTCGGCTCCCAGTACCGTTCAGTGATCTTCTACGGGTCCGACGAGCAGCGGGCGGCGGCCGAGGAGTCCAGGACGGCCTACCAGAAGAAGCTGGCCGAGGCCGGTTATGGGGAGATCACCACGGAGATCGTGCCAGCCGGTGAGTTCTATTTCGCCGAGGATTACCACCAGCAGTATCTTTCAAGCAATAAAAACCCGAACGGATACTGCCCGGACCACGGGACAGGCGTTGCCTGCCCGGTAGGTGTCGTCCGCGCTGACGGCTAAGACCGTCTGTCTGTAGCGGGCTGCCAGAGTTGCTTGTTGGGCTCTGCAGCCCGCTACGCCGCGTCTGGGTGACGTAGGCGTCGCATGATGCATGCTCGACGAGGGCGGAGCGGCTCAGGTCGATGCCCTGGGGCCGGCCTCCGCGTCGCTGTGGCGTTCCTGAGCCGTCGGCTGCCGGCGGCTAGCCCGCGCAAGCCACCGCTTGGCGGCTGGCAGGTCCAGAATGAGCGCGAGCCCGCAGACCGTTCCGATACCGACAGCGGCACCGGCCACGGTATCGGTGAAGTAGTGCCATCGCAGGCCGATGACGGCGATAGCGACGACGCCTCCTAGCACGCACGCTGCTGCCGGGATCAGTACGCGCAGCGCCCGTGCCGTAGCCGGCTGCGGAGGGATGAGAAGCAGCACTGTGACCGTCGCGGCAAGCGTGAATATAGCTGTGGTATGCCCGCTCGGATAGGCGAGGATCCCCCGATAGGTGCGGTGGACCAGGGGCTTGAGCAGGCCTTCGTCCAGTCCGACGGCGGCCGGAACGGCCGCCGCGGCAAGCACGGCGCCGTTGAGCCGGCCGGTGAGCAGGCAGGCTACGACGATGGCTGCGCTCAGCGCGCCAGCCGGAATCAGCGTACCCGGAGCGGCAAGCCACAGCGCGAGACCTGGATGGCCGCCGAGCCAGATAATGATCGGAGAGTCGACGGTGTGATCGAGCCAGTCCGCCCTGGCCTGGTGTGTGAATAGCACACCGAGCACCGCGACGAGGATCGCGCAGCAGGCCAGCAGCGCGCCAGCCCAGGGACGGGCGGAGGCAGCCAGCAGGGGTCGGCCGGGATGTAGATGTATGCCGTCCACGCCGCTCCACACGGGTGCTTGTCTGCGGGGCGCGAGCCCTCGACCTCCGCTAGCCAGCCTATGTGTCCTGGAGTCCGCTGCAGCGAGAACCGGTGCAGCTCATCGAGACCGCTGCCGAAGCCGTGCCGACCGCAAGCTAAGCGCCTCACCACCGGACTGAGTTCCGGCAGCTACCGCTACCACCAGCAGTATCTTGCGGATGCCAAGAACTGGGACCGTGGTTACCCTCGTCGTCGTCCGAAGGCGAAGTATGCGAGTGGTGCGCCGCCGAAGGAGTTGATGAACACCACCACGGGGACCCATATCCACTTCGAGCCTCGGATCTGGCTTGCTGGCCGACGCTTGATGTCGATGAGTGCCGCTGTCTTGAGGCTGCCTTCGGCAACCGCGGCGATAGTGATCAGCCGACGGCTGCGCTTACTGAGATCGCTCCACTTTCGGCCGGCCATGACATCCTCCGCGTAAATGGCAGGAACACCTGATGCTCTGGACTTTACATCGGGTGAGCGCCGCCGAGTTCCGGCAGCTACCTCTTTGCACCAGCAGTACCTGTCGGATGCCAAGAACCCGAACGGGTACTGCCCCGATCACGGCACGGGCCTGTCCTGGCCATCGGTGTATTAGACGCTGACGTAGGTGCCGCGTCTGGGCACCGCGAAGAACGAGCCTCGGCGCACAGGATGTCGATGGCTCGGAGTCTGGTGGTCTCTGCCGACATCACCTGCGCAGGGCAGTGCGACAACGTCTGGACCAGCTATGAGGAGAAGGAGACGGATGTTATCGGGCTTGGTCCTTGTCAGGGGTATATGTGGCACATCATCCTAGGTCGGTGGAGAACCTGAGACTCACCATTGCCCGCTCGCAGTTGCGTGGCCTGCTGGCCTACATCGCCTTGATCTCGGCGGTCACCGTGCTGCTCGCTGTCTTCTGGGCGCTCGGCGGCCAAGGCGGATCGGTGGTGGGAGCATGGGCGCTCGGTGCCGGAATTGGCGCATTGATCGGCCTCTACGCCTATATCGCCTACGCGCGGGCGTTCACGGAGTGCACGCCCGCCGGGCTTCGCACTCGGGGTCTGGGTGGACTACAAGAATGTCCCTGGTCAGGGGTGAGCGATGCAAGTCTTCGGCCGCACGGAAGAACTGCCACGGTGATGGTTACGACTACCAGCGGCACGCGTTTCCGGCTTGGGGTGCCGGTGGATGGCGGCGTCATGCGGGATCCGGAGTTCATGGGCAAGGTGCAGCAGGTTGTGGAGTACTGGCACTCGGCGACTGAGGAGCCTACTGGTCCCCGGACCGGTTCTTCCCCATCCTCCCCGTAGGCGCCAACCCACATGATGGAATGCCCGGCTTCGACGCTCTGCCCCTGGCCGTGCGGGCTGTCCTCACCGACCTGGATCGCTATGCGGAGTGGAACCCGCTCTTCCGTGAAGCGGCCAACGCTGTACGGCGAAGACGGGGTCGTTAGCGATGAGTTTCGGGACGTTCGGCGGTCGCAACGTGCATAACGGTCACATCGGAGGGAGTTCTGGTGGCGAAGGTTCTGTGGCACGTGACGATGTCGCTGGACGGCTTTATTGCCGGTCCGGGTGAGGACATGGCATGGATGGGCGACTTTGTCGGTCCGAACCCGACCGTGGATGAGTTGCTCCCCAGGATCGGCGCCGTTCTTGCTGGCAGGCGGACCTACCGGCCGGACAAGCTGGAGGAGACCAAGGTATACGGCGGGCGCTGGGCCGGTCCGCAGTTCGTTCTGACCCACGATGCGCCGGAAACAGCAGCACCAGGCTTCACCTTCGTCGGCGGCGACATCAAGGACGCTGTGGTCACGGCCAAGGCCGCTGCCGGTGACAAGTACGTCGCCATCCTGGGCGCCAGCACAGCTCAGCAGTGCCTCGACGCGGGCATAGTCGATGAGATGCTCGTGCACATCGCCCCCGTGCTGCTGGGTGATGGCGTCCGGCTGTTCAGCCAGCCCGGCGGCACGAAGGTCAAGTTCGAGCGCATCAGCTGCACGCACGGAGCGAGAGTGACAAACCTCTGGCTACGCCCCGTCAGGTGAAGTTGGCCCAGTCACCACCGCCGCGAGCGACGCTGGGCTGGTGACCGTGTCTCCCCCAGGATTGAAGCCCGCGGCGATGAGTTGAGGGGGTCATCGGAGTCTTCACCGGTGGAAGTGTTCGGCCTTGAGCCGGGTCATTGACACCTATGAGGAGGATCCCATGGCGATCGTGGAAATCAACATTTCGATGTCGGTGGACGGCTTTGTCACCGGCCCGAACGTTCAGGAGTTCCCGGGGCTGGGAGAGGGAGGCGAGATCCTCCATAGCTGGCTGGGGGAGGACGACAGCGAGAAGATCCTCCGCGAGAACCTGTTCGCCCCCGCCGGGGCGGTCATCACGAGCCGCAAGGTGTTCGACGGGACGGGAGGATGGGGTGACGACGGGTTTTACCGGATGCCGGTGTTCGTGCTGACGCACCGGCCCCATGAGGTGATTGTGAAAGGTGAGACCACCTTTACCTTTGTCACCGAGGGGATCAAGCACGCCGTCGCGCAGGCGGCCATGGCGGCAGGCGAGAAGAAGGTCCATGTCATGGGCGGTGCCAGTGTCATCCAGCAGGTCCTGAAGGCGGGGCTGGCTGATGAGTTGCTGCTGCACGTCGCGCCGGTTCTGCTCAGTGACGGCACGCCCCTGTTCGAGCACCTCGGCGGGCCGATCCAGCTAGAGCGCATGGAGGTGGTCGAGTCTCGGTTCGCGACGCATCTCAGATTCCGCGTCGTTAAGTAGACCCTGGGACGATAGCCGCCGGCGTTACACCTGGTCAGCGCGCGATCGTTGGTCGGCCACCGCTGCTCCGGATGCGATACGGGCGTGACTTCATTCACTTTCTGTTCATTTGTACGTCGGTAGGGTGTCGTCTGAATGAAGTAATTTCTTCGCGGGGACGCAGGTTGGCAGGCGCCTGGCCGTGCAGGGTGGAAGGAATTGCTGGTGACCGAGACCCGCCCCGTGGACTTGCTGGCCGCCCTGGACGAGGCAAAGCTCAGCCGGTTCCATCTGCGGGCGGTTCTGGTGTCCGGGATGGGCTTCTTCACCGACGCCTATGACCTGTTCGTGATCGGGGTCGCCTCGACCCTGATCAAGCAGGAGTGGAATCTCAGTTCCGGCAGGCTTGCGCTGCTCAACGCCGCGATGCTGGCGGCGGCCTTCCTCGGTGCCAGCGCGTTCGGCCGGTTCGCCGACCTGTTCGGCCGCAAGCGCGTCTACTGGGTGGTCGCGGCGATCCTGGTGGTCGGAGCGCTGGGATCAGCGCTCTCGCCCTCGTTCTGGGTACTGATTGCCTTCCGCTTCCTGCTCGGCTTCGGCGTTGGCGGCGATTACCCGGTCAGTGCGGTGCTGATGAGCGAGTATGCCAACCGCAAGGACCGGGGCAAGCTGGTCGGGATGGTGTTCTCCACCCAGGCGCTCGGCCTGATCGTTGGGCCGCTGATCGCGCTCGCCCTGCTCGGTGCCGGATCCAGCAGCGACGTGGCCTGGCGGACGATGCTCGCACTAGGCGCGGTGCCTGCGGCGGCCGTGGTCTACCTGCGCAGCCGGATGCCCGAGTCGCCCCGCTACCAGATACAGGTCCAGGGCCGCCGTAGTGAGGCGCTCAGGGAGATATCCAGCTTCAGTAACGGGGTAGTAAACGGAGGCTCGACGGCCCGGCTGCGCCACCGGATGGGGCTGCGGTCGTTCCTGACCAACCGCAGGTACCTGGTCATGCTGGCTGGCACGGCCGGTACCTGGTTCCTGCTGGACTACGCCTATTACGGGAACACGATATCCACGCCCCAGATCATCGGGCTGATCTCCCCGGGCTCGTCAACAGCGACCACGATCGCGATCCAGCTCGGCATCTTCGTGGTCGCGGCGGTGCCCGGTTACCTGCTCGGGATCCTCTGGCTGGACCGGATCGGCCACCGGCGTCTGCAGCTCACCGGCTTCGCCATGATGGCGCTGTGCTTCGCGATCATCGGCCTGGTCCCCGGCCTGACGACGGCCGTGATGCCGTTCTTGCTGGTGTATGGAGTGAGTTATTTCTTCACCGAGTTCGGGCCGAACATGACGACCTTCGTGATGCCCAGCGAGATCTACCCGGTTACCATGCGTGCGACCGGGCACGGCATCTCGGCAGGCATCGGCAAGTTCGGCGCGTTCATCGGGGTCTTCGTCTTCCCCCTGCTGAAAGACTCCCTCGGCCTGCGCGGCACGCTCACGCTCACCGCTGGGGTATCGGTCCTCGGTTTCCTCCTGACCCTGGTCCTGCCCGAGCCGACCGGCCGGAGCCTGGAGGACCTGGCCAGCGGGCCCGCCGCCCTCCCTGCCCAGCGGGCCCGGATCGTGCTGGCGGCCCCGTCCGGCGAGACGTCCACTCCGGCAGCCTGATAAGGACTGAGGCGCCGTTCCGGTCGGGGCCGGCGGCCCGCCCCGGTCCTCAGCGCGTGGTGTCCGGCCGCCCCGCGAGGGGCGTCTCGGTCGGTGGGATATCAGGTGTCGTGATCGGCCCGGTCGTCCGCGCCCCCGCGGCGACAGGCAGCGCCACGAGCGCCCCTTCCTCTGGATTGCCGAGCTGCGCCCAGAGGTTGTTGAGTTCGGACTGGTAGTAGAGCGCCTGCAAGCTCGCGACGAAGGCGAGGAGCACCCCGATCCACGGGTTGCAGCTGGGCTGAGGCCCGGCGTCCTCCTGCATTTTGGCGATCCGTTGTCCCGTGTTGTAGATCGACACGTACGGCGGAACGATGATGATCCACCCGATCGTGACCGCCAGCACCGAGAGCACTGGGTTCACTTCGATGTTCTCGTCGAAGTCCCGGGCCTCGCGGTTGATCTTGTACCACCAGACGGCGTAGTAGACGCCGAACGTGATCAACGGCCACACCAGCCACACCAGCCAAATATTGCGTGTCTTGCCTGCACGTCCTGTCATGTCGGCCCCCCCGACGTCGCTGGGTGACCAGCGACATTCATACGTATGACTACTTTTCGTAACTATATGACTTCTTAGAGCCATGGTAAACCGCGGGGCGGCCGGTCATGGCGGCGGCAGGTGGTGCTGAGGCGGGCAATGCGCTGCAGAGAGAGGAAGTCTCGCGAGGTACGGAAGTGCCGCAAGGCGCAAAGCGTTCCCCGTGGCGGAAGGCGTTCCCGCGGCGGGAGCGTTCTCGCGGAAGTGCCGCGGAAGGCTAGCCGGGCGCGCCGCCCCGGCCGGCGCCCCGGCGGAAGCGCCCGACGCCGTCAATGGCAGTGGGGCTGCCCAGCACCGTCATGCCGTGGCGGAACTCGTTCGCCATGGCCTCCTCGTCGCTGAGCGAGACGCTTTCTAGTGCGGACAGCCGGTCGCTGCGCAGGCACGACTGCGGGAGGGCGGCCAGTTCGCGCGCGAGTTCCTCGGCGGCGGCGCGCGCCCGGCCATCCGGCACCACCCGGTTGACCAGGCCGATCTGCAGTGCTTCGGCTGCGGGCACGGGCCGGCCGGTCAGGATCATGTCGAGCGCGCGGCCCATCCCCACCAGGCGCGGCAGCCGGACAGTACCGCCGTCGATCAGGGGGACACCCCACCGTCGGCAGAACACGCCTAGCACCGCGCCCTCCTCCGCCACGCGCAGGTCGCACCAGAGGGCGAGTTCCAGGCCACCCGCCACGGCGTGCCCGGAGACCGCCGCGATCACCGGCTTGGACAGCCGCATCCGGGTCGGTCCCATCGGCCCGTCACCATCCGGTTCGGCCCTGTTGCCGTCCGGCCCACCGATCGCCTTGAGGTCGGCGCCGGCGCAGAAGCTGCCGCCGGCGCCGTGCAGCACGGCGACGCAGGCGGCATCGTCGGCGTCGAAATCCCGGAAGGCATCGACCAGCGCGGCAGCGGTGGGCCCGTCGACTGCGTTGCGCGCCTCCGGGCGATCCATGATGACGGTGGTAACCGGCCCGGCCCGCTCCACGCGTACCGTCATTAGCGCTCTCCTCCGACCAGGCCAGGACCCGCCGGCCAGGACCGCCGGCCAGCGCCGCCGGCCAGGTCAGGTCAGGCCAGGGCCGCGACCGGGCTCGCCGGGTCGGGTCAGCCGACCTGCCAAGTGTCAGGGCCCGCGAGCAGGGCGGCCAGGTCGCCCTCGCCCTGGCGCTCCCGGGCGCTGTCGATCTGCGCGGCCATGAGCTCGTCGTAGCTCGGCCTGGGCGCCTGCCGGAACACGCCGATCGGGGTGTGCGCGAAGTCTGCGCTGTCCAGCCGGGACAGCGCGAACGCATACGACGGATCGGCCGCGTGGGCGTCGTGCACAAGCAGGGATTCCTCATCCGCCTCGGCCACATCGACAGCCTCGAGCGAGCCGTGCCGGCCGAAGCGGAGCCCGCGACCGCGGTCCGCGCCGAACCGGACGGGCTCGCCGTGCTCCAGCCGGATCAGCTTGTCGTCGCGCGATGAAGGGTCGGTAAGCGGCGCGAACGCGTCATCGTTGAAGATCGGGCAGTTCTGGTAGATCTCGATGAACGCGGCGCCCCGGTGGTCGGTCGCCGCCCGGAGCACGCTGGTCAGGTGCTTGCGATCGGAGTCGATCGTGCGGGCCACGAAACTGGCCTCCGCGCCGAGTGCGAGCGACACCGGGTTGAAGGGGGTGTCCAGCGAGCCGAACGGGGTCGACTTGGTGACCTTCCCCTGCTCGGAGGTGGGTGAGTACTGACCCTTGGTCAGCCCGTAGATCCGGTTATTGAAGAGCAGGATCTTGATATTCACGTTCCGGCGCAACGCGTGAATCAGGTGGTTGCCGCCGATCGACAGCGCGTCACCGTCGCCGGTGATCACCCAGACAGACAGGTCAGGGCGGGACGCGGCCAGGCCCGTCGCGACGGCCGGAGCACGCCCGTGGATCGAGTGCATCCCGTAGCTGTCCACGTAGTACGGAAGCCGCGATGAGCAGCCAATGCCGGAGATGATGGCGACGTTCTCCCGCGGCACCTCCAGTTCAGGCAAGAACGCCTGGAACGCCGCGAGGATCGCGTAGTCGCCGCAGCCCGGGCACCAGCGGACATCCTGGTCGGACTTGAAGTCCTTCGTCGTAAGGCGCGTGTCGGTCTTGGGCACGAGCGTCAGCGAGGCGGGCCGTCGGGAGGATTCCCCGGTAGCCGTCGTCCGCTCAGACATGTGCGATCACTTCCTGGATGACACCGGCCAGTTCGGCAGCGCGGAACGGGAGCCCCCGCACCCGGTTGTAGGAAATCACGTCGACCAAGTAGCGGCCGCGTAGCAGCAACGCGAGCTGGCCCAGGTTGATCTCGGGGACGAGGACCTTGTCGTAGCTGCGCAGCACGTCACCGAGGTTGGCGGGCATCGGTGACAGGTGCCGCAGGTGGGCTTGGGCCACCGAACCGCCGGCTGTCCGTACCCGCCGCACGGCGGCGCCGATGGAGCCGAACGTAGAGCCCCAGCCGAGCACGAGCACCTTGGCTTCGCCGTCGGGGTCGTCCACCTCAAGCGGTCCGATGTCGGCCGCGATGCCGTCGATCTTGGCCTGGCGAAGCCGCACCATCTTGTCGTGGTTGTCCGGGTCGTAGGAGATGGTCCCGGCGCCGTCGGCCTTCTCGATCCCGCCGATCCGGTGCTCAAGCCCTGGCGTGCCGGGCACTGCCCACGGCCGGGCGAGAGTCTCGGGGTCGCGCTGGAACGGCCGGAATTCAGCCGGCTTGCCGTCTTCGTCCTGCCAATCCTCTGGCTTACTAAACGAGAAATCTGTGCTGATGTCGGGCAGACCTGCGACGTCGGGGATGCGCCATGGCTCCGACCCGTTGGCCAGGTAGCCGTCGGAGAGCAGGATCACGGGCGTCCGGTACTTGACCGCGATGCGGACCGCCTCGATGGCGATCGTGAAGCAATCGCCGGGCGTCGCGGGGGCGAGCACGGCGACCGGCGACTCCCCGTTCCGGCCGAACAGCGCCTGGAGCAGATCCGCCTGTTCGGTCTTGGTCGGCATGCCGGTCGATGGCCCGGCCCGCTGGATGTCGCAGACGATCAGCGGCAGTTCGACCGATGCGGCCAGGCCGATGGTCTCCGCCTTCAGCGCCATGCCGGGTCCTGAAGTGCTGGTCACCCCCAGGGCGCCGCCGAAAGAGGCACCAAGCGCGGCGCCCACGCCCGCGATCTCGTCCTCAGCCTGGAACGTCCGTACCCCGAACCGCTTGTGCTTGGACAGTTCGTGCAGGATGTCGGAGGCCGGGGTGATCGGGTAGGAGCCGAGGAAGATCGGCAGCCCGGACAGCTTGGAGGCGGCGATCAGGCCGTACGCCAGCGCGGTGTTGCCGGTGATGTTGCGGTAGATGCCCGGCTCCAGCGTGGCTGGCTTGACCTCGTACTGAACCGAGAAGGCCTCAGTGGTTTCGCCGTAGTTCCAGCCGGCCTGGAACGCCGCGATGTTCGCCTTCATGATCTCGGGCTTGGCCGCGAACTTTGACTCAAGGAACTTGAGGGTGCTCTCCGGCGGCCGGTTATAGAGCCAGGAGAGCAGGCCGAGCGCGAACATGTTCTTGGCCCGCTCGGCCTCCTTCCGGGAGACGTCGTATTGCTCAAGCGCCTTGACGGTCATCGAGGTGATCGGAACCGTGTGCACGTTGTAGGCGGACAGCGAGCCGTCATCCAGGGGACTGCCGTCGTAGCCCACCTTGGCCAGGTTGCGCTTGGTGAACTCGTCGGTGTTGGCGATGATGTCCGCGCCGCGGGGCACATCGTCCAGGTTGGCCTTGAGCGCGGCCGGATTCATCGCGACCAGGACGTCGGGCGCATCGCCGGGAGTCAGGATGTCGTGATCGGCGAAGTGGACCTGGAAGCTCGACACACCGGGCAGCGTGCCCGCGGGCGCGCGGATCTCGGCGGGGAAGTTCGGCAGCGTGGACAGGTCATTGCCGAAGGCCGCGGTTTCCTGGGTGAAACGGTCCCCGGCCAGTTGCATGCCGTCGCCAGAGTCGCCAGCAAAACGGATGATGACACGATCAAGTTGCTGGACCTGCTTGGTCACAGTCGGAGGACCTCCTCGACGCGCCGCGGCCGGACACCGTCAAAGCGTGGGTCCGCGAGCGCCGCACCCGGGTCAGCGTTGAACTCGGGGCTAGAGTTAGGACTACATGTATGTTACCTGCGCCACAATGCCACCGAAGCTGTCACAGTCGCTTCCGCGTTGGTCGTGACGCATCTCACAGTGTCGTGACGGATCCCCACAGTAGTCCTGTCCCGCCCGACGCCGCGGGAGGCGCACGTTACGAGCCTGTGACACCTTCGCGCGAAGTTGTGCACTCCTCTGTTATATACGTCCTGGCTGACGGCCAGGTTCACACAGGGTGTGTCCCAGCACGGGAGCTGCCAGAGCGTGTCCCGGCATGGCCTTTGCCGGCGCGGTGGGCCGGCCTGAGCAACCGGATAAGCATGAGCTCCGCTATTGGCTCCTCCTCCGCCTTGCGATCCATCCCTCCGGACGGCCGCTCGCGACGGCCAAGATCCACGAGACACGCCCTTGTTCCGTGCTCCGCCGGCCGCTCTCCCCGGGCCGGGTCGCGCTGCGGCTACGCTGGGTGCGTGGCTGCCGTGGACCTTCCCGCGCCGCGCACGGGAAGCGACCCTGATCGTGGATCCGGTCCTGAGCCCTTCGTCATCGACACCGGTCGCGGGTACTCGCTCTGGGTTCTCGACGCCGGGCTCGCCTGCTGCGCGGTGGAGTGCGCCGCCGCGCTGCGGAGCGTGAACACGCCGGAGGCCGGGCGAGGCTCGGTCTGGGAGCAGGCATGCGTGCTCGTCGTGGCGGGGACGGTGACCGACAAACTCGCCCCATTGGTGCTCCGCGCCTACGAGCGGATGCCGGGGCGCAGGTATGTCATGTCCTTCGGTGCCTGCTCCAATAGTGGCGGCCCGTACTGGGATTCTTATTGCGTGACCAAGGGCGTTGACCAGTTCATCCCCGTGGACGTCTACGTGCCAGGCTGCCCGCCGCGCCCCGAGGCACTGCTGCACGGACTGGACGTGCTCGCGGCGAGGCGCCTCGAGGGGGAGCCGTGACGCCTGGGGAGATCATCGAGCGGGTGAACGCCGGCTTGGGCGCCGGTGCGGCCGACACGGATCCGCCCGGGGCAGATCAGCCGGAGCCAGATCAGGTGGGGCCCGGTCCGGCGGAGCCAGGTTTGGCGGGGCCGGGGCTGGCGGGACTGGGGCCTGCGGGGCCCGGTCCGGCGGAGCCAGGTTTGGCGGGACCGGGGTCGGCGGGGCCAGGGCTGGCGGGACCGGGGCTGGCGGAGCCAGCGTGCAAGGTGAGCCAAGGAACCGTGACCGTGCTCGTGCCGCCCGCCGCGTGGCTTGATGCGCTGCTGTTCGCCCGGGACGAACTTGGCTGCGATTTCTTCGACTGGCTCAGCGCGGTCGACGAACTCGACACCGGCCTGGCGGTCGTGGCGCACGTGTACTCGCTGGCCGGTCGGCATCACCTGCTGCTGCGCACCCTGGTGGCGCCTGGTTCCCCGGCGCTGCCGACGGCCACCGGGATCTACCGCGGCGCGGCGTGGCACGAGCGCGAAACGCACGAAATGTTCGGCGTGGACTTCACCGGTCATCCCGGGCTGGCGCCCCTGCTGCTGCCGGACGGGTTCGAGGGGCACCCACTGCGCAAGGATTTCGTGCTCGTCGCGCGGGTGGCCAAGGATTGGCCGGGGGCCAAGGAACCGGGTGATCACGGCGGCGCGGCGCGCGGAGGGCGCCGCCTGCCACCGGGCGTTCCCGAGGGCTGGCGGCCGCAGTGAGCGACGTGCAACCGGGCGCGGCTGGAGTACCGATCGACCGGCCGGTCGGCGCAGGGGCCGTATCGATCGATCGAGCGGCCGCGGCAGAGGGTGTACCGATAGATCGAGCGGCCGGGGCGGCTGGCCTGCCGTCGCGCAGCCGGGGGGTAATCGGGCTGCTGGAAGAGAACTGCACGGTCTGCATGCTGTGCGCCAGGGAGTGCCCTGACTGGTGCATCTACATCGACTCGCACAAGGAACCGGAGCCCGGACCCCATGACGGGCCTGGCGGGCGCGGGCGACCGCGCGTCCGCAACGTGCTTGACAGATTTGCTGTCGACTTTTCGTTGTGTATGTATTGCGGGATCTGTATTGAGGTGTGCCCGTATGACGCCCTGTTCTGGTCACCAGAGTTCGCGTACGCGGAAACTGACATCAGGGACCTGACCCATGAGCGGGACAGGCTTCGGGAGTGGATGTGGACCGTGCCGCCGCCACCGGCGCACGACCCAGGCGCGCCGACGCCGAAGGAAGTGATCACCGCCCGGGGCACGGGCCCGGCAGCCCGGGAACTTCCGCCAGTCCGGATGCCGGGCAGCCTCCAGTTACGTAGTGTGTCAACTTGACTGCGTTGCGAAGCGTCTTGTTGGCATAACCCTGCCCGGCACAGGGACGCCGCGGGCTGGCGAGGAGCCTGAGGGCTCATGAAGGATGGGATGCATGCTCCCGCACCAGCCCGTGGGACCGAGGTGCCCGAGGTTCCCCGGGTGCCACCCGCGCCGCGCGGCACGCCCCCGCCGCCTGGGCTGCCTGGTATCGCCGTATCCCAGCCCAGGCCGGCTACCGGTCGCGTCGCCTTACCAGACGACCTGACGGCAAACCTGGACGAGACCGGAATCGCCGAGTGGGCGCGGCAGGTGCTCGCGTGGCTGCCCAGCCGGGGCGCCGATCTTACCTGAAGTTGACGAACTGGAGGGCGAGGTCGAGTTCCCGGCCTTTGACCAGGGAGATCACGGCCTGGAGGTCGTCCTTCTTCTTGGATGAGACACGCAGTTCCTCACCCTGCACCTGGGCGCGCACGCCTTTCGGCCCCTCGTCCCTGATGAGCTTGCTGATCTTCTTGGAGTCCTCCTGCGAGATGCCTTCCTTCAGGCTGATCGCGAGCCGGTACTCCTTGCCCGAGAGCTTCGGGTCGCCTGGGTCGAGAGTCTTCAGCGAGACGCCGCGCCTGACCAGCTTGTCCTTGAAGACGTCGAGCACGGCCTTGGCGCGCTCCTCGCTGTTGGCGCGGATCTCCACGGCATGATCGCCGGACCATGCGATGGAGGCGCCCACGCCGCGGAAATCGAAACGGGTTCCGATCTCCTTCGCCGCCTGGTTGAGTGCGTTGTCCACCTCCTGGCGATCGATCTTGCTGACGATGTCAAAACTGCTGTCCGCCACTGCAACTCCAATCCGGGAGACACGACGCCATGTCCGATCACGAGGCTACTGGCCCCCGGGGCAGGTGTGGTGGATCTACGATGCTGCCGGGCGGAGGCCCGCCGCAGGTCGCAGGCGGTCGGCCGCGGATGGGCAGCAGCTGGATCGCGTCGGTGCCGAGGCCGCGGGTCCTGTGATTCGCATGCAACGGCCGGGCGCGGTGTCCGCTATCCTTCACAGTGCCCGTCCTGCGGGACGGCATACGGCAGGTTGCCCGAGCGGCCAAAGGGAGCGGTCTGTAAAACCGTCGGCTTAGCCTACG
>WNFC01003957.1_pt1 | contig 16127 bp, 16 predicted proteins | sample 5400541 | NCBI WGS metagenome assembly WNFC01 (sample SAMN13153342, study PRJNA577476) | soil metagenome | isolation source: 120 cm saprolite under Douglas fir tree site 2 hole 2 replicate 1 | place: USA:California | collected 2015-04-18
CGAGGCCTCCAAGCACAAGATCCTGTTCGAGAACCTCACGCCGCTGCACCCGGACAAGATCCTCAAGCTCGAGCGCGACATGAAGGGCGAGGAAAACATCACCAGCCGCATCATCGACATCATCGCCCCGATCGGCAAGGGCCAGCGCGGCCTCATCGTCTCTCCGCCCAAGGCGGGCAAGACCGTTCTGATGCAGCAGCTCGCCCACGCGATCACATCGAACCATCCGGACGTGGTGCTGATCGTCCTCCTGATCGACGAGCGGCCCGAGGAAGTGACCGAAATGACGCGCACCGTGAAGGGCGAGGTCGTCGCCTCGACGTTCGACGAGCCGGCCTCGCGCCACGTGCAGGTCGCCGAAATGGTGATCGAAAAGGCGAAGCGCCTGGTCGAGCACAAGAAGGACGTCGTGATCCTGCTCGACTCGATCACGCGGCTTGCGCGCGCTTACAACACGGTGGTACCGGCCTCAGGCAAAGTGCTCACCGGCGGCGTGGACGCAAATGCATTGCAGCGCCCCAAGCGCTTTTTCGGGGCGGCGAGAAACATCGAGGAAGGCGGCTCGCTCACCATCCTAGCCACCGCGCTGATCGACACGGGCTCGCGCATGGACGACGTGATCTACGAGGAGTTCAAGGGCACAGGCAACATGGAAATTCACCTCGACCGGCGCATGTACGAGAAGCGCATCTTCCCGGCGATCAACGTCAACCGCTCCGGCACCCGCCGCGAAGAGCTCCTGATCGAAAAAGAGATCCTGCAGAAGGTGTGGGTGCTGAGGAAGCTCCTCTACCCCATGGACGACCTCGAGGCGGCGGAGTTTCTGGTTGACAAGATCCGCGCAACCAAGAACAACGCGGACTTCTTCGACTCGATGCGCAGGGGCTAAAAACTTGTCCGGGCGCGTGATTTCCTGGATAATTTCGCCCCACTCAACGCCCCGCGCAAGCAAGGACGACGCCATGAAACCCAAAATCCATCCCGAATACAAGGAAATCACCGTAATCTGCAGCTGCGGCAACACGTTCAAGACCCGCTCGACGTTGGGCAAGGACCTGCACGTGGAAGTCTGCTCGTCCTGCCACCCGTTCTACACGGGCAAGCAAAAGATCGTCGATACGGCAGGCCGCGTGGAGAAATTCCGCCAGAAATACACGAGGAAGAAGACGGCGGCGAAGCCCGCCAAGCAAGCCTCCGCATAAGCGTGTCGCGCTGCGCTCCGGGAAAGGCAGCTTCGGCTGCCTTTTTTCATTTGGGTGGCGGGAGAAGAAGGTGGCTAAAGTGAACGCAAGGATCGCCCTGCCTCTCGCGCCAGCGCTCTTCGCGCTGCTTGTCCTTGCGTACCTGCTGCCCGGGCTCGTCGGGCACGATCCCTGGAAAACCGAAGACGCCATCGGCATCGGCATCGTGCACCAGATGCTCCAGCACGGAAACTGGATCGTGCCGCACCTGGCCGGAGAACCGTTTCTCGAAGACGGCCCATTCCACTACTGGCTTGCGGCGCTGACGGCAAACCTGTTCGGGCCGCTACTCGAGCCCCACGACGGCGCACGCGTCGCCAGCGGCGTGCTGATGGCGGCCACCCTCGCCTTCGTGCACCTTTCGGCCCGTGAACTCTACGGCAGGACCGGAGCCCTAGGTGCGGTGCTCACGCTGCTCGGGTGCCTTGGACTGCTCGCCCACGCCCACGAAGTGCTCGCTGAAATCAGCATGCTTGCGGGGCAGGCGCTTGCTTGGTACGGCATCGCGCTCGCGCCGCGGAAGCCGCACCGTGCGGGTTGGCTCCTCGGCGCAGGCCTCGTCATCGCAGCACTCAGTAAGGGAATCCCGGCGGTGATTGCGCCGGCGGCCGTAGCACTCTTCGCACCGTTTGTCGCTCACCCGTGGCGGCGGCGCGAGTACGCACTGACGCTCCTTGCCGCATTCCTGACGCTGGGCGTGGTTGTCGGCTGGCTGCTCGCGCTCGCCGAAGGCCGAGCGCCAGGAATCGCAACCGCGTGGTGGCATGCCAGCACTGCTCAGTTCGCAATGCCGGCCATGGACGCGCTCGGATACTGGGCGCAAACACTCGCCTGGGCCACTTGGCCGGCGTGGGCGCTTGCGCTGTGGACGCTTTGGGAGGGACGTCGCCGAGACTCGGAACCCGGCACTCGCATGCTGATAGCGGCCTTCGTCGCCTCATTGGCGACCCTGCTGGTTCTCGTCGATCCCCGCGAGGTCTACACATTGCCGCTGCTCCTGCCCCTAGCGCTGCTCGCCGGCGCCGGCGTGCCCAGCCTGCGCCGCGGCGCCGCCAACGCTCTCGCGTGGTTCGGAGTGATGAGCGCCGGTTTCCTCGGCGCGCTCATGTGGCTGGGGTGGTTTGCGATGATGACGGGCGTCCCCCCGAGAATCGCGGAGCGTTTCTCCAAGCTCGAGCCAGGCTACCTACCGCAGTTCTCCTGGACGGTGTTCGTGCTTGCGCTGGCGGTCACGCTCGCGTGGCTTTGGCTGATTCTGAGAAGCGAGCGCTCAGTGTTCCGCGGCGTGACTTTCTGGGCGGCCGGCATTACGCTGCTCTGGGGTCTCGCAATGACCTTGATTCTTTCCTGGATCGACTACGGAAAGAGCTACCGGACGGTCGCGCAGGCCCTCAAGAAAAACATCCCCGCGGGCACCCGTTGCATCGAGAGCCGTGGCCTCGGCGAAGCCCAGCGCGCCGTATTCGACTATCACGCGGAGGTCGTCACACAAGGCCTCGAGCGCGGCGCCGATGCCCGCTGCTCAGTGCTCTTGGTACAAGCCCGCGAGGGAGAATCCGATAACATCGGCCCCGGGTGGAAGCTCTTGTGGGAAGGCAGGCGGCCGCGCGACCGCGAACGCTTCCGCCTCTATCAGCGCCAACCGTGAGCAAGCTGACCCTATCGCCCGCATGGACGGCGCTGGCCGCGCACCGGAAAAAGATCGCGGCAGCAAGCCTCACCGAGCTGTTCGCCGTGGACCCTTCGCGAGCCGAGCGATTCTCGATCGAAGCAGGCGAGCTCATGCTCGACTATTCCAAGCACCGGGTCGATGCGGAGGCGATGCGGCTGCTCGCCGGGCTGGCCGCCCAGGCGCAACTCCCCAGGTGGATCGCGCGCATGTTCGGCGGCGAGCCCATCAACAGCACCGAGGCGCGCGCCGTGCTCCATGTGGCGCTTCGCTCCGATGAAGCGAGCTTCCCCGAGGGCCGCGACGTGATGTCCGCAGTGCGAGGCGCTCGCGAGCGCATGCGCCGTTTCGTGGATGAAATGCAACGCGGCGCCCTTAAAGGTGCCGACGGCCGGGCCATCGCCGACATCGTCAACATCGGCATCGGCGGCTCGGACCTCGGGACCCGGATGCTCGTGCGGGCGATGCGCAAGTTCCGCAAGCCCGGCCTGAAACTGCATTTCGTTTCCAACATCGACCCGGCAGACCTCGAGGCGGTACTCGCGGGCCTGACCCCGGGAACGACTTTCTTCATCGTCGCATCGAAGACGTTCACGACCGCCGAGACCCTAGCCAATGCGGCCCGCGCTCGCTCCTGGCTCGAGGCGGCGCTCGGAAAATCGACCGAGCTCTCGCGCCATTTCGCCGCGGTCACCGCAAACCCCGCCGGCGCCGAAGCGCTCGGCGTTGCGTCCGAGCGCGTGTTTCCGATGTGGGACTGGGTTGGCGGACGCTATTCGGTCTGGTCCGCGGTAGGTTTGCCGGTCGCGCTCGCGGCCGGAATGAGCGCTTTCGAAGAGCTGCTTGGGGGCGCGCGAGGAATGGACGCCCATTTCCGCAACGAGCCGCTCGAGCGCAACATGCCCGTGGTGCTGGCCCTGCTCGAGATCTGGTACGTGAATTTCTTCGGCGCTCAGACACGCGCCGTGATCCCCTACAGCGAGGATCTGCGCGATTTGCCGGCCTACCTTCAGCAGCTCGAGATGGAATCGAACGGGAAACGCGTGGATCGCGACGGGAACGAAATCGACTACGCTACGGCTCCCGTAGTCTGGGGGGCATCGGGGACACCCAGCCAGCATTCCTTTCATCAGCTGCTGCACCAAGGGACCCATCTCATTCCGGTGGATTTCATCGTGATCGGACGGAACGGGGATTGGTCCACCGGACAGGCGGCGCTCGTCGCCAATGCGCTCGCCCAGAGCGCGGCTTTGGCCTTCGGCAACCCCGTGCCGGGCGCGCCGCACAAGGCCCTCCCCGGCAATCGCCCTTCGAGCACCTTGCTTCTTGAGCGCCTCAGCCCGCGCTCGCTCGGCGCGCTCATTGCGCTGCATGAGCACAAGGTGTTCGTCGAGGGCGTTGTCTGGAACCTGAACAGTTTCGACCAATGGGGGGTGGAGCACGGCAAGAACCTCGCCCGCACGCTGCTGCCGGGGCTGCTCGAGGGCGGAGACACAGCCGGACTCGACGCCTCGACGCGGAGCCTGCTCGCGCGCCTGCGAAAACGCGATTGACTCGGGCCGCGGCGGGACTTACGCTGATGCAAACGGAGATCACCATGAACGAAGACAGCTTCAACCTCAGCATCCGAAAATTCCTGAAGATGGTCGGGGTGAGTTCCCAAAGGGAGATCGAGCAGGCAGTGGCCAAAGCGCGCGCGGGGGGCGCAATCAAGGGAAACGAGAAGTTCCCTGCCTCGGTCACGCTCGATGTCCCCGGCCTCAAGCTCTCGGTAAGGTTCGACGGCAAGATCGAACTGGAATGAGCGCGGGGAAGTGTCTTGAATAAACCCCGCGAATTCGACGCCGCGCTGCTCGAGGAGATGCAGGCGCTGCTCGGCGATCGCGTCACGACCTCGCGGGGCGTGCGCGAGCATCACGGCAAGGATGAGTCGTACTTTCCGTACGCGCCGCCCGATGCCGTGGTATTTCCCGAATCCACCGAGGAGGTGCGCGACATCGTCGATCTCTGCCGGCGCCACAAGACGCCGATGATCCCTTACGGCGTCGGCACCTCGCTCGAAGGCCACGTGCTCGCCATCCACGGCGGGGTGTGCATCGATCTTTCACGCATGAACAAGGTCATCACCGTGCACGAGGCCGACATGGACGCGGTGGTCCAGGCGGGCGTGACGCGGAAGCAATTGAACGAGCACATCCGGCATACGGGTCTTTTCTTCCCCATCGATCCCGGAGCAGATGCGACGCTGGGCGGCATGGCCGCGACGCGCGCATCGGGCACGAACGCCGTGCGCTACGGCACCATGCGCGAGAACGTGCTCGCGCTGACAGTCGTGCTCGCCGATGGCCGCGTCATCACGACTTCGCGCCGTTCGCGAAAATCCGCCGCGGGGTACGAGCTGACGCGGCTGTTCGTGGGGTCGGAGGGGACGCTCGGAATCATCACCGAGATCACCGTGCGCCTCTACGCAGTTCCCGAGGCCATGTCCGCGGCCACCTGCTCCTTTCCCGACATCGCCGGCGCAGTGAACACGGTGATCCAAACCCTGCAGGCCGGGATTCCGATCGCGCGCAGCGAAGCGCTATGCGCGACGACCATGAAGGCCATCAACGCCTACTCGAAGACGGCTTACCGAGAGCAGCCGGCGCTGTTCCTCGAATTCCACGGCACCCAGGCGGGCGTCGAGGAGCAGGCGAAGCTGGTGCAGGACATCGCGCACGAGAACGGCGGCATGGACTTCGAGTGGACGACGAAAACCGAAGACCGCAACCGGCTCTGGACAGCGCGCCACCAGGCGTATTTCGCCTGCCTGCAACTGCGGCCCGGATCGCGCGCCGTTTCGACCGACGTGTGCGTTCCGATTTCGCGACTCACGGAGTGCATCGTCGAAACGTCGAAAGACATCTCCCGCGCTTCGATGCCGATCCCGCTCTTCGGCCATGTGGGCGACGGAAACTTCCACTGTGAGATTCTCATCCGGCCCGACAACGAAAGCGAGCTTGAAGAGGCAAAACAGTTCAACGAGCGCGTCGTGAACCGCGCGCTTGCCATGGAAGGCACCTGCACCGGCGAGCACGGCATCGGCTTCGGCAAGATGCGGTCGCTGCGGAAGGAGCTGGGAGAGGCGGTCGACCTCATGCAGAGCTTGAAGCGTGCCATCGACCCGGAAAACCTGATGAATCCCGGAAAGGTCGTTGCCCTTTCGGACTAAAGCTTCAGGAAGTTCTCGCGGTAGTACTTGAGTTCCTCGATCGACTCGTGAATGTCTGCGAGCGCCTCGTGCTTGCCTTGCTTGACGAGGCCCCTCGCGATATCGGGCTTCCAGCGCCGCGCCAGCTCCTTCAACGTGCTGACATCCAGGTTGCGATAGTGAAAATAAGCCTCGAGATGCGGCATGTAGCGCGCGAGGAAGCGCCGGTCCTGGCAAATCGAGTTGCCGCACATGGGCGAAGTCTTGCCGGGAACGTGTTGCGCAAGGAACGCGAGCAGTTGCTCCTCCGCCGCAGCTTCGGTCAGCACCGAGGCCCTCACCTTCTCTATCAGTCCCGAGCGCGCGTGAGTGCTCTTGTTCCAGTCGTCCATGGCATCGAGGACCGCGTCGGGCTGGCGCACGACCAGAACCGGCGCTTCGGACAGTGCGTTCAGCTGCGAATCGGTCACGACGACGGCGATTTCGATGATGTGGTCCTTGTCCGGATCGAGGCCGGTCATTTCCATGTCCAACCAGACGAGGTTGTTCTGGTCCTGCGCCATGCCGCTTTTCCGTGAGCCCCTGTGTAAAATGGTGATTGTCGCACAATCGACCTTCGCTCAATGCACGGGTTCACCGCTGTTTTTCTCGTCGCGCTTGGGTTGACCACCCTGGTGCGTCTTTGGCTTTCGCAGCGGCACATCCGGTACGTCCTTGCAAACCGCAATGCGGTCCCTGCGGAGTTTTCAGCAAGCATTCCGCTCGCGGCGCATCAGAAGGCGGCCGACTACACGGCCGCTAAGACACGGCTTGGAGTGCTCGAGACGCTCGCCGCCGCCGCGCTGCTGCTCGGGTTCACCCTCGGCGGCGGCCTGCAGTTTCTCTCCGATGCGTGGGAAAGGATATTCGAGGCGGGCGGGTACGCGCACGGCATTGCGCTGATTGTTTCGGTCGTGCTCGTCTCGAGCGCAGTCGATCTGCCCTTCAGTCTTTACCGCACTTTCGTGATCGAGGCGCGCTTCGGGTTCAATCGCATGAGCCTCGCATTGTTCATCGCCGATCTGGCCAAGCTCGCCGCGCTCGGCGCGCTCATCGGGATCCCGCTCGCCTTCGTTGTGCTGTGGCTCATGGCGAAGACGGGCGAAAGCTGGTGGTTCTATGTGTGGCTCACCTGGGTGGCATTCAACCTCGTCGTCGCCACGATTTACCCGACGCTCATCGCGCCGTTGTTCAACAAGTTCTCGCCGCTCGAGGACGCGGATTTACGCAGCCGAATCGAATCCCTGCTTGCCAAATGCGGATTTCGGGCGCGAGGTCTTTTCGTGATGGATAACTCGAGGCGCTCGAGCCACGGTAACGCCTATTTCACCGGGTTTGGTGCGGCCAAGCGCATCGTGCTCTTCGACACTCTGATTTCGCGTCTCTCCGCACCCGAGATCGAGGCGGTCCTCGCCCACGAATTGGGCCATTTTTCACGCCGTCACGTGTGGAAGCGCATGGGCCTCGCGGCCGGCGCGAGTCTAGTGATCTTGTGGCTACTCGGATGGCTGATCGGGCAGGAGTGGTTCTACGCGGCGCTGGGCGTGCGCTCCCGGAGCACGGCGATGGCGCTCGTGCTGTTTTTCATGGTCGTACCGGTATTCACCTTTCTGTTGCAGCCGCTCGCAAGTTGGTATTCGCGCCTGCACGAATTCGAAGCGGACGCCTACGCGGCAAGAGTTGCCGACCCCCGCGACCTTGCGCGCGCCCTGGTCAAGCTCTATAAGGACAATGCGACGACGTTGGCGCCGGACCCCTTGCATTCGGCTTTCTACGATTCTCACCCGCCGGCGGTGCTGCGCATCGCGCGGCTGCAAACTCAACGGACCTAGGAGGCGAAACATGTCGACGCTCGCAGGAAGGAAATGCAGACCCCTGCCCGCAGGGACGCCGGCCCTCTCGCGCGCGCGAATCGATGCGTTGCTCACGGAGGTGCCCGGCTGGACTTACGACGGGAAGGTCATCGCGAAGAGCTGGTCGTTCAAGAACTATTACGAGACCCTTGCGTTCGTGAACGCGGTCGCCTGGCTCGTGCATCGCGAGGACCATCACCCGGACATGAGCGTCGGCTACAATCGCTGCCGGGTGGAATTCAGCACGCATTCGATAGGCGGAATCTCCGAGAACGATTTTATCTGCGCGACAAAAATCGAAGCGCTCGGGTCGATTTGACCCGGGACCCCGTGTGAAGACGATCTATTCCTCGCTCAATCTGGTCGAGGTGCACCATCTGAAGAATCTTCTCCAGGCGGCGGGCATACGCTGCCGCATCAGGAACGAGGAGCTGGTGCGTCTTGCCGGGGAGATTCCCTTCCCGGAGTGCGCCCTGCAGCTCATGGTCGAGCGCGCAGAGGACCACTCGGCTGCGGAAATTCTGGTCGGCGATTTCCTGCGACCTCAGCCGCGGACGACCCAGCACTGGCGCTGCCAGGACTGCGGCGAAACGATCGAAGGGCAGTTCACAGCCTGTTGGAAGTGCGGCGCCAACCGCTAAAGCACCGTCACGTCGCTAGGTCGATGCGCCGGCAAGCGCGATCAGCAGCAATACAAGCAGCCACACCACCAGCGCGCGCCAAACCAAGCCGACCGTGCTGTCCAAGTGGCCAGTATCGGCCGGGTCGCCTAGGCCCAGCTCCGGGCGTTCGACGACTGCTCCTCCCGCGAGGATCGGCATCCCGAGCCTCACCCCGATCGCCCCGGCGCCGCTCGCAAGGACGATTCCGAGCGCGGGGTCCGGCCAATCTGCGGCCTGCGTGCGCCAGCAGTACACCGCATCCTCGAAGTCGCCCACGACGGCGAAGGCGGCCGCAGTGAAACGCACCGGCAGCCAGTCGAGTGCTGCGAACGCGCGGCGCGCAAAACGGCTGAAGCGCTCCAGCTCCGGCGAGGTCTTTTCGCCCCACCGGCCGTTTAGGAACATCGAAAGTCGATACAAAATCGCCCCAGTCGGCCCCGGCAGGAGCACGAACCAGAAAACCACCGCGAAGACATAGCGGTGCGACGCGACCAGAGCCTCTTCGATGGCCAGGCGCGCAATCGCCTCGCGGTCCAGATCGGCGCAGCTCGCCTCGCGCCAGGCCGAGAGGGTGTCGCGCGCCTTTACGAGATCGTTATCCTTGAGGGCGAGATGAATGGCGGTGAAATAGTGGCTGCGCTGACGAAATCCCATCGTGAGATAGAGCGCAGCGACGTTGAGCACGAGCGCAAGGAGAGGGTGTGCGCCATACGCGGCCGTGTAGACGAGCCAGGCCCCGAGCACTACAGGCAGTACCGCAATGACCCAGGCGATTGCGCCTTGCCGAGTTTCGCCGGCATTGAAAAGCCCCTCGAGAAACGTCGCATAACGAGCCAGGAGTGCGTACAAATAGCGGCGGTCGGCGAGCGGACGCCACTGCTCGAGGAGGAGCGCCGCGACGAGTGACAGCAGGCTCATGGCTTCGAACGTGACGGCCCGGACGATCAGCTTTTCAGGAAAGAATACAGGTTCATGAGCATCCCGGCCGTGGCTCCCCAGATGTAGTACTGTTGATACGGTATGGCGTAGTAATGGCGCTCGCGGCCTTCGTGTACGACGCTGTTGCGCTGGTGGTTCGCGGGATCGAGCAGGAACTCCAGGGGCACTTCGAACACTTCGGCCACCTCGAATTCGTCGAGCCGGAGCTCAAGCGGCGGGGTCACGAGGCCGACCACCGGGGTCACGCGATAGCCGGTCACCGTAACATACTCATGCAGTTCTCCGAGCACTTCCACTCGCGCGGCCGCAAGACCGATTTCCTCTGCCGCCTCCCTCAAGGCAGTCTCCGCGGCGTACGCGTCTCCAGGCTCGCAGCGGCCGCCGGGAAAACTGATCTGTCCGGCATGGTCGTTGAGGTGCGCGGTACGGCGCGTAAACAGAACCGTAAGCCCGCTCTCGCGTCTTACCAAAGGCACGAGCACGGCGGCGGGCCGGATTTCCCGATCACTGCGCCAAAGGTGGCCGTCTCCCGAAGTCACCGGCTCGACCGTTCGCGCCTCGGCAAAACGCGAGCGCACCCAGAGTTCGTCAGGCGCGGAGACGGGTGAATTCATTTGACGAACGCAAGTTTCCGGTGCTTATTCTACGCGGCAGCAGTGCCGCAATCACGACGGGATCGGAATTGCATTCGACCGCGGCGGGCGCTATTCTATCGGCCGCCGGAATGGATTTGCCGGCACGCGAATTCACGACCTTTTCAAGGAGAACCGATGAAGATTCGTTTTGCAGCATTGTTTGGCGCGCTCATGCTCGCCAGTGCCTCCGCGTTGGCCTTCCACTGCCCCGCGGACATGAAGAAGATCGACGCGGCGCTGGAAAAGAGCCCGAAGCTGTCGGCGCAGCAGATGGCCGATGTCAAGAAGTTCCGCGCCGATGGTGAAGCCTTGCACAAGGCCGGCAAGCACCAGGAATCCGTCGACACACTGGCCAAAGCGATGAAGATACTGGGCATCTGATCACGTTCTGCAAGCATGAAAGCGCCGCGGCTCGCCGCGGCGTTTTTCTTTCGTGCGACCGCGAGTCAGCCCGTGAACGAAGGCGCGCCCTTGAAGCGCTGGGTGGCCTCGACCAGCGCGCCGAGAATCCCCGGCTCCCACGCGGAATGCCCGGCGTCAGGCACGATCCGGTACTCGGCTTGGGGCCAGGTCCGATGCAGCTCGTGCGCAGACACGAGTGGGCAAACCATGTCATAGCGCCCCTGCACGATCGTTCCCGGGATGTCGCTGAGCCGGTGCGCGTTCTCGAGCAGGGAGTTTTTGGGGAGAAAAATGTCGTTCATGAAGTAATGCGCCTCGATCCGCGCAAGACCCAGGGCAACGACATCCCCGGCAAAATACGCCACGGTCTCGGAACTGGGAAGTAAAGTCGAGCAGGAACCCTCGTAGATACTCCAGGCGCGCGCAGCCGGCATGTGGACCGCGGGATCGGGGTCGATCAATCGGCGGTGATAGGCGCGCAGCAAATCGCCGCGCTCCTCCCGAGGGAGGAAGCCCGCGAATTTCTCCCAGGGCTCTGGAAAGACCCCGCGCAGGCCGTAGAGAAACCATTCGATCTCGCTTCTGCGGCAAAGGAAGATTCCGCGCAGAATCAGCGCGAGGCAGCGCTCCGGGTGCGCCTCCGCGTAGGCGATCGCCAGCGTGCTGCCCCAGGAGCCTCCGAACACGACCCAGCGTTCCACGCGCAGATGCACCCGCAAAGTCTCCAGATCGGCAACCAGATGCGGCGTAGTGTTGTCGCGCAGCTCCCCGAGGGGGGTAGAACGCCCGGCCCCGCGCTGGTCGTACACGATGATGCGATAGGCGCCGGGGTCGAAAAAACGCCGGTGCTTCGGCGTGCTCCCTGCACCGGGCCCTCCGTGCAGGAAAACCGCGGGGATCCCGTCCGGATCGCCGCTCTCCTCCCAGTACATCGAGTGCACGGCATCCAGGCGCAGCATGCCGCTTGCGCGCGGCTCGATTTCCGGAAAAAGACCGGGGACCGCCAAACTCGCAAGCTCGCCCATCCGAGGGTCCGCTACGGGATCAGGATCGTCGACCCGGTCGTCTTGCGCGCTTCGAGGTCGCGCTGTGCCTGAGCGGCATCCTTGAGCGCGTAGCGATGGTTCACCTCGATTTTCACTTTCCCCGAGAGGACGACATCGAACAGGTCCTTGGCGGTAGCGACCAAGTCGTCGCGCTTGGACGTGTGGGTCACCAGCGTTGGACGCGTGACGTAAAGCGATCCCTTTTGTGAAAGCACCGCAAGTTCGAATGGGGGTACCGCCCCCGACGAATTGCCGAAGCTCACCATCAATCCGCGCGGCTGCAGGCAGTCGAGCGATCCGGTGAAGGTGTCTTTTCCGACCGAGTCGTACACGACCGGCACGCCCTTGCCGCCGGTGAGCGCCTTGACGCGCTCGACAAAATTCTCTTTGCGGTAGTTGATGCAGTGGTCTGCGCCGTGCGCCTTGGCGAGCGCGCATTTCTCCTCCGAACCGGCCGTGCCGATCACCGTTGCGCCGAGCGCCTTCAGCCACTGGCACGCAATCAATCCGACTCCCCCCGCGGTCGCATGGAACAGGACGGTTTCTCCCGATTGAACCTTGTAGGTGCGCCTCAGCAGATACTGGGCGGTCATGCCTTTCAACATCATCGCCGCTGCGGTCTCGAAGGAAATACCCTCCGGCAGGACGACCAGGCGGTCGGCCGGCATGGTGCGCACCTCGGAATAGGCGCCGGGAGCGCCGCCCGCGTAAGCAACGCGATCGCCCGTTTTGACCTGCGTGACCCCTGCCCCTACGGCCTCCACCACGCCGGCCCCTTCGTTGCCCATCCCCGACGGCAGGGCGATCTTGTACAGTCCGGAGCGCTGGTAGACATCGAGAAAATTGAGTCCGCAAGCCTTGTGGCGCACCCGCGCCTCGCCCGGCCCGGGGTCGCCGACCTGGACATCTTCCCATTTCAGAACTTCGGGTCCGCCTTGTTGGTGGATTCGAATCGCTTTAGGCATTGCTTCTCCTCGGTCAATGATGTGCGCCATGGTCGACTAGCGCCTATCGGGCGCAGGGACTATTTTTTCGACGGATCTTCGCGGCCAGCCGGTTCTGAAGTGCCCGGGGGCACGCTTCCTGCAGCGTTTTGCAGCGCGGCAAGACCGGCTTTCTGCATTTCCAGGCCCTGAATGGTCAGGCGCAGAACATTGAGATTCATGTTGAGCCAGTTCTCCACCGATTTCAGCTCTGCAATACGCCTTTCGATCTCATCCGGAATAAGCGTAGGGGTCATCAGCCCCGCCAGCGGCAGGCCCATCGGACCCCAAAGGCTTTTCAGGAATTCGAACGGATCGGGAGGCTGGTTCATGAGCGCTGGGCCACGATGAGGGATATCTCAAGTTTATTGTCGGGGACCCAAAAACTCCAGCACCTCGGGGCGGCGCGCCATGGTGTCCTGATAGCCCAGATCGATCAGCGCCCGGCAGTACCCCTTCTCGAAGAGCAGATAGCTCGCGAGGTTCGATCCGTTGCGGTTCATTGCGCCGATGCTCCGCAGGGGAAAGCGCACCGTCCATGGCAGCTCGTGTACGTGGCGAACGACCATGCGCTCGATGGGCTGGCTGGGCGAGATCACCAGCACCTTGATCTGCCGCAGCGGCAGCCCCGCTTCCCGAAGCTTCTCGGGAGCGATGAGGCTGATGGTGCGGTTGATTCTCTGCACGAGCTCGATATCGACGTTGAGGCTGTCCAGAAAAATACTGTTCAGGGCGTGGCCGGCGATCTGCGCGACCGAAGGATAGAGATTTCCGCGGACCCGAGGGGGCTCGGAGTGCGCGTGCGGCTGGCTGGTGCCCACCACCAGCACCCGGTCGGCACCCAGGTGCAGCGCGGGGCTGATCGGCGCGATCTGACGCATCGACCCGTCGCCGAAATATTCGCGGTTGATTTTCACCGCGGGAAATATGAAGGGCAGAGCCGACGAAGCGATCAGATGCTCGACGCGGATCGGCATAGCGGCGCCGACGCGCTGGGTGCGCTCCCACGCTTCGGTGTCGGGGCCCCCCTGGTAGAAGGAGACGCTTTGTCCGGAAGAGTACCCGGAGCACGTGATCGAGATCGCGTACAGACAGCCGTTGTCGATGTTCTCCTGGATGCGACCGAAGTCGAGGCTGCGCGACAACATATCGGCGAGAGGGCTGTTGTCGAGCAGCGAGACCGGGCTGGTGCGCGACCTCAGCAGCAGCGCGGCGAGCCAGCGCGCCCCCACGCGGGCGATCCCGATCGGATCGGTACGGTAAACGTGATGAACATGAAAGTTCTCCCAAACCTCCAGCAGCCGCTCGACGGCAGCGTCGAAATTGTCGGCGAACACCGCGAGCGTCGCAGCGTTGATCGCGCCTGCCGAGGTGCCGCACACAATGGGAAACGGATTTTTCTCGGGCCGCGGCAGCAGTTCCCTCACCGCCTTCAGCACACCGACCTGATAGGCTGCCCGGGCCCCGCCTCCCGTAAGAACGAGTCCCGCCTTGGGCTTGATGGATTCGGGGTTCAAAGCCATAGCGGGAGTTGTTCGGAAGTCGGCGGCGACCGGATGGAGTTTTCAGCTTCTGCGTGTCCGGGACTGTTTTTCCTCGGCGAAGGCGTTGGCATCCACCACGGTGAGCGCGGTCATGTTGACGATGCGCCTGACAGTCGCCGAAGAAGTGAGGATGTGCACCGGGCGCGCCGCGCCGAGCAGGATCGGCCCAATGGTGATGCCGTCGCCCGCAGCGGTTTTCAGCAGATTGAAAGCGATATTGGCGGCGTCCAGAGTCGGCATGATCAAAAGGTTCGCCTCCTCCTTCAAGCGCGAGCGCGGGAAGTTTGCAAGCCGCAGCTCGGCGTTGAGGGCTGCGTCGCCGTGCATCTCGCCTTCGATTTCGAGCTCCGGAGCGAGCGAGCTGATCAGCTCCAGCGCCGTGCGCATCTTCTGCGCGGAAGGGGCATCGCTCGTGCCGAAACTCGAGTGCGAGAGCAGCGCCGCCCTGGGGACAACGCCGAATCGGCGGATCGCCTCTGCGGCAAGCGCAGTCATTTCCGCGAGCTGCTCGGCAGTAGGGTCGAGATTGACGTAGGTGTCGCAGATGAAAACCGTGCGCTTGGGCAGCATGAGCGCGTTCATCGCATAGAAATGCCTCGCCCCGACCCGCAAACCGATGATCTGGTCGATGTACTGCAGGTGCAATCCGTACGTGCCGAAAGTGCCGCAGATCATCCCTTCAGCCTCGCCGCGGTGGATCATCATCGCGCCGATCAGCGTATGGCGGCGGCGCATTTCCATCTGCGCGTATTGCTGCGAAACCCCACGCCTCTCGGTGAGGCGGTGGTACTCCGTCCAATAATCGCGGTAGCGGGGGTCGGATTCGGGGTTCACGAGCTCGAAATCCGTCCCCGGCCGGATGCGCAACCCGTGGCGTTCGATTCGCCGCTCGACCACCGAGGGTCGTCCCACCAGGATCAGCCTGGCGAGGCCCTCGTCCACCACCACTTGAGCCGCACGCAGCATGCGCTCGTCCTCGCCCTCGGCGAACACGATCCGACGCCGCGGACCTTCTTTCGCCGCATTGAAGATCGGCTTCATGATGAGGCCCGAGTGATACACGAATTGCAGGAGCTGGTTGTTGTAGGCGTCGAAATCGACGATCGGACGCGTGGCGACGCCGGAGTCCATGGCGGCCCTCGCCACCGCGGGCGCGATTTTTACGATCAGGCGCGGGTCGAAGGGCCTGGGGATCAGGTACTCGGGGCCGAACTTCAGGACTTGCTCGCCGTAGGCGGCAGCCACGATCTCCGACTGCTCCGCCATCGCGAGATCGGCAATGGCGCGGACCGCGGAGAGCTTCATGGGCTCGTTGATGGCGGTCGCTCCGACGTCGAGCGCACCGCGAAAGATGAATGGAAAGCACAGGACGTTGTTCACCTGATTCGGGAAATCCGACCGCCCCGTCGCTATGACCGCGTCGGGACGCACGTTCTTCGCGACATCGGGGAGGATTTCCGGTTCGGGGTTGGCAAGCGCGAGGATCAGCGGCTTGTCGGCCATTTGCGCCACCATCTCCGCTTTGAGAACCCCGCCGGCCGAAAGGCCGAGAAAGACGTCTGCGTCCGGCATGATCTCGGCGAGCGTTCGCGCCGGTGTCTTGCGCGCATAGCGGGCCTTGTTCGGGTCCATTTCCTCTTTTCGGCCCTGGTACACGACGCCTTTGATATCGGACACCCAAATGTTTTCCGGCTTCAACCCCAGGCTCACGAGCAGATCGAGACATGCAAGCGCGGCGGCACCCGCGCCCGAGCAGACGAGCTTCGCCTTTGCAATGTCCTTGCCCACGACGCGCAATCCGTTCAGCACCGCAGCGCCGACGATGATCGCGGTGCCGTGCTGGTCGTCGTGGAACACCGGGATTTTCATGCGCTCGCGCAGCCTGCTCTCGATGAGGAAGCATTCCGGGGCCTTGATGTCCTCG
>WNFC01014326.1_pt1 | contig 16123 bp, 21 predicted proteins | sample 5400541 | NCBI WGS metagenome assembly WNFC01 (sample SAMN13153342, study PRJNA577476) | soil metagenome | isolation source: 120 cm saprolite under Douglas fir tree site 2 hole 2 replicate 1 | place: USA:California | collected 2015-04-18
GGTGGCGCTCGGCCATCGCGATCCCGTCGACAAAGGTGAACGACTACCTCCAGTGGTCCTCGCCCACCGTGGCGCACGGCAGGATCTATGTCGGCATCTCGTCCAATTGCGATACTCCCCTGGTTCGCGGCGGCGTCGCGGAATTCGACCAGGCCACCGGACACAAGCTGAATACGTTCTATACGGTGCCCACGGGTCACGTGGGAGGTTCGGTCTGGTCGAGCGTGGCGGTCGATGGATCCGGCAATGTCTACGCGACCACCGGCAACGGTGCGGACAACGCCACGCAGCTCTACCACACTGTCGCGATCCTCAAGCTGAGCCCAGCGCTCAAGCTGCTCGCCTCGTTCCAGGTACCCAAGGCCAAGATTGTCGGAGACGGCGACTTCGGCGGATCGCCGACCCTGTTCACCGCCACGATCAACGGCAAGGCGGTACCGATGGTCGGGGCGTGCAACAAGAACGGCATCTATTACGGGCTCCGGCGGTCCACCATGAGCACGGTCTGGCAGCGCAGGATCGGCGTGAAGTCCAGCGAGAAGTCCTTGGCCAGTGCCAGGCGGCCGCGGCGTTCGACGGCCATCACCTCTACATGGGCGGCCCGGGTACGACCATCGGCGCAAGACCTTCCGGGGCTCGGTTGAGCGGCTCAACCCGGCTACCGGAGCGATCGGATGGCGCACCGGGCTGCCGAACGGGGTCCTGACGAGCCCGACCATTAACGGCAGCGGGGTCATCGGCGTCGGCACCTACGACAACACCAACCGGCCGAACCAAACGTACCTAGCTAATGGCTCGACCGGCGCGATCCTGCGGACACTGGATCCGGGTTTCGATTTCGCGCAGAGTGTCTTTGCCGATGGCTGGGTATACACGGCAAGCAGCACCGGCCTGTACGCCTGGGGGCCGTGATCGCCATGGCAGGCTTTCGTCATGGACAGCCAGCGGCTGCTTGATTGCCTTGAGTCCGACTTCCGCCGCCTCCGACGTGTAGCGGGCACTGCTGTTCTTGATCCGCCGGTCCCCAGCTGTCCGGGCTGGACCCTGTCCGACCTCGTCCGTCATGTCGGCGAGGTGTACCTGTACAAGGTCGAGATGATGCGGCTAGGCGGGCACGCCGACGCATGGCCACCCGATGGCATGAACGACGAGCCGCCGCTAGAGCTGCTCGACCGGGCCTACGCCGCGTTGACCGCGGAGTTTGCTGCCCGTCGTCCGGAGGACTACACGTTCACCTGGTACGACCCTGACCAGACCGTAGGCTTCTGGATCCGCGACATGGCGCAGGAGACTGTCATCCACCGGGTCGACGCTGAGCTAGCGGCCGCCGAGCCACTCGCTGCGATTCCCGGCGATCTCGCCGCCGACGGCATCGACGAACTGCTGGTCGCGTTCGTGCAGTACGACATCGCCCTCCTGCCCGACAAATTCGCCGACCTGCTCGCGTCCGCCGGCGACCGCACGATCGGCGTTGAGACGCCGCAGCGGTCGTGGCTGGTAAGCCTGACCGCCAGAGCGGTGCACGTGGACGGGCCGGGAGGGCGCAGTCCGGACGCTACAGTCCCGGGCCTGGCTCCGCAGGTGCTGCTCTGGCTGTGGAACCGCGGCGGGGCGAATGTGACGACCATCGGCGACGACGACACGATCGCGCTGCTGCGCAAGGTGGTGGCCGCCGTCATGGGCAACCGCTCAGAGGACTAGCACGACCGGCAACCACGGCTGGCGAACGTTGTTGCCCCGGTCTAACTTGACTAGACTAGACCGGCACGGGTGTACGCTTGTACGGTGTCCGAGAGCGTAAACGTCTACGAGGCCAAGACCCACCTGTCGCAGCTGCTGAATCGCGCTGCGGCAGGCGAGGAAATCATCATCGCGAGAGCTGGCCGCCCAATCGCGCGCCTCGTTGCGCTGGCTGAGCCGTCGGTTCGTCGGGTGCCAGGCGGATGGCGTGGCAAGGTCAGAATGGCCGCTGACTTCGACGAACTGCCCGACGAGATCGGCGCCGCGTTCCGCGGGGAGCGTCCGTGAGGCTGTTGCTAGACACGCATGCCTTGCTGTGGTGGCTGGCCGATGAAGGCTTGAGCAGTCGGACACGGGACGCGATCGCCGATCCCGCCAATCTCGTGGCCGTCTCCGCCGCCAGCGCATGGGAAATCGCCATCAAGAAGGCGCTAGGCAAGCTGACCGCGCCGGACGACCTAGAGCAGCAAGTGCACGCGGGCGGGTTCGTGCCACTGCCGATCAATATTGCTCACGGCATCGCGGCCGGACAACTTCCTCGTCACCACGACGATCCTTTCGACCGAATGCTGATTGCCCAGGCTCTCGCCGAGGGGCTGACGATCGTCACGCGTGACAAGCGATTCGAGGACTACGGCGTCGCGCTGATGCCCACCTGACAAGAAGGCTGACGACCGACTATGCGGCGGCGATGCGCCTGAGCACTCCGGGCAGCACCCGGTGGACTTGAACGGAGTAAGACCCGCCCATTGATGCTTTTCCAGCAGTCGGCGGAGCTCGGCGTTCTCCGCTCGCAGGAGAGCCTCTGTGCCGCTCATAATGCCGTCATTCTCGTCCGGTCTCTGCCGAATGCACCGCATCCGACGTAGCTAGCGGATCGAACGGACGACGTGGACGTTCGATGACAGTCTGGCGACCCTTACGCGGACCGGGTGGCCAGGGGAGCACCGCATTTCGGCCCCGTTCGACCTCACCATGGGGCTATAGCCGATCAGATGATAGGTACCCGCCGGTAGCGACAACCTGAAACGCCCGTTATTGCCGACGGTGACGGTGGACCGCGCGCCTGCCGAGGTCGCCGCTACGACGTGACCGGGCAGCGGGACAGGCGGTCCCGGTGCTGCGCCCCCCTCACTTTCCAGGGTGCCCGCTACTGTGCCATGCGCTACGTTGCCATTGCATCCGGCCAGCATAAGCAGGGCGGTGAGGAGCAACCCGGCCGCGCCGAATGCTCGCTTCACGTCAAGTTGGACGCGTGCCCGGGCAACTTGGTTGCGCCGATCGGACTGCCCACCGCGGCCTGCGGCGGGAAAGCTTCAGCCCCGGCCACAGGGTCCTGCTCGCCAGGCGGGCTGGCCGCGCCCATCGCCAAAGAAACTGACGTGACAGCGCCGGGCCAAAGCTCTTATCGTCTGGCACGCTGCGGACCAGGAAGGGGGCACCCGATGGCGGGGTTCGCGAATCTGATCTGGCTGGACCTGGAGTGCGCTGATCCGCCTTTGCTGGCTGAGTTCTACCACCAGGTGCTGGGCTGGGACGTCGCTCAGGCCAACGACGATTACGCGGTGCTCAGTGACGGGAGCACCCGCATCCGTTTCGGCCGGGTGGATGGCTACCGGGCACCTGGCTGGCCCGACTCGGCCGCGCCTAAGCGCTACCACCTGGACCTGCGAGTACACGATGTGCGGAACGCGGTTGAACGGTGCCGTGAGTTGGGCGCGAGCAAACCTGACTTCCAGCCGGGCGGCGACCGCTGGACGGTGCTCACCGACCCAGCCGGGCATCCGTTCTGCCTGTGCCTGGCCCAAGCGGGGTAGAACCCGCGCCTTCCGACGACCCGGTCCTCCAGAGCCAAGCCTTTGCAGGCTGCCGCATACATGAGGTCTGGACGCGGCTGTAAGCAAGGCCAGATGATCATAGGTCACCGTTTGCCCGCCGGTGAGTGTGACCGGCAGCAGCGACGCCGAGCTTGGTTGACCTCAGGCCAGAACACCTGCCGCCGGTAGCATCATCGCTGCTCGATCGCCCGGCAGCGCCGGATTGTCGTGCGGGTGGCCATCAGCCAGGTGCCGTGGGCGGCAGGGATCAGCCAGCCGTCCACCGGCTCACCCAGGTCATGGATTATGCCGACCTGGTCGATGGCTGTGAGACGTTCCTGTTGGCCTACAAGCTTGTTAACGATCACGTCGCCAGCGAAGCACGCATTTGGACATCTCCGTACACGCTCCGGTTCCGGACTGCTCCCGGTGCCCGGCCAGCGCGCCAATGAGCGCGATGGGGCAAGCAGCGAGCTATTGTCACAACCGCCCGGGTCGCACACGAGCGGTTGCTCAGTTGCTTGGCTGGCGCGGCGGGGGATACCACGACAATTAGTTCACGCCCCTACTGGAATCGAGAGACGAGATGTATCGTGACTTCTATCTACAGCCGAAGCGAGGCTAAGAACGGCGGTGCGAAACATGTTCGAGAGGTTCACCGATCGGGCCCGGCGTGTAGTTGTCCTGGCGCAGGAAGAAGCCAGGATGCTGAACCACAACTACATCGGCACCGAGCATCTCCTGCTCGGCCTGGTCCACGAGGAGGAAGGAATCGCGGCCAAGGCGCTGGAGTCGCTGGGGATCCGGCTGGAGCCGGTCCGCGAGCAGGTAGAGCAGATTATCGGCCGCGGCCAGCAGGCATCCTCCGGGCATATTCCGTTCACGTCGCGCGCGAAGAAGGCGCTGGAACTGGCGCATCGGGAATCGAACGACCTCCGCCACGGCTTCATCGACACCGAGCATCTGCTGCTTGGCCTCATCCGAGAGGGCCACGGGGTGGCTGCCCAGGTGCTCATCCAGTTCGGCGCCGACCACAGTCGCATCCGGCAGCAGGTAATCCAGTTGCGACCCGGCCAAGCCTGGTGGGGTGCGAGCAACGCAGCTTCCCGGCAGGGTAAGCGCGCACGGGCCCAGGCGATCAATGATGCCCTTGCCTATCTGGGCTCTGTGGATCGGCGGCTGACAGCCATCGAACGCTGGGTTGGCATGACTCCAAGCCCAGATGATCTTGACCTTGAGATCGCGCACGTGCGCCGTGAGAAGGAATCCGCGATTGATAGCCAGGATTTCGAGACCGCTGCCGCGCTGCGCGACAAGGAAAAGGATCTGCTCGCCAACAGGGCCAGCAGGGAACAGGAGTGGGCGGCCAGCGCAGCCGATCGCCTATCCCTGGCCGAGGAACTCGGCCAGGTCAATGCCGAGCTCGAACGGCTACGCGCCATATTGCGCCAGCACGGCATCGAATCAGCGGACGGCATTGCATAGCCAGCCCGAGTGTGGCCAGGAGCTTCCGTTGCTATCCCGAAGCGTTGCGGCCTAACCTAACCTGGCCAGATGGGCTTGCAGCGAGTACCGGGGAATCGAACCCGCAATGTCAGCTGGGGAAGCCGCACAGTACGGCTGGTGAGGATGCTTCACAAGTTAGCTTGGCTATGTGGAGCCTCGACGAAGCGGCCACGAAGCGGACGGATTTTCTCGCAATGGACCACAACCTGGTGCAGGCGGCCATTGCTGCGGTCGTGCTCTGCGTCGCGGCCGGCTGCGCAGCATCAGCCCCGGCAACGGCAACAGCATTGAATCCGGGCGCTGAGATGACCTACGGACTCGCGCCGCTCAAGCCTGGCACGCAGCTCGGCCTGCTCGATGTTGACCTTGTGAACCGAAGCCGATTGCCGATCACGCTGGAGTCAGTCGAGGGCATCGGTCGCGGCCTGGGCACCGTCATCCGGGTCGTGGAAGTAAAGATCGCACCCGCCCATGGGACTGGCAGGCAGGACACGCCGGGCGGGGCTTACCAGACCGACCCACCGGTGTGGTGGGTCGGTCGGGGAACCTGCATCAAGCAACGACTGCTCCCGTTGCACGGATTTCGGCTGGCGCCCGGCGGCCCAGCGCGAGTATGGATCGTCGTGCAGGTGGCCCGGCCGGGCCGATTTGCCGTCACCGGCTATTTCGTGCGCTACACGCAAGAGGGAACGCTCTACCAGCAGCTGATACCAACGGGCTACAAGGGCCTGGCCAGCCGCACCGCACCATTCATCCCAGTGTATTGGGCGCAAGCACGCTGTCTGAAGAGCATGAAGCCAAGGCTGCTGCGCGGCCAGCGCGTCCACAAACCATTAGGGACGGCTCGAACGGCTATGAGGGCGCAGCTACTGCACTAGCGCCGACACAGGCCTGCTGCTGGAACACTTAGTGCGCGAACACGCCGCAACTCCGGCCAAGCAATTTCGTTCTACTGCCCGCAGTGCTTGCGTTCCTCGCCCCCGAAATCGCCGTTGATTTCATTCTATTGACAAATGGCAATTAGCGCAACTAACTAGTAATTGCGTATGGCGCATGCTTATCCTCCTCTTGCACCAGCCCGGCCAGTGCGGATGGAGGATCTTCGTGGCTGCTAGCTCTGGGGCCATCCGCGCGGTCGCCAGTGTGGCGTATCGGTGGTATGCCGGTGCGCAGGCCGTTTCGGTCGTGGGCACGATGATGACTTACACCGCCCTGTACTGGTTGACGTTGCACATCACCCGCGGTAGCGCGGTAATGCTTGCGACCTTGGTGGCGGCTCAGTTCCTGCCGATGCTGCTGTTGAGCCGTCGTGCCGGGACTGTCGTCTCGCGGCACCAGGCGGTCCGACTGTTGATTGTCACCCAGTCGGCCCAAGCCGCGGCGTCGCTCGCGCTTGGTATTCCGTTGCTGGCGGGCTGGATGTCTATCTGGTACCTGTGGGTGCTGTCGTTCGCGGTGGGCTGCGTCCAGGCCGTCGATGTTCCGGCCCGCCAGATGTTCATGCTCGACCTTGTGGGCGATGCCGAGCTGCGGCGAGGTTCGTCGCTGTATGCGGCCATCACGGGCCTGGCCAAGATCGCAGGTCCGGGCCTGAGCGGGCTCATCATCGCGGTTAGCGGCGAGGCCGCCGTGTTCGTTATCGATGGCGTGTCGTTTCTGCTGGTAATCGGAGTCTTGGTGTGGCTGGAGGGCCGGGTGCGGGACACGGTCCCTTCTGCACAGGGAAGTGGTGGCACGGCGCGGCGGTTTCGCTGGCTCCTCGACCTGCCGCTCGGCATCCGGGTGGCGGCCGGAATGGCCCTGCTCATCGGCGGCTTCGGTATCCAGTTCGAGGTGACTAATCCCCTGATGGCGGTCAAGGTTTTCCATCTGGGCTCAGTGGGATTCGGCGTGCTCGGCACGCTCATGGCGGGTGGCGGTATTGCGGCTAATGTTTATTCGGCGAATCACCGTGACCCCGATTCCCGGGAATTCCTGACCTGGGCGGTTTTGTTCGGTGCTGCCGAGGTTGTCGCCGCCGTCATGCCGGTGGCTTGGGCTTATGGCGTCCTGATGGTGACTGTTGGCGCGATGATCCAGTTGTTCGCGATCAGTGCCACCGTTTACGTGCAGAAAGCAGCACCCGAGGCACAGCGAGGCCATGCACTCAGCGCCTATAACGCCGGCTTCATGGGCTTTGTCCCGGCCCGTTCGTTCGTTGTCGCTGGACTGGCTGCAGCTGCCGGTACCCGCTGGGCACTGATCGGCCCAGGTGCAGTGATCATCGTGTGCGGAATTGCGGCGCTGGCCATCCCCCGCTGTCGGGTTCCTTGACCGTAATCTATGGCACGGGTTTACCGGCGTCGGTGACCGCGCGACGCGGGGAGCTCCAGCCTCGCTGTCGGGCAGGTAGCGGGCACGTCTAGGAGGTGTCAGTCTCGTCGCTATCGTGCGGACCAGTCCTGATGCGCCCCGACGGGTCGTCGATGCTCGCGACACCGGGGCTGGACTGGAAGCGGTGTGTCCTTCCCCAGTTCAGAGCCCGAAGATGTCCGTGACCCGCTCGGTCAGGTCATCTTCGGTCATCGCGGTGCCGATCTCGATGGCAGGCAGTTCGAGGCGCTTCGTTTCCTCGCAGAGAAGTCTGGTGAACAACCGGTCACGCTCGAGCAGGTTACCCAGTGCCCTGTCCGGATCACTGGTCTTGTCGGCGATCTCCCGCAGCGAGCCCCGGCGGGCGAACGCGGCCCGGCGAAACTCGGGCGCCGGCAGAAGCCAGACGGCGTGACCGGGCTCGGCCAGCAGAGGTTTGACAAGGCGCGGCAGCAACCGGAAACCCTCAGCGATCACACCAGGTTCCGCCGGCAGGCGCAGCAGGTCTTCGACGATCAGGTCGAACAACTCCCCCTGGAACCAGTGAAAGCTCTCCAGCATGGTCTGCGGAGACCGGTGCACCCATCGCTCGTCCATGTCCATAGCCTTGAACCTGCTCAGCAACGGGGGGTCTTGCAGCGCGAAACGGCCGTCATGATCCGACATCACGTCGTCAGTCGCGTACACACCCATGCCATGCCGGCCTGCCACCCGGCGAGCGATCGTCGATTTGCCGGCGCCGCTCCCGCCACCGATCCAGTAGACATGCCTGAGCCGTGCACGCAGCGCCGCGGCGCCCGCAGCCTCGCCATGTCTCTCACGTCGCATCCTGCACCTGCACAAATCTGCCGTGGCCTCGCCTGACTCGGTTCGAGACTGCTTCGCGTCGCCATGCCCGCAGGCTAATAGCACGTCACCGGCACCCCATGTCTGGGTCGCGGCCTAGCGCCCTACCTAACCGCGGGGTTTGCAAGCATGGCCAGCCCGCAGCTCCGGTGCCGCGTAGTCAGGCGACGTCTGGGGGTTCTGCTGCCGCCTTCCCGGGCGGGTGCTGTCTGCGGGACTTGATCCAGGTGGCGAGAGACATAGCCCCGATCGCAAATACGGGAATGTTCGCCAGCCACCGTCCAGTGGCGTCAGTTTTCGAGACGAGTGCAACCAGAGACACGCCGGTCGCGAGGATTACTAGGCTGTCGCGGAGGTCGGACTCAGCGGCTGGTATCGCTGGCCCGTGTGCCATGCGGGACTTGATCCAGGCCGCGAAATACCAGGCTCCCACCGCGATCAGTGGACTTTGTACGAGCCACCACCTAGCCGTGCCAATGTTCCATTGATGCGCAAGCAGTGCTATTCCAATTGCGAGGATTGGCACGAAGATGCGTACGTCCGGCCACGCCTCACCCATCGTCCTGGCCCGGCCGTGTCGCATTCTCTTGACCTGAAGGCCAGTCGCAAGGGCCTGGCGCCCCAGATGCGCGTGCGCCCGGCGCTATCCCTCCAGGCTTCAGCAACGTGCCGCCCGCAGCATGCTAGCGCCAGACCAATTAGCAACTCGTCCAGGACTTCGATACCGTCCACGGTTCGTTCAGTCGATACCGCTACGCTTTTGGTCAAGTGATCTGCCCCATGGATCGGCGCGAATGCTGGCCCCCGGTTGGCATGGGCTGCCCTGGTTAAGGGATCTTGGCGCCACAGTCTTCGTCTGGGAGGGGCGCTCCCGTCGTGAGGTTGCATCCGAGCTCGATGTAAAACGCGACCCGCCGCTCGCCTTGGCGGCACGAGCAGCGGATGAAGTCGCGCGGCTCGAGTTTGGCGTCGGTGGCGAGCTTGAGGCAGCCGAAGCGGCGTCTCGGCGGATCACGCCGTCTCGGACCGAGGAGAGATCGAGGTATTGGACTGCCCACCAGCCTGCGGCTTCGCGCGACGGCTAGCCCACCAGCCCGCGGCTTCGCGCGACGGTACTGTCCGTTTGAACCATCGGGCCGACATGGTGCCGACGGGGTTCGGGCTAGGCTGTGTAGTGCGAGACTTTGCAGGAGACGACTGGCGGAGGTGAGCGTGACGACGGACTCAGCGAACAGCATGCCGTCCCTTCCCGGCGAGACGCCAGCGTCCCTGGACGACTTGGCGCGCCGTAAGGGAGTGCATCTAGTGGAGTCGGTTGCGGACATGGCTCAGGATGGCGTCTTCGATTCTGACGAGGAGCTGGAGGCGTTTCTAGAACATGTCCACGCTGCCCGCCAAGCCGATGTTGCGTAAGTCATGCAATACGTGGTGCTTGATACGGATGTGGCCTCCCGAAGCATCAAGCGTCAACTGGACGGGCCGTTAGCCGCGAAGCTGACCGGCGTGGCATGGTGTATAACGTTCGTGACCGTCGGCGAACTCTGGCAGTGGGCTTCTGCTCGCGGGTGGGGACGTCGAACCCGCGACGGGCTCGAACTCTGGCTCGATCGCGTCGTAGTGTTGCATTCTGACGATGCCGTCTCGCGGGCCTGGGGCAAGATTCCGCCGATGCGCGCCGCCGCGGTCGGCCTCGTCCTGTCAACGATTCCTGGATTGCTGCATGCTGCCTCGCGCGTAACCTGCCGCTGGCGACCGAGAACGTGAAGGACTACGAGGACTTTGTTCAGCACGAAGGCCTTCGTCTGATCTCGCGGTGACATCACTGCTGCGGCCCCGGTCCGGCACCGACTGGCCCGGCGCCGGTGAGATCCGCGCATTCGGCACCTGATGAGCCGACTGCGCGGAAACCTGATCCGCATTGCGTCTAATGACGCCCGCAAACCCTCGCTCGCCGCACCCGCTGGAGACATGCGCCTCACGGGGTCTGACCTGCAATTCCTTGGAGCGGGTGGCGGGAATCGAACCCGCACTGTCAGCTGATGAATCTGTGCGGTGCAGGCTTCTACAACACGTGACATGCAAGGTGGGCAGTCCCTGAGTGATCGGGAGGACCCGCCATTCACCGGGCTCAGTAAGCGCGCCCGAAGATCACACGCTTGCCGTATGCTGATCGGCCATCGCATCGCACGCACGTTCCGGCCTCGAATTTGCCATCAAGAGGAATGCAGCGAGGTGTGGCGGCAGTCTCGGCTTTGATGTCGTCCTCGCATGCTGGGTTGCCGCAATGGAACGCCTGCGCCCAACCAGTCGAGATTGCTTGCTGGAAAGCGGGCCAGTCATCAACTACGACGGTGTTCGAATCGCGGAAGGCGGTCGCTCGCTCAAGCAGGAACTTCTGATAATCATTGAGCGTGGCGATCAGCGTTGGCGCTGCCTTGGCGAGTTGAATCGTCCGCTTGCCTTCGCCGCCGAGGCGCTGTGCAATGATTGCTGTCCCTGCATCTAGGTCGCGTGGTCCAAGCTCAAGACGCAATGGCACGCCACGTAGTTCCCAATCGTTGAATTTGAATCCCGCCGACAGTTGTACTCGGTCATCCAAGTGAGAGCGAATGCCCGCCTGCCTAAGCTCGGTCGTCAGAATCTGTGCGGCAGCAAGCACGGGATTGAGCTGTTCGCCTCGACCGATCGGAACGACAACTACCTGATACGGGGCGAGCATTGGCGGTAGAACGAGACCCTGATCGTCACCGTGAGCCATGATGACTGCGCCAATCATCCGAGTCGACATTCCCCAGGATGTGGTGTGGCATAGCTCTAGGCAGCCTGAATCACTTGTGTACTGGATGTCGAACGCCTTGGCGAAGTTTGTCGCCATGTAATGAGACGTTCCCGACTGAAGCGCTTTGCCATCGCGCATCATCGCCTCTATGGTGAATGTCCGTGCCGCTCCAGCAAAACGCTCACCAGGCGTCTTCTCGCCAGGAACAACAGGCAGGGCGGCGACGTCGCGAGCTACCTCAGTGTAGAAGCCGAGAGCAAGCATGGTCTCCTCGAGCGCATCAGCCTCGCTTGCGTGCGCCGTGTGGCCTTCTTGCCATAGGAACTCGGTTGTTCTAAGGAACATTCGCGGCCTTAGCTCCCAGCGGACCACGTTTGACCACTGGTTCAGAAGCAGAGGCAGGTCGCGATAAGAGGAGATCCACTTGGCCATCATCTCGCCGACGATTGTCTCGGACGTCGGCCGGACGACAAGAGGCTCGTCCAACTCCTTCCCGCCGGCGTGCGTGACTACCGCCAACTCGGGAGCAAAGCCATCGACATGCTCAGCTTCGCGCCGGAGATGGGACTCGGGGATGAGCAGCGGGAAGTAGGCATTGTCATGACCGGTGTCCTTAATTCTCCGGTCCAGCTCGGACTGCAGCAGCTCCCACAGGCGGTATCCATACGGGCGGATAACCATCGTGCCTTTGACTGGACCTCGGTCGACAAGCTGCGCCTTCGCGACAACCTCGTTGTACCAGGCTGAAAAATCCTTCCCCTGAGGCGTAACCCCGTGCTCCTCGCTGCGTGCCATGCGCAGAGAATACCGGGACCGCAACGATCACAGGAAAGTCAGCAGGCTCGGTCGAGTTACTACTCCGTCACGTCCTTCCTCGTAGGCGCAAAGATCCTGGTGAGCGGCTGGCGGGTCCAGGCCAGGGTCAGCGAAGCTGATCACGTTTGTGACGCACGTGCGCCCTTGACGCGCCAGTCGCGGCTGGGAGAATCGAGCGCGAGGAAGTCAGCTTCACTCCCTGAGCGGCCGCCGCAGCGTCGCTCCTGAGCTGTCCGGCTTGCCGATCAGCGGGCGCGGGCGCGCTCACAGGCCTCGCAAGGCGGATTGAAGCGCGAGCAGCGCCAGCGGCGGAGCGGAGCCGCCTTGTTAGAACTTCTAGATTAACTCGGCAACGTGACACTATGCGTCTGCTACCGAAGGCCGAGAACGGTAAGAAGAGCTTCGTCGATGCCCCACTGCTGCTCCGGACTGACCCGGCCTACGAGGTCGCCCAGGCGATTCGCGTCCACAGCGCCGACCTGCTCGACGAGGACGCGGGTGGTCTCGCCCAGCAGGTCGATCTCAGGACGGAACGATGCGGCCCTTGCGCTGTGCGATGTCGGCGCGACAAGCACTACTGAGCGGGGCAGCATTTCGTTGGGTTGGACAATCACACCATATCGACGGCCCTGTTGCTCATGACCAGTTCGGCGTGGAGGGCGGAACTCGTGAATCTCACCCCGGAGCACGCATGCTCTCCATAAACCCGGCGAGCTCGATCATCTCGCGCCGGTCGTCTTCGTCGGCCTCAAGGGCGGCGACCTCGGCAGCCAGGGCAGCGCGCTTCCGGAGCCGACCTGCACTGTCGAGGATTGCTCGGCGTATCGCTTCGGATCTGCTGATACCGGTGGCCCCAAGTTGCGCGAGTGCCTGCATGGCCTCGGAGTCCAGGCGGACGCTGATGGCCGACGACATGCTCACGAGTGTATCACGATCTGTCCTACACCACGCGACCCGGCAATAGTGCTAATGCACGCCGATGCGCTTCCCTGAGAACGGACGCTGAGCATCAATGGCCCGCCAATGGCACCACGCCTGTGTGGAACCGCGCGCATGGGCCGCATCTGCAAGGACTCTGAACCTCTGACCAGGAGAAGCAGCGTTGAAGGGGTGACAGGAATCGAACCCGCACTGTCAGCTTGGGAAGTCTGTGGCGTTCTTCACGCCTGATCTCGCGATTCGCTGACCTGTGGGTTAGGTGACCGCCTGCCCGTCAATGGCCGCCAGTGTCTGTGAGTGACCATGATTCACCGTCAGCCGCTGCGCTATCGGGCACATGGCGGGCAAGCGGTCGGGCTGGCCTGCGGCGGCCGCGATGTTTATCGAGTCACCGACGCCGGGTCGGATATCCGGCGTAAAAGGCTTCCTTCTGGCCCAGCATGCAAATCCGATGATCTGCAGGCCCAAGGCCGCCGCCCAGTTCAATGTCCTCGCCGCCACGTGCCACGACCGTACCGTGAGAATCCAGCAACTCAAACGGATGCCGCTGAGCGCGGAAGCCAGCGGGCCACACGATAGCTATACGCCGTGACCCAGGTCCGCCGATGAGCCACGGGCACCACTGACCTCGGTACCTTCCCTCGGCCAGCGTTCCGAACGTCAGCGCGAGCAGCGACGGGTCACCTGGCCGCCAAGATGACGTCGGGACCGGATAGAGCTTAGGTCCGTGCGCCGACGGATACCGTTCTAAACGCCTTGTGAAGCTTCATCGCATACCGGCCCTGTTGTTCAGCAGACGCACCGCGCCTGGCGGCACCATAGCGTTGAAATGCGAATCGAGTTTGCCTCGATCTTGACAGCCTGCCCTGCCCTGTCTTCGTCATAGGCGCCGAATCCGTGCGAGTGGTCGTCGGGTCAATGGTCGGCGCAGGCGATCGATCCATCAGCGGGCGGCTTCGTGTTCGTTGGAGTCAAAGGCGGCCAGCTGCGCCGAAGCTCCAAGCCATGGCCCGAGCGCTGGGCCAAGCCCGGTCTTCCAGCAACTCTCCATGTCCACGATCTACGTCACACGGGCAAATACGCTCGATGCCGAGACCGGTGCCTCGCTGGGCGAGCTGATGAGCCGGATGGGGCGCTCGTCGACCCGCGCCGCCAGGATCTACCTGCACGCTCGCGAGGAACGGGACAAGCGCATCGCCGCGAGCATCGACAAGATGGCCCGCCAGGAGCTGAGACGCTGGGAAGCTGCCGAGAATTGCCGATCGGGTGGTCTGATCAGCAGATTCGGATGTCCATTGTGTACCGTGACTGACCGCCGGAAGCTTCCCCTAATTGCACGCTAGTTCCACGGTGATCTTCAGGATTAGCGATCTCGGAGTTAGGCGCAGGCGCTGTGCGAAACGAGCCATTGCCGCGTTAGTGGATCCTGCGGCTCGCCGTCACCGGCCGGAAGGTGCGCCTGCAAGTCAGGGTCCGCAAAGCTCGGCCAGCCTGCTGACCGTCGCCCAGTTGCGCGCCGTTCCGGCCACTAGGGCCGAGGTCGGCCCGCCCGCCCTGGCGAGCACGCGGCGCAGTTCGCTGCGCGGGTACCCGTCCGGGGTGTGCAGGTAGACCGTGCGGTCGAGCACCTGGGCCCCGTCCCGGCTGCCTTTCGCCCGCACTTGCCGCTCTGCGTCGGCCACCCAGGCGGCCAGGCCGGGTCCGGGTACCTCGGGCAGGAACACCGCATGCAGCAGCTTGGGATTCGTCTCGCTCGGATAAGGGTTGTCGCGCATGCAGCTGGCAAGTTCCTCGCGGGAGAGCACCACGGCCCGGGCCCGCACGCCGATGCCGTCGGCGATGGCTCGCTCCAGCTCAGCGGCTAGCGCCGCAGCGTCCGTGCGGACCGCCGTCCTGCTGTCTGTCAGCCGCGGAGTGAACAGCACGTTTCCGCTCTGGATGTAGGTCATGACATCGGTATGGCCGAGCGAAGTCACAACCTCCTGGAGTACCGCCATCGCGACCTTCTTGCTGGCGAGGTTGTTGATCCCGCGCAGCAACACAACGTGAGTGGGCACACCAGCATCCTGTCAAAGCGGAAGGCACATCCCGCCCGTGACTTTGGGCTTTCGTCACGGAGCGGTCCGGAGCCGCACTATCAGCCTGGGAAGTCTCAGCCGCGATCCACGGCCCACCTGCGAAGTCGCTGACGTGCTACAGCGTGCAGCGGCAGTCCGTTAGTGACCGGGAGTCGCCGCTATGACTCACCCGTTCGGGCACGTAGCGGGCACGCCTGTAGTCCATTGGTGGTCCCTGGGGGTGCTTCCGCGTCTCGATGACCACAGGATAAATTCGACGGCCATCCTGCGAGCTCTGCCGAGTCTCTCTCCTTGCGCAGCCTCGATAGCAGTCGGTCAACCCGCAGCACTAGCGTGTGGAGCGAACAATGGCAAGTGAGACTGACTCAGAGGGAGCGGAGGGCAATGACGACTGGCAATGCTGGGACGGCTGGATCCGTTGCTCGGCCCATGCTTCGGGGCTCCCGCGTGACGGTCCACCCAGGTGGCATGGGTGACGTTTCATCGCTACAAGAGGTTCTGGCCGAGAAATCGGTCGCCCTGTGGTGGGGCGAGCCGGAGTCCGCCGAGCGGACCACAGCCAACCTGCGCGGCGATAGCGCAAGCGTGCTTCTCGTAGTCGAGATCGACGGACAGGTTGCCCTGGCCGCACCTGTCCGCGTGACTCATAAGCCAAGCTAATCCGCGCGGGCTCGGATGGGCTGTGGCGGCGCGCCCGCGCGAGCAGGCCACCAAGGCTGAGCGCGGCGCGGGAAGCGTCGCCGCGGTACCGCGCAACGGTGCCGCTCTTGTTCCGGCAGGCTAACTGCACGCTATTTGCACGGGATCCGTTGGACGGCCAGGAGTGGTGGTGGGATCAGGGCCGGTCCACGATCGTGGCCTGGGCGTTCAGTGTGGATCGGGTGACGGGAATCGAACCCGCACTGTCAGCTTCGGAATCTGCCGGAACACCCAGGTTATCGGCCGCGACCTTGGCCATCGGGCTACCCGTGAGTGACCGCGGCTGACCCCTGTTCGCCGGGGCTAATGGCACATTAATGGCACAGCGACCATAGCCATCCGGTTGAGGGCATCACGATCTGGCGTGCTCGCCCATGGGCAGCGCGGTGATCGGGCGGGTCCAGTGGAGCAGGAAGTCGTTGGAGTCCATGTCCGGCGCGGCCTGGATCGCGGTGAGCAGGTCCTCCAGCGTCGCCGCGTTGGACGTCATGGCGCTGCCCGGGCAGGTAGCGGTCAGCCCGCCCGCCGACCCGGTGATCTCCCAGATCGGC
>WNFC01003960.1_pt1 | contig 16120 bp, 10 predicted proteins | sample 5400541 | NCBI WGS metagenome assembly WNFC01 (sample SAMN13153342, study PRJNA577476) | soil metagenome | isolation source: 120 cm saprolite under Douglas fir tree site 2 hole 2 replicate 1 | place: USA:California | collected 2015-04-18
GTGGCGCAGGCGGTTTGCGAGGACGAGGCAGGCAGCGGCGATAACAATGGGCGCTCCGAGGTCGACCGCCGCCCGGCTCCAGGGATAAAATTCCGCCAAACAGGCGATCGTCGCTTCGGCGGGCTGTGCCGGAAGACCTTCGCGCATGCAGGCCTGCTGGGCCTGCGACGCAAACACCAAGATCGCACCCTGCACTCTCCGAAAGCCGTAAAAGGGGGCCATCGAGGCCGCCACGAATAGCATCGAAGAAAGCGCGAAAAGCGCTGCCTCCCAAAGCGTGACGTTCTGCGATCGATGACCTGGCAGAAGGGTATCGAGCAGGCGAGAGGGACGTAATGGCTCAAGCGGCGACAGGCGCCGACCGTAGGCGCCGCGCGGAATGCGTCCACCACTCGCAGCCCACGCGGCGCTGTAAAGGCAATAAACGATCATGATGTAACAGAAGCCGATTGTCATGATCGCAAGCTCGGTCGCGAGCGGTCCGAGCGGGCTCATGCCGGGCAGCGTGATGACGCCATATGTCATTTTGACGGAAAGCAGAAAGATCTGTTTGTCGGGCGTTGGCATGAAAAAGGCGCCGACCTGGGCCACGAAGATCACCGCGTATGCCCACCACAGCCGGTGTGCGAGAATGAGATATGTCGCGCCGACGCTTCCGAGCGCCAGCGCCGCCCATTGCCATGCCGGGCTCGCGACCAGTTCGAGTAATCCCCGGAACGAAGTCAGCTGGGAGAGTTGTGGGATCGCGACCCACAAGAAAAACACGAGATTGAAGATGAACATATAGCGCGCGTAGCGCAGCAGCGCCTCGTGACGCCGGACCGTGGTGGTTATGCCCGAGATATCGAGTGTTGAGATCCGCATGCGGCGACCAGCGGCTTTCAAGTGACCGAACCCGATGGCCGGTGGGCGCGTGTTACCTGTCTCAGATCTCTTGGTCCTTTTGCAGCGATAACCGGATGAACGAACGCCTTGTGGTGAATGCCACGTATTGCCCGCGCGGTAAACTAACCGGACCCAAGCTTATCGTTCCCATTGCATCGTAAAGCTGCCGGGCGTTGCGCGGAGTGAACTGGTTCACACGCGACGGATTAAATGGGCCTCGCCATGATAAAGCAGGGCGGGTTGAAGGCCATCCACGTCTTGACTTCAAGTTGGCTGTAAAAAAAGACGTGGATGCGCGGCCCAAAGCCGGGCATGACGAACGGGAACTGTTTTAGGTTTCCTGATGCGCCCTGCTCTGCTCAATCCGCTGTTTGCGCCGGTCACCAGCCTTTCCGGCGTGGGGCCGAAGCAGGACAAATTGTTTCGTTACCTGCTCGGCCGCGATGAGACACCGCGGCTGGTCGATCTCTTGCTGCATCTGCCGGCCAGCGTGATCGATCGCCGGACGCGGCCGAAAATCCGCGATGCGGTGCCGGGAACCGTGGTGACGCTGGAAGTGACCGTCGACCGGCACCGCCCGACGCCGGGGCGGAATCCCCGCGCGCCGCACCTGGTCTATGCCAGCGACGACACCGGCGACGTGGTGCTGACCTATTTCCGCGCGCAGCCGGGCTATGTCGAAAAGCTGCTGCCGGTCGGCGCCAAACGTTACGTCTCCGGCACCGCGCAGATGTACGACGGTACCCTGCAGATCACGCATCCCGACCGCGTCGTGGACGAGGAGGGTTTTGCAAAACTGTCGGGCATCGATCCGGTTTATCCGCTCACCGAAGGGTTGGCGCTGGGTTCGTTGCGGCGCGCGATGGCGCAGGCGCTGCAAAGGCTGCCGGATTTGCCGGAATGGATCAGCCCGGAGGTGATCCGCCGCTGCAAGTTTCCGAAGGTCGCGGAAGCCCTGAACCGCGTGCACGTGCCGGTCGAGTTGACGGACATTCTGCCGGATGGCCCGTTCTGGTCGCGGCTTGCCTTCGACGAATTGCTGGCCGGTCAATTGGCGCTGGCGCTGGTGCGCGCGCAGTTGCGCCGCCCTGCCGGCGATCGCAACGCCGGCGACGGCCATTTGCGCAAGAAGATCATCGATGCGCTGCCCTATTCGCTGACATCCTCGCAGCAACAGGCCGCCGCCGCGATATCAGACGATCTGCGCCAGCCGGTCCGCATGCTGCGGCTGCTGCAGGGCGATGTCGGATCGGGCAAGACCGTGGTGGCGCTATTGGCCGCCGCCGCCGTCACCGAGGTCGGCAAGCAGGCGGCGTTGATGGCGCCGACGGAAATCCTGGCGCGCCAGCACATCAAGACCATCACGCCGCTGGCCGAGCGCGCCGGCCTGCGTATCGCCATCCTCACCGGACGCGAAAAAGGCAAGGAGCGCCGCGATATCCTGGGCCGGCTCGAGGCCGGCGAAATCGATTTGCTGGTCGGCACCCACGCGCTGATCCAGGACGACGTCATATTCAAGGCGTTGGCGCTGGCCGTGGTCGACGAACAGCATCGCTTCGGCGTGCGCGAGCGCCTGGCACTCACCGCCAAGGGCCGTGACGTCGATGTGCTGGTGCTGAGCGCGACGCCGATCCCGCGCACGCTGGTGCTGACCTATTTCGGCGACATGGACGTTTCGGAGTTACGCGAAAAACCCGCGGGACGGCAGCCGATCGATACCCGCGCCGTGGCCAGCGGCCGCATCCATGAGGTGATGGACGCCGTCGGCCGCGCGCTCGACAAGGGCAAACTGGTTTACTGGATCGTTCCTTTGGTGGAAGAATCCGAAACCGTCAATCTTACCGACGCCGAAGCGCGCTTCGAAAGCCTGCGCGAGCGCTTCGGCGACAAGGTCGGACTCGTGCATGGCAAGATGCGCGGCACCGACAAGGACCGCGCGATGGCGCAGTTCGCCGCCGGTGAAACCGGTTTGCTGGTCGCAACCACCGTGGTCGAGGTCGGCGTCGATGTCCCGGCCGCCACCATCATGGTGATCGAGAACGCCGAACGCTTCGGGCTGGCGCAACTGCACCAGTTGCGCGGCCGGATCGGCCGCGGCTCCGAGGCATCGACCTGCCTGTTGCTCTACAAGGAGCCGCTGGGCGAGATGTCGACGGCGCGGCTGAAGGCGATCAGGGAAACCACCGACGGCTTCCGGATTGCCGAAGAGGATTTGAAACTGCGCGGCGAAGGCGATGTGCTTGGCGTGCGGCAAAGCGGCCTGCCCGGCTATCGCATCGCTCGAACCGACGTGCACGGCCAGCTCATTACGCAGGCGCGCGACGAAGCACTGCGCATCATGAAGGACAATCCGAAGCTTGAGGGTGCGCGCGGCGAGGCGTTGCGCGCCCTGCTCTATTTGTTCGAAAGGGATGAGGCGTTGCCGCTGATCGGGGCGGGGTAACTGGTGTCCTCGCCGTCATTGCGAGCGAAGCGAAGCAATCCATCTCGCCAGCGAAAAGAAAGAATGGATTGCTTCGTCGCGGAGCCTGTCATCGGGCGCGCATTCGCGCGACCCGTTGGCTCCTCGCAATGACGGAGGGGCCCGGAATGACCGCAAACCATCAATCCACCTTCGCCGGCACCGGCTGCAGCGAGGATTCATTCGCGACCCGCGCGGCATTTGCCATTCCGGCCAGTGCTGCGATCTTCTGCGGGTCGGAGCCGGGCTGCACCACGCCCGCGGACATGATCAGGGTCGCGGCGTCTTCGGCGCTCATCTCGACTTCGATGATCTTGCTCCTGGGCACATAGAAGAAGAAACCCGTGGTCGGGTTCGGCGCGCAGGGCAGGAACACCGAGATGTGCTCCTCCTGGCCGGGAAGCTTGTTGGCGATCTCCACGCTCGGCGCCTGCGAGATCAGCACGATCGACCACATTCCCGGCGAGGGAAATTCGACCAGACCGACCCGGCGAAAGCTCGATCCGGAACCTGAGAACAGCGTCTCGAACACCTGCTTCAGGCCGCGATAGATCGCGCGCACCACCGGCATTCGCCCGAGCAATCGCTCGCCGAGATCGACCAGCGTCCGTCCGATCAGGTTGGCGGTGAGGAAGCCCAGCAGCGTCAGCGCAACCACGGCGACGATCAGCCCGGAACCCGGCAGCCCGAACGGCAGATAGGTTTCCGGCCGATAGGCAATGGGAACGAACGGCCGGACCAGACCGTCGACCCAGGTCACGAACCACCACGTCAGATAAAAGGTGATGGCGATCGGGCCGGCGACGATCAAACCGGTCAGGAAATAATTCCGGAATCGGGCCATGAAGCCGCTATGGGCTTCCGGCGGGACTTCGGCCGGGGGCAGAGGCAGGTCGTCGCGGTTCATTCGGGTTCCAGGTCAGGCGAAATAGCCATGAGCGATACTAGCTAAGTCTTCTAGCAGATTTTTGAAGACTTGAAGGGGGCTGGTATCAAGTGGCTGGTATCGAGTGACTGGTATTGAGCAACTTGGCAACAAGCGACTGGCAACCAGTGACTTGGCAACCAGCGACTTGGCAACCACGGTAGACCTATTCGACGGTCACCGATTTCGCGAGATTACGCGGCTGGTCGACGTCCGTGCCCATAATGACGGCAGTGTGATAGGCCAGCAATTGCACGGGAATGGCATAAACCATGGGCGTAAATGTCGCGGCCATGTCGGGCAGCACGATCGTGACCAGCGACTCGATGGTGGCTTCCGCGGCGCCCTTGGCGTCGGTCATCAGAATGATGTTGCCGCCGCGGGCCGCCACTTCCTGCATGTTGGAGACGGTCTTCTCGAACACCCGGTCGAACGGCGCGATCACCACGACCGGCATGTTCTCGTCGATCAGCGCGATCGGCCCGTGCTTGAGTTCGCCGGCGGCGTAGCCTTCGGCGTGGATGTAGGAGATTTCCTTCAGCTTCAGCGCGCCTTCCAGCGCCAGCGGATAGCTGGTGCCGCGGCCGAGATAGAGCACGTCCTTGGATTTGGCGATGTCGCGCGCGAGTTTCTCGATCTGCGGTTCGATGGTCAGCGCCGCGGCCATCAGTCGCGGGATTTCCACCAGACCATGCACGAGTTTGGTCTCATCGGCATCGGACAATTCGCCGCGCGCCTTGCCAACGGCCACCGCGAGCGCGGCCAGCACCATCAACTGGCACGTGAAAGCTTTGGTCGAAGCGACGCCGATCTCCGGACCCGCCAGCGTCGGCAGCACGGTCTCGCTTTCGCGCGCGATCGTCGATGTCGGGACGTTGACCACCGAAAGCGTATGCACGCCCTGCTGTTTGGCGTAGCGCAGCGCCGCCAGGGTATCGGCGGTCTCGCCGGATTGCGAGATGAAGATCGCAAGATCCCCCTTGCGCAGCGGCGCCTCGCGATAACGGAATTCCGAGGCGACGTCGGTCTCCACGGGTACGCGGCTCAGGCGCTCGAACCAGTATTTGGCGACGTAACCCGCGTAGCTCGCGGTGCCGCAGGCAACGATCGAGATACGCTGGATGTCCTTGAAATCGAACGGCAGCTGCAGCGGCAGCGAAACGCGCTCGGTCGCCATGTCGACGTAGCGCGCCAGCGTGTGGCCGACCACTTCCGGCTGCTCATGGATTTCCTTGGCCATGAAGTGGCGATAGTTCGCCTTGTCGACCATGAACGACGACGCGCCGGATTTCAGCACGTCGCGGTTCACCACCGCGCCATGCTCGTCATAGATCACGCCGACTTCGCGGGTCAGAACCACCCAGTCGCCGTCCTCAAGATAGCTGATGGTGTCGGTAAAGGGTGCCAGCGCGATCGCATCCGAACCCAGATACATCTCGCCGTCGCCATGGCCGATCGCAAGCGGCGAACCCTTGCGGGCGCCGATCATCAGATCGCCGTGACCCTGAAACAGGAACGCCAGCGCGAAGGCGCCGCGCAACTGCGGCAGCGAAGCCTTCACCGCGTCCTGTGGCGATGCGCCCTTGAGGAGATAGGAATTGACCAGATGAGCCACGACCTCGGTGTCGGTCTCGCTGGAGAATTTCGCGCCCTGCTTTTCGAGCATCAGCCGCAGTTCGCGGAAATTCTCGATGATGCCGTTGTGAACCACGGCGACGTTGTCGGTCGCATGCGGATGCGCGTTGGTCTCATTCGGCTTGCCGTGGGTGGCCCATCGCGTATGGCCGATGCCGGCATGACCGGCGAGCGGTTCGGCTTTCAATCGCGCTTCGAGGTTTTTCAACTTGCCTTCGGCGCGACGGCGCGCGAGGCGGTCGCCTTCCAGCGTGGCGACACCAGCGGAATCGTAACCGCGATATTCCAGCCGCTTGAGCGAATTCACGATTTGATCCGCGACCGGAGCGCGTCCGAGAATGCCGACAATGCCGCACATGCCGATCAATATCTCCAGATCGTCGAAAGGTTTTCAAAAACGACGCGCTCAACTCTTAACGAGAATCGCAGATCGCCGGATACTCAATAATTATTGCGGATTGCGACAGGGTTAAGCCGAAAGCTTAACAAGGCCCGTCGTTAGCTGGTTTTCGACGTCTTGTCGCGCGCTTTTCGTTTCGCGAGATCGGTTTCGTCCGCCGCCGCCAACGACAAATCCGCGCCGACCAATGCGCCGGCGCCGACGCGCCCAAGAGCTAAATTGCTCATCTTCTATCTCAAATTGAATGTACGGTAGTTGACCGATTCGGGGTTCCGACCCCGATCGATTGTCTCGTTCGATCCCCCTCCTTCAGCTTGGGTTTGACAGCCACCGGATGACCGACGCCGCCGCAAAGGTTCAAAAGCTGCTCCGCCAACAAGCGGCCATCGCTCAGTTCGGCAGCTTCGCGCTGCGCCAGCAGGATCTGTCGAAGATCCTGGCCGAAGCTGTCCGGGTCTGCGCCGAGGGCCTCAATGTGCCCTTCAGCAAGGTGTGCCAATACCGCGCCGAGCAGAACGATCTTCTCATCGTCGCCGGCTATGGCTGGCAGGACGGCGTCGTCGGCGATGTCGTGTCGCGCGCCGACTTGAGCTCGCCGCAGGGGCGCGCCTTCACCACAGGGGACCCTTCGATCTGCGACGATTTACAAACGGGTCCTTATTCCGACCTGCCACCGTTTTATGCGGCGCACGGCATCGTCTCGATCATCGACGTCATCATCAAGGGCACCGACGAACGGCCTTATGGAATACTGGAGATCGACAACAATCGGCAGCACGATTACGACCAGCATGACATCAATTTTCTCACCGGGTTCGCCAACGTGTTGGCCGAAGCCGTGTCAACCGCCTCCCGGGAAGCGGCCCTGCAGGTCGCCGTCGACACCATGAAGGCGCTGGTCGACGACAAGGACCGTCTGCTGCACGAAAAGAACGCCGCCGATCTGCAACTTCGTCAGGCGCAGAAAATGGAGGCGGTCGGTCAATTGAGCGGCGGCGTCGCCCACGACCTCAACAACATTCTCACCGTCATTACCGGGACAATCGAAATCCTGGCGGAAGCCGTCGCCGACCGGCCGCAACTCGTCGCCATTGCGAAAATGATCGACGAGGCGGCCGACCGCGGCGCCGATCTGACCCAGCGCTTGCTCGCGTTCGCCCGCAAGCAGCCGCTGCAACCGCGGGAGGTCGATGTCAATTCACTGGCCATCGAAGCAAGCAATCTGCTGCGGCCGACGCTGGGCGAACAGGTCGAGGTCCAGATCATGCTGTCTGGCGACACCGCGCGCGCGCTGATCGACCCCAGTCAGCTCACCAATGCGATCCTCAATCTCGCGCTCAACGCCCGCGACGCGATGCCGGACGGCGGCAAGCTCACCATCGAGACCAGCAACGTCATCCTCGACGACAGCTACGCCGGCATCCACAGCGAAGTCACAGCCGGGCCATATGTTCTGATTGCGGTGACCGATTCCGGCCACGGCATTCCGGCCGGCATTCTGGAGAACGTTTTCGAGCCCTTCTTCACCACCAAGGATGTCGGCAAGGGCTCCGGCCTCGGCCTCAGCATGGTCTATGGTTTCGTCAAACAGTCCAATGGACATATCAAGATCTGCAGCGAGGCAGGCCTTGGCACCACGGTGAGGATTTATCTGCCGCAGGCGATAGGTTTCGCTCAACCCATCACGGACGAGCTGGCGAGCACTTCGATCCTCGAAGGCGGTGATGAGACCATATTGGTCGTTGAGGACGATGATCTGGTACGAACGTTCGTGGTCGGCCAAATTCAAAGTCTGGGGTATCGCACGCTGGCGGCGGTCAACGCGGACGCGGCCCTTGTCGTCATCAACAGCGCACAGACCATCGACCTGCTATTCACCGACATGATCATGCCGGGATCGATGAACGGCCGCCAACTCTCCGATGCAGCGCTGCGACGCCGGCCATCGCTAAGCGTATTATTCACGTCGGGATATACGGAGAATACGGTCATCCACTACGGCCGTCTCGATGCCGGGGTGTTGCTGCTCGCCAAGCCGTATCGCAAGTCGGATCTTGCGCGGATGATACGAGCCGCACTTGCCGCCGATACCAAGCTGCAAACGCCAGACCCGGTTGGAAAAGGAGCATCCAAGCCTTCGCTCACAGCCGCCTGAAGTGCGCAACGAGGGCTGACAGCTTGACAGCGCCGGTCGTCAGCCGCCTTTCGGCGTCTTGTCACGCGTTTTCAGCTCGCGGTATCGTTTAGCCCCGCCCTCGCGATTGGTCTGCTGACCGCGCTCGACCGCCAGCGCATCGTCGGGCACCTCGCGGGTGATCACCGATCCCGAACCGATATAGGCGCCGCTGCCGATTTGCACCGGCGCCACCAGCGACGAATTCGAGCCGACGAACGCGCCGGCGCCGATCGTGGTGCGGTGCTTGGCAAAGCCGTCATAGTTGCAGACGATGGTGCCGGCGCCGATGTTGGCGCCCGCTCCGACATGGGCGTCGCCGATATAGCTGAGATGATTGACCTTGACGCCGGCTTCCAGCGTCGCGGCCTTGGTCTCGACGAAATTGCCGATCTTTGCGCCCTCGCCCAGCGATGTTCCCGGCCTTAAGCGCGCAAAGGGGCCGACCAATGCTTTCTTGCCGATCGATGACTGCACGATGTGAGAAAACGAATGGATCACCGCGCCGTCGCCGATTGAGACGCCGGGACCGATCACCACAAACGGTTCGATCGTCACGTCGTTGCCGAACGTCGTATCGGCGGCGAGGTAAACGGTTTCGGGCGCGACCATCGTCACGCCGGCCTCGAGCGCCGCCTTGCGCAGCCGCGCCTGCATCACTTGCTCGGCCTCGGCGAGCTGGGCCTTGGTGTTGATGCCGCGCACTTCATCCTCACTGGTCTCGATCACAACGGCCTCCAGTCCAAGTTGACGAACGACGCCAACCGCATCGCTCAGATAATACTCGCGCTTGCTGTTGGCATTCCCGATTTTTTCGATGACTTCCAGCGCCCTGCGGCCGTCGAATGCCATGACGCCGGCATTGCAGAGTTTTGTCATGCGTTCCGCGGGCGTCGCGTCGGCGTGCTCGCGGATCGCCACCAACCGGTCGCCCTCGACCAGCAGCCGGCCGTAGCCGGTGGGGTCGGCGGCTTGAAAGCCGAGCACGGCCAGCACCGCGCCGCTTTTCAACGGTGCACGCATGCGCGCGAGTGTCGCGACCGAAATCAGCGGCGTATCGCCGAACACGACCAGCAGGTCGTCGGCGCCGCGGGCGATGGCATCGCGGGCCGCGAGCACCGCGTGCGCGGTGCCGAGACGCTCGCGCTGAATGAAGGTCGTCGCATCCGGACGCAGACGTTTGACCTCCTCCGCGACAGCCCGTTGGTCCGATCCGATGACGACGGCGAGCGAGGCGCCGGCGCCCTTTGGGGCGGCTTCAAGCACATGCGCCAGCAGCGATTGGCCGGCGACGGGATGCAGGACCTTCGGCATCGAGGACTGCATGCGCGTGCCCTCACCGGCCGCGAGCACGATCGTGAGGCTGGTTCTGCCTGTCATCCGAATCCTTATAGTATGGTGGCGAAGATTGCGCCGTGGTCGTCATAAAGCGTTTTCGCTCCCGATGGAAACCTGTTCGTCGCGCGGGAAAACGCCCTGGTTTCCGGATCGCAGCGCGATTCCTGTTAATGTTTGCCTCTGATTCGGCTAAGGCCTCAGGAGGGCCGAGAACGTCCTATGGCAAAGGATTCCGACCACCTGGCCGGCAGCTTCGATACCGAAAACACCGGCGGCTTCCTGACCGGTTTTTTGGCCGAGGAGGATAATTTCGACCGCCGCACGCTGTGGCGGCTCGGATCGTGGGCGGCGGCATCGGTCGGCGCCGTGATCGTGGCGGTGATGAGCAACCATTCATCGATCGGATTGCACCGCGACCAGGTGGCTGGGACCGATCTGGCGCGCCAGTCGCAGCAGATCCAGTCCGTCGCCAAGGAAAGCCAGGACGAGGCGCGGCGGCTGGCGTCGGCCATTGAGACGCTCAACGGCGACCGCGACCGGCTGTATTCCCGCGTCTCCGTTCTGGAGCAGGGACTGGAATCCGTGACCGGCGCGATTGCGCGGCAAAGTCCCGCAGCGGCATTGCCGCAAGTCGCCGCCACCGCTTCGGCGGGGACCGAGCCCCAGTCTTCGTCCCAGTCTTCCACGCCGCAAAATCCGGTTGCAGCCCCGGTGGTGTCGCCGGTGGCGGCGGCTGCGCCAGCGACCCCAGCCGAAAAGCCGGCTGTGGACACAGCCACCGCGCGGAATTCAGGCCCGGCCGCTGTCCCCTCCGTTGCACAGGGAATGCCGAATTCGCCGGCGACACCGGCCGCAATGCCGCTGATGGCCTCGAAGTCGATCCTGGCTCCGCCCGATGCGGCGGCTGGCAAACTGATCAAGCCCGAGACGGCGGCGAACGCCGTCACCGCGTCGCCGATGCCCGAGGTGGTTGCGCCGGCCGCATCGGCAGATGATGCGGAACGGGATCCGCCTTGGGCTGCGTCATCCAAGGTCGCCGTCCAGCGAACCGAATTTGGGGTAGATGTCGGCGGCGCCAATTCGCTTGGCGGCCTGCGCGCGCTGTGGCGTGGTCTCAAGTCGAATACCGCGCTTGCGGCGTTACGCCCGATCATTGTGGTGAAGGAAAGCAACACCGGGCTTGGCATGCAGCTGCGGCTGGTTGCCGGACCGCTCGCGGATGCCGCGGCGGCTGCGAAAATCTGCGCTGCCTTGCTTGAAAGCCAGCGGCCATGTGAGACGACGGTGTTTGATGGTCAGCGTCTTGCCATGAAGGCGGAAGAGCCGCCCGCTTCAATCAAGCCTGCGCCACCGCGCAGGCGGAGCAGTGGAAAGCGAGCTGTGGTTGAGGAGCCGCCCCAAAAACCGGAAACCGCGCTGTCGTCGCTCTTCACCAGGCGGTAGAGCGTTTTCAAGCGAAAGCCTGCCCCGGACTTGATCCGGGGTGGAGATCGGGTCGCGTCAAGAAAACGCGTCAAATCAAGAATCTAGAGCCCCGTTTCGATCCATCGAAGCGGAGAAGGCTCTAGCTGATCAATTAAAGCTTCTGTTTCCAATGATTTGTAAGCAAACTCTCACGCGTTTTCGCGAAATTGGTGCGTTCGCTGCCTGCGCCGGGTTGTCCCGCCCCGCATTCCCGACCATATTCGCCTTGCGCGCATTCCGCAGAATACGCGCAAATGATTGTTAGGCGCATTTTCTCGCGGCTAACCGGATTCCACTTAGCCCGGAAAATGCTCCAGTGAAAAAATCTCCGTTTCGGCTGACGCCGTACCAGGTGCAATGGCTGTTGGTCGTCGGCTTCGTCACCGTCGGCTACGCACTCTATCTGCGCTATATGGCGATCGAGTTCTCGACCGTCGCGCTGGCATGCGACGCCGGCCTGCAGACCATGCTGTGCAAGACTCGTATCCTGGTGACGTCGCTGTTTCGCAATTCGGTGTTCGGCATCGTGGCGCTCGTCATCGCGACGCTTCACGTCGTCCGACCGTCGATCGTCTTGCTCACCGGCGGGCTGATCGCCGCCGGATTCGGCATCGTGCTCTACAATATCGGCCTGTCGGGTCTGGCGATCGGCCTGCTTATTTTGGGATTTGCACGACCCGCGCCCGCCACAGCGTGACGGCGAACAGAAAATACATGGCGCAGGTCCACAATGATTGCCAGTTGGCCGATCCTTCGTTGAACCCGGTGTAGAGTGCCGCGCCCGCCAGCAGGCCGGCGAATACCGCCTCGGTGATCGGCCGCGATCCCTCCGGCGGGCGGTTGAGCAGCATCAGGGTCGCGAACGGCACCACCACCATGGTCAGCGCGGCAAACGGGAAATCGCGGTAGCGCGGATCGAACACAAAGCCGAGCGCGGTCTCCGCGCCGACCAACGTGGTCACGATCAGCACGGCTCCGAGGATCATCGTCAGCGCCGACAGCGGGGCTCGCTCGTCGCGGGGGCCCAGCAGTTCCAGAAATGTCGGCAGCGGGCGCCCCGACATCATGGCGTTGGCGCACAGCAAAGGCGAAGCGATCGCCGCCGCCAGCAGCGAGCCCCACCCGAGCCAGCCGCCCAAACCGTAGCTTTCATAGAACATCTTGTCGGCGGCGACGCCCAGCAAAATTCCGGCCGCGGTCGCGGAAATTCCGACCGCGATCCAGGATGCGATGCGCGGCGTCCAGGGCCGGCGGCGCAAGGTCAACCAGGCCGCGCCGAATACGAAAAAGCTCAACGCCATTCCACATCCCATCTGCAGCTTCCAGAACGGAAAGTTGCTGATGGCCTCATTGGGCGGATATTTCACCGCACGCTGCACCGAATCGATCAGGCCCCAATATCCGCCGACCGTGCCTTCGAGCTCGCGTTTCCACGGCTGGTCGTAAGCTTCGATCAGATTGACGCGAAAGTTCTCTTGCTTGGCCAAGCCTAAGATTTCCGAGACCACCCGCGCCTGATTGGTACGCGACGGCAGCGCCCCTTCGCGCATTCGTCCCTGGCTCGGCCAGCCGGTCTCGCCGATCAGGATTTCCTTGCCGGGGAACGCCACCGCCATCCGCTTGCGAATCGCATCGACATGGGCGGCGGCATGTCTGGCGCGGATCGGGAAGTCCTCCCAGTAAGGCAGGATATGAATCGTGACAAAATCGACCGCGTCATAGACTTCCCGATTGCGAAGCCAATATTCCCACACATCGGCATAGGTGACGGGAACCGCGACCTGAGATTTGACCGACCGGATGTGGGCGGCGAGATCGGACGTGGTCATCTCTCCGCGCAACAGCACCTCGTTGCCGACGACCACCGCCGTGATGACGCTGGGGTATTCCTTGGTCAGCCCCACCACGGTTGAAATCTGCGCAAGGTTCTTCAGGCGGTTGCTGCCGAGCCAGATGCCCTGGATGACTTTCAATCCCACTTTCGCGGCGAGGGCTGGAACTTGATCGAGGCCGTTTTCGATCGAATAGGTGCGCACGCAATCGGTTATCTTGGCGAGCTGCGCCAGATCCTGGGCGATCTGTTCCGGTGCGATATGGGTGGTCAGCACGAGCGGCGTCTGCGCGTCGCGGAACGGCGCATAGGACACGCACAACAGCTTGGCGTTGGGATCGATCGGCGCGCGTGCCAAATTGATAGGCGTGGCCGCCCACCACCAGACGGCGGCGATCGCACCCAAGGATATCAGGAGAAGAGCCAGTGGCGTACGAAGAGAAATCGGTTCCATCCTCCGGGCGGGGATCGTCGATTAGCTGGTCACCAGCCATCTGCCAAGAGCAGGAGTGCGGCCTTCCCCCGTTACGGCTTTACCACAGCATGATAAAGTTGTGACTTTGCTGGACAAAATCCGAAATGTCCGTCATGGGATTTCAGGGGTATCTCCGCCGCAATGGAGACCCATTTGAACGGCATCAAGCCAGCGCTGCAGTGCTGGCCGCAGGCAGGCAACAATTCGGGGAATTTATGGGTCGACGGGTGCTTCAGCTTCAAGATGCGGTTTTGCGCCTTCTCGCCGTCCCCGGGCTCGCCCTCCTGATCGGTATCGGAAGCGCCATCGCTCAAAGCGGCGACCTTCGCGCCCAGGAGCAGTCAGGCAAGCCGCCGGCGGCGAATTCGGCTGATGCCGCCAAGGATAATCAGCGCAAGACCGACCAGTTCGTCGAGGCGTCGCAGGCCATCAACGGGCCGGCCGGAAATCCGGAATGCGTCTGGCTCGGCCGCCGCATGGTGCGCCTGATGTGGAACGACGATCTCGATACCGCCTTCCGGCATCTCGATCTCTACGACCGTTTCGGCTGTCCCGGTGGCCACATCCAGGCGACATTTCGGTGCCTGACCCGCTTTGGCGCGGAAATCGACTCCAAGGTGCCGGAGTCGCTCGATCGGCGCGTTCATGCCTGCTGGATCAATCCCAACGCCCAGCCACAGGCCGCCGCGGTCGCCCAACCTGCCCCGCCTTCGACGGCCGGTGCGGCAAATGCGGCACCCGCCCCGGCGGTCGCGCCGGCGCCTGCGGCCGCGCCCGCCAAGTAACCCTAACCGCTGCGGAACAATCGGAAATTTTCGCGGTTTGGATATTTGCGCCCTTAAAACGCCATGGCGTCATAACAGTTGTTAAATGGCGTGGCAGAGATATGCTCGATTAGCCGCTGACTTGGTCGGGCCTAGGGGACGGGTCCGCTTCCCTGCCATCTTGAACCCCGTATGGTTTTCTCGCGATGCGCGCCGTCGTCGCCGTTCTGCTCTTTGTCACCACCGTTCACGCTGCCCTTTGGGGGGTGTTCCGGGACAAGCAGGAGGCCCCCGACTTCAAGGGTATCCTGCCCAGCGCGTCCTATGCGCCGTTCGAGCCGGGCCACACCGTAGACTTGAGCCGGGATCCCGAAAAGATTCGAGCGGACCTGAAAAAGCTGTCGACGATGACGCGGGCTGTTCGCCTCTATTCTTCCACCGAAGGCAACGAGCTGATTCCCCCGATTGCCGCCGAATTCGGGCTGAAGGTCACGGTCGGCGCCTGGATCGACAAAACCGAACGCAACGAGCGCGAGATCGACGCTGCCATCAATCTCGCCAAGCGCAACAGCAATGTCATTGGCATAGTGGTCGGCAACGAAACGATCTTCCGCGGCGAGCAGAAGATCGAGGACCTGATCGGGCTCATTAAGAGGGTGAAGAAGTCCGTCAACGTTCCGGTCACGACCGGTGAAATCTGGAACATCTGGCGTGACAATCCGGAGTTGGCCTCCTCGGTCGACTTCATCGCCGCGCACATCCTGCCCTATTGGGAAAACTTCACCGACAAGCAGGCGGTGGATCAGGCGGTCTATATCTACGGGATGCTGCGGGAAAAATTTCCCGGCAAGCGGATCGTGATCGCGGAGTTCGGCTGGCCGAGCGCCGGCTATAATTTGAAAAATGCCGATCCCGGCCCGTTCGAGCAAGCCAGTGTGTTGCGCAACTTCGTCACCCGCGCCGAATCCATCGGCATGGAATACAACATCGTCGAGGCGATCGATCAGCCTTGGAAGTTCTTTGAAGGTGGCGTCGGACCTTATTGGGGTATTCTCAATGCGGCCCGCGAGCCGAAATTTGCCTGGACCGGGCCGATCGTCAACGAGAACTACTGGAAACTCGCTTTGCTCGCCCTGCTGGTCGGCGTGCTGATGTCGCTGCCGATCCTGCGGCTCACCGACGCTACCGTGATGCAGTCGCTGATGCTGTCGGCGGCCGCCAACGGCATCGGTGCGTGGACCGCTACCGTGTTCGCGTACTGGACCGGCCACTACTTCGTGTTCGGCTCGGCCTTTGCGCTGACGCTGGGACTGATCCTGCTGGTTCCGCTGGTGCTGATCGCGATGGCGCGGATCGAGGAGATCGCCGCCATTGCCTTCGGCCGAAGCCCGCGCCGGCTGCTGGCAAAGGGGCCATCCCAGGAACAACTTCAGGAACAACTTCAAGAACAACTTCAAGCGCCGGCCGTTGCGGGCACCGAGGCGTTTGCAGCAGCGTTTCCAAAAGTCTCGATCCATGTGCCGGCTTATTTCGAGCCGCCCGAGATGCTGAAGCAGACGCTCGATGCGGTGGCCCGGCTGGACTATCCGAATTTCGAGTGCGTCGTGATCATCAACAACACCCCCGATCCGGAATTCTGGCAGCCGATCCAGGATCACTGCCGCGCGCTCGGCGAACGTTTCAAGTTCATCAACGCCGAGAAGGTCGAAGGCTTCAAGGCCGGCGCCTTGCGCATCGCCATGGAGCGCACCGCCGTGGATGCCGAGATC
>WNFC01003962.1_pt1 | contig 16117 bp, 12 predicted proteins | sample 5400541 | NCBI WGS metagenome assembly WNFC01 (sample SAMN13153342, study PRJNA577476) | soil metagenome | isolation source: 120 cm saprolite under Douglas fir tree site 2 hole 2 replicate 1 | place: USA:California | collected 2015-04-18
CAGCAACAGCATTCTCATCCCGCCGTCATTCCGAGCGAAGCGAGGAATCTCTCTTCTCTTTTTCAGCAAGTCGAAACAAAGCATTTTCATCGAGCAGTCCTTCCCCCGCGGTAGTCAGTACCTCTGGATGTACGCGGCCAGCACGCACAATGTTCCGTCGCTTCCGTCTGCCGCTATCCGCTGCGACCGCGCGTGATTTGCCGCTGGCCGATTTCCGCGGAGAGGGCCTATTCGGCATGATCGGTTTTGCGCACAGAACAACGAGGCTGCACTAGAAGAAATGCCGTGCACTCAAATCGTCGGCCGCTACAGATTGAGAAACATCCTTCCTGAAGCTATGACCCTACACGGCTCGGTAAGGCAGTCTGAGCGCAGCCGATCCAGTGTCTCCGAGCTCAGCCTCCAGTTTGTCGCATGAGAAAGTGCAGATGCGAGCGCCCGTTCCAGACCTGCAGTCTGTTCGATGGACTCACCCATGTGGTAGGCGTGTGTATCTTTTCCTAGGTGCACTCGGAACTCGATATCTTCTGGATTTGTGGCGCCGAGAGGGTGCACGCAAATCACAAGCAGGGCAAAGCCGAAGACGAAGATTCGGTGCATTTGGAAAGGATTTTACTCTATCAAGTTCAACCGACCAAATCTGCTTGTTGTGACTCGCTCGCAGGGCCAGTGGCCCGACGCAAAGCTAATGATGGCTTCCGGTGCTCAACCCTCGGGCTTTGAGGGTGGGCTCTTTGACTTGCCTTTTTTTGCGTTGGTCCTGCGGCATCCCCAGGGTCGGCGCGTGTGGGCGCTGAGAGGAGCGCCGACAATCACGGAAGTTGAATCATGGCGCGCCTAGCCCTTCCAGACGTACTTCCCGCAAGGGCAAGGAACCGTCTCCATGGGATGTTTCTTTGCCATCGGTTGCCGGCAGACGGGACAATTCTTACGCCACATGGTGGATCAGCCTTTTCCTCAACTAAACGCTGCAACGCTGGCGGGCACGTCAAGCTGACCGACCATTGCGTAGAATTCTTCCCGCTGTTGAAGCGCTGTGAGAAGCGCGAGCGCTTTTCCGTAGGCTGCAATCGCTCCGGTTAGTTTGTGAAACTCCGGCGAATCCTTAACTGTCCCCCGTCTTTGTATGTGCGCATCCGCCGAGAGTTCGAGTATTCGTTCTATACCTTTGTTCGCGAGACCTGAGTTAGCTTTCATCATCGGTTCGGCCTCCTTCTATAAGATAAGGGTGCAAGCCTTCGAGACTCCATATAAGGGGAAGCCTCCAAATCTGCTTGCGGATTATCACTGAGGAGGGTTACGGGATTCTAGCTGCACGGAGCAGTTCTTCAGCCTGCCGCTCGTTCTTGGTCTCAGGGTGCGGGAAGCGGATGGAGCGGGAGTCCCGTCAGGCGCGCAATGCGGGAGAAATCCTTATCCAAAGTGAACACGCTGGCCCGATGCTCCAGCGCAATTGCCGCGATGAGTGCATCGATGGTTGTCAGACTCACGCCCTTGGAGCGGCCCAGCCGGAAAATCGCCGCCGCTCCCCGGTAGGTTTGGAAGCCGCGGGGCTCGAGCATTTCCCACTGCGAAAGATAGTGTTCGATCCGGCTGACGTCCCGCGTCAGGCCCTGAAGAATTTCGGTCACCACCACGCCTGTCAGCGCGAACGGTTCGGCGTCCCTGATCATTCCCCGCAGTTCATCGCCCGCGCGCCCGGGCGCGGAGCTGAAAAAATCGATCCACACCGAACTATCCACCAGGATCAACCGCGGTTCCTCCGCATCGCTTTCAGGTCGCCTTTCCAGATCCCCGATCCATAATGCCGAAGGATGCCCTTCCGGCTCTCGGAGCGGACCAGCAGTTCCAGCGCTTTGTCCACGATTTCTCGCTTCGTTTTCAGCCGCGTCAGCTTCCGCGCCTGGCGCACCAGCTTCTCGTCAATTTCAATGTTCGTTCTGCCCATGCGGAAAGCATACACCATTTCTTAAGAATTTGGTGTATGTTTAGCCCCTCTTCTGGGGGGCTGCACGATGGATGTCGCGAACGGAAGGGCGGGTGTCGCGGGCTAAAGGGCCAGTTCCCCGGCTGCCGAATACGCGCCCGCGGCATTTGAATTTTCCCCTACAGGCTCGCACCCGCAGCTTCACCCGCCGCCCACACTTCCAAGTCCTAAGTACCCGCATTTTCTTCAACTTGCCGCCCGTTAGAATGATATCTAAATAATTATTTGATACTCGTTTTTCTCCATGCTATCATTCCGCGTGTTTGTTAAACGAATCTATCGCTCACCCGCTGCCCCTTGGCTGAGCCGATTTCCCTTCCCCCCGCTCTCCCCTAAGTCCCATGGAATCAATCTTTTTGCCGACCACCGCCCCCTAACCCTTTTGGAATCATATCTTTTCAAAAACTGTGCGGGGAGGGGGTATTCCCGACGTTCGGACATAAGAAAACTCCAGCGCGCAGACGTTCTCTGTCCCGTTAAGTCCTTTCCTTGCCACACATCCGAGAATTCTCCCGTAAGTCCAACCATTGCCACAGATCCAAAAACGCACCTTTCTAAGTTCTGCATTTGCGACACATCCGAGACCCCCCGGGGCGGGAAGCCACCAGTCACCTCTCACTACCATTCACAAGCCACCGGCCTGCCTCGACCTTGCCGGGGTCACTTGTTTGTCGAATTCATTACCTGTCCCGAGGGAGTGCATCGGACGTACTATTGGAGCCGGCGGCCCGTTTCGCCAAGCTATCCCAGGTCACAGTTCCGTCGTTTCCGAATGCGTTTCATTGCGTGGGAGGGTGCGATGGGTAAGTTTTCTCGTAGTTGGCAGCTCGTCAAGCAGAGCTTCGCCATTCTTCGTTCCGACAAACAATTGATGCTGTTTCCCGTGCTCTCGGCCGTTTCATGCTTTATCGTTACGGCCATTATCGCCACTGGCGGCGCATTCCTGCTGCTGCCAGCGAGGACCGCGGCCTTGGCTGCCGGCGAACGGTTCAATCCGAACCAGTCGCCAATGTTCCTCCTCGGCATGTTCACGCTGTACGTGGTCAACTATTTCGTGATCGTGTTCTTCAACGTCGCCCTCGTCGGCGTCGCCAACAGCCGCCTGATGGGCGGTAGCTGGACTTTCCGCGACGGCCTCGAGCTGGCTTGGGCGCGCAAGGGCACCATTCTTCAGTGGGCGCTCGTTGCCGCCACCGTCGGCGTCATCCTGCGCACTCTGGAAGAACGCTTGGGCCTGCTCGGCCGTTTGATCATGCGTATCATTGGCGTTGTCTGGACGCTAGCTTGCTACTTCGTGGTCCCTGTGCTGGCCTTCGAAGACCTCACCCCCCTCGCCGCCGTGAAGCGCTCGTCCAAACTCTTTCGCGACACTTGGGGAGAAAAAGTGATCGGCGGCTTCAGCCTCAGCCTAGTTTCCATGATGCTCATGCTGCCGGGGATCGGTTTCGCAATCGTCGCCGCATTCCTTGGCGGACTCAACGGCTTGCTCTTCGGCCTGGCCTTGATGTTTGTTTATTTCCTCCTGCTTTCGGTTTTCATGTCCGCGGTGGGAGGCATCTTCAACGCAGCGCTGTATCGTTATGCCTGTTTCAAACAGGTGCCGCCGGCGTTCTCCCAGGAATTGATCGCTTCCGCCTGGGCGCCTAAGGCCAAGGCCTAACCCTTACCCTGGTAGGCGGGCCGCAAGGCCCGCCCGTCACATTCCACTCACAATTTTATTGTTTGCTTTCGCCCGGCGTACCCGCACTCCCAGCGCAACGACACTCTTTTCAACGTACACTATCTACGGGGCCAGCCCGCTGTAACGCAAGGCGCCTTCAGCGCGTCTAAAATTTCAACCGAGTGTTGGCCTCCTCTTTATGAGCTGGCTTGTTCGTCAGGCACACACAATAGTCTGTCTCCATTTGCTCCTATACGGCGCGGGGGCTTTTGCAGTCCCCGCGCAAGAATTTCGCGGCGCGATCCGCGGCGTCGTCCAGGACGCAAGCGGCGCCCGAGTACCCGCCGCGAAAATCATCGTCCGGGCGTTCGAATCCTCTCTGCAGCGTGAAATCCATAGCGACGCGCGCGGCGAATTCCGAATCGATGATTTGTCGCCCGGCACCTATCGCGTGAATGTTCAGGCCAACGGATTTGCGGAAGCCGATTCGAACGTGAAAGTGATTGTCAGTTCGGTGCGGGAAATCATCGTGACATTGAGACCGCAGCCGGTTCAGCAGACCATAACGCTGGAACTGGATGGGCGCGGCTCCATTACCACGCAACCTATCGATACTTCCAGCGCCGTGCACCAAACGATCATCACGTCGCAAGATCTCGAGAGCATTCCTCTCGCCGCTCGGAGCTTTGCCAACATCGCTTACCTGGCCCCGGGAACGGAGCCGCTCGAACCTTCCGATCCCACCAAGGCGCGGATCACCGCGGTATCCACAGGGGGAAGCTCAGGTTTGAACAACGATCTGACCGTGGACGGAGCCGACAATACAGATGATTGGATTGGCGGATTCCTGCAGAACTTCTCACCTGAAGTGATCGAGGAATTTGCGGTTCGAACGGCGCAGGAGGACGCCGACACCGGCCGCACGACGGCCGCGTCCGTTGTTATCACCACGAAGAGCGGCACGAACTTCTGGCATGGCGGCGCGAGTTTCTACGGTAGAGCAGCAGACCTCAATGCACGCTTTCCGATTGACAATCCGGCGCCGGACCCCAAACAACCTTTCTCGCGGCAAAATTACGTGGCAACACTCGGCGGGCCCGTCGTGAAGGATAAACTATGGTTTTTCTCTTCGTTCGAATACGTCCACGAAAATGCCAGCATCGCGTACAGCCCCGCGAGCCAGGCGGAATTCAACGCCCTGGCGCAGCTCGCTGCCGCGGGGCTGATCCATGACACCAGCAGTGGCACAGCCATCCGCCAGATTCATGTGCCGAAAAATGTGGCGGTTCCGTTTCGCGACTATCTCGCGAATGCGCGTCTGGATTGGGCTCCATCGAATCAATCCCGCTGGTTTCTGAGGGGGTCCACGGACAGCTACATCACGCGAAACGCGATGGTGCAGCAGGCAGCGCTTCCGTCCACAGGAGCGACTTCTCACAACAATTACTTCAGCCTGGTTGTGGGCCAGCAGTATGCATTTAATCCCAATTGGCTGGGCTCGTTCGTTTTTAACGCCAGCGGGCTGCATCTTACCGCCACGCGCAATTCGAATCTCGGGTTCGCGCTCGATTTCCCATTCACGTCAACCCGCAGCACCATCTCCGGCCTCGAAACGTTCGGCGACAATCAGTTCGTCACTCCCATCACTGCATTTCCCGTCTTGCGCAACCAAGAAAAATATCAGGTTCGCTACGACGTAAGTCACATGGCTGGCGCGCATTCTCTCCGGTTCGGCATCAATTTCATTCATGAGCCGGTCCTCAGCGGCGCCCTCACCGCCACCGCCGAAACGGTGCTCAATTATTCGAAGGATCCCAGCTTCTATGCCGCGAATCCCGCGCAGTTTTATTTCAATTTGAGCTGCGCTCCTCCGGTCCCTGCGGGCGTGACCTGCATCGCCACGCCCGCTGGCGATGGCAGTTTTTCCCAAAGCGTGCAGCGCCTCGGAGTCTACGCCCAGGACTCATGGCGCGTGACTCCGCATCTGACCGTCAACTATGGCCTGCGCTACGACACCACTTTCGGTCTTTTCATCGCTTCGGGGCACGACCAGAGTGTGAATCCCGCATTCGCGGCCAACGGCGTCGTATCCGGAATTCCTCACGACTACCGCAAAGCTTTCGCTCCGCGACTCGGCGTCGCTTATGGACTCGGCCCTTCCGGTAACACGGTCCTGCGAGGCGGTGTGGGTCTCTATTTCAACGACCTCGCACAAAACGGCTGGGTCGAAGCCTTCACCGCCGTCAACAATTTCAACATTCGGAATGTTTCTGGCCGGCCTTCGCTGATCGACCCGAATTACCACACGCCGTATGCACTGCACGCCACCGGTGGCATTCAACACGCGTTCAATGCCAACTGGATTCTGAGCGCGGATTATACGCTCGAGACCGGAATGCACGGATACCGGCGTTATGATTTTCCAAACGTTTCCGTTTTTCGCACCGACAATCGTTCCAGTTACAAGTCGCTGGCGATCCACCTGCAAGGCAACATCGCGCGACGTCTGAATCTCGTCGCGAATTACACGCTCTCCACCGCCAAAACGTGGGGATGCCAAATCGGCGAGCTTTTTGATTATGTCAATGGCGTATGCGATCCCTTCAACGCCTTCGCTCCGGGAGATTATGGTCCATCGGGAGAAGACGTCCGGCATCGCTTTGTGCTGGCGGGAACTGTTCACGCTCTGGCAGGATTCGATGTGACGTTTCTCTCGCAGGCGGAGACCGCGCGGCCCATCACGTTGACTACTCCGATTGGCAATCGAGCCGTGATCAACGGTGTCAAGACGAGTCTCGACCAGTTCCGGGGCACGCCTTACCTTCAAACTGATTTGCGCGTGAGCCGTCCCATCAAGTTCCACGAACGCTGGTCGGTTGCGCCGTTCATCGAATTCTTCAACCTGTTCAATCGCAACAATCCCGGCAACAACTACGTCGGCAATATCAGCGCTCTGCCTGTTCCCGTGAACAACCTCGCGAACGTCACCGCGCTTTGTCCTGATCCAACGTGCTCCGTGCCGGTCACTAGTGGGAAGCAATTGCTCGTTCCTGCCGGGGCCCTCGGAGACTTTTTCGGTCCGGGCACCACCGTCGGCATCCCCTTCGCCGCCGAGGTCGGCGTGAAGCTCACGTTCTAATCTGCTTTTTCACTCTTTGTAGGGGCGCCCGCCGCGGCGGGCTGCGCCTATCAGTCTCTCGCCCTCGAATAAACTTCTACAAATGAAATCCGCGCGCCCTCGTAGACCGCCGCGACGACTCGACCTGATATGCTTCCTTTCGAATGTGATGACGGCCCACCATGACTATGACTGACAACCACAATCTGGAGGCCGCTTGGGCCTATCACGAAGCAACCAAACATTCCTACGCCAGCATTCGAAGCAGCCCCCATTTCCTGGACTGGAGCAACCGACCGCTGCCGTTCAAGATTTATCCCGCGCTCGCGCCGATGGCTTTGCCGCGCGAGGTGCGACAAAGCGGCGTTGCCGCCCTCTCGGCGATTGCCGAAAGCATCCCCGAGCAGACCGACGCATCTCCCGATCTGGAGGCAGTGGCCCAGTTGCTCTACCTCTCTGCAGGCATCACACGCAAGCGGAGCTATCCCGGCGGCGAACTCTACTTTCGCGCGGCCGCGTGCACCGGCGCGCTTTACGAAGTCGAGCTGTACCTGGTTTGTGGTGATTTGGCGAACCTGGAGGCTGGTGTCTATCACTTCGCCCCCGCGGAGTTCGGTCTGCGCCGTCTACGCGCCGGTGATTATCGCCGCGTGCTGGTGGAAGCCACGGGCGGTGAAGCCGCCGTCGCTCACGCGCCGCTCACGATAATTTGCACCTGCACTTACTGGCGCAACGCCTGGAAGTATCAAGCGCGGACCTACCGCCATTTCGGCTGGGACAACGGCACGCTGCTCGCCAACATGCTCGCTGTTGCCACGGCCCTCGGACTGCCCGCGCGGGTGGTGTGCGGGTTCGTGGACGCCAGCGTCAACCGCTTGCTTGATGTAGATTCCCAGCGCGAGATGGCATTCTCGCTCGTGGTCCTTGGTCACGTTGCGGCACTTCCTCCGCTATCTGCGGAAGAAATCTCACCGCTTAGGCTAGAAACTGTTCCGCTCTCTCAGCGTGAGGTGGATTACCCCCTCATGCGAGAAATGCATGCGGCCTCTTCGCTCCATTCCGCCGAGGAGGCGGCGGCATGGCGCGGTGTCACTCCCATGTCAGATCTTCCTTCGGCGACTGGACAAATCGTTCAACTCTCGTCTCTGTCAGATGCCGAGATGCCGCGCGATCCCATCGAGCAAGTCATCCAGCGCCGCGGTTCCACGCGAGAATTTGCCCGGAGCCTGATCAGTTTGCCGCAACTATCGACCATGTTGGACCGCGCCACGCGTGGCGTGCCCGCGGATTTCCTTGATCCGCCTGGAGCCCAGCTCAATCACCTCTACTTGATTGTCCATGCAGTCGAAGGGCTCGCGCCGGGAGCGTACGTCTTCCACCGCAGCGGTGGCGTACTCGAATGTCTAAAGCAGGGAAATTTCCGTGCCGATGCCGGGTACCTTGGATTGGGACAGCAGTTGCCCGCCGACGCGGCCGTGGACATTTTTTTCCTCGCGGACCTGCGCCCCATTTTGCAGCGCTTCGGCAATCGCGGCTATCGCGCGGTGCAACTCGAAGCCGGCATTCTTGGCGGTAAGCTGTACCTCGGCGCCTATGCCCAGCGCCTCGGCGCGACTGGGCTCACTTTTTTCGACGACGACGTTACGCGCTTTTTTTCTCCCCACGCGGAAGGCAAGAGCGCCATTTTCCTGGTAGCGGTTGGTCATAGCACCAAACACAAACCTGAATGATCGAAGAGTCGGCTCGCCCTGTCGAGGGAGCAATGTCTTCCGCGATTGAGACGATGCCCGCGCTCTCCAATACGCATTCGTTCACAAGATTTACAGGCCGGTACGGCGATCAAGCGGTCTTTGTGCGTTTAAGGAATGGCAGCTTTTTGCCACCCGCATTCCAGGCGGGCGGGTCACTGGCGGGGAAAGATTCGAGGGACGCTTCTTCAACAATGTCCAGCACTTCTTCCTGGGGAGGAGGATCGCTGGAATCCAGAGCCTCCGACTGTTCCAGTTTGGGATGCTTCGCCATGGCATCCCGATTCTACCGCGCCGAGAATGCGAAGTGGTATCGGCGGGCATCTTCCACGCGCTTGGCGCAAGTTTGACCAAGCAGGAAACAGCGGCCTAATATAGATTTTCACCAGCGAGCGATCGCGGGACACTGAAAAACCATGTTTGAGAACCTGACAGAGAAGTTGCAACGAACGTTTAAGAATTTGCGCGGGCAGGGCAAGCTCACCGATGTGCATTTGAATACCGCGCTGGCCGAAATTCGTGAAGCGCTGCTCGAAGGCGATGTAAACGTCGGCGTGGCCGATGAGTTGCTCGCCAACATCCGCGCGAAGGCGATCGGCAGCGAAGTCATGCTGCAACTCTCGCCGGATCAACAAGTCATCAAAGTTGTTCGTGACGAGCTGGCCGCCATGCTCGGCAAACATGCCAAGCCGCTCTTCGCTTCGCGCCCCCCTTCCGTTTGGATGATTGTGGGACTGCAAGGTTCCGGCAAGACCACCACGACCGGAAAACTTGCTAAGTGGCTTTCGGAACATGGACATCGCCCGCTGGTCGTTTCCACGGACGTCTATCGTCCTGCGGCCCGCGAACAACTCGCGCAAGTCGCGAAGGCCGTCAGCACCGCAGTCTGGCCCGGCGCGGGCACGGACAAACCACTCGAAATCGTCAAAGGCGCTATCAAGGAAGCAAAACTTTCTGCTAGCGACGTAATCCTTGTGGACACGGCGGGCCGCTTGCACATCGACGACGAATTGATGAACGAACTGAGCATGCTGAAGAAGGAACTACAGCCCAGCGAAATGCTTTTCATCGCTGATTCGATGATCGGCCAGGACGCGGTGCGCTCCGCCGGGGAATTTCACAAGCGCCTGGGCCTAACCGGAGTGATTCTGACGAAACTGGATGGCGATGCGCGCGGGGGCGCGGCACTGAGCATCGGCAAAGTCACTGGGGCGCCGGTAAAGTTTGTCGGCCTCGGTGAAAAATACGACGCGCTCGAGGGTTTTTATCCCGAGCGCATCGTCTCGCGGGTTCTCGGCATGGGCGACATCATGTCGCTCATCGAACGCGTGGAACAGACGGTCGACAAAAAAGCCGCCGCCGATCTCGAGCGCAAGCTGCGCAAAGAAGAATTCACGCTGGAAGATTTCCGCGATCAGCTCAAGCAGATTCGCAAGATGGGACCGCTCGAGAAAATCGTGGACATGCTCCCGAAGATGGGTCCGCTGCAAAATCTTCCCAAAGATGCGAAGGTCGACGAAGGCCAGCTTACGCGAGTGGAGGCCATCATCAACTCCATGACCAACCAGGAGCGCCGCGACCACAACGTCATCGACGGGAAGCGGCGCAAGCGCATCGCCAAAGGCAGCGGCACGACCGTGCAGGACGTTAACACCGTCCTCAAGCAGTACCTGCAAATGCGCACGATGATGAAGCAGTACGGGGCGATGGCCGCGCGAGCCAAGGTGAAGGGACTCGGCAAACTCGCGGGTTTGTCCTGAGCGGCAGCGGAGTTTTTTTTGGCAACCAGCGAATCAGTTTTTAGTGGAAAAGAAAATGTCGGCAACCTGTAGCGCCAGTTTCTCTGGGTCGAGATCGGTGCGGTTGGAAAGAATGATCACGGTCAAGCCGCCGGCTTCCGTGAAGCGTTCGATCACAGTGCGAAAGCCCATCGTGCTTCCTGTGTGCCACATGCGCTGGCGCCCCTGATAAGGATCGAGAAACCAGCCGAAGCCGTAGGAAACGGGCTTGCCGGGATGCAGATTGTCATCGTTTGGGTGCGTAGGCCAGTGGGTTTCGGAGCCATCGTTGAGTCTCACGGGCGTCAATGCCGGCTGAAATTCTTTTTCGCTCAGAAAAGTGTGATTGCTGAAAGCGTCGTCCCACTTGGCGAGATCTTCGAGACTCGAATAGATGCCACCGTCGCCCAGCGTAGCGGACGTCGAACTTTGATCGGTTTCTTTGAAGTCGTTGTTTTCTCTGGAGTGGCCGAAGGCGCGATCCACGACTTCGTTTTTGCCTTTTTGAAAAACGATGGTGTGATTCATTTTCAAGGGCGCAAAAATTCTCGCGTGCAAAAATTCGCCGTATGATTTTCCTGAAACTTTAGCAATGACGAGTCCGAGAACAACGTAGCCGGAGTTGCTGTAAGACCAGCTAGTACCCGGCGCGAACTTTCCGTTTTTCTCTTTTTTGAGCAATTCTAAAACTTCGGCGTCCTGAATCTGGTGTTCTGGCGTCCACATCGGACCCTTCACTTTTTCCGCTGCGTCCATCAGGTCTTCGTAATCCGGCAGGCCGGAAGTGTGGTTCAGCAGGTTTCGAATGTCGATCGCTTTTCCATACGCGGGAAGATCGGGGAAGACTTCCGTGAGCGTTTCGTCGTAGCGGAGTTTTCCTTCGTGCACCAGCAGCATGATGGCCACGGCCGTGAATTGTTTGGTGAAGGAGGCGAGCCGGAAATTCGTATACGCGTCGATCTTGGTTTTCGAACGGAGATCGCGTACCCCGTAGGATTCCCGAAAACTGTCTTTTCCTCCGTAACGGATTAAGACCGTAATGCCAGGATCATCGGGCAGGACAAGCCCGTCGAATACCGCACCGATCACAGTCTTAGTCCGCTGGCGTTTCTGACCTCTCGCGTCCCGGAAGGCAGCAAAATGCACGAGCAGAATCGCGCCCGCCAACCCCAAGAGCCTCTTTTGCAAGGTTCGCCTCATTTTGGCAGCAAGAGCATATCATTCCGGCGGCGCGGAACATCCAATGCGCATGGCCGGGGGCGGAGTTGACACCAAAGTGCGCTGCGGTACTGCGTGGTTCCCGTGTCGTTTATACTTCCAAAGACGTAACGACCGACCCAGCAAGCACCGAGGCCGACGCCACAAAGGAATTCGTAAACAGTGATCCATCCACTGGGGCGCTTGCAGCGGAGTTGCACTACCAAAACAGGGCGATTTTCAAGCCGCTTGCATGCGGAATGATCCGTATTAATACGATTTGATTTATCGTTTCCATCCGCACTAAAGTGTCCAGCCTAGATTAAATCCTGCTCGCATCGGCAGAGCAGGCGAATTGGATTCCAGAAATAGAAGGGGGGCAACATGAGAACTTATTGGAGCGCTTTCGTCATCCTTGCTGGCTCACTGCTTGCGGCAATTCCTTCACCATCGCAAGGAACGGCAACTTCAAACAAGGGAACCGACCTAGGGTACTTCGCGAACTGGTTCAACCGCGTGGATAAGACGCAGGCGGAGCAGCCTCACTGGGCTACACCTCTCGCAACCACGACACCGCGGCTTGAAGAGGAGTTTCGCTTCGACACTCTCTGGCAGACAAACAACAGCGGCATCACGAGTGAAAACTATGGAGGCGCAAAGGGACTTGAGCTAATCCCTGCGGAGCGTATCGAAGTGATTCTCGTTGCCCCTCCCGCTTACATCGCGCATAACAATCCAGCTGTGCAGGATGGCTTTGGGGATTGGGGCTTCCTCGTAAAGTACCGGATTCTTTCGTCGAACGAAGAGCAGGGAAAGTACATCTTAACGGCGTTCTTCCAGACGACGCTGCCTACGGGTGAGTACAAAAATGGAGCGACCGACGCGATTATCACGCCCACAATCGCGTATGGGAAAGGCTTCGGAGCTTTCGACATTCAAGGCACTCTAGGAGTAACTTTGCCGACCGGCAACGAAGCAAAGATCGGCCGCACGTACCCTTGGAACAACGCCTTTCAGTATCACCTTTATCGAAAGTTCTGGCCGGAAGTGGAGCTGAACTCCACGCATTTCCAAGACGGCCCGAATAATGGAAAGACTCAAGTTTTCATGACCCCGGGTCTGGTCATCGGAAGAATCCATGTATGGAAGAGATTGGCGATCACCGTCGGCGGGGGAATCCAAATCGCGACCACTCACTTCCATATGAACAATCACAACGGGATTCTTTCGGTGCGTTTCCCATTCTAGTCGTGGGAACGAAGGTCCAGATTGAAATAGCTATTCCTAACTGGGTTTTTCCACCAGCGAAGCCTTAAGCCGTACGTCGCCACAGGAGAGTAATCCGGAAATGCCCTGGCCCTGGTGTCGGCACTCGTTCGCGAGCGCATAATAGGAGTTTGTGGCCGCCCCGAGTCTTCGATTGCCGCGAGGCGTCCTGGCAGGCTACAATGGATTGGTTCAGGAGGACTGACTTAGTGTTAACGATTCGTTTGTCAAGGATAGGGAAGAAAAAGAAGCCCTATTACCGCGTTGTGGTCATTGAAAGGACCCGGCCGCGAGACGGCCGCGTGAAGGAAGCGGTGGGCACGTACGATCCGCTGAAGAAGCCGGCGGAGATCAAGCTGGACGCAGAGCGCATTAAATATTGGATCGGCCTGGGAGCCCAGCCCAGCGACACGGTGCGCAGCTTTCTCCGTTTGCAGAAGATCGCTTAGTCCCGCGCCTCCCTGAAATTTGCGCGTCCCCGGTTCACCGGTGGCGCCATCCCCGGGTAATGTATGAATGAGCTGGTTGAAGCCATCGCCCGTGCACTCGTGGACCATCCCGAGGAAGTGCAAGTGAACTGTGTGGAGGGGTCGCAAGTCACCGTGTTGGAACTGCGGGTGCATCCCGAAGATCTGGGCAAGGTGATCGGGCGGCAGGGGCGGACCGCTAAAGCGATTCGCACGCTGCTGGGGGCGTCCGGGATGAAGCTGCACAAGCGGTTTACGCTGGAAATCCTTGAAGATTGACCGCCTAGCGGTCATGTTTTCCGTAAACCGGTGAGCGGTCCCACATCCCATTGAGCCCTGAAACTCCACGCTGGGTCCTGGTTGCTCGCATCCTTCGGGCGCGCGGCAACAAGGGTGAAGTCGCCGCTGAAATTCTCACTGATTTTCCGGAACGCCTTACACGATTGCGAGAAGTGCTTGTCGGTCGCGCCGAAGGCAACAATGAGCCGCGTCGCCTATCGCTGAAATCCTGTTGGTTGAGCCAGAATCATCGCGGGCAGGCTGTTTTTCATTTTGAAGGCGTTAATTCGATCTCGGAAGCGGAAAAATTTCGCGGCCTTGAGGTGCTCCTTCCGTTCGAGCAGCGCGTGAAACTGCCTGCGGGCCAGTATTTCGTCTCGGACCTCATTGGCTGTTCCGTGTTCGAAAGTCCTGCCTTGCCTTCGATCGTATCTTCTTCGCCGTGCTCGCTTGCCGAAGCGCCGTCTCTTCTCGGCACCGTCGGCGATGTGCGGTTTCCTGGAGAAGAGATTTCGGGCACGCCGCTCCTGGAAGTGGAGACATCTGGCGGTGAAATTCTGATTCCGCTGGCCGTGGACATCTGTGCGAAGATCGACACAAATGCGCGGCGGATTGACGTGATTCTCCCGGAAGGACTGCGCGACCTCAATCAGTCCGAGCGCTAAGAGGGTCAGACGCAAAAAATTTACAGGCAGACTTTACCTGACGTCGATCGTAGTGACGCTGTACGCCGGAAGGGTGATGGTCAGCGACGAGCCACTCACGGCCATCGTTCCAATGGAAGCGGGCTGGACGACGGTCTGCCCTGCCGCAGAAGCCGCCGTTAGCTGATACAGATGAGCAGTGCCAGAGAGAGCTTGGCCGTTTACGGCCGTTACTTTAGAGGCTGGTGAACGGTTGATCGCGACGAACACGACTCGGCGCGGCATCGTGCTGTCCGAGCTGGCATAAACAACCACGTTCTGCACAGCGCTGGATGTTGCCTGCAGTGACGTGTCGCCGAAATTCGAGCCCGCACTGTCGAAATCGCGGAAGGCTCGGAAGCCTGCCAGCGTATACGAATACGTGCCGTTCGGAGGCCAAAAATTCGCGGCGAAGAGTCCCTGGCTGCCGAAGATGCCGAGGTTATCTGCCTGCGCGATGGTTCCGGCGATGTGGTTGAAGCCGCCATTCTCATATTCCGTAATGGCGATTTTCATGCCAGGGAATTCGGAGTCGATCTTGGCTTGCAGGCGGCCCAGGATGTTGATGGGCTGTTGACCCAGTTCGTTATAGATCCATGGGTTGCCGTTGTTGTCGTCATGAAACGTGGGATCCCACAGGTTGCGAGGGCTTTGCACGATAAGCTGAACTTGAGCGTCGGTCAAGGTCGTGCCGTTTAGATTGAGGATTCTCGTTCCGCTGGCGTCGTAGACCTCCGCGTACCAATGGAAATCGTAGACATCCACCAAGGGCTTCCCATAACTTGCCGAAGCGGTGCTTATAGCCTGCAGGTATTTGTCCGGGAACCAATTTGTCCCTGTCGGCGTGGCGGATAGTTCGCCTTGCCAATTGTAGATGCCTTGGAAACCGTAGTGCACAGGACCGAAGATCAACACATTGGGGAATTGGTCTTTCAAGGCTCTTGCGAGATTGATGGTCTTGGTAATGTAGGCGTCCGAGGTGACGGGATTGGGGCCCTGGACTTCCAAGTGCGTTGAATTCCAAAGTTCAGGCTCATTGTCCAAGCTCACAAAGGTGGGGTGCGTCGGACTAGCCCCGAAAATCCCCATGCCCGAAAATTTCTGGTCGAGAGCCCAAACGAATTCGTCCGTGTAGACATTGGCATCCGTGGAGGCGGGAGGCGGAGCGGTCGTGAACGGAGCGTTTGAGGCAGAGCTCTTCTTGTCCACCATAGGCCGAAAGCGCTGTGCAAGGCGAGTCGCAAGAGGCTGGGTGACGTCTACTGGCCCAGCTTCGTCGGCGGAAACGTAGCCTTGAAGTTGGACGGTGAATAAGCTTGCCAGTTGGGAAGCCTGATCCGCAGCGATGAAGCTGCGTACCGCCTCCGCAGGTACATTGCTGCTGCTCAGGTAGGCGTCATTTTGGTAGAGATAATCACTGCCCGCATTGGAGGCGTTGGTCTCCCAGTTGTAGGCGGTCCAGCGATTACCTCCTGTACGGTCAAATGTCAGTTGTGCGGGCGCGCCGGAGATGGCCGAGTAGAAATTGATGCCATAGATGTAAGAAGAGATGGGTCTGGTCTTGGTGGGATCGATGGTGATCGTCACATCCGCTGACGAGGATGCTACCGGCGTGGCATTGACTTCTGCGGAATTGGCGCTCTGCCCGTAGGAGTTATAGGCCGAAACGACATAGAAATATTTAGTGCCGTTGGTGAGGCCAGTGTCCGTGAAACTCGAAGACGTCGGAGCAGCAATTTGCGTCTCGGCGCCGCTGGTGAGAGAGCGCTTGACGTAATACGCCGTTGCACCGTAGCTCGCGGCCCACGTTAGGGTTACCTGCGAATTACCTGCAGCCGCTGCGAGGCCTGTGGGTACAGGAGGCGCGGACCCACCGCCTCCCCCACCGCGATTACCTCCGCCCCCATAAGCACCACAGCCTGCCAGCCATAGAA
>WNFC01004740.1_pt1 | contig 16113 bp, 13 predicted proteins | sample 5400541 | NCBI WGS metagenome assembly WNFC01 (sample SAMN13153342, study PRJNA577476) | soil metagenome | isolation source: 120 cm saprolite under Douglas fir tree site 2 hole 2 replicate 1 | place: USA:California | collected 2015-04-18
AGCTCCCCATTGTTCGAAGAAAGTTACTTCGGAGGCCGGTTTGCGTATCGGACGGCCCCAGCGGCCCTTCGGATAGCCGAGCGGGACAAGAATTTCGTTTTGATACGTTGGCGGCACGCCGAGTCGCTGATTGATCTCGTCTTCGAAGTGTTTATGAAGTCCGGTGATCGCGGTCCCCAGTCCATAGGCGCGTGCGGCGAGGCAAAGATTCTGGATTGCCGGATAGATTGAACCGAGCATCGGATGGCCGTCACGGCGCGTGTCCGTGTAGCGCTTGACGCACGCGAAAATCAGCACGGGTGCTTCGCCAATATGATTAGCCAGATAGATAGCTGACCGGAGGTTCTTAGCTTCGGCTGTATCCGGTTGTGTCTCCAGAAAATGCCGCTTTTCTGCAGTGAGGTAGTGCGTTTCCCACGCTTGTTTATAGCGTTGCGCGACGAATTGCCTGGTCTCCGCCGCGGTCACCACCACAAAAATCCAAGGCTGGCGGTTGCTGTTCGACGGCGCCATGGTGGCGGCCTCGATGATCCTCATGATGATCTCGCGCGGCACCAGCTCAGGCTTCAACCGCCGCATCGCCCGTGTGGTGTACATCGAGTCAAATAAATCGAATTCGGGATGCCCGTACATGTGCCGCAGCCTATCAGGTCCGGCAGCTAGATACCTCGCGTCCTGGTTCCGATGCGCTTGTTGGACGCCCGCGCCTCTTTGACCCTCCCGCTGACATGAAAGCAGGGGCTTGTAGGGTCGACGTCAGATTCTGTCATCCCGACCGAAGTGGAAGGATCGCGCGCCGTCTACGGCCCGCAGGCGCGAGCCTCTCGCCTCGCCGGGCTGCCTCGGTCGTACAGAGATCCGAGCATGCACCCGAGGACGGGGCGCGATCCCTCGACTGCGCTCGGGATGACGGACATATACGGTGTACTTTGGTATCTCCGGGACGGCAGCGGCTAAGGCCAATCTGACCAGGCGGACTCAATCACACCCAAACTCTTGTTGCACGAAATTATGAAAGTAAGCACTAGCAGGGTGCGGAAAAACCAATTCTTTATGAGAAGTCTTTCTGCACCCTGCGATAAAACTGGCTTCCTTCCTTTAGTTCTCCCCTCTGGGGGAGATTACAGAGAGGGAAGGTAGGGTGCGGAAGGCCTTTGTCCGCACCCTGCTAGTGGCACGTAACGTTGAAACGATAATTGGACGTGTCGTATCGAAACGAAGCCGGACGACCCATTCGTCGCTGGCTCTCCTCCGGGCAGGCTCTCCTCTTCCCTGGTCAGGGGGAGGGATTTCCAGCGATACCGATTTCAATGTTACAGCCCACTAGTCACAGCATTGGTGGTGAGCCTTGGGCGGAGCCACGTCCATCGCCGGATTCTGTTCGAAGAAGCCGGCCGGCTTGAGCATAAAGCCCGCATACGCAACGGGGCCTGGGAATATGATGAACGCCGACCGTGTACCAGGCGACCAGGTCCGTATTTTCCAAAGGGCGATCGCGCATGATCCATTGAGCCAGACCCTCGGGTGCAGGGTTTTGGTTGATATAGTCGCCGGCGGCATACCGCTCAGCCGGATTATAGCCGGTGACCCACAACGTATGGCGGATGAATCCCGCACGGCGGAGCAGGCTTGCACCTTCATGCGCGAACGGCCGGGCCACGTCGGCCCCTGGCATGATTCTGTAGCCGGTCGGCTGATCGACGCTGTTGCGTTGCGACGGATTAACCACCAGCCAGCAGCGGCCGGTCGCGGGACTGGCATCGCGGCCGGCTTCTGCTTCGCTGCGTATAAGCGTGTATTGCGGCCGGTATGAGCTGTTGTAGGGGTTGCCCGGCCCGGGCGGCTCGGCGACCGTATCGACCTCGTAGATTGAATTGCCGCTGCCGTCGATATCCATGTCGAGTCGAAAGTTGAAATAGTGTTGATGAATCGGCGCATAAAGCTGTGGAGCGACCAGGACTCCGTGAGTTGGCTGAGCACCAGGCGGATAAGCACCGACTGACAGGCAGCCGGTCAACTTGACTTCGACTTGTATTTCGCCGTTCTGATAAAGATACCAGAAGAAGCCATAGTCATAATTCCCGACGGTGGCGAAAAACGAGATTACCAGACGCCGCGAACGCCGAACCTCGCAATGCTCGGTGCGCCAGTCGGTATGCTTCCACAAAGTGCCGTAATCCTCTTCGTGCATGCAGACCGCGTTCTTGATGGTTTCTGGCTCTCCCGCCATATTGACTACATCTGCGTCGAAATAATGGATCGATCCCAGGCAATCGCAGCCAAGCCTTAAACTGTTCGCCATCCGGCCGATACCGTATTCACCGATGTCGAATACATTCTTTTTGTTGTGCGTTCGGGTAGGATCGCCATATGGCACTTGCATCTCGCACAATGACGCTCGATAGAGGATTGGACGGATGCGTTCCTTATCCTCGTAAGCGAGTTGATGCAAGACCAGTCCTTCGCGCGAAGTGAAGCCCACTCGGAAATGCCATTTTTGCCAGCGTACCTCGTAGCCGTTGACGGTAAAGCTGGGGCCGTCGGGTTGTAGAATCTCGAGCGGCTTCAAATCCTCTCGCAGAGGGCCGGCCGTTTCAGCAGTATAAAGGCCTGACAAAGGCGGGAGCGGCACCTGGACATCATCGATTACCTCCACCACCTCCATTTTTTCCAGATCGACGAAAGTGATCAGCCCCTCCACCGGACGGCCGTAGCCGACGTCGCTATCGCTCCCGCGAATCCAGGTCAGGCCTTGAGCCAGGCGGCGCTCAGGGAAGCGCTCATCGCCATAGGCGCCTGCCGACCACGGATCGACGATGGCCTTATCGAACTCGGTGATACCGCGCCGCAACAGCGCTGCGCGCCATTGAGGGTCGGCCTTAACCGTTTTTTCGCACATCATGAATTCTTCAATGATGATACCGGGCTGAACGCCGCGCCGCTCTTCGCACGACAGCAGAGTCTCATCACGGAGACTGGCGAGGGCTTCGAGGACTCGCCGCGCTTCCAAATCGATCACGATGATAAAGGCTCGCCGGTCTACAACTGCGCCGTTTTGGAGTTCGGCCTTCTGTGGTTCGAGCAGATTGACCGACACGAAGCGCAGATCGCCGCTGGCGGGCCCGTGGATCCGCAGAATGCGCACAGCCGCAGCCACTTCTGATGCGCTCAAAGGATCCAGCGGGTGGCGTCGCGTGGTCTCGGTCACTGCCTCGGGGTGTTCCATCATCGTCTCCTGCGGCCTGCCGGCCTTACCGTTACCGGATTATGTGGCGGCATCGCGCCGTCTGACAAGCGGCCTTATAGCAGGGTGTTGAAGAAAAGAGTTACCAGTCGCAGCAGGAAGCTCGGCCTCGACACCCTGCGTGAAGCTGGCTTCCTTCCCTTAGTTCTCTCCCGCTTGCGGGGGAGACTACACAGCGGGGGAAGCAGGCTGTGAAGACTTTTTCAACAGACTGATAGCCGGCGCCGGAAACTGCACGCCGTGCTGTGCTTCCGAGTCGGATGCGTCGCGATTTGCCGCCTGATAAAAGATCCGCGTGATGAGCGCGGCCATCAGCGAAGTGAAAAGAACACGCCTGCGGGGCGACAGTCTGAGCTTCGTCGAGACAATAGGGCAATCGATTGCCAATATCGCGCCAACCCTCACGCCTGCGCTCAACATTTCGGTGGTGGTGGCGTTGGCGGGAGTTGGGGCATGGCTTTCATATCTCATCGCGACGGTCGGGCTGTTCTTCGTTGCGGCTAATATCGGCGTCCTGGCGCGCCGTCATCGGCTCGCCGGTTCATACTTTGTCTACATCGGCCGTGCATTAGGACCACTGGCCGGGATGCTGGCGGGATGGAGTATGAGTGCGGCCTATCTCTTCACCGCGATCGCGGTCTCGATCAGCGCGCATATCTTTCTTGCGGACATGTTGCGGGCGCTCGGCCTGGCAGGACTGACACCACCCTACGCGCCGTTCGAGATCGTCTTCATTGCTCTGATCTGGGCTTGCGCTTATCGAGATATCAGTTTCTCCGCACGCATCGGCCTCGCGCTCGAGGCAATATCGTTAACGATCATCGTTCTGATAGCAGCGATAGTAATCGCCAAACACGGGGGTGTGGCGGATTCGGCTCAACTGCAGTTGCACAATCTATCGGCGGGCGGCGTGATGTCGGCGTTGACCTTCGCCGTCTTCAGCTTCGTGGGTTTCGAGAGTTCTGCCACGCTGGCCCAGGAAGCGCGCGACCCGATGCGCACAATTCCGCGTGCGGTTACCCTGAGCGCAACGGCCACCGGATTGTTCTTCGTACTGATTTCCTATTGCATGATCCTGGCAGTCGGCGATCAGGCGCACCTGATCGGCGACAGTCCTTCACCGTTCGCCGAGGTCACTCGCCGCGCGGGGCTGAGCGGAGTGGCGGCGGTGGTGTATTTCTCGGCGCTCATTAGCGGCTTTGCCTGCGGGCTCGCTTCGGTTAATGCCCTCGCGCGAATGCTGTTCTCGATGGGGCGGTACCAATTCGTGCATCGCTCGATGGGCACCGTGCATCAGCAATATCAAACGCCGCACCTGGCGGTAACGGCATCGTGTCTGTTCACGATTATAGTGGTGCTGATGTGCGGGCATATGACGCGGCTCAACGCCTTCAGCTACACTGCAACGTTCGGTACGTTCGGTTTTGTGTTGGTGTATCTGCTGACCTGCATTGTCGCACCGGTCGAACTTTCCCGTGCCGGCGAACTGTCCTTGGGCAAGCTGGCCGCCGGCGTGTGCGGCGCCGGGTTGATGGCGTTCGTTATGATCGGGAGTCTGGTGCCGGTCCCGTCATATCCGACGTCGTTGCTGCCCTACCTGTTTAGCGCGTATCTGACGCTGGGCGTGGTTTGGTATGGAATCGTTTCAGTGCGCTTTCCGCATGCACTCGGCAGAATCGAATTGGACCTGGAGACATGACAGCGGCGGGCCTTACTCAATAAATCGTTTGATATTGGGTCAACAGCGACTCTGATGGAGTTCAGCTCTCGGGCCATTCTTGGGCGCCGTGCAGCACGCGCAGGATCTCGACGCTTTCAGCTCTCACGCGGTAGGGGAGTATGTAGGCTGTTCCCGCGACGTCAAGCTCACGGGTATTCGGTACACGACCGGCACGCCCGGCTGCGGGATAATCTCCGAGGATTTTTACGGCGTCGCGGATCCGTCGCGCGATGTCGGCTGCTGCCGAAGGGTTATCGCGTGCGATATAAGTTCTTAAGGCTTTGAGGTCTTCGACCGCTTGGTCGAGCCACCTGACTATCACAGCGGCGGCTTACGCTCTTTCCGGGTACCCCAGCTAGCGAGCCAGACGTCAACCTCTTCATGGCTGACGAAGCGGGCGCCGCGCCGGTTTGCCCTGTTTACCGCGTCGCGGATCGCTTTAGTCTGCCATTCGTTGACAGCGACGTACGTCTTGACGGCTTCGGCAGCAAGCCAGGCTTTGGAGCGGTCCGTGGCGTGAGCAAGTTCCTCCAGCCGCGCCAGCGTGTCAGCGTCGAGCCGAAGCGTCATTGTCTTGGACGCCGTGGCGGGCCGTGTTTTCATGTGCCTAGATTAACACAACGAGGCACACAGACCACAAGTGGGTAAGAGGCCTCGACGTTCGCGCTCATTATGGAATCGTTTCGGTACGCTTTCCACATGCGCTCGACGGAATCGAATTGGACCTGGAGACGTGAAGCGACGGACGTGCGGCGCTGAGCATTACTCAGAAGTGAGGGAGTTAACACCAGCGGCAGTCATGAATGACCATTCGTAGGTCTGGCCGTTCGCGGTGACGGACACCACATAGGTTTTGCCAACAGCCAGCGGATGGCGCGGGACCAGCACGATGGTGGAGAAATTGTGCAATACTTGCCGCGCATACTCCTGCATGTACTGGTCGGCGGTCACGTAGCCCTTTGCATCATAAGCGCAATGCTGCACCGCCACTCCCTTCTCAGTGAGCGAATGGCGCACCAGGTTTGGGTAAAAGCCATGGCCGAGTTGAATCGTTATCGGCAGGCCCACCGGCTCGGAATAGCCCGGACATCCATCGAGCGGATTGGGCCATTCGCCACCCCGCCAAGACAATGCAATGGTCGAACCGTTGGGCGGAAACTCGACCGGATGGGCGTAGGTTTCGAACCGCTGATGGGGCGGCAAGCGCACGGCGGAAGCCCAGCACCCATCCAATTCAAATTCGCCAAAGCCGGCCGAATCGAGGGCCGGATTTAGTATTCCCAGCCGATGGAACGGGCCCTCGACCCAATGGTCGACCGCGTCCTGGCCGGTAAACGGACCACAGCCCCAGGCCACGTCGCCATTCCCGGCACAGTTCGCCCCTTTCGCCGTGTAGTCTTTCTTATCAGGCTGCTCGTCGTGGCCTGCGTTGCCCAGTATGCCGCCACCCTTGATAATCGTACTGTAGTTTTCGAGCAGGTAGCGCGCATGGTTAAGACAGCCGCCACTCAGCTTCGTATCATTCTTCACCGCCTCAAGCGCCGCCATTGCGCGATAATAGTTGAGCCGGGTTAACCATTCGTTGCCTGATGGCGCGGATACTCTTGGTGTCGAGGGAAGCTGCACCGATGCCGGCGGGAGTGCCTTATAGGAGGCGGGCTTAGTTGCCGCTCGAAGTCGGATCTTCACCGTCGGTGGCGACATCGCAATCTCGCGATGGGGAAGCCGCCCAAGCCGGCTATCCGACACAGGGCGGTTCAGAAAATACTCCGTCAGTCCGAATCCGGCTGCGAACAGGATCAGGAGCAATTCGGCTAGAGGAAGAATGCCGATTCGGCGCTTGCCAGTGCGGCCTGCCCGGGGATCGGCGTAGACAAAACCGAGCGCGCCGAAGCGGACATTGTCGCCATCTTTGAGCACCGTCGGGCGCTCGATACGCCGTTCGTTGACGAATGTGCCGTTGGTCGATTTCAGGTCACTGAGTTCATGGGTCGAACCGCGCGGCCTGATGACGGCATGACGGCGCGAGACCGTCGGATCAGGCAAGCGGAGGGTGTTGCCGTTATCGCTGCCGATCGTGACCTCGGTCCTCGTGAGCGTAAATTCCCGTGTCTTGCGATCAACCGGGTTCTTCGCCAGCAGACGAGTTCTCGCCATTGGCAGGTAAGATACCACAGAGCCGGCTAAGACAGCGAAAACAGCGGGTGGGCGCGCCTGTCCGGACCCGAACGTCGGCGGTTGACCGGCTGGTGGCTCTGTTTCATCTGGCGAGAGCGCGATGCATACGATGTTGAGATCGTTGATTAATCACTGAGAAGTTAGAACGATGAGCCGTGCAAAGAAATTATCGCCCATCCATCCCGCTGAGATTCTGCTCGAAGAGTTTCTCAAACCGCTCGGGATGAGTATTAATCGGCTCGCCGAAGACCTGCACGTTCCCTCCAATCGCATTACGCAGATCATCGGCGGCGGGCGCGCTATCACCGGAGAGACGGCGCTCAGGCTTGCGCGATATTTCGGCACGTCTGCCGAATTCTGGCTCGGCATGCAGAAGGATTACGACCTGCAGGTCGCACGCGACGACGTTAGAGGCTGAGGTCGAGCGCCAGGTCCAACCCCGCACCAAGGCGGCTTAACCCTTTGGCAATCCCAACACCCGCTCGCCGATCACGTTGCGCTGTATTTCGCTGGTGCCGGCGCCGATGATCATGCCGCGCGCCGCCAGCATCCGGTAGGACCATTTGCCCTCGTCGATTGCAAGCGGCGCCTGGTAGGTCATCTGGCTATACGGTCCCAGCAATTCCATCGCGAACTTCTGGATACGCAGGTTGAGTTCGGTGTAGGCGAGCTTCTGAATCGAGCTTTCCGGGCCTGGTGGCAGGCCCTTGAGCTGACGGGTGAGTTGGCGCAGACCGAGATAACGAATCGCCCAGCCCTCGCACGCAAATTCCGCGATCCGTTGGCGCACGCGGCTGTCATTCCATGCAGTGGGGCAGGCGTCCCTGCCTGCCAGCGACGCGCGAGCGTCTGCGCTCGCACCACCTTCTCTGTTCACCAGCCGGGCCAATGCGGCGAGTTCACTCACGATGGGCGTCATGTCGCGGGCGCGCCGCTCGTACATCAATGAGGTGAGCGCCACCAGCCATCCGTTGTTCTTGTCGCCGACGAGGTTCTTTTTCGGTACGCGCACGTCCTCGAAGAACATCTCATTGAAGCCGCGATCGCCGGTCATCTGCACCAGCGGCCGTACCGTGATGCCCGGGCTATGCATATCGACCAGGAGATAGCTAATCCCTTTATGTTTGGGGGCGGTGGGATCGGTGCGGACGAGCAGAAAGCACATGTCAGCATGATGGGCATCCGAGGTCCAGACCTTTTGCCCGTTGACCACGAAGTAATCGCCATCTTCGACCGCACGAGTCTGCAGCGACGCCAGATCGGAGCCGGAACCCGGCTCGGAATATCCCTGGCACCAGATCTCCTCGGCCGCCAGCATTTTCGGCAGATAACGTTGGCGCTGCTCCTCTGTGCCCCAATGCATCAGGGTAGGGCCGACCAGGCCAATTCCCTGGCCGTTCACAAGCTGGGGAGCTCCGACTCGGTTGAGTTCCTCATCGTAAATGTACTGCTGAGTGATGCTGGCGCCGCGTCCGCCGTATTGCTTTGGATATTGAATCGCAATCAATCCGGCGGCGTGCATTTTCTTGTGCCAGGCCAGACGTTGCTCCCATTCCTTACCTTCCTCGTTGGCGAAGAATTCGATCGCGAAGGCGGTCTTGCGATGGTCGCCGGGCAGGTTGGCTGCAAGACACTTGCGGAGCTCACGCCGAAAATTTTCGTCTTCGTCACTGAATCTGAAGTCCATTTCGCGACCTCCCCAAGTCGTTCTAAGTCGCGGCTACTGCGCCGGGGTAGTCCGAATGCGCTAGTGGTTCAGCATTCCGTCGAGCAGTTGCTTGAAGTCGGCATCGCGTTTCTCCGGCGGGTAATTAGCAAGTATGTCAAGCAAGCCCCGCCGAAAATCACATGAGGCTGGTTCACCGGTTCTGTTCTTGATCTCTGTATCCAGGATATGCTGATTCGCTGCCGAAAGACTCAAATATACCTGGCGTTGGCCGGCTGAAAATTGACTAGCGCAGTCTTCCGCGCGTCCAGCCGCCGCACCCATCGCGAGGATCAATGCTCCCACAACGACGATCATGTAAATTTTCATCTAAATCTCCGACTGTGACCTGCCGTAAGTATCCGGCTCTCGCCAAAAATCGCAACCGGTTCGCGGCCGGGCTGGGCGCCGGTCTGGAATGACGATCTCTGGAATGACGATCTAGTGTCCTGAGTCTGAAATTCGTTTTCAAATCCAGCGGCCGAACAGCTATTGGTAGAGAACTTGCCGGTTCAAACCGGTGATGGCGTGAGTCTGTGGTATCGCTGCTTCCGCTTCGCCCTCACGCGCGAAGCGCGCTCAGGGTAAACTCCGATTCCTCGGCTTCCCCTTCGGCTCCGCTCAGGGCTTCGGCTCACCGGAATGACAAACAGGGGCGCTCTTTTTCTGTCATCCTGAGCGCCAGCGCACCAGGCGGAACGAAGTGAAGCCGAGCAAACGACTCTGCGAGGTGCGCACACGAGAAAGGATCAACGCGAAGCGGAAGCGGCGAGAATTCTCGAGGCGAAAACAGTCCGTTTGAACAGAGTGGCTGTGGGTAACCGACCCGGTGCGGGCTGGGGCTGGGAGAACGAGCAACGGAGCAGCCACAAACTTCTTCAACGACTTCCGTCCGACTCAGGACACTAGAAAATCATTGTTCCCGGCGGGAGGTTCAGGAACACCCGGCCCGCAACTTCGTATGAATTCGGTTGCACGACGATGTGGGCCGGAATGACGTGCACGTCGCGGAAGCAGCGCTCGAGCGGACTTGACTCGAAGATAGCGGTGCCGGCGGCGGCGTTGTACATCAGGTCTACTGCCTCAATTGCTCGTTGCACTCCGTCGACTGCCGCCAGCCGGAGCCATCCGCGCTGTTCAGTGGTCGGCGGGTTGCCCGCGGCGACACTCTGCCAAATTTCGGCAACGGTCTCGTGTAAGAAGGCGCGGGCCGAACGCACGCATGCCTCCGCCCGCGCAAGGTCTGCTTGAACCGCCGGCCGCTCGCGCAACAGGCTGGTCTGACCGGCAGGGGTTTTTGCCAGCGCCAGGTCCTTCAGCGCCTCAATCGCATGGCGCGCGATACCGAGGGCGATTGCGGTTTTGACGACCGCAAAGCCCGGAATCAGGCCGAAGAGGTAGAGCGGACCCTGCTCCCGCGGCGCCGCGAGATGAAGCGATTGCACAAGGCCCTCGTCCACGAACTGGTTCTCCACGGTAAAATCATGACTGCCCGTCCCACGCAGTCCAATCACGTGCCAGGTGTCGAGAATGCTGACGTCTGCGGCCGCCATCACGACCTGATGCATCTCCGGCATCCCATTTTCCCCGATAATCGGAGCGCCGTCGTCATACAGCATTGCGCCGACAATGAACAGGTCAGCCTGCTGACATCCGCTGCCGAAACGCCAGCGGCCGCTTAGGCGATAGCCGCCGGCGGTACGATAGAGGCGGCCGGGAGGATTTATACTGCCCGCCAGAATGGGCTCCGGAATCGAGGCAATAAGCTCCCGGGCTGGGGGCGCATGGAGATAGCCCGCCCACATCCCGGTATCAAACGCGATCATCACATTCCAGCCGGTGGCGCCATCAGCGTAAGCGATTTGCTCGATCACGCGCAGCGCTGCAGGGAGCGGGGTTTCAGTGCCCCCGAGCGAGGTCGGGAGACCCATGGTGAAGAGCCGGGCAGAACGCAGAGCGTCGACGACCGGCGCCGCGAGGCGGCGCGCACGTTCGGTCTCATCGGCATGGGCGCGAATCAAGGGGGTCAACTCGCAGGCCGCGGCCAGCGGATCGGCGAAGGCCGTTCTGGTGATCGTGGCCTGACCGTTTTTTTGCTCGTCCATGCGTTCCCCCGCGGCGTGATTACGCTGGATATGCAGCGCGTGGCACCATCGCCGGTTGGTACGAGGCTGTGCAGGGCGGCCCCCCGGCAAAAAAGTGTGCGATGTGTTCCGGCTGCCGGCCCATAAAGATCAGGCTCGACGAACGCGTGCCGTAGTCGCCCAGGTGCAGACACAGGGAGTTGGGCCGCCCCGAGCGCGGATCGAGCTGGGTTGAGTGATCCGCCAGAAGCCGGTGCAATTCTTCGCGGCGCGCAACCGGATCACAGGTAAAATCCGCCCGCGAGCCCAGTTCCTCGAAGTGTCTGCGCGAGCGGCTAATCCGGGGGCATTCAAAGTCGTCGACGTCGAGATTGGTCAGCAGATGAACCCCGGGCGTCAGGCTGACGACTTCGATCACGCCCCAGCGGTTGTAAGCGACGAACGCCTCTTCACGTGAGGCGATCAACAGGTTGAACGGATTGTAGTCGCGGCCGCTCTGGCCAGCGACGAATCGCGCGGCCTCAGCCGCGGTCGGCGAACGTAGTGCATCGAGGCACAGAAGCCCGCGCGAGCGCAAAGTGGGGTCATTCTCCAGCCCGCCGTTGCGCCGATTAAGCAGTCCGGCGACCATCCCGTGCTCGTTGATGCCGAGCCACGTGCCGCTGGCGCGCAGATCCTTGCCGCCCACGATATGCGGCCGTTCGGCCAAGGTGGTCGGCGGCAGGGCAGGGCGCGCCAGATACTCGTCGCGATTCGCGGCTACTATTACCGGGTAGTCCGCGAACGCCTTGAAATAGATTGCCAGCGTGCACATAGCACGAACTTGGCAAATCACATGGTCAACATACAAGCGTCCCAAGAGGATGCGGAAGAAGTCGGGTTCCGTGTCATCCGTCTGCCCACGGGATTGTGATTAATGTTGCGGGATAGGCGTCGGCAGCGGTACTCGTTTACCCCTAAAGGACCGATTTCATCGGCTGAAACGTCTGCGACGGCAAGCTCTTCCAACATGTGCCTCATGATCAGCGTTTGCTCAATTCGTCTCGACCGTCAAAAAAGGCAATTTCGGATTATGGCAAAATATGAACATTGCGTTGCGTCTGGATGATTGAAGGTGATCGTTTGACACGCGAGGACGCGTGCGATAGTTGTCGAAATAGTGATGCAAGTGGTCAGCGCTCTTGAGTACTTAATCACTTCCCCTCGATGATGACCGCGTCAATTCTGTTGAAGAAAGAGGACCGGGCGACTCGCTAGCTGAAACACAGTTCTTCCCTGACGCCGGGAGCCAGTGACCGGCCAATCGCAGCCGTTCGTGTTTTCGTCACGAGACAAAGGAGGATAGCGATGCGTCGCAGAATACAGATCGCATTAGCGTGTGTGGCGGTGCTGGGGAGTGCTATGGCCGTTCACTCGTTGTCAGCAAATGGCAAGCGGCCTCCCCCTCCACCATCAGTTTACAATCCTTATCCGCCCGGCATTCTTCCCGCTGACTTGGATTCCGAGATAGCAAGGGTTCAACGCGAAGTTAATCTTATCTTTAACGAAGCTATCGGAGAGTGGCAGGCATTACCACCGCCGAACGTGGAAGGAAACCCGCCAACCATTCAAGGCAGCGGATATAATGCAGTCGAAGTACTCGGAAAGCTGCTGAACTTCGACTTGACCATTTCGCCCTTCAAAAATCAGGCTTGCGGCTCCTGCCATATGCCGTACGCCGGCTTTAGCGGACCGATCCCGTCCGTCAACTTGACGATGATCGCCTATCCGGGAACGTTTCACTTTCGCGCCGGCAAGCGGGTAGCGCAGCGCTACACATATTCGCCCGATTTCCCAGTGCTGGAGCTCAACACCACGCTGGTTCCGAACGCCTTCTTTGGCGGAAATTTCTGGGATGCACGCTCGACCGGATACAAGCTGCAAAGCGCTGACGCCGAGCAGGCACAGCATCCGCCGGTCGATACCCAGGAAATGGGTTTTCCTGATACCGCCTGCATTGCGTTCCGGTTGTCGCGGGCCAAATACCGGCCACTATTTGAGGAGGTTTGGGGGACCGACTCGTTCGACATCCATTGGCCACAGGATACAGAGCAGATCTGCGACACCCCCGGAGGGGCTGCGCTTTTCGGCGGGAGCGCCACGCCAATTCCGTTAAAGCCAGAAGACCGCGTCATGGCAAACAATATTTATGATCACTGGGGCCAGTCCATTTCCATGTACGAGCGCTCGCCGCGTATCAGCGCGTTCTCATCAAAATTTGACGCCTACCTCGCCGGCAAGTACACCCTGACGACAGATGAAATGGCCGGCTACCAACTCTTCAACGGCAAAGGCAATTGCAATTCCTGCCACCTTGACGGATTGTCCACCACCTTGAAATCAACTCAGGCCGACACTGGCACTCCCGCCAGTACCAGGCCACTGTTCACCTGCTTCGGCTATGCCAATCTCGGTCTGCCATTGAATCCGCGAGATGCATTCTTTTATCAGACCAAAGCGGATTCCTTTGGGTTTACGCCCAATCCCTTGGGCTTCGGCTATAGAGATTTGGGATTAGGCACGTTCCTCCGCAGCGGTTTCGGCTCGGCGCCCAATCCCAACTCAGCTTGGATACCGTTTGCGCCCGCTTCCGACGGCCAGATGCAGACCTCGACGGCGCGCGACGTGGCCCTGACCCCGCCGCAGTGTTCTACCGAGGCGCCGGGGCCTTTCTTCCAAAAGGAGTTCTTCCACAACGGTTACATCAAGAGCCTGAAACAACTGGTTCACTTCTACAACACGCGCGACAAGTATCCGTATGACGTCACGTCCGGTCATTGCCCGTCAGGAACAATTGAAAAAGTGACCTGCTGGCCAAGGCCGGAAGTCCCCAACAACATCGATATGACCATCGGCAAACTCGGCTTGACGGATCAGGAAGAAAACCGGATCGTGGCTTTCCTGCAAACACTGTCGGACGGTTACACTACCCCGTATCCCGACCTCGATACCTTTACCGGCAGCTGCCAGACGACGACTGAGACCGCGTCAAACCAGGGTAATGGCTCGCTCATCCCCACCCCGGACCCCCTTCCGCCTTGTGCGAACGCGGTCTGCGGCGTCGCGCCCACACCAGGGCCGAACCCGATTCCATAGGCAAAGTAATGGACGGCGGACGAACGGATGTGCACGCATGGGGCCGCGCGCGGTCCCATGCGTACTGCGTTATGTCTCCAACAAAGCAGTGGATGGGGTTTTGCGGATGAACAGGCCGCTTTTGAAAATGGCGATAACTGCCATGGCCGGCAGCCTGCTCGTCTGCCATTCAGCCTTTTCTCAGATCCTTCCCCCGGCGAAGAAGGCTGCGCATGTCGAAATCACCCAGGGACCAAGCCTCGAATTCGCTCGCGAAGACTTGGCCATTATTCGATGGACCACCAACAACCCCGGTGGATCGGACGAACATTTCGGTGTTGTGCATTACGGTACCGATCCCGGGAACCTGAGCCTGACGGTGAAGTCTCACCTCAGGCTGAACCGCGGCCATCCTGAGACGATTTTCCGCGTGCGCCTGGACGGGCTGAAGCCGCAGATAACCTATTACTACGTGGTGACCGCGATCGAGAGCAGTGGAAAGAGCGACGAATTCCGGAGCCCGGTGAACCAGTTCACCACCCCAGCCCCCGGCAAGCGAATCGCGGCCTACCCAGAGCCAAAATAACGGCCTGCAATCAAAATGTGGCCGAGTATTATGACGTGATCCTGGTCGGGGGCGGAATTATTGGCAGTACCGCGGCGTCGTCTAGTCGCGCGGCTCCCAAGGATCCAGCAGAGAAATACCGAGCCTCTGGGAGTCCCTGACGTTGCGGGTGACGAGAGTGAGACCATGCGCCTCCGTCGTCGCGGCCACGAAGCCGGCCATCGACCCGACCTCGCGCCATGACTACGCCCCAAGTCCCGGCAACCTGCTGATCGATGTCGAGGATGCGCTCTTCGAACCGCTCCGGCAGCTCCTCGGCAAGCCACGTCGCCAAGCGCTCGCGCCGGCGCCCCGCCGGCAACAGCTCGACTCCCCGGCGAATCTCTGCGAATGAAATCACGCTGAGGAACACGCGGTCTTCCTCCACCTCTGCCAGCCAGGAGACAACGTGGCGGTCCGGTTGCGGCCTAATCCACGCCGCCACCACATTGGTATCGAACACTCATAACTTTACCTCGCGCGGCTTGTTCTTGGTCCGTTTAATCTTGAGGCCCGATCCCCGCATAGGCGAGGCTGCGAAGAATTCCGCGAGGGTTGCCCTTACGGTTGGTTTTACACTGCCACTCCTCGGCCGACACCACGACTACAGCTTTTTGACCTTTGCGGGTGATGGTCTGGGGACCATTCGCGAGCGCGCGGTCGATCACCTCGCTGAATCGCGCCTTGGCCTCGGCCACTGCCTAGGTCCCGCGAGCGTTGCCCTCACGACCTTTGCTAGTCATATTAGCCATCCTGGTCATCATGCGTGAGACTGGACCCGTATCATAGAGCGAGAGCCGGCGGTCATCACGCTGCCGCAACGGCGGCAGATCGTCTTCGTCAACCGAGGTAGCTCCAGCATTCACAAGGGTTTAAATGGCGGGTTATCTGCTACAATCAAAATGTGGCCGAGCAGTATGACGTGATCCTGGTCGGGGGCGGAATTATCGGCAGTTCCGCGGCGATGGCGCTTGCTGCTCGCCGGCTCAGAGTGGCGGTGGTTGATATCGATTTGAGCGGTCGTCTCAGTTCCAGTGAAAAGAACGCCGGCGGCGTCCGCGCAACGTGGTGGCAGCCGGTGAATATTGCGCTGTGCCGGGCGTCGATTCGGTATTACCACTCGGTGCGCGACGAGGTAGGATTCCGGCAAAAGGGCTACCTGTGGTTGTACGACGACCACGCGTGGTCGGGCGCGTGTGAACACCTCGCATTACAACGCTCTTTAGGGCAGCCAATCGAAGTCCTCACCCCCGCCCAGGTGCATGCACGGGTGCCCGAAATCGATAAGCTCGACGGAGTCGCCGGCGCCACGTTTTCGCCTGAAGACGGTCTGATCAATCCGAACCTGCTTAAAGAGCATTACCGGTCCCGTTCGCGTGAGGCTGGAGCGATTTACCTGGATCGAGTCTATGTGCATGCCGCAACAGTGGATTCTGACGAGGTGAGGCTGCAATGCTGGCAATC
>WNFC01013456.1_pt1 | contig 16112 bp, 13 predicted proteins | sample 5400541 | NCBI WGS metagenome assembly WNFC01 (sample SAMN13153342, study PRJNA577476) | soil metagenome | isolation source: 120 cm saprolite under Douglas fir tree site 2 hole 2 replicate 1 | place: USA:California | collected 2015-04-18
CTCCAGCAGCACATGCCCTCCCATCGCGTTCCTGATTTCCCTGGTGAGCGATGCGGCGGCATTCAACTTGGATGAGATTTGCTTTAGCTGATTTTGTTCTTTGCCCGACCTGCTCTGGAGGATTCGCTTGAATTCAGGATTGGCACGGATCGTGGTCAGCGTCCCCTGAATTTCCCAAAGCGTCCGAACGGAACTTCTAAAAAAATACATTCGCCGCCATGCGTCGGAATGCGTATCCAAAGCGGTGATAGAAGTCGCGTAGATTCCCCGTAGTTCGAGCATAAAATCTTCACGCAAGATACTCAGCCGGGCCATAGAAGCCGCAAGCGGATCGCCCGCCGGGAACCACCTCCCAAGTCTTACGACGCGGATATAGGTTGTTGTTCCGGGGATTCCCTTTTTTCCAGGGAGCCTTTTGTGTTTTCGGACCATCGCTTGCCCCCCATTCATCACCGTGTAGGTCAGTACCTGCGAGTTACATTTATTGGTGTATTATCCCACCAGCTAGGGAGGGAACAAATGCGACAGACCCGAACAGTGGCCTTCACCATCGCCAAGAAATCGCTGCCCGCATGAAACTAAAACCGCCACCGCAGGAGCCGAAGGAGTGAATACGATGGCCATCTGCAAAAACCCGAACTGTGAGCGCAGTTATCGAAAGCACGACGGTATCGTTGTCGTCGAGCTAGTCCGCCTATTGCGCTCGATTCACGACGCGAGCAGAGTACCTGACCCGATAATCATTCAGAGGCTGACAGAACTCGCACCACGGATTTACCAGGCCGGAGCGCCGCCCTGCGCTGGTTGTGGGCAACTAAACGACTTGGCTCATCACACTGGACCTGACGAACCACTAGAAGTGAACATCCTCTTGCAAAACATCGAACTGCTGCAAGACCACGGCATCCTTCCCGCTGCCGACTGAGCACGGCTCCGCTGCGACCTGCCTTTCAAGATCGTCTATCCCCCTGTCCTTTTGCAATAGTCACAGTTGCATTCTATGAGATTTGCCGGATCGTCTCGCTCAACGACATTTTGTAGCATCAAGTCTTGTTCAACATGCTTGCATTCAGTACAGCGAAACTCCCCATTCCAAGGTCGCTGTACAAGCATCCCCTTTGGACATGCGGGACACTTCCTCACCTCAGGTTTGAACCGCTTTTTCGCCATTGTTCTATTATGGCGCTTACGTCGGAGAAAATTCTAAAGCTCCGTACTGCCGACTTCGCAGGAATCGGGGGACTTCGGATGTAGTGATAACATGGCCGAATGAACTCCGTTGAACCTCAGACTAAGAAAGCCCTCGCGGACGTTGAGACGATTCAATCATTTATCCATCCACTCGGCGACCCTGACCCCGCGCAGAATCTTTATATGGCTCGTTCCAGAAAGGAAGATGCTGTTCGCGTAACTGTCCTTCAAATGTCTTTAGCCATCGAAGACATGCTCAACAGCCTGTTCGCGCGCGTTTTTGTTGGGCACGACCCCAACTCAAAACGAAAGGCACGGAAGGGGAAGATATTCCACGAATTAGAGGAGTTACTTGAGGGCCGTATGGGATTCGAAGCCAAACTGAAGCTGGCAAGAGTGCTTCGACTGATAACAAAGGGTCAGCAAAGCAAGTTGGATCGTCTTCGCTCCCTTAGAAACAAATGCGCTCATTCATGGATGCTCGACATAGTTCGCAAAAGGGGAAAAGGCCCCAAGCCAACAAAGCGTCTGCTCGAATACGAAGGCAGAAATCTTTTCGACTTGGCGGTGCTGGAAGGCTTCATGCACACGTATTCGAGGATTTATCTCAAGCTGTTCGAGAAGTATCTTTCGTGAGGGAAGCCTATGCACAACGGCTGAAGCGAGAAATTCTGATGTCGTATCCTGCCGCAACCGTGCGGATCGAAAAAAACGGATGAATCGGGGGCGAAGTAAGGGAATCGGTTTCCTTCCCGGCTTGATACCGGCTGTGCGGCTACGAACGGAGAGTCGCCTTGCAACTATTTCTAATCAAGAGCAGATTCAATGCATTTACCGCCCCTGCGATCATTAGGTCGGCATTCATATAAGCGTCTGCAGCGCAACCTTCCCCGTTATCCACAGCAATCGCAAGCCCGCCCGCCTTCTTGGTAGCTTGAAGCATCAGTTGGTCATTGTTCCCATTGCCGAACGCCGCGACATTTCGCGCATTCAATCCCTCGACGTATCTCTGCTTCGCAAGGTCGTGAGCACCGCTAATTTTCGAGAGGTCTTCGAAAATGACAAAAGGTACTTCGGAGAGTTCTTGCTTGGCCGTTCCGAACGAATCCGAGCTAATAACGTGTATGTCGATCCATTCGTTAAGCATCAGGAGTTGTTCTCTGACACCTGCCGAGAGCTTGCCTCGGCACGAAAGTGTCCCTGTGTAATCACTCACCATCGTTCGGATATCGAGGTTTCGGAATCTCGGGATTTCTATGGTGATACCGGGCTTTGCCATTCAAGATTCTCCGCCGCTGCATTTTTCGCAAGAACTGCCGAAACAGAGTAAACAAATCCAATGGTGCCGAACGCCGCAGACTACAGCAAGTTCTGTGGTAGTGGCCCAAGCCACCAGTTCGGCTGAATAACGTCGATCCCAAAATCGATCTGGCCCTTGTACCTCTGCACGAACGGCAACGTAGCCGTACTCTGTCGAAGGTATGACATCGCGGAAGAACACCAATCTGGCCGCTTGCGCAGGTTCGTGGGCGGCTTCCATGAGCCGGATTTGTTCTTGAGCATATTTTCTGACGGCTTCCTCACCGCAAATTTTCTCCGCAACCCGTTTGGAAATGACATTTGCTTCACGCTCATGCGGAATATCAATGGGTGTGGCAGTCGCGTCAAATGCCCCAAGATTATGGTACAGAGCGGAATTTACCGCCCACAGCCTCGGGGTGTGTCCGTATTGCATGAAGTGTTGTAGTTCGTGGGCATAGGTGATTACGCAGCCCACGGTGTTAGAACACGTGTCGTATCTGACGTAAATCAAATTATCGAACGCAACCATCTGTTCAAAAGTCATGGTCGCATCGTATTCCTCGAATGGCCGGAAAAAGCACTCCCGCACGTATTCAGGAAGATCATTCCTGCCCGAGAGCGGGATATGAAACCCTCGAAAGTGGGCACCCATCAGGCCAGCCAAATAGAGATCGTCTTCAACCGCAAAATACCGATACAGTCGTCGCGTCGGAAGCGCGAAGTGTTTTTCGACTTCTTGGCATATCGGTTTCAGAGCAGATTCATTCGTGTTGGAGCCGTTGAAGTTCCAGCCGTCCTGTTGTGGGGTGACGGGCTGGAGTTTTGGAACGCCGTTCATACGTCCATTTTAGCAGACGCCGTGTACCTGCCGTGTACTTCGATCCCCCAAATCTGCCCATTCTGGCGTTTTTGGCGTGCTTGAAAATCAGTAAGTTACGCGCTATCAATGGGGCTTAGGGGTTCGAATCCCATCCAGCTGAACGCTACAACGGCAAATCTTACTTAATGCTAAGCTCATCGCTGATCGAGCAGCTTCACGCGCGAATCCCGGAGTACAGTGCTTACGGAATGGCCGATTTAGCAACTGAAATACGAGTGTTCCTCAGTTCGACCTTCGTAGATTTAAGAGAAGTAAGAGCACAGGTGTCATATCGTCTCAGGCAAATATTCGGCGCGCAACTCATCACAATGGAATCCTTCGGGAGTGATGCTGCCCCACCTGAAATCGCATCCATTCGGCGCGTTAGAGAATGCGACATTTTTGTTGGTATTTATGCGCGACGGTACGGAACCATTGATCCGAAAACGGGTAAGTCGATCACCGAGCTTGAACTCGAGGAGGCCGAAAGGGCGGTCAGCGCCGGAAATGTCACGGCCATCCTCCTCTATCTCTTAGACGACACAGTCACCTGGCCTTCTCACTACGCTGATAGTGAAGCGACAGCGGTTGCAAAGCTGGCACATCTGAAAGAACGCGCTAGACAGCACACGATCACGCCTTTCTACGATCAGGAAGACTTAGCATTTTCTGTCATCAAGGACGTCCTCTCAAAAATCCGCAGTCGAATGGGCGCAGCACTTCCACATCCTCGCCATTTTAGCCTGCCCGATGAGAGGAAACTCACTGCACCGATTGGAATGGAGTTTCTCACGAGCGCTGACAGGCGGCATCTATATGGTCGTCAGCAGAAAATAGAAGAACTACTCAAGGCGCTTACTGCCAATCCCATCAGCTTGTTCTTGGGGAACTCAGGTTCGGGGAAGACCTCCCTCATACATGCCGGTCTGATTCCACTTGTTGCTACGAAGGGCTGGCTTCCCATCTACACGAGGCCCCTGGGACTTCCTCGCGGTGACATCTCCGCTCAAGTCTACACTTCTGTGTTTGAAGGGCCATCATCCTACAGAGGCTCCGCTGTACCTCTCTTACAGGAAGCCGCCAACGTTGTGCAGCCGCGGAAACCGATTTTGATCATCGACCAATTCGAAGATGTCCTCGCTCCTAGGGAACAAGAAGAGACCGAGCGGTTGGTAGCGGACTTACGCACACTTCGATATCTGAACCAATCGAATATCCGAGTCCTGGTGAGTTACAGGGCAGATCTGGAAGCACGTCTGGGACAGTTTTGGCAGCTCATTAGTGGATCTCCCGAAGGCCTCCCGAGAGTCTATATCGGCGCCATCAGTGCAGAAGATGCTTGGAAAAGTATAAAGAGTACGTGTTCGGATTTGAGGATCAATCTAAGCCTGTCCAACACTGATGAAGTCCAGATCGGAAAAGACCTTTTTTCAATCAGCAAAATGCACGGGGAGGAAGGCGTTTATCCTCCCTATATTCAAATGTTCATTGACCACGCTTGGCGGACTGTCCAGACAGGTGCCACCTCGTACGGCTTTGAGGATTATCGGAAGGCAGGTCGGGTAGAAGGCGTCACAGGGGGATACCTGACTCGCCTGCTCACGTATGCAAACGACAAAGAAGGCCACATCCGATCAATTCTCGCGTCCCTAGTTCGGAGCTACGGAGTAAAGGCACAGAAATGTTTGAGCGAGATTGCCGCAGACGCAGGACTAACAGAAACCAAGTGTGAACCGTTTCTGGAAAGACTAATCGATTTACGTCTCGTCAGACACCTGGGAGATCAATACGAAATTGCTCATGATTTCCTTGCTCATGAGATTTCGGCCAAGCTGGTCGATTCAGAGGAACGCGAATTTAAGCGATTTCGAGAGTTGCTCACAAACAAAGCTGGAGCATTTAGGACAACTAAAGCTCTCTTAACTGTGGGTGAGATGCTCGTGCTCTTTAAACACAAAGAGAGAGTGCTCCCTTCCGATATCGAACTAAAGCTGATTCTGGCGTCTTGGGCAGAAGAGGAAGGTCCTGGACTCTTCTGGCTTCTAGCCGCACAACCTGCCAAAGTGCTCGAATTGATCCATGGAATAGAAAGTGAAAATGACCTCGACGACGAAGAGAAGGCCACCCTGGTGCTTCTCCGCCGAAAGATCAGTAGTGCGCCATTACGAGGTCGAGATTGGGCTCCCTTCAGGCGATATAAACTCGCTATCCAATTCGTGGGGTTGCTCTCGACGTATGCGCTCGATTGCCCGGACTCTGTTCTCTCTTGGGCGTTGCGCAGCAAGCACAAGAGTGTACGAGCAGCCGTCGTCGAAGCGATTGCTCGAAAAATTGCGACGGGGAATCGGAAATGGATTTCTGAACTCGGGAAAAGCGCTAGTCCTATTAGACGCACAGCTTTTGAGACCCTGTCACTACGCCCCGACATCAAGTTAACATCGAAGATCCAATCAGAAAGAATTCACCGGCCACTTCAGGAATTTATGCTCCTGCAAACGGTTGCGAGCGCAAGGAGTGATGCAGAAGCACGATCCTCGCTGAAGATTCTCAATAAATTCCGGCCTAAGGCACGTTCCTGGCTATTCGCCAAGGCATTGGTAACGTTTCGGACCAAAGGAGTGCAGCCGATAATAAGGAAGCTGCCCGGGCTAGGAGCGAAAAACATAACAGTCATTCTCAGTCCGATCATCGGGCACGTCACTAAAAGCGATTTTTCGGCCTTACTTCGAGCTTACAAGCGGTGGAACGGCAAGGAAGCCATTGACATGGAACTCCGTGATCGCGAAAAGCGTGCCCCCTCTGAGGACAAGGCGAACGCTTTATCCGAAACGATTTTGAGAACAGCCACCAGAAAAAATCTGGACCAGCTCAGACAGACCTTCAGCAAGATCACCCTGACACCTTCGGCGCAATATTTCGTCCTGGCCTTACTCCGCATAGGTAGCGCAAAAGACATTTCTCAAGTAATTCGCAAAGTCGAAAGATCAAGTACTCACGTCAGCTACTGGTTTCAGATTGAAGTTGCGCGCTCCATCGAGAAGAGGATGAGGGAACTAAAAGGGAAGGTTCCGCGATGGCTCTTGAGGATTCTCGCGAAAAAGGCGTTTTGGGAAAACCCGTTTGCCGAGGAGTCAAAGTTCGCAAGAAAGGACCTTCTGCACCTTAAGCATGGATATAACAGAACCTTGTACATTCGCTTGGTTGCTCACACCGCGATAGGAGCTGCAAGGCTAGGGGATGGGGACCTCCTGAGGAAATTGGCAATGCACGACTACCACCTGATAGCGCAAGCTGCTGCAATCCGGCTAATTGATCTCGCGGGAGACGAAGGAATCAGAATGCTCCAATCCGGAATAACAGACGCAGTCGAGGCAGGCCAGACAGAATCCCTCGCGTTGGCACTTCGGGACGCAGAAATTCACAAGTTTGAATTAGCACGACTCTGGTAACAAGTCACCCTTGCGGGTGAAGACTAAGGCCGTCGAGAAGGCGCTTTCCGGCTGCGAACGAAATACGACGAGATGATATGGTCTTTCGATCGACGCGCCGCGTGTGTAACCACTCGTTGCAGCAGGCGGGGCCGGCGCGGTGGCATTTCGAGGTATGATTGTTCTCCTAGCCGGGCCCCTGCTGAACCTGGTCCTTAGGTGGCGAGTCATAGCCGTAATTGCGGCGAACTCTCCCCATGCTCTTGTCATGGATTGGTGGAGACGACTCGACCTCGCCCTCCGGGACTATGGCGACATGCTTAACCCGATGATCAATTCCCAGAATCGCGAGGCAATAGAAAAAGCTGTGTCGCAGGACAAGAATCTTGGGCCTGGAGTTGCCGGCCTAATCCGCCGACTGCGTCAGTTGCGAAACCGGGCTGCTCACGGGTCGATCAATCTCTCCGCCCAGGATGCTACCTCATACGCGAGACAGGCATTCAGCGTGATCGCGGCCCTAGCGAGGTGCATCTCGGAACGGAGCACAATCGGTTAGGCATGCTTCGTACCCTCGCGCTTCTTCTGATTGTCACAAACCTGGCTGCGCAGACGTCAACGTCACCAGAGCTATAGAGGCAGGCTCAGACGACAACTGCAGGAACTTACAGAAGGGCCGGGAGATGGGGAATTCCTCCGGGGAATCCGGCTTACAGGCTCGCCCGCCACTTTTGTCATACCTCGATAATGCTCCGAATGTAGGCCGCGGCACACGCCTGTCACTCGACTTCAGAGCGCTGGTTCGGGAGTTACTTCCGGCGCAGCCTCTTTCGATTCATTTTCCGCAGAAACGGGCCAGTAGCGGAAAAGCGCCCATGCCAAAACAGCCCAAAGCGCCACGAGTACTGTGTCCTTCCCAAGGAATGGGGGCCCAAAGCCGGACATGACTAGAACATTGTAAAAAGTGTGCGCTATGGCCGCTGGCAGAATCGAGCCGAATCGCAACGCGAGCCATCCCAAAACATAGCTGAGCGCTAAACAAAACAGGATTCGCCAGCCCAATTTCAGCAGAACATCAATTTCTGTTAGCCGAGCAAAGGAAAAGTCCGAGGCGAAATGGAACGCCGCCCAAACGATTCCGACCAGGAATATCCCTCGATAGATTCCGTACCTTTGGATGAAACGACGCTGCAGAAGACCGCGAAAAATCATTTCTTCGAAAAAGGCTGCAAAAAATGCCAGAAGTAACCAAGGATCCGGAAGATCGAAATAGGATCTGAACTGTGGTGGGGAGAATCTCCCAAAGTCATGGGCGGCCCACAGCGCTCGGTCTACCAAATACTGACTCGTAGAGAGAAGCACGGCGATTCCAATGGGAAATGCCAACGCGAGGCCCACATACTTTGGTTCAGGCAGCCGGATCGCCTTCCAGATCACCTGTCTGTCTTCTTTTCCCGCAATCCAAAATATGACCGCAAAAACAACCAGCGTCTCTATGGTGGACGAGAATCTGGAGAACCAAACGCTTTGAGTGTAAGCGGGTATGTGTGACGAGAGAATTATTGGAAGTCCGAGAGTGAACCACGCAAGTGAGCTGGACAGCAAATAAAGCGGTCCCACCAGTACCCAAATCAAGAATTGAACCCGCCTCCATGATTCGGAATCTAGGGCTGTTGAAACAGTATTGCCGGGTAGGGACAATGGCAGGGCCGCGATTCCGAAAGCAAGTCTCGAAGTGTATATCGCAATGAGAAGCAGGCCAATCAGGCAGAAATGGAATCCTGATAAGAGTTTCCATGGCAACGACCACGCCCAACTTATTTTGTGAGCTACAAGGCTGCCGGTGCCTTCAAGAACTGAAGAGGAAGGCGCAGCGAGGTAAAGCAGACGGCTGTACATCAGGCACAGCCCAGCCATCGCTGGAAGGCATACCAACAGGAGGATTCGGCGGAAGGGATGGTCACTTGGCCAAAAGCAGACGAAATACCCAGCTACGCCTGCGAAGCTAATGGGCAGCAGAAAGAAGACGCCAAGGAACTGCATTTGCTGGACGAGCGAATCCGCGAGCCGTCCGGGCGCGACTCCAAGCCCCGTGGGCCACCATCTCAAATGCGGTGCCACGAACAAGCAGAAAACGCCTGCCAGGAAAATGAGCTGAGTCGGATCCGCGGGGAGAACGGATCGGAGGAATTTGACAAGGCGCTTCAACAATGAGCCTCGAACCTCGCGCAGGATTATGCCAGATAGGTTAACTTGTGAGCGAGTGCCTTCGGGAGGTGCGACAGAGGGCGAATGTCTTCTTCATCAGATGATCTATCGACCGTGACAGCGGCAACCGCACGAACCTTGGCAGAAATCTTACAAACACAGCGACCGTAACAAAGACGTAGATGTTCTACCTTGTGCCACCAGCTGTCCGCGTAAGTTTAGTCATGTGATGGGAGATGGTGGGTCAGTGTGGGCCCGAGAACAGCAAGAGCCGTCCGCCTAAGGTCGTTCGGCGGGCTCGGCGCGCCCCATTCGAACGTAGTAAAAACGTAGTACAAATGCTGGAAAGTTCTGACAAACTGCATACAAAAAGCCAAGAATGAAGGAGAAAACGGTTTGCCTCGATTTGTTGCAACTTGCTACTTTTTAGCGGGTTGCGTCGGCTCCGGCAAGATTTGGTAAGTTTGATTTCCCGCTTAGAAGGCAGACGCTCTATCCAACTGAGCTACGGGCGCTCCGTTTGCAACTAACTCACTGTACTGCGCTTATTGCGTTTTTCGCAACTGGCAACTGAGCAGGCGCATTCTCATTGTGCCCAATTCTGTGCCCACCCAGCCGAGAAATCGCGTCCAGAACGGCGTCTTCGGAAGGGTGAACGTAGCGCCCCGAAATGCCTATGGAACTATGCCCGGCGATCCGCGCCAGCGTCCAGGCATCGCACCCGGACTGCCCAAGACGTGTCAGAAACGTGTGCCGCAGTTCGTAGAGCACGAATGGACGCACGGGTTTTTGGTCATGCAGGGTTGCCTGCTCCGTGAGCATCTCAAACGTGTGCGCGTGGTGCTTCCGCAAACTGGAAGGCTCTACGTGGCCGCTACGCGTCTGCGCGGGCCAGATCCAGCCTTCCTCGGGCTTCTCTGCGGCTTTCCAGCGAGCTTCTAGGACTGCCCGGACACGCGGCGTCATGGGAATTACGCGCCGCGCGGCAGCCGTCTTGCCGTGTGCCACCAAGAGCACGCCGTTTCGCCCGTTAACCCACGTCACACTTTCCCAGCACAGCCGAAAGCATTCCTCGGGCCGCATGCCGGTGTCAATGAGGATAGTGGCAATCGAGGCCAGCAGTTCGGGTGCGGCTGCCAGATAGCGCGTCTCTTCCGCGCCCGTTATTACGCGCTCGCGGCGGCGTTCACCCGGCAGAGTCTTTATCTTTGGCGCTACCCCCAGCACGTTCCATTCGACTGCGAGGTTGAGAATGCGCCGCAACACGCGCAGCGAATTGTTTGCCGTGCTGACCTGCATTCCCTCCCTTAGGCGATTGGCCGCAAACTCGGAGGCCAATTCGCCCATGATTTGGTCGAGGTGAGCGTCGGCCAGCGGCTTGTAGGCGGTCAGAGCGCGGATGCCGGTGCGGTACCAGGTCCAGTTCTTGGGACACGCTGTTTCGAACCGGGCTTTCGCCCACGGCTCAATGCGCAGAGAGCAGAAATCCCTTAGCGTAGGCGCGGTTTTCTTTTCACGGATGCCCACTTCGCCCTTCGCCAGCGACGTGCGGTGCGCTGCTTCCATCTGCCGCGCAACCTTGTCGTTGCCCTGCTTGGTGGACTCGCGGACCAATTTTCCTTGCCACATGAATTTGTACCAGTAGACTTCGCCGCGTTTGTAGATCATGGCTTACTTCTCCTTTTTACCGCTGCCCTTGGGTCTGCCGCCCTTCTTGCCATTCTCACGGGCTATCTGGCGGATTCGCTCGATGCCAAACCGGTCGAGTCTAGCCTTGTAGCTCTCTTTTCCCAGCCAGCTTGTGAACTCTCGAAGTTGCGCCTTGGTCATAGAAAGATCCTAAACTGTTTTGGTTTCAATGTCAAGCGAAAACTACGATACACTCTGGCCTGTAACAACGGTCGGCTAGGAGCGCACATGTTCACACTTGTGGAATCGAAGGCAGAAATCAAAAAGGCTCAGCGGAAACTTGAGGCCACCATTCGGCGAGATTTCACAATTAAGACAATCAGAAACATAGGCCACCCCGGCGGAACAAACTCTGACGCCAGGGTGCAAACAGACCACCACCATTGGTTCTGGTCCGGGGATAAAGTTGGTGCCAGTGAACCTAATCCACGGCGGTTGAATTGGTTTGGTCTATATCGCAAGGATTCCGACCTGCAGATTTCCGTGGAGATCAATATCCCTCATGAGCCACGGAATCATGAAGTTGCTGGTTTCTTCGGACGCGACAACGATGGCGGTGCGATCTACCTTTTTCATTCAGGACGCGTAGGAGGCGGCAAGAAGGGTGTCGGTAGGGGTGCTTTCTTGGCATGGCGCAATGAACCCCTAGACGAAGTGGTGGATTCTGCTGGAATCATTCGTCATGGTGTTTTGGTAATGCCCATTGACGGTAAGGCGGCAACCCGATCTGCGATCAGATATATCGACACCATCGCGCGGTTCAAGCAAGCGGTGCGAGCAGGAGAAATAAATACACCGGAGTTCCGGCTGAAAGAAAAGGAGTATCGTGATTTCTACTCTGAACCACGTGGCAGACGCAAGAGTAGAAGATCTGGTGAATTTGATTACGTTTCGCGTCACGGAGACGTCCTGGATGCCCTTGAGGGTTGGCGTACTTCTCCGGGGCTTGAGAAGGGAACCCGTGTAGTAAAGAACGTTTTCTTAGACATGGGTCTCGAGATTGGCGGAGAACTCGTTGAGGTGTATGAAATAAAGACCAGCACATCGCGATCCCACATCTACTCTGCCATTGGCCAACTGATGGTTCACGGAACGGTGGAGAAATGTCGAAGGGTTATTGTGCTTCCTCGCAAAGAACCCATTGCCCCTGAACTTTCGGCTGCGCTAAAGCGACTCAAAATCGAGCTTCTGAGGTTCAAGCTCGATGCACTGAAGGCGACAATCATCTAGACTAGCGCCTCGTTGCAGTCTTCCGAGTCATCAATGAGGCTGCGTAATTCTGAAAGGGCAGGTCGGCTAGGGTCGCTCCCGAAAAGCGGTTGCATCCCAGGGGCCGTCTGCCGACCCGCTTCGATCTGGGAGGCCACGTGGGAGGTGGTCAGTAATGGGTTCTGAGCCGAAGCCTGAACGGTTTCTTGCGGACATGAGCACAGCCGAGCTTGAAGACTTGCTGGAGCGTTCGATCAAGGCCGAGGAAGTCTTGCTCTCTGGATATCCGTACCTCAGGGACCGCAACCATGCCGGAAGTCCCGGAGTTCTTCATCCCGATTTCAATGCATTCCTCTATCTGCGAGATTTTGTGTGGAGTAAGGAGGAGAGGGAACTCCACGAGATTCGAGAAAAGACTAAGGAAATACGCTTGCTGCTGATTAGAAAGGAAAGGAACCCAGAAGGGGCCGTTTCTGTGCAAGGCAAGCGCGATCCCGAATTATTGAAACGCGGCGAAATCGTTCGGCAGAGTCTCCGAGATAATCCACGCATGGCTACCAAGGACATTTGTACGAGGCTAGACACATCGGACACTCCGACTCGAATCCCAGAAAGCTGGCGCACGAAGTTCAACGTAAAATCCTGGCGAGAGGCTTACCACAAGCCGCAACTCAGAGGCTCCGTTCAAAGCCTGATTAGCAAAGAGAAACGCAATCTGAAACATTTACCTGACTTACCCTCAAAGTCCTAAGACTTACCTTACGTGTTACGCAAGCCACTGGCTTATCACAGCTTGGCACCAGATTCTTGCCTCTAAAAATATCTTCTTACGTTTAGCCAACAATCAAGGACCGTGGAGCTAGACTGCGTCCATCTCTTATGAGGAGGTGAAGCAGATGGAACTTTGGGACTTGAAGGAAACTGCCAAAAAAACTCACACCAGCGAAGGATTTTGGAGAAAACAGGTGCGACTGAGGACGCTACCGGTGATTCGAGTGGGGAGATGTGTCCGGTTCGATTCGGATGCCGTGCGTACCTTCCTAGCCGCACGAACTCGGCCCGCAAAATAGGCATAGGTTAAGGCAAATGTGGGCGAGCAGCGTCCGGTGGAAGCGATCGAGAGGCATAGATATGGGCGACCTTGAGTTTTCAGGCTGTGACAGTCAAGGAAGGGGCCAAGAGCATCACCGAGGTCATCGAGGCTCACGACGGCGCGCCACCTGCGCGTTGTCGGCATCGACAGAGGTGTTGAGGAGGAAAGTCGATGAAAACCGCGGTAGCGCGTAAACCAACCAAGCCTGCGAAATGGCTTGAGGAGCTGCCCCCGATTGTCGATGAGAGCGACAAAGTATTCATTGAGGCCACCAAAGTAACCGCAGCCATCAAAGCCGCGGCTAAAGAAGTCCAAGTCGTCAAAGAGGCCCAACACTCTGAAGAGGACGCGGATGATCCTGGCGGCAGAGTCGAAATCGTTGTCGCACAGGGATTCCATGAGCAAGCCACGGCCGAGGCCGAAGAAGTCCTTGTCAGGCACGCAAGAGAGCTGGGCGTATTCCAGCGCGATGAAATTGTGAAAGTTATCACGCTGCCCGAACTCACAGAGAGCGGCGGACTAAAACGTCAAGCGGGGACGGTGATGCTTCAGGCTCTGACGCAACACTCGATGGCACGCGCGTTCGAGCAGGTGGTGCTTTTTGTGAAGGAAGTCCAGGACAAGCGAGGCAACGTGTCTTTCGTCCCCGTGGACGTTCCGCCGAGGGTTGTCAACTATTACTTGTCTGGCCGCGGAGAATGGGCGTTACCCACACTCCGAGGAATTATCTCCGCACCGATCATGCATCCGATAACGGGCGCCATACTCACCGAGCCGGGATACCACGACGAGACGGAACTGTATCTGGCCGCAAGCAATTGCCGGTGGCTCGAAGTCGCAGACAAGCCCACGCTTGACGACGCCAGGATGGCAATCAAAACTTTGTGCGCGCCGTTTGAGGAATTTCCTTTCGTCACCGAGGCGGACCGTGCCGTGCATATCGCCGCCATTTTGACCGCTATCGAACGTCGGCTGCTCGGTGCCTGCCCGATATTCGCCTACACCGCCCCTGTTCAACGAACGGGGAAAAGCAAGCTGGCGGAAGCGGTGGGGCTCATCGCCACCGGAACACTTCCCGCGGCATCATCGTTCTCATCGGAGCGCGAAGAGTTTCGCAAGACCATTCTGGCCGGGTTGCGGGAAGGCCATCCCGTCATCCACTTCGACAATATCGAGCATCCGGTAAAATCCCCCGATTTGGCCAAGGCCGTCACGCAGTCGATATACAGCGACCGGGTGCTGGGGCAAAGCAAAATTCTGCACCTGCCGACAACCGTCACCTGGCTCATCAACGGCAACAATCTGGAGTTTCGCGGCGACTTGTCGGTCCGCACATTATTGTCCCGCATCGATGCGAACGAGGAACGTCCGGAGGAACGCATCTTCAAAATCCCACATCTTGAAGCCTACATCATCGAACACCGCGCGGAACTCGTCCGAGCTGCGCTCACGATTTTGAGAGCTTTCCACGCCGCTGGAAGTCCGGAGCAGAATGTTTCCCTATGGGGCGGTTTTGAAATGTGGTCGCGGGTTATCCGCGAGGCGCTGGTGTGGTGCGGTCTGGCAGACCCGTGCGAGACGCGCAAATCCGTGCGCGCTGAAGACACGGAGCGAGAGAGCGGCATCGAGGCGCTTACACAACTCCAGGTGGTTTTTCCTCCTCCTGTCACCGGCAAGGCCCGGGAATTTACGGCCAAAGAAGCCATCGCAAAAGCGGATGAAGTGATCGGCAAGAATATCTTACAAATCCACAAATTTCCCTCGTTGCGTGACGCGCTTATGGCGATTGCTGGTGAGGACGGAAGCATCAGCGTGAGCAAACTGGCCTGGTGGATGCGGTCCTGGCGGGGGCGAGTTGTCAACGGAATGACGCTCGAACGCGCGAATCAGGAAGGGACGCACCCGGCAAAATGGATCGTCAGGAAAGTCAGCTAAGCCGAATAAGCTGGAACAATCAAGCTGGGTGAATCAATACGATGAATACGATAAATACGCATTTCCCCGCCGTTGCCGCGCCGTAACACCTGTACAGACCCGTACAAAACTGTGCGGTTATTCCCATACATTTCCATGAGTCTGTTTCTGAAATTTATCGGGGAGGAATCATCGTATTATGGGTATTCATCGTATTGACGCAACATATGCCACCGTGTTGATTGGTTCTGATTCGTTGTGCATGGTTCTGAGCCGAAAACTATGACATTTTTATGACACTCGGTTTCTTTGCGAGCTACTCAGTCGAGGGAGCCGACATTGTTATGAAATCACGTGGGTGAAGCATCTGAATGCCAATACCGGTCAATGAGCTTACCGACAAGCAGCTCCTGGAAGTGCTCTCGCACATGGAGGGGCACTTTCTGGACCTTAAGACCAAAGAGATAAAGCCGTCCAAGCTCACCAAGGCAATCTCCGCTTTCGCGAATGCGGACGGCGGTGAGGTTTATATTGGGATCGCTGAGAACGTAACCCTGCCGTTCCCGCACAAATGGGATGGATTTGCCAAACCCGAAGATGCCAACGCTCATCTTCAGGTATTTGAGGGCCTTTTCCCGCTTGGAGAGGATTATCTCTATAATTTTCTGTCACATCCGAGACAAACCGGTGTGATTCTCCAAGTCACTGTTCGGAAGACGAAGGCTGTTGTTAAGGTCAACGATGGCATCCCGTATATCCGCCGTGGAGCGCAGAGCTTACCGGTTGATACTCCGGCCAAACTCGCGCTATTGGAACGCAACAAGGGCATTACATCATTCGAGAACGAACCGGTTACCGTAGAGTTGGCGAAGGTTTGCAACTCTACGACGGCTATCAAATTCATTCTTGATGTGGTTCCGACCTCAGAACCAGAGCCTTGGCTGCGGAAGCAGGAACTCATCAAGGACGACAAACCAACCGTAAGCGGAATCGTTCTTTTCGCGGACTTGCCGCAGGCGATTCTTCCGAAGCGCAGCGGGATCAAGATATACCGGTACAAAACCAGTGACGCTGAAGGAACTCGCGACACGCTGGTCGGTGACCCAATCAGCGTCGAAGGTTGCGCTTATGACATCATTAAGCAGACTGCGGAAATAACAAGAGAGATCATCAGCAAGATTCAGGTTCTTGGGACAAAGGGGTTGGAACCGGTCACCTATCC
>WNFC01003964.1_pt1 | contig 16111 bp, 15 predicted proteins | sample 5400541 | NCBI WGS metagenome assembly WNFC01 (sample SAMN13153342, study PRJNA577476) | soil metagenome | isolation source: 120 cm saprolite under Douglas fir tree site 2 hole 2 replicate 1 | place: USA:California | collected 2015-04-18
CTGAAAACACAGGCCGGGTGCCGCAGCCTTCGCTTTAAAGGCTGCGGGTTTTGACTTGTTCCCCGTTCTTCATTTCTCTTGACAGACTGCCGCTTCTCTGATACTCTAAATATTAGGTATATTTGTCGTTAATCCCGTGGCCTCGGTCCGGCGTTCATCCCCCTCCACTACAAGCAGACAAGAGAGTTGCACAATTTTGGTGCAACATAAGTCCCTTTAGAATCAACACTTTACAGAGGCGATGGAAGTGTTCATTCTAAAGAACTTAAAACCCTTCAGAATGAACACTTATGAAAAAACAGGGGGAAGAAGCCCATTTTGCACAATTTTGGTGCAACTTAAGTCCCTTTAGAATCAACACTTGCAAAAGTGTATCAAAACAAAGGACTTTAACTTCCTTTAGAATGAACACTTATGAAAAACATAGGGGGAGGGGGGAGGGAACTCTGAACTGACAAGGCTGGGAACGCCTGATGCGCCATCACGCATCTATCTTTCTTTTCAATCACTTACGTAATGCCCATCCTGCAAGTGCTTTGTTTTGATGGCCTTCCATGTAATGGGGGGGGGAGGGGGGTGCAGACCGGGCGCATCCCTGACAGATTGGACCGGGAGCATTCCTGACACTGTTTGCCAGTTTCGTTTCTCTGTGTACTCTGTGTTGAGATCCAACGTCGCTTAACGGCACCTTCAGCCTGCATTCGGATATGCTCCAGCACTCGCAAATGAATCCGATGAAGGATGTAGTCCGACCACAAATGCCAATACGCCGCGAACGCCACGAACTTGTCGAGGAAATATTTCAGGACAAACGCCGTGCAACCCGCAATCGCATACAACTTCCCATCGATCGTTCCCTGGCACCGCCACATCTTCGCCAAACGGTTTGCCGCAGCACCTCCTCACCGCTCGACGGGACATGAAACCGCCGCGCAACTCCTTTTCCCCGCCACCCACCGGTATCCTTTGCGCAGAATTTCCATCATTCCCGGAATCTTCGAAATCCACACCAGCGGCCGCCCCCACCAGATCTCCCGCGCCAACGCCACCGCCGCATCCGCCCCGCCGTACCGGCTTCCGTCGCTCAGAAGCAACTGCATTTCTCGCATCAATTCATCGCGCGACAATCCCAGCAATGCCCCCACGCGCGGATCCTGCAGCGGCGCCAGCGCCATCCCGCGCCGCTCCAGTATCGGCGCCAGCCATCGCGCGATTCGCGTACAGAACCGGCACTCCGCGTCGAAGAACAACCACCCTCGCGCGTGCCGCCCCTTCCCGTCCGTATACTCACTCACCAGCGAAATCATGGCTCCTTCTTTTCCTTACTTCTCGTCATTCGATTCTTCTCTGCGAGCCTCTGCGTTATCTTCTTCTCTTCTCCGTGCTCTCCGTGTCCTCTGTGCTCTCTGTGTTAAACGTCTTCTTCTTTTTCCGAAACGCTCGACTCTAAAACTGTCAACTATTAACCGCCTTTTTCCCCAAAAGCGTAATCACCTTCCCGCGCAGCTTCACCACGCCCTTCAGCGCCCCCGTCGGCATTCGAATGATTTCCTCGAACAATCCCGTCATCGCCGTCAAAAACTCCAGCATGCTCTCCAGCCGTTCCCGCGTGTACGCATCGCCCTGCGGATTCGACTTGATCTCCCGCACGCATTCCGCCAGTACATTCAACGTCGGATCGATCTCCCGCCGCTTCCGCTCTTCCGAAACGATCCGGAAAATATCCCACACGTCCTTGATCGATTCGAAGTGATCGCGCCGGTCCCCCAGCACGTGTACCACACGCACGATCCGCCACCCTTGCAGCTCGCGCAGGCTGGTACTCACGTTCGAACGCGCTACCGCCAGCGTCTCCGAAATCTCATCCGCAGGCACCGGTTTCGGCGACAAGAACAGCAGCGCATGCACTTGCGCCACCGTCCGGTTGATGCCCCACCGCGTGCCCATCTCTCCCCAGTGCAAAATGAACTTCTGCGCCACCGGCGTTAAGCTGTTTTTTTTCGGTTCACTCATTTTTGCCTTTCCGTGCTTGGCGTCCTTCCTGCCGATTTTGTCACATCTGTTATTTCAGTTAATACAGAAGTTACAGTTTATTCCGCTGCCTGTCAAGCTCTTTCTTCCCCTTGGGGTGCGACCGCCACGCTGCCGCTTTTTCCGCCTCAACCGCGCCCCGCCTGGCGACTCGCCGCTCCACAGCAACTCCGGCAACAATTCGATTCCACGCGCTAGCGTCGCTTCAACCTTGACACGAAACGCAGGCTGCCCTATGGTTTTGCGCAAGGAAAGTGGAAGTCGCAAGCTCCCGCCTACTCTCAATGATTTCCGCTTTGGAGGTATCCCATGCCATTAAGCCTTACGACGTTATCCCTGGTGGCCGCACCGGTAACGCTGCAGGAAGGTCTGAAAATTCTGGAACGCGATGATTACCGCTGCCGGTACTGCGGCCTGGACGGCAGGGCCAGTTTCGAGAATGCCCTGGTCATGTCTGTGGATTTCGTGGTGCCGCGGGCTCGCAAAGGAAAGAAAGATCCGCAAAATCTGGTAGCCTGCTGCCGTCCCTGCAACGCCATCAAGGGCACGCGCGTTTATGCCAGCCTTGATGATGCCAAAGCTTTCGTGCTCAAGAACCGCGAAGAGTTGCGCAAAACCTGGGAATCCAAGACCGCGCGGCCGCTCGCCAGGTCCGCAAAAGCGTAGTACAACGGCACATCGATCCGCTGCTTGATGCCCGTGGAGCACTTGCAGGACCTTCTCACTGCTCGTGCGCCTGCCGAGTCACACGACCGTCGTTGGCGATGGGCGTGCACGTCATTGCGCTGGGGTCTCGCTAAGAGGACTGCGCTTTATTTCCCCGCCATTCCTTCGCCGAAAGAAAGCGCATGCACGGGCAGAATCCTTTGTGGTCGCCCGGGGCTTGGCAGGAATACTTGAGCGCCGCGTGGCTGCCGGCACGATGCCCGCACGTACACATCTCCCGTGCAAGCTCGGCCGAAATTGCCGCTCCGCGGCCGCGTCCAGCGGCCACCGGTCTTGCGTCTTGTAATTTCTTAATGGTCACAGTTCCTCACTCTTTGTATACCCTGGGCGCCGTTCTTGCGCCCCAGGGGTTTCGTTCCTATTAGTCTCGCATCCGCGCTGGCGAATATCAAAGCGCCCGAGCCGTGGGGGCGGCTCAGACTTATGGTGCCACTCATTGAGAGGGATGAGTCTTCCCCCTATTTTGCGCGTGTGTTCCTGTAACCACAACCCCGTCCCGTCGGTTAGCTCCTTACTTCTTCAATTCATTCCTTTGTCTCATCTCACTTCCTGCATCGTCGAAACCAACTCCGGAATCTCGATCCGGATCACGGTCCCCTCACCCGGCCGGCTCTGGATGTCCAAATGAAAATCCGTCCCGTAGAGCACGCGCAGCCGCTCGCGCACGTTGCTCAGCCCGATTCCCTCAACGTACACGTGCGGCATCTTCTCTTCCGAGATGCCCACGCCATTGTCTTCAATTTCGATGCGCAGACGCCCGTCGCGGTTCGTCGTTCTCAGTTCTATTTTGCCGCCGCCAAGCTTCGGCGCCAGCCCGTGCTTCAGGCAATTCTCCACCATCGGTTGCAGCAGCATGCTCGGCACAAACGCTTCCAGCGCCGCATCGTCAATCTGCTTCACGATGTCCAGGTTGTCTTTTCCGAATCGCGCTACCTCGATGTCCAGGTAATCGTCGATGAATTGCAACTCCTCGCGCAGCGGCACAAACGTTTCATGCTTGCGCAGCAACCGCCGCAGAATATTGCTCAGCTTCAGCACCACGCCGCGCGCGGAATCCGGATCAAACCGGATCAGCGCCGACACGGTATTAAGCGTGTTAAACAGAAAGTGCGGATTGATCTGGCTTGAGAGCGCGTCCATCCGCGCTTTCAACAGCAGTTGTTGGTGCCGCTCCAGGTTCATCTCGACGCGTGTGTTGTTCCAAATCTTCAGCGGCGCCGCCACCGACATAAGGGTGGCAATCACCACCAACACCAGCCACCAATCCCACTTGGCGTCGGTGGCAAACAGCCACTTCGGCTTGGTCGCCAGCACCAGCGCCACGCGCCCCAGTTCCAAGCCCACGCACGCCCCCAATGGCGCCATTTCCCACGACAATTGCGCTTGCCGCAGCAGGCGCATCGTCGCTTTGGGGATGTTCAAGAACGTGAACGGCCCGAAGTTCCAGAGATCTTCTTTGTTGGGAATCGCCTGCCGGATCAATCCACCGAGCAACCCCGCGGTGGATGCTGCGGGCATCGCCAGCCATTCGTGCGAGATCAGCGCCGGAATCGTGATGATCGCGCCGCCGATCGGGCCCACCACGCGCCCGCCGAGCAGTCCCATCAGAAAAGCGCCTTCCAGCGACAAATCTGCAAACGCGTACGGAGGCCCTCCCACAAGCCGCAGCGTCACACCCACGATCAGCGCCGGGGTCATGAACAGCATCAGTTTGAGTTTTTGGTCGGGATCGCGTTCCTCGGTGAAGAGCACGCGTCGAAAGGTGTTCCACCGCGCCAGCAGCGCGGCAATGGACGATGCCACCCCCACCTTCAGCAGCAGGGTGAACAGCAGGTCGCGAACGGATGTCGCTGTTTCCATTTTTGTCCGCTTTCTCAGGCTAACGCTAGCCAATCCGCCTCACGATGTAAAGCCAGTATCATCGGCAGCGGCCCGCGCATCAAATGGCGAGGACGGAATCAACCGTTGGCAACTCGAGCTGAAATCGGTGCGAAACAAAGTCCCTGCTATACTTCTCTTTTCCCAATGAACGCAAAATCACAGCAAGGCAAGGCATCGAATCGAAAACTCACCGGCCTGCAGATGGTCGCACATGCCGCGCTTCCAACGCGTTATGGCCGCTTCACCATTTATGGCTTCAAGGGCCGCGGCCCGCAAGACGAAGCGGTCGCGCTGGTTCGCGGCAAACTGAACGGTAAAACCGCTCCCCTGGTGCGCGTCCACTCGCAGTGCCTGACCGGCGACGTTCTGACCTCGCTCCGCTGCGACTGCCGCGCGCAACTCGAACTGTCGCTAAAAAAAATCGGCCAGGCATCCGCGGGAATTCTGCTCTATTTACCCCAGGAAGGCCGCGGCATCGGGCTGATGAACAAACTGCGGGCTTACGAACTGCAGGACGGCGGCATGGACACGGTGGAAGCAAACGAAACTCTGGGCTTCGCGGCCGACGCGCGCGATTACGAATTTTCCGCGCAAATTCTGAAAAAACTCGGCGCAACAAAAATTCGTTTGCTCTCCAACAACCCGGAAAAAGTGCGCCAGCTCGAAAGCTCCGGCATTCGCGTCGTCGAGCGCGTGCCGTGCCAGCCGCGCGTTTCAAAAACTTCCCGCGCCTACCTCAAGACGAAAAAACGCAAAATGGGGCATCTGCTGGAAGGAATCTGAATTCTGAAAACAGGCTTCTAGCCGCCGCCGACAAATTGCACGATCTCGTAGCGGTCTCCGGCTTCGACTCTGGTTTCGGTCCACTTCGGCCGGGGCAAAATTTCCAAGTTGCGCTCGATGGCCACGCGTCCCGCGTCGAGTCCCATCTCGCGAAGCAAGTCCGTTACCGCTGCCCCGGGCCGCGCGACACGATTTTCTCCGTTCACCACAATTGAAATTGTTGTCTGCATTTTCTAACTCGCCGACGGCACGCGCGGCTTGGCGCGCAACTGAAAACGCAAGTGCCCCCTGGCATTCGAATGAAATGCTTCGATGACCAGCGCCGGCTCGGTGCCCGCCAGACGCGGCATATCGAATTCGAATTGGGCATGGCCGAAGTCGCCAGTTTGGGCGGAAAATTCCGTCGCCTCCGCAGCGCCATCCACGCGGGCGCTCACGGTAGCGCCGCCCACCGCTTGGTGAGCTTCGTTTCGAACGGCGACCTGCAGCAAGGCGCGTTTGCCGGTGAGCCAGGTCTTGGCGTTGAGCAATTCCAGCGAGAGAACTCCGGGTGCCGATGCGGCAGCCGGAGTTCCAGCAGAAACAGAAACATTTTCGTCCCGCGGCAGCGCGAGATGCAGCGCGCCCGTTCGAATCTCTTCGACGACGGTGCGGTGCTGCTCGTCGAGACGCAGCTTCAGGGCTTGTTCGCGGTCCGGGTTCAGCGGAAGGAGGTCGAAATAATTATTCGTTCGGCGGTGCAACACGCGTCCGCGAAAATAGACAGTGGTATCAATGAGCGCGTTGGCGGCGCCGCGATCTTCCGTTTGGACGTGATACGCCGTGCCGCCTGCTGTCACGTTCGAATTATGACCGAAGAGCATTCGCCTATTCGCCCTGACCTGCGCGTTGGATTGAGATCGCCTCGCAAGTATTTTTCTGCCGCATTTGACCGACTGGCAGTTGAATCGTTATTATAGCGCTTCGCCTATGAGTGGTTCCGGTTTACATACATATGCTCCGCTTCTCTTACACCTGCTGATTGCCGCGGCGCTCGCGGGCGCGCTGACCACAGTTTCCGTTCTCGTGGGGTGGCGGCGTCCGAGCCGTGCCAAGCAGCAGCCGTACGAGTGCGGGATGGAACCCACAGGCGACGCGCGCGAGCCTTTCTCTGTCAAGTTCTACCTCGTAGCGATGGTTTTCATTCTATTCGACGTGGAAGCCATCTTCCTGTACCCCTGGGCCTACATCTTTCGCAGTTTGCGGTGGTACGGCTTCGGGGAGATGATGCTCTATATCGCCATCCTGTTGGTTGGCTATCTGTATCTCTGGAAAAAGGGCGCGCTGGACTGGCATAAATAGCCGGCGCACGTGGGATTCGAAATCGTGACGGAGTCTTCCAGTAAAAACGCTAATGTTGTAGCCGAATGCCTGCGTTCGTGGAACCCCAGAGCCGTTGTGGAAGTGATTGAATTCCGGGGCGAGACCACGATCGTCGTGCCGCGCGAACTCCTCCGAGCCGCGGCAGTGCGTTGTCGCGAAGACGCCAAGCTGCAGTACAACTTCCTGACCGACGCCACCTGCGTGGACCGCTACCCTGCCGAGCCGCGATTCGAATTGAACTATCACCTGGTTTCCATCCCGCGGCGTGAAAAGGTGCGATTGCGGGTGTGGCTGGGCGGCAACGATCCGGTTGTCGATTCGCTGGTTCCGGTCTGGCCGGGCGCCAATTGGCTGGAGCGGGAAATTTTTGATCTCTTTGGGATTCGCTTTACCGGGCACCCCGACCTGCGGCGCATCCTGCTGCCTGATGACTGGGAAGGTCATCCCTTGCGCAGAGATTATCCCGTTGAGGGCTATCGAGACGTGCCGAACACGGGAGAACTATTCAGGAAGAGCAGCACACCATGACAACCGTTGAAACCGCGGTCGGAACAGCAAAAACGATGGTCCTCAACATGGGGCCGCAGCACCCGTCGACGCACGGGGTGCTGCGGATTCTGCTGGAACTCGACGGCGAAACGGTGGTGAAGGCGATTCCGGATCTGGGGTATTTGCACACGGGAATCGAGAAATCCTGCGAGGACAAGACCTATTCTCAGGCCATCACGCTCACGGACCGGATGGATTACCTGAATCCGCTGGGGAACAACCTGGTGTACTGCCTGGCGGTGGAAAAACTGCTGGGGCTGGAAGTGCCGAAGCGCGCGCAGTACATCCGCGTGATGATGGTGGAGCTGCAGAGGATTTCTTCGCACCTGGTGTGGCTCGGGACGCATGCGATTGACCTGGGGGCGATGACCGTTTTTCTCTACTGCTTCCGGGAGCGCGAAGAGATTTTGAAGATTTTCGAATTGTTTACCGGGCAGCGGATGATGACCAGCTACATTCGAATCGGCGGCGTCGCGCTGGATCCGCCGGCGGGCTGGCGGCAGCCAGTTGAACGATTCCTGAAGATGATGCCCAGCCGCGTAGATGAGTACGAAACGCTGCTGACGGAAAACCGCATCTGGATCGGGCGCACGAAGGGCATCGGGTATATCTCACCCGAGGATGCGATTGCTTTAAGCATGAGCGGGCCGACGCTGCGTGCCGCGGGCGTCGCGTACGACAACCGAAAGCTGTTCCCTTATTCCAGCTACGAGGAATTCGATTTCAACGTGCCGACGCGGACGGAATCGGATTGCTACGCGCGGTATCTGGTGCGCGTGGCGGAAATGCGCGAAAGCCTGAAGATCATTCGCCAAGCGTTCGACAAGATTTCGAATGAAGGGCCGATCAAGGCGGAAGCTCCGGGCATCATCCCGCCGCAGCGCGAAAAGATGAAGACGGAGATGGAAGCGCTCATCTATCACTTCAAGATTTTCACGGAAGGATTTTCGCCTGCTCCTGGCGAAGTATTTGTTACCGTTGAATCGCCGCGCGGAGAGCTGGGCTGTTTCATCGCCAGCGACGGTTCGCCTAAGCCGCTGCGCGTCCACTTCCGTGGCCCTTCGTATATCAATTTGCAGGCGCTGCCGAAGCTAATTGAGGGGCAGTTGATTTCCGATGTGATTGCCTGCATCGGGACGATTGATATCGTGCTGGGGGAAGTGGACCGGTAGATGAGGAAGTGGCGAGTGGCTAGTGGAGAGTTTAAGAGAAAAGACTTAACACAGAGAGCGCAGAGAACGCAGAGCACACAGAGAAGAGATTAGGTTCGGGGATTCAGGGGCAGGGCTTCAAGAGATTATGGAACTAACGGCTAAGTTAGCGGCGAAGTTTGAAAAGCTGCAGAGCAGCTATCCGGTGAAGCGGAGCGCGCTGATCCCGATGCTGATGTACGCGCAGGACGAGTACGGCTGCGTTAGCGATGAAATGATCGCGGAGATCGGGCGGCGGCTGGACCTGAACAACGTGCAGATCGAGGAGACGCTGGCGTATTACTCGATGCTGCACCGGAAGCCGTGGGGCAAGCATCACGTACAGATTTGCACGAACGTGGCGTGCATGCTGAAGGGCGGGAACGAGCTGTTGGAGCGCGCGAAGAAGCGGCTGGAGATCGGGCACAAGGAAACGACCGAGGACGGCGTTTTTTCACTGGAAGAAGTGGAATGCATCGGCGCGTGCACGGGCGCGCCGGCCATGCAGGTCAACTACGATTTCTACGAAAGACTTACGCCGCTCAAGTTCGACCGCATCATTGAGGATCTCGATGCAGGCAGACGCCCCACGCCGGAGCCGGTGATATCCGGCGCGCTGCACGAACGGCATGCGCTAGAGACGCCGCTCATCAGCCGGCGATGGGGTATGAAGGACTCGCACAAGATCGACGTTTACCTGATGCAGGGCGGCTATCAGGCGCTGGAGAAAGCGCTAAAGGAGATGACGCCCGAAAGCGTGATCGACGAAGTGAAAAAATCGAACCTGCGCGGACGCGGGGGGGCGGGATTTCCGACGGGGATGAAGTGGTCGTTCGTGCCGAAGGATTCGCCGAAGCCGAAGTACGTAATTTGCAACGCGGATGAATCCGAACCGGGCACCTGCAAGGACCGTCCACTGATGGAGATGGACCCGCACCAATTGATTGAGGGAATGGTGATTGCGGGGCGGGCGATCGGATCGCACCAGGGATTCATTTATATCCGCGGAGAATACCGGTACGTGCTGGATATCGTGGATGGGGCGATTGCCGAAGCGTATGCGCGGGGGTACCTGGGGAAGAATATTCTCGGCTCGGGATTTGATTTCGATTTGCTGTCGCACACTGGAGCCGGCGCCTACGAATGCGGCGAAGAGTCCGCGCTGATGGAATCGCTGGAAGGCAAGCGCGGGTATCCGCGCATCAAGCCGCCCTTCCCTGCCGTGGTGGGATTGTACGGATGCCCGACGATCATCAATAACGTGGAAACGCTGAGCGCGGTGCCATCGATCATCCGGGAGGGTGGCGAGGCGTATGCGAATCGCGGCACGCCGAAGAATGGCGGCACGCGGATGCTGTGCATCGCGGGACATATCAACAAGCCGGGAATTTATGAAGTGCCGCTGGGGATGAACATGAAAAAGTTCATCTACGAAGTGGCCGGAGGAATCCCGAACGGGAAAAAGCTGAAGGCGGTGATTCCCGGAGGAAGCTCCTGCCCGTTGCTGACAGCGGATGAGATTGATATTCCGATGGACTATGACTCCGTGGCAAAAGCGGGATCGATGCTTGGTTCCGGCGGCATGGTGATCATGGACGAAGACACTTGCATGGTGGACATGGCCCGGCGGATTATGCATTTCTACGCGCATGAATCCTGCGGGTGGTGCATCCCCTGCCGCGAAGGAACGACCTGGCTGAGGAAGACGCTGGAGCGCTTTCATGCCGGCATGGGCCGTCCGGAAGACATCGACATGATTGCAGACCTGGCGAAAAACATGCTGGGGCGGACGTTCTGCCCGCTGGGAGACGCGGCGGCGATGCCGACGATCAGCATCATGAAAAAGTGGCGGGGTGAGTTTGAAGAACATTTGAAGGGACGCTGCGCGTCCAAATCCGCGGAAGCGCTGGTTGGATCGCGCTAGGAATCCATGGCCGAACAGAAACTGATCAAGCTGAAAATTAATGAACGCGAAGTGCAGGTGCCGCAGGGGACGCTGGTGATTGAAGCGACGCGGCGCATCGGGACAGAAGTTCCGTCGTTCTGCTACTACCCCGGACTGTCGCTGCAAGCGGCATGCCGGATGTGCCTGGTGGAAGTGGAGAAAGCGCCGAAGCTGCAGACGGCGTGCACGCTGGTGGCGACGGAAGGCATGATCGTTCGAACGGACACGGAGCAGGTGCGGCAAGCGCGGAAATACATGCTGGAGTTTTTGCTGACGAATCATCCGCTGGATTGCCCGGTGTGCGACAAAGGCGGCGAGTGCGAATTGCAGGACATGGTGTTCCGCTACGGCGCGGACACGAGCCGCTTTGTGGAAGAGAAGATTCACCGGCCGGAAGAAAAATGGTCGGAGCTGGTTTATTACGATGCGCCGCGATGCATTTTGTGCTTCCGGTGTGTGCGCGTGTGCGATGAAGGGATGGACGTGAAGGCGCTGGGAGTGGGGATGCGCGGGGCGAACAGCGTGATCATTCCGAATCGCCAGGACCACTTGGAATGCGAAGAGTGCGGGATGTGCATCGATATTTGCCCGGTGGGAGCGCTGACGAGTGGGACTTATCGATATAAGACGCGGCCGTGGGAGATGGCGTATGTTTCGACGGTGTGCACGCACTGTTCGAATGGATGCAAGACGACGCTTAGCGTCCGCAACCACGAGATTTTGCGTTCGAATAATCGCGACCTGAGCGGAATCAACAAGGATTTTCTGTGCGTGAAGGGGCGGTTTGGATTTGACTTCACGAAGCACGCGGAACGAATTAAACAGCCGATGGTGCGCAAGGGCGACAAGCTTTATCCCGTGTCATGGGAAGAAGCCGCGCAGACAGCGGCGGCGAAGCTAAAGGCGGTTTACGACGCGGGCGGCGCGGATGCCATTGGCTTCATCGGTTCGAACCGCACTTCGAATGAAGAGAATTATTTGCTGCAGCGGATGGCGCGCGCGACGTTTGGAACGAACAACATCGATCACCACCGCACGGCGGATTACACGGGATTGGTAACTGCGCTGGGCGATGGCGCAGGCGATTCCCTGCTCACGATGGAGCAGTTGTATCAGTCGAAGGCGGTCTTGCTGGTGGGGAACGATCCGACGAATCAGAACCCGCTCGTTGGGTGGCAGATTCGCAGCGGCATCCGCCATCACGGCACGAAGCTATTCGTCATCAATGCGAACGAGATCAAACTGAAGCGCAAGGCCACGCAGTATGTGAAAGTGGCGGCGGGCCAGGAAGAGGCCGCGCTGCGGTGGCTGGCGCATGAGGAAGGACAACTCTCGCCGGCGCTGGTCGAACAACTGGTGCAACTGAAGGCCGGGCTCGAGGCAGAGAGCGATGTTGCGGTTGTTTTTGGCGCGGAAGTATCCGGCGCGGCGATCGCGCAGCTGGTGGCTTTCGGTTCGAAGCTTCCAGGCAAGACGCGGTACATGGCGCTGGGCGATTACGCCAATTCGCGCGGCGCGGCGGATATGGGCGTGTTACCAGATCGCTTGCCGGGATACGCGTACGTCGACAATGCGGGCGCGCGCGAGGGGCTTGAAAAACTTTCGGGCGGCGTGATTCCTTCGAAGGCGGGGCAGACGGCGCCGCAAATGGTGGAAGCTGCGCAGGCCGGCAAGCTGAAAGCGCTGTACGTGGTGGGCGCGAATCCGCTGGCACATTTCGGGACTCCTAGCTTGGGGCGCGGCGATCTCGAACTGCTGATCGTGCACGAGATGTTCCTGACGGAAACGGCGAAGGTGGCGGACATCGTATTTCCGGCGGCTTCAGCGTACGAAAAGGACGGCACGGTCACAAACACTTCGGGCGAAATTCAAATGCTGCACAAGGGCGCGGAAGTGATGGGGCCGCGGAGCGATTTCGATCTGCTGAGAATCCTGTCGCATCAATTGGAAAAGCTGGGGTTGGGGAAAGCGTTTCATTACAAGACGCCGGCCGCGGTGTTTGAAGAAATTCGCAAGGCGGTGAGCGGCTACAACGTTCAGCCGGCGGGGCTACTGACCGGCGGCGCGGAGCCGACGCGCGTGGACTTTGCGAGAAACGGACACGCGCCGTACGACGTGCCGGTGGGACTCATCCGATCCGCAAAGGACACTTTGTTTACGAGCGGGACGCTCGGGCGCTTCTGCACGATGATGGAATCCCTGCCGGAGGCCAAGACCGAGCCGTGATTTCTTTCCTGTACACTCTCGTGTCGTCAAACGCTGAGCTGTTTATCACGGTCGTCAAGATCGTGCTGCTGCTGTTCATCGTGCTGACGGTAAATGCGTATCTGACGTGGTTCGAACGAAAAGTCGTGGCGCACATGCAGTCGCGCTGGGGGCCGCACCGCGTGGGCCCGCACGGATTGCTGCAGCCGCTGGCGGACGGCGTGAAATTTCTTTTCAAAGAGGACCCGACGCCGGCGGGCGTGGATAAATTTGTCTACTATCTTGCGCCGCTGCTGGCCTTGGCGCTGGCGCTGACGTCGATTGCGCTCATCCCGTTTGGGCCGGACCCGATCCGCTTGTTCGGGCACGACATATATTTGGGGATCGCGCCTCCCGATGTGAATATCGGGATCCTGGCGCTTTTTGCGATCACAGCGATGGGCGTTTATGGCGTGGCGCTGGCGGGATGGTCTTCGAACAGCAAGTATCCGCTGCTCGGCGGGCTGCGCAGCTCGGCGCAGATGATCAGTTATGAGCTGGCGCTGACGATGTCCGTGGTCGGCGTGCTGCTGATGGCGGGCAGTTTTAACTTGAAAAAAATCATTGAGGCGCAGGCGCACCATCCCGAGTGGGGAATATTGGGCTGGAATGTCTGGCCGCAGATTCTGGGCTTCTTTTGTTTTTTCGTTGCGGCGGTCGCGGAGACGAATCGCGTGCCGTTCGATCTGCCCGAAGCGGAGTCGGAGCTGGTCGCGGGCTTCCACACGGAGTACGCCAGCTTCAAGTTCGCGATGTTCTTTATCGCGGAGTACACCAGCATGATCACGGTTTCATGCCTGTGCGCGATTATGTTCTTCGGCGGCTGGCTGTCTCCCTTCCCTGGTTCATGGACGTTCACACATTATTTGCCGTCGGCGATCCTGATTCCGTTCGGATTGTGGGTCATCTGGGATGGGATCCGGTATGAGACGATTTTTGGCCGAATCATACTGCCGGGCGTGGGCACGGCATTCACGGCGCTCGGCGCGGTATTTGTATTGCTGCCGAACGTGAATGAATTCATTCAGGGGCCATTCTGGCTGCTGTCCAAGATTTTTGTTTTTCTGTTTGTGTACGTATGGATGCGGGGGACGTTGCCGCGTTTCCGCTATGACCAACTGATGGCGTTCGGGTGGAAATTACTGCTGCCGCTGTCGATCGTGAACGTAATCCTCACCAGCTTTGCGATCCTGGCGAAGATGCAGTGGTGGGGTGCGAAATGACGGCGCCGCTCGCGGTTTTCTTCGTGCTGGCGGCCCTCGCGGTGATCGGCGCGGTCAGCTTGATCCTGCAAAAGCACCCGATTCATAGCGCGCTGTCGCTGATCGTGGTTATGATTGCGCTGGCGGGGCTTTATCTGCTGCTGGGCGCGGAATTCGTTGCTGCCGTGCAGATCATTGTTTATGGCGGCGCGATCATGGTGCTGTTCGTGTTCGTGATCATGCTTTTGAATGCGGGCATCGAGGAGCACACCAGCATTTCAAAGATGGCGGGAGCGCCGGGTTTGCTGCTGGTTATCGCGCTGGCGGGCTTCGTGGCGGCCACCATCGCAAGGTCGACGGAGAGCGTACAGGCCACGCCGCAAACCGGAGAGATTGCTTCGACACTCGGGATTTCAAACATGATCTTCAAGGACTTCGTCTATCCGTTCGAGCTGACATCGTTCCTGATTCTCGTGGCGGTCCTGGGAGCCACGGTGCTGGCCCAGCGGGAGAAGAGTTGAGATGGTGCCGACGAACTATTACGTGATTCTGAGCGCGATCCTGTTCGGGCTGGGCGTGTTTGCGTTTATTTTCAAGCGCAACGTCATTACGATTTTCATGTCCATCGAGTTGATGCTGAATGCAGTTAATCTGGCGTTCGTGGCGTTCAGCCAGGCGCTGGGGAAACTGGATGGGCAGGTTTTTGTGTTGTTCGTGATTGTGGTGGCGGCGGCGGAAGCGGCCGTAGGACTGGGAATTATCATCTTGATTGCGCGCAACCGGCAAACGCTGAACGTCGAGCGCGTGGACCTGCTCAAACTCTAATGCCGACACACCCGATGCTCGAATACCTGTGGATTGTTCCGCTGCTGCCGCTGCTGGGCTCGGCGGTGAATGGACTTTTTGGCGCAAAATGGCCGAATAAAATCGTTAACGGCGTGGCGATCGGCTCGACGGGACTGTCGTTTCTCTGCGCGCTCGAAGCGGTGCGCGAGTTTTTCGAGTCAGGCCAGGTTCCCATCCACAAAGAATTCTTCACCTGGATTGCGGCGGGCAATTTCCGCGCCGGCTTCGATCTGCAGATGGACCAGCTCACGGTGGTGATGGTGTTGGTGGTGACCGGAGTGGGCTGGCTCATTCACCTCTACGCGACCGGATACATGGCGCATGAGGGCGGGTACTACCGCTTCTTTTCGTACCTCAACTTGTTCATGTTTTTCATGCTGATCCTGGTGCTGGCTGCGAATTACGTGCTGCTCTTCGTTGGTTGGGAGGGCGTGGGGCTTTCGAGCTACCTGCTGATCGGATTCTATTTTCTGAAAAAGTCGGCTTCCGACGCAGGCAAGAAAGCGTTCATCGTCAACCGCATCGGCGACTTTGGCTTCATGCTGGGGATGTTTTTGCTGTTCCGCACATTCGGGACGCTGGATTTCGTGCAGCTTTTCGCTAAGGCCGATCCCTGGCCGGCGGATGCAATGGGACATCTTGGGACGTTCACGATCGCCTGCCTGTTACTTTTCATGGGGGCGTGCGGAAAATCGGCGCAACTGCCGCTGTACGTCTGGCTGCCGGACGCGATGGAAGGGCCGACGCCAGTTAGCGCATTGATTCACGCGGCGACGATGGTGACTGCGGGCGTTTATGTTGTGGCGCGCTCACACATTCTTTTTGCGCATGCGCCGACGGCGATGCTGGTCGTCGCCATCGTCGGCTGCGCCACAGCGTTCTTCGCTGCGACCATCGGACTGGTGCAGACGGACATCAAGCGCGTGCTGGCATACTCCACGGTCAGCCAGTTGGGCTACATGTTTCTCGCTTGCGGGGTTGGCGCATTTTCGGCGGGCATCTTTCACTTGATGACGCATGCGTTTTTCAAGGCGCTTCTCTTCCTCGCTGCGGGCAGCGTGATTCACGCCATGGGCGGCGAGCAGGACATGCACCGCATGGGCGGGCTCAGCAGGAAGATTCGGTGGACCTACCTGACGATGCTGACGGCCACTTTGGCAATCGCCGGATTTCCGCCGTTCGCAGGGTTTTTCAGCAAGGACTCGATTCTGCTGAGCGCCTTCCAAAACGAATACGGGGGGCGGAACGTCGGATACGCGCTCTATGCGTTCGGCCTGGCCACGGCGCTGCTGACGGCGTTCTACATGTTCCGGCTGATATTCCTGACGTTTCATGGCAAGCAGCGCTACGAC
>WNFC01010764.1_pt1 | contig 16108 bp, 10 predicted proteins | sample 5400541 | NCBI WGS metagenome assembly WNFC01 (sample SAMN13153342, study PRJNA577476) | soil metagenome | isolation source: 120 cm saprolite under Douglas fir tree site 2 hole 2 replicate 1 | place: USA:California | collected 2015-04-18
TCGCGGCGCTCGAATATGAGGGGCGGGCGGCGCGCGCCGTCGGCACGGTGATCGCCGGGCTGCCGCCGGTCCAGGAGGCGCTGCGGAACGACGATCGCGAGGCGCTCGGCGCCCTGCTCGGTCCCGGCTTCGGCGCGCTGAAGGCGGCCGGCGTCCCGCTCCTCACCTTCACCAAGCCGCCGGCGACCACAATCTATCGCGTGCATGACCCGAAAGCCTTCGGCGACGACGCTCTTATATTGCAGCTCCAGCTGCTGATCGAGCGAGGCTTCGGCGTCGGCCCGCTGTTCGACGAGGAAGAACGTGCCGAGGAGAAGCGAGGCGCCGATCGTCGTTGCCGAGATGGCGAGGACGAGGCGGGTCGACATCGATCTGATCCGGAACATGGCGACGCACCTCAGAATAGTAAACTGACCGGTGCAACCTAGCTTTTGGGCGATTAACGGCCGCTTAATGGGGTGGGTGGCCTCTCTACGCTTCGGGCGCCTCGCCGGCGAGGAGCGTCGGGAGATCCTGCCGCCAGCGCCGAACATGAATGATCTGCAGCGGGTTCGTCTTGCGGTAGATCACCGCGTAGGTCTTACGCACTGGCCAGAAGAAGACCAGCCGGTCGGTGAGGTCGGGGCGAGAATGGCCGGCATGCGGGTGGCGTGCCAGGAAGGCAAAGGTATCGTGGATCTCGTCGATGAAGCGTAGCGCAGCATCGGGATTGGCCTCGGCGATCTGTGCCGCGATCTCGTCGACATCGGCGAGCGCGACCGGTGCGAGGACGTATTGACTCATGCGGCGCCGCGGCGCCGTCCCGGTCGTGCCGCCAGGCGCTTCACGCTGCGCCGTCTTGCCTCATCGCCGGCGATCCCCTCGCCGCGGTCGAGCTCGGCGATGCCCTGTGCGATACGGTGGTTCATCGCCGCGATCTCGTCGCGCCGCGACTCCTCGAATTCGAAGAAGAGCCGCAGCGCCTCGCGCACCAGCTCGCTCGCCGAGGTATAGTTGCCGGTGGCGACCCGCGCCGCGATCTTTTTCTCCAGCTCCGGCGTCAGCGATACGTTCATCACGGACCCCCACATCATGATGTCGAACTATAGCAAACTTCGCTATAAATTGACAGCGTGGTCGATCGGGCACACATCGTGATGTCCCTGCATCGACATTGTGCGTCCCTCGACTTCGCTCAGGATGAGGTAAACCGTTGATGGCGCATCGAGTTCCTCCTTATCCTGAGCGAAGTCGAAGGACGCACGACGACCGCCCCAACATCACGGATTTCGGCGGCCTCGTGGGGAGCGTTTGGGCCAGACGAAATTAGTTCTGGACATGATTTCCCAAATAGGATATATTTCATGTCCGATTCAGCTGGCGCGGGCTACGATGCCGATTCTGACCTTCTCCTCAGCGCGCAGCTCCCAGGGATTCCGGCACTATCTCCGGGCGTTTCGGCTACCACATCTTGATTCGTCCGCCTGTTTTTCGCCTGTATTAACAGGTGAGCCCTACAACATTTTGTGGGTGTGCCATGGTTGACCCGGCATCCATCCTGAGCGCCGACAGCGTCACCCGGCTCGGGTCCGCGCATGTCGGGGCAGTGCTGGTCGCCGGCTCGCATGGCGGCGTCTATGCCGCTTGCCTCGCGGCGCGGGCGGGGCTGCGCGCGGTCATCCTCAACGATGCCGGCATCGGGCTGGACGAGGCGGGGATCGCCGGGCTCGCCTATCTCGACGGGTTCGGCATGGCGGCGGCGGCGATCGGCCACGACACGGCGCGCATCGGCGACGGCGCCGACATGGCGCGGCGCGGCATCGTCAGCCACGTCAACGCGGCGGCGGCGCTTCTCGGCTGCGCGCCCGGCCAGGCTTGCCGCGCGGCGGCGGCGCTTCTGACCGCGGCACCGCTGCCGAGGGCGCGCCCGCCGGCGCTCGACGAGACGCGTCATCTGCTGCGCGCCGCGCCCGGCGAGCCGCAGATCTGGGCGCTCGATTCCGCCTCGCTGGTGCGGCAAGAGGATGCCGGACAGATCGCATCGACGGCGCCGGGATCGCCCGCCTGCCGGCGCTCGATGAGCGCGGCATCGCCGCCGCCACCGTCGCTGCCGCCTCGGCGCGCATCGGCGACGGCCGCTCGAGCTGGGACACCGGCATCATCAGCGCCGTCAACGCCCACGCCGCCGCCGCTTGCGGCCGCGTCGGCATGACGGCGCAGGATCTGGTGCACCATCTGTTGCAGCACGGCAGAGGCTAGGCTATGCACTGCGCAGCGGATCGCCTCGGCCACCGGCAAGCGCTGACAGGATAAGCAATGAGCGTTCTCGTCACCGGCGCCGCCGGCTTCATCGGCTTTCACATCAGCCAGGCGCTGCTGGCACGCGGCGACGCCGTCGTCGCGGTCGACAATCTCAACGACTATTACGACGTCGCGCTGAAGCAGGCGCGGCTCGCCCAGCTCGACGGTAAGCCTGGCTTCACCTTCCATCGCGCCGATATCGCCGACCGGACGGCGCTCGCCGCGATCGTCGCGCAGCATCCCGAGATCGATCGCATCGTCCATCTCGCGGCGCAGGCCGGCGTGCGCTACTCGCTCGAGAACCCCTACGCCTATATCGACTCGAACATCATGGGGCATGTCGTCGTGCTCGAGGCGGTGCGCCGCCTGCCCGGCCTGCGCTCCTTCGTCTATGCCAGCTCGTCCTCGGTCTATGGCGGCAACAGCAAGCAGCCCTCGAGCGTCGAGGACCGCGTCGACTCGCCGATCTCGCTCTACGCCGCGACCAAGCGCGCCGACGAGCTGATCACCCATGCCTATTGCCATCTCTACGGCATCCCGGCGACCGGCCTGCGCTTCTTCACCGTCTACGGACCGTGGGGACGGCCCGACATGGCGGCCTATCTCTTCGCCGACGCGATCGTCGCCGGACGGCCGATCCGCGTCTTCAACCACGGAAAGATGGCGCGCGACTTCACCTATGTCGACGACATCGTGTCAGGCGCGCTGGCGGCGCTCGACCGCCCGCCAGCGCCCGGGGTGAAGGGGCGGGTCTACAATCTCGGCAATCACCGGCCGGAGCAGCTGCTCGACTTCATCGCCGTGCTCGAGGCGGCGCTCGGCCGCACCGCGCAGAAAGAGCTGCTGCCGATGGAGCCCGGCGACGTGGCGAGCAGCTTCGCCGATATCGAGGCCTCGCGGCGCGATCTCGGCTACGAGCCGAAGATTCCGATCGCCATCGGCCTGCCGCGCTTCGTCGCCTGGTACAAATCCTATCACGGGCTCGCTTGAGCTAGCCGCCGGCAAGGGATTGCAGCAGGCTCTTGGCGTCGGCGATGCCGTCGAAGGATTTGCCGGTGGCGAGCACCGCCTCGAGGGTGCGGCGCGCCTCGCGGGTGCGGCCGGCATTCTTCAGCGCGACGGCGAAATGATAACGCGTCTCGAGCGGCGCGGCGGGCAGCGCCGCCGCCTTCTGCAGCAGATCGAGGCCGCGCGCGTTCTCGCCGTTCTGCACCAGGATCCAGGCCAGCGTATCGGCGACGTCGGCATTGTCGGGGGCAAGCCGGTAGGCCGCCTCGGCGAGGCCGACCGCCCGCTTATCCTTCTTCAGCGCATAGAGCCAGGCGGCGTTGTTGGTCGCCGAAAGATTGGCGGGCTCGGCGGCGAGCACGGCCTCGTAGCCGGCGAGCGCCTCGTCGTAGCGTTTCAGCCCGAACAAGAGATCGGCAAGGGCGAGGCGAACGGCGGGCGCGTCCGGGTGGGGGCGCAGCCACTCGGCGAGGGTCCGCACGCCTTTCGCCGGATCGCCCTGGGCCTGGATCTGCGCCAGCCGCGTCACCAGCGTCGGGTCGCTCTCGCGCTTGGCCAACCCGGCGGCGAACAGCGCCTCGGCCTCGGCCATCCGGCCGACGCCCTGCGCGAAGGTGCCGGCCAGGAGGTCGTAGCCGGGATCGTCAGGTTTCGCCGCGGCAAGCGCCGTGAGATAGGCGAGCTCCGGCTCGACCGTGTAGGTCTCGACCGCCAGCCGGGTCAAGAGCTGCGCCAGGGCGGCGTCGCCGCTGGCATCCGGCGTCAGCTTGACCAGCCGGTCGAACGCGGCGATCGCGGCGGCGATCTCGTTGCCGGCCAGCCGCACCGCGCCGATCGCGGCGATCGCGCGCGGCTCGTCGGGCGCCAGCTTCTCGAGCTCGCCGGCGATCGCCGCCGCCCGCTGCGGCGCCGCCAGGGCGATATAGGCCTCGACGAGCCGCAGGCGCGGCTCCAGCGCACTGGCATCGCCGCTGCGCGCCTTCTCCAGCCATCGGACAGCGTCGGTCTTCTTGCCCTCGGCCAGGCTCAGCTCCGCCTCGGCGAGCAGGGCGGTCTGGCTGCCGGCATCCGCCTTCAGCATGGTGTCGAAGATTTCGCGCGCCTCGGCGAATTTCCGCTCGCGGAGCAGCAGCTGGCCGAGATTGGTCAGCGCCGGCAGGAAATCGGCCTTGAGCTTGAGCGCCGCCTCGAAATACCCGCGCGCCTCGGCCGGATTGCCGCTGGCGAGCGCGATGGCGCCGAGCAGGTTCTCGACCAGCGGATCGTTCGGATTGCGTGCCTGCAGGGTTTCCGCCGTCTTGCGCGCCTCGGCCAGCCGGTTGCCATCGAGATAGGTGATGACGAGCAGCAGCCCGGACGGGATCGATTGCGGCGCGAGTGCGGTCGCCGCCTCGAGGTCGGCGACCGCGGCGGCCGATTGGCCGATGCGCAGCCGCTGCGCCGCGAGCTGCGTCCGCAGCATCGCATCCTGCGCGCCGAGGCCGGCGATGCGGTCGAGGATGGCGCGGGCGGCGTCCTTGTCGTTGTTGCGGATATAGGCGTCGGCGAGCAGGCCGAGCAGGCGGATCGATTTCGGGTCAGCCTCGGTCGCGTCCTTGAGGAAGGCGATGGCGCGCGGCGGATTGTTGCGCCGGAGCAGGATGGTGGCGAGCAGCGCCTTGCCGGCCTCGTCGTTCGGCAGACGGGCCAGGAAGCGCGTGATGTTGTCCTCGGCCTGGGCGAGCTGGTCCTGCGACAGGTTGACGACCGCCAGCAGATAGATCGCCGGCGGATAGGTGAACAAACCGGCCTTCATCTTCTGCAGCGAAATCTCCGCGGCGCGGAAATTCTGCCGCTTCGCATATGCCAGCGCCTGCAGGTAATTGCCCAGCGGGTCTTGCGGATTGGCCGCGAGAATCACCGCGATGTCGGCATCCGCCGGCGCCAACTCGTCGATCGCGAGAAGCAGCGCGGCGCGGTCGAGGCGCGCTGCCTGGCTCTCGGGGCTGAGCGCCAGCGCCTTGTCGAAGGCCACGCGCGCCGCCGCATTGTCGCCCAGCGCGCGCTGCAGTTGGCCGAGGAAGATCCAGCCGTCGACGAGCTTGGCATCGTTGTCGAGCGCCTTCTTCAGCATCGCGATGGCCTGCGCCGGCTCGCCGGAAAAACCCAAGGCACGGGCCAAGCCGAACTCGGCCGATGCCGGTTTCACGGCCATCGCCTCGGCCTGCTCGAACGATCGCTTGGCCTCCTCGATGCGGCGCAAATTCAGCAGCGCATAGCCGCGCGCGACGCGAATGGTCGCTTCGATCTCGGGCGGTCGCTCGCCCGCCGGTATTTCGTCGAGCAGCTCTTGATTGCGCTCCAGGCGCAGCAGGGTCTCGGCGAGCGGCGCCGCCACTTTGTCGCTGTCGTAGTTGCGCGCCAGGGCGGCACGAAGCTGCGTTTCCGCCGCACTCAGCTCGCTCAATTGCAAGAGAACGACCCCGAGCTCATAGCGCGCCTTGCCATTGTCGGGATCGCTTTGCACCGCGTTCCTGAGGTCGATGGCGGCGCCCTTCACGTCGTTGTTCTGCAGCGATCTAGCCGCATCGCTGAGATAGGATTCGGCGCGCTTGGGATCCGCCGCGGCAGCATCGCGGGCCGACGCGGCGATCAGCAGCGCCGCGCAGAAGAGCGGGCCGAACCGGGCGATGCTCATAAGGTCAGCCGAGCGGTGGAATCGCCGTGGCTCGCGGACGGGAAACGATGGGCAACCTATCGCACCCCTTCCGGCCACAGAACCACGCGCGCTGTCGGCAGCAGGATAACCAGATCGAGGAACAGGCTGCGGTTCTTCACGTAATAGAGGTCGTAAGTCAGCTTTTCCCGGGCGTCGTCGACCGAGGCGCCGTAGGGATAGTTGATCTGCGCCCAGCCGCTGATTCCGGGCTTAACGCGATGCCGCTCGTTGTAGTAGGGGATCTCCTTCATCAGCGTCTCGACGAAGAACGGCCGCTCGGGGCGCGGGCCGATGAAGCTCATGTCGCCCTTGAGGACGTTGAAGATCTGCGGGATCTCGTCGATCCGCGTTTTGCGGATCAGCGCGCCGATGCGGGTGATCCGCTGGTCGTTCGCCGCCGCCCAGACCGGCACGCCGTCAGTCTCCGCGTTGACCGACATGCTGCGGAATTTCATCAGCCGGAACCGCCGTCCGTTCAGGCCGACGCGCTCCTGGGCATAGAAGATCGGGCCGGCCCCCTCGAGCCGGATGGCGGCGGCGATCAGGGCGATGATCGGCAAGGTCGCGGCGACGGCGATCAGGCTGACCACGATGTCGAACAGCCGTTTGACCAGATTTGTATACCAGTTGATCCGGAAGCCGTCCGAGAAGCAGAGCCAGCTCGGATGCAGCGCCTCGAGGTCGATCTTGCCGGTCTCGCGCTCCCAGAAGGTGAGATATTCGCTGACATTGATGCCGCCGAGCTTGCAGTCGAGCAGATCTTCCGTCGGCAGGCCGCGCCGGTCGCGCACGGCGACGACGATCTCGTCGACGAATTTCTCCTCGGCGATCTGGGCGATCGAGTGCCCCCCTTGAACGCGCCGATGATCGATAAAAGTCGAGGCGATCCGTGGCGCCTCGTTGGCGAGGCGCAGATAGTCGACGACGAGGAAGCCGCGATTGGCATTGGCGGCAACCAGCTGCTCGATGCGTCGGGCGAAATCGCCGACCCCGATGATGAGGACCCGGCGCTTCAGCGCGCCGACATTGATCATCGGCAGGATAAGAAAGCGCGTGCCCGCGATGGCAAAAAGACCGAAGAGCATGCCGGGAAGGAAATTTTCATGGGACAAGGCGGCGGATTGGGGAAAGTAGCTGGAAATGATCGCTACGCCGCCGATGAATAACGGAGCGACAAAGCAAAAGCTCAGCAAGATCCGCATCAACATCTCTCGGCGCCGGACAAAGATGACGCGGCTGTAAAGCCCGAGAGAGAACATCATGACGAACACGGAAAATGCGAAGGCAGCCGACAGGTTGATGCTGCCGCTTTCGATGCCATAGTTTCGCGCCGCTCTGGTGTGATAGACGTAAAAGCTCCAGAACAGAAAGAACAATTCGACCGCGGCGAAGGCGATCGTTGGCAACGGCACGTAATGGCGAAATAGTCTCAGCATGAGGGCGGTACGATCACTTCCCTTTCTTTAAGGTGCTGATGGCGTGAGATCGAACTCGCCGGCCAAGCCGGCGGCGAGCTGAGATCCCGACATATTGGCAATTAAACTCGTCCAGTCGATACCTGATCGTTGGCGGCTATCCGCAGCGCCCAATCAACGCGAGTTTCCTTATAGTATCCTTAATGCGCGTAGTATCTTTATAGACGAAATTACCGCGCCGAGGCTAGCGCGTCCTGCCGCAAAATCGAACTAGCGAAGCCGCGGCTGATAGCGGGCAACAGAACAATATTGATCGGGCCAGGCGAGCTGGTGATTCTGCTCGACCGCGGCGTGGCGGGTCCAATACGGATCGTAGAGATGCGCCCGCGCCAGCGCGCAGAGATCGGCGCGCCCGCCGACCAGGATGCTATTGACGTCGGCATAGGACGAGATATTGCCGACGGTGATGGTCGGAATATCGGCCTCGTGGCGCACCCGGTCGGCAAACGGCGTCTGGAACAGGCGACCATATTCCGGCCGCGCCTCGGGCGTCGTCTGACCGGCCGAGACATCGACGATGTCGCAGCCCTTGGCCTTCAGCGCCTGGGCGACGCCCACCGCGTCGTCGCCGTCGAAGCCGCCGGGCACCCAGTCGGTTGCCGAGATGCGGACGCTGATCGGCTTGTGCAGCGGCCACACCGCGCGGACGGCATCGAAGATCTCGAGCGGATAGCGCAGCCGGTTGGCGAGCGACCCGCCATAGAGATCGTCGCGCGCATTGGTCAGCGGCGACAGGAAGCTGGCCAGGAGATAACCGTGGGCGAAATGCAACTCGAGCATGTCGAAGCCGGCGAGCTCGGCCAATTGCGCCGCGTGAACGAAATCGTCGCGCACCTTGTCCATGTCGTCGCGGTCCATCGCGCGCGGCACCTGGCTGTGCGGCAGATAGGGGATCGGCGATGCCGCGATCAGCGGCCAATTGCCGGCGGCGAGCGGCTCGTCGATGCCCTCCCACATCAGCCGCGTCGACCCCTTGCGGCCGGCATGGGCGAGCTGGATGCCGATCTTCGCCGGGCTGTTCGCGTGCACGAAGGCGACGATGCGCTGCCAGGCCGCCGCATGCTCTGGCTTGTACATGCCGGCGCAGCCGGGGGTGATGCGCCCGTCGCGCGAAACATCGGTCATCTCGGTCATGACGAGCGCCGCGCCGCCGATTGCCCGGCTGCCGAGATGGACGAGATGCCAGTCCTCCGGCATGCCGTCCTCGGCCGAGTACTGGCACATCGGCGAGACCACGACGCGGTTGACGAGCACCATGTCGCGCAGGCGAAACGGCGTGAACATCGGCGGCGGCGGCGGATCGGCCGGGACGTTGACGCCGCTTTGATTGGCCGCCTCGCCGGCGAACCAGCGATCAATCCGCGCGATGAAGCCGGGATCGCGCAGCCGCAGGTTCTCGTGGGTGATGCGCAGCGAGCGGGTCAGCAGGCTGGCGGCAAACTGCAGCGGCTCGAGGCGGCCGAAATAGCGCTCGGTCTCCTCGAACCAGCCCAGGCTGGTCTGCGCGGCGCGCTGCGTGCTCTCGACGACCGGCCGGCGCTCCGCCTCATAGGCGGCGAGGGCTTGCGGCAGGTCGCTCTTGTCGGCAAGGGCTTGCGACAAGGCGATCGCATCCTCCAGCGCGAGCTTGGTGCCCGAGCCGATGGAAAAATGCGCGGTATGCGCGGCGTCGCCGATCAGCACGATGTTGCGGTGCGACCAATGGGCGTTGCGCACGGTCGGGAAATTCCGCCAAACCGCCTTGTTCTTGAGCAGCTTGTGGCCGGCCAAATGGTCGGCGAAGAGCTGCTCGCAAAAGGCGACCGTCTCGTCCTCGCCGGCGCGGTCGAGGCCGGCGTTGCGCCAGGTCGCCTCGGTCGTCTCGACGATGAAGGTCGAGTGGCGATCGTCGAAGCGATAGGCGTGAACGCGCCACAACCCGTGCGCGGTCTCCTTGAAGAGAAAAGTGAAGGCATCGAAATGGCGGGTGGTGCCGAGCCAGATGAACTTATTGGGCCGCCAATCGAGCTGCGGCTGAAAGCTGGCGGAATGGAGCTCGCGCACCCGGCTGTTGACGCCGTCGGCGCCGAGGATGAGGTCGGCATCGGCAAATTCGGCGAGATCGGCGACCTCGCGGCGGAAGACCAGCTCGACGCCGAGCGCGGCGGCGCGGCGCTGCAGGATGTCGAGCAGGACCTGACGGGAGAGGCCGGAGAAACCGTGGCCGTGCGACGTCAGCACCTTGCCGCGATAGTGAATATCGATGGCGTCCCAATGGGCGAATCGCTCGGTGATTTCGTCATAAGTCTGCGGATCGGCCTTGGCGACGTTGCCGAGCGTCTCGTCGGAAAACACCACGCCCCAGCCGAATGTGTCCTGCGGGCCGTTGCGCTCGACGATCGTTATCCGATGGGCGGGATCGGCCCGCTTCATCAGGATGGCGAAGAACAGCCCGGCCGGACCGGCGCCAATGCTGACAATATTCATCGCCATGCAAAACCTCCACGCGGCGCGCCGGGGCTGCGCTCTCGATCGCGATATATTTTAGACCTAAAGCATTTTCGTTGCCATGCGAAGCGTAGGATGCGACCGCCGGCTCCGTCGGGAGGCGGGATATGGCGGCTTGTTCGCCACCCGGCACGCGGATCATAATCGCCGGCGGCGGGGGAGGGATGGCGCGATGGCGGAGCGAAACTGTATCCTGATCGCCGACGATCACCCGCTGATGCGCAGCGCGCTCGCCCAGGCGGTGGGCCAAGCCCTGCCGGGCAGCGAGATCGTCGAGGCCGGAACGCTCGATCAGGTCATTCAAGCGATCAGGCTTCGCCAGCCCAGCGCGCCGATCGATCTCATCCTGCTCGATCTCAACATGCCGGGCATGAGCGGCTTTTCGGGCTTCTTCCTGATCCGGCTCGAATTTCCGGCGATACCGCTGATCGTCGTCTCCGCCAGCGAGGATCCCCTGACCGTGGGGCGCGCCGGCGATTACGGCGCTTCCGGGTTTATCCCCAAATCGGCGCCGTGCGAGCAGATCGCCGAAGCCATTCGCTCCGTCCTCAGCGGCGATCTCTGGTTTCCCGTCCAACCCGAGCTCGTCTCGCGCACCGAGGATGCCGAGCTTGCCGATCGGCTGATCTCGTTCACGCCGCAGCAGCTTCGCGTCTTCATGATGATCGCCGAGGGCAAGCTCAACAAGCAGATCGCCCACGATATCGGGGTGACCGAGGCGACGGTAAAGGCTCACGTCACGATGATTCTACGCAAGCTCGGCGTGACCAGCCGCACGCAAGCGGTCATCGCCGCAGGCGGGTTGCTTGTCGATTCGCCATTGTCGCCGCGCCGTCATGCTGCCGTGCCGATTGAACCAGGCGCCCCAATAGCGCGCGTAGCGCCGCGGGTCTGACCGGCTTGTAGAGGAGGTGGGAGCCGCCTCTCTCGACCGCCTGCCGTATCGGATCGGTGTGATCCGCCGTGATCACCACGCTCGGGATCGCGTGGCCGAAATGCGCAACGAGCTGGTCGAGGGCGACGAGGCCGGTCAGCCCGTCATCGAGCCGATAGTCGACGATGACGGCGTCGGGGGTACGGTCGCCGATACGGGAAAGCGCGTCGGCGACGCAAGAGGCGCCGATCACCTCGCAGCGCCAGCCGCCAAGCAGCGCTTCCATGCCCTCGAGAATGGTCGCATCGTTATCGATGCAGACCACCAGGGCACCGCCGAAGCCGCGTCGCCTTCGCGGCAGGGCCGTCGGCGCGACGGTATGCGCGATATCGGCGAGCGGCACCGTGACCGAAAAGCAACTGCCGCGTCCGAGCCAGGAACGCACGGCGACCGGATGGTCGAGCATCTTGGCGATGCGGTCGACGATCGCCAGCCCGAGGCCGAGTCCCTGGCCGGCATCGGGCTTCGGCTCGAGGCGGTGAAATTCCTGAAAGATGTCAGCGAAACTCTCCGCCGGTATGCCGGGTCCGGTATCCCAGACATCGATGCGCAGCGTTGCGCCGCGCCGGCGGCAGCCGACCAGCACGCGACCCCGCGCCGTATAGCGCAAGGCGTTGGCGAGAAAATTCTGCAGAATTCGGCGCAGCAGGGCGGGATCGCTGTGCACGCCGAGCCGCGACGCGACCATGCGGAAGGCGATGCCGCGCTCGCGGGCGATGGCGGTGAATTCCTCATCGAGAGCCGCCAATATCGTGTCGATGCGAAAGGCGGCGCATTCAGGTCGCACCGCGCCGCCGTCGAGCTTCGAGACGTCGAGCAGCGCCCCGAGGAGGGTTTCGACCGAACGCAGCGAAGCGTCGACCTTGGCGACGAGCGGGTCCTGCCGCCGATCCGCCAGCGCCGAGGTGAAGAGCCGCGCGGCGTGCAGCGGCTGCAGCAGATCGTGGCTGGCCGAGGCGAGAAATCGGGTCTTGCTCAGATTCGCCTGCTCGGCCTCCGCCTTGGCGGCGGAGAGCGCCGTCGTGCGTTCGGCGACCCGACGCTCGAGGCTTTCATTCGCCTCGCGCAGCGCGGATGCCGCATTGTGCCGTTCCGTCACGTCGGTGAAGGTCGCGACGAAACCGCCATCCGGCATCGGATTGGTGGCGATCTCGAGCACGCCGCCGTCGGGACGGCGCCGCTCATAGACATCGGGAAGATCGGGCTCCACGCCCCGTCCGGCATCGCGCCGGCGCTCGAGCAGACTCTGCATTTGATCGTTGCCGCCGTGGTCGCGACGGGCGGCGCCGAAGGCGGCAAGCTCGGTGAGGGAGGTGCCGACGCGCACCACCTCGACGGTCAGATCGTTGAGCTCGAGAAAGCGCCGGTTCCACGACGCCAGACGCAGCGTGCGGTCGAAGACGCAGATGCCTTGGCTGACATTCTCGAGGGTCGCGCGCAGCAACTCGTGATTGAATCGTATCGCCTGCGACGCGTCGTCGAGCACCGCCATGACATCGACGCGCGACAGCATCTTGCGTTGCAGCGATCCCGCCACGACGACGCGCGCCGAGGCGGCGCCGATCGCCCCGGCCAGCAGCCGCTCGGTGAACCGCACGCTGCCGAGATCGGCGCGCGCCAGGAGGGCCGTCCTGACGCCGTCGACCGAGAGAAGCGGTTGCCCGACATAGTGGCTGAACGCTTCGGCGGCACGCTCGGCGCCGAGATAGGTTTCCGCCAGCATCCGCAGATCGTTGAGCGTTGTTTGGCCCTTGAGCGGAATGGCGCTGCTGTAGGAGACAGGCGGAACCGCCTCGATGAAGGCGGCCGCCTGACGCCGCTCGATTCCGGTTGCCTCGGTGGCGAGCGAGCAGAGCACGTAGAGGCAGATATTCGCCCCGAGGGTCCAGATGACGGCGTGAGAGAGCGGGTCGAGCCCTGCGAGCCCGAGCAGCGCCTGTGGGCGCAGCCAGCCGATCGCCCAGGGGCCCTCGGCGAGCAGGCTGGGTGCCAGGAAGCCGCCCTCGACGAAGGAGGGCAGGAACAGCGTATAGGCCCAGAGCGCGAAGCCGATGCCGATGCCGGCCAAGGCGCCGATACGATTGCCGCGTCGCCAGAACAGGCCGCCAAGCATAGCGGGGCCGAATTGCGCCACCGCTACGAAGGAGACGAGGCCGATCGAGGCGAGCGGGTAGGCGGCGCCGACCACCACGTTGTGGCCGTTGGCGAGCAGCAGGATGGCGATGACCGCGGCGCGCCGCGTGCCGAGCAGCAGCTTGACCTGATCGCTCGGCCGCTTGCCGAGATGCGACGAGAGCTTGAGCAGCAACGGCATGACGACGTCGTTGCACACCATCGTGCTGAGCGCGACGGTGCTGACGATCACCATCGCGGTGGCGGCGGACAGGCCGCCGATGAAGGCAAGCAGGCCGAGGCCGCTGGCGCCGAGCGCGACGGGCAGCGAGACCATGAACGTATCGGGGTCGGGACCGTGATTGCCGAAATAGATCAGCCCGGCCAGCGCGACCGGGAGCACGAAGACGTTGATCGCGACGAGGTAAAGCGGAAACATCCAGGCTGCCGCGGGCACGTCGGCGACGTTGGTATTCTCGACCACCGCCGTGTGGAACTGGCGCGGCAGGCACAGTATCGCGAGGGCCGACAGCAGGGTCATCGACCACCACACCGGACGGCCGAGATCGAGGTGGAAGAGGCGCCCGAGCGCCGGATCCGCCGCGGCATGCGCGAGCATGGCGCCGGGCCCGGGCGACAGGGCGAAGGTGATGACGGCGCCGACCACCAGGAAGGCGACGAGCTTCACCACGGATTCGAAGGCGATCGCCGTCATCATGCCCGGGTGGTGCTCGCTCGCCGTGATGTCGCGGACGCCGAAGAGGATGGCGAAGGCGGCCATGAAGCCGGCGACGAAGAGCGCCGTGCCGCTCCAGAAGCTGGCCGCCTGGGCGACGCCGCCGGTCAGCGCGTCATAGCTGCTCGCCACGGCCTTGAGCTGCAGACCGATATAGGGCGTTACCCCGATCACCGCGACGATGGTGACGAGCGCCGCGACGGCCTGGCTCTTGCCGTAGCGCGAGGCGATGAAATCGGCGATCGAGACGGTGTTCTGCTCCTTCGCCACAAGGACCATCTTGGCGAGCAGCGGCCAGCCCAGACCGATGACGAGGATCGGACCGAGATAGATCGGCAGGAAGTCGAAACCGGCCGATGACGCGCTGCCGACCGAGCCGTAGAAGGTCCAGGAGGAGCAATAGACGCCGAGCGACAGCGCATAGAACAAAGGCGTGGCGCCCGCTTTGGCGCGGCATTCGACCTTAGTCTAATACCCGCCAGTCATCGCGTCGCTGGTCTAAGTGGCCGGAATATAATAAGCTACTCGTTGGCGTTTCTGCGAGTGGCTTCGCCAGTATTGCCGGCGGCAAGTGCCGTAACGGTCTCTAGTTAGGGGGGAAATGTTGATGACTGCAGCGACAGATGCCGCATACGGAGGGCAACGGATCGTAACCCAGGCGGAAGAGCGCAGGGTGATATTCGCCTCGTCGCTCGGCACCGTCTTCGAATGGTACGATTTCTATCTCTACGCGACGCTGGCGCCGTTCTTCGCTGCATTATTCTTCCCGCCGGGCAACGCCACGGCGGCGCTTCTCTCGGCCTTCGCCACCTATGCCGCCGGCTTCCTCGTGCGGCCCTTCGGCGCGATCGTCTTCGGCCGGATCGGCGATCTCGTCGGACGCAAATACACCTTTCTCATCACCATCGTTTGCATGGGCGGCTCGACCTTCCTGGTCGGCTGCCTGCCGACTTACGAGGCGATCGGCAGCCTCGCCTTCATCCTGCTCGTCCTCCTGCGCCTCATCCAGGGTCTGGCGCTCGGCGGCGAGTATGGCGGCGCCGCGACCTATGTCGCCGAGCACGCCCCCGCCAACGGCCGCGGCTATTCGACGAGCTGGATTCAGACGACGGCGACTCTCGGCTTCTTCATGTCGCTCGCCATCATCTACTTCGCGCGCAAGGGCATGGACCCCAAGGAGTTCGCCAGCTGGGGCTGGCGCATCCCGTTCCTCGTCTCGGTCATCCTGCTCGCCTTCTCGGTCTATATCCGGCTCAAGCTCAACGAATCGCCGGTCTTCCAGCGGATGAAAGCGGAGGGCCGCGGCTCGTCCAAGCCGCTGACCGAGAGCTTCCTGCACTATCCGAACAACAAATACGTGCTGCTCGCCCTGCTCGGCGCGACGGCCGGCCAGGGCGTCGTCTGGTACACCGGGCAATTCTACGCCCTGTTCTTCCTGACCATCACCCTGCGGGTCGACTACCAGACCGCCTATCTGATGATTGCGGCATCGCTGCTGCTCGGCACACCGTTCTTCATCGTCTTCGGCTGGCTCTCGGACCGCATCGGGCGGCTCAAGATCATTCTTACCGGCTGCCTGATCGCGGCGGTCACCTACTTCCCGTTGTTCCAGGGGCTGACGCATTACGTCAACCCGGCGCTGGAGAAATACGCCGCCGCGACGCCGATCAGCGTCGCCGCGACCGACTGCGCCTTCCACATCTTCATCTTCCCGTCGACGCATTTCTCCGATTGCGACAAGGCGAAGGATCTCCTGACCAAGTCGGGGCTCTCCTTCAAATCGCTGCCGGCGGTGGGCAGCGAGACGGTCGTCACCAAGATCGGCAATATCGAGATCAAGGGCTTCGACGCGGCGAAATACAACGCCGCGCTGAAGGAGACCGGCTATCCGGGGACGGCCGATACGAGCCAGATCAACTACGTCATGGCGATCCTGATCCTCCTGATCATGATGATCTACGTCACCATGGTGTATGGCCCGATCGCCGCCTTCCTCGTCGAGTTGTTCCCGACGAAGATCCGCTACACCTCGATGTCGCTGCCCTATCACATCGGCAATGGCTGGTTCGGCGGCATGCTGCCGCTGCTGGCGACGGCGATGGTGGCGTCGTCGGGCGATATCTATAACGGTCTCTGGTATCCGATCGTCGTCGCCGTCATCACTCTCGTCATCGGCGCGCTGTTCCTCAAGGACACCAAGGGCGTCGATATCCACAAATGATCTGATCCCGGCATCTCGCCGGTTGGGAACCCCTGCCTTTAGGCAGGGGTTCTTTTTTATGGCCTTGGCGAGGCCGACGTAGTATCGCCCGCCCCCGAGCAGCTTTCCGCGGATACCGCCTTGCGCGTCGACGATTTCGATTTCGATCTGCCCCGCT